>Ga0105044_10001875_pt1 | contig 28457 bp, 20 predicted proteins | sample MAT01_FD_78092 | JGI IMG/M metagenome (GOLD analysis project Ga0105044, IMG submission 78092) | Freshwater microbial communities from Lake Fryxell liftoff mats and glacier meltwater in Antarctica - MAT-01 | ecosystem: Environmental > Aquatic > Freshwater > Ice > Liftoff microbial mat | place... | reverse complement strand
TTTAGCGACGAAGAGCGACGAAGAGCGACGAAGGACATATCAGATACTAAGCGCCCGTATCGGCACAAGATGGGAGCCAGATTAAGGAGTGGTTTCAAAACCCATGATCGAGCGCTCGCTATTAAAGCGGAATTCGGGTAAAGCGGAATTCGGGCTTCCAGTACACGTCGCTGAAAGCACACCGCTCGCTGTTGACATATGCACGTCGCGCCACGCGCACATCCGCCGAACCAACGCCGGCGTCCGTTACGACAGCGAGTATTTGGTGTCGTCACATGAGAAGTCCGACGAATCAAGACGTCGACTTGCTGAACGCCCAGCACCTGAAACGGGATTGTTAATGCGGAGTAACTACTCAGGCGGGGTCCTATCGCTTCGCGATGGGCGGGCGCCGAGTGGCGGTGGGTGGATAAGATGGCGAAGCCATCCGCTCACGGGTGAGGACACGAAGCCGACGAACCCGAGCCACGACCAAGCCCATGGGGGCAGGCCCGCAGTGCCGCGGGTGCGAAGCCGGCGAAGCCCCTGAGCAGTTACAATGCGGATTGATCGTAACCCGCTGCACAATTCACGGTGCGGCGGGGATATCCTCCATCCGTGTAAAGGCCGTACGGTAGAGCGACACGCGCTCGATTTTTCCAGCAAAGGGTTTGCCGCTGCGCCAACCGCGGCCGAGGTAGCCCGCCACCGCTGGCACGTCAACGGGCGAAAGGGTCTGCTTGGCATCCTGCGCCACGGGCTGGCCATCGACGAGCAATCGCGCGCCATCAGGTCCGAGCATCATGGTCAGGCGGACCCAGGTTTTGCTCGCCAGCGGTTTTCCGCTGAGCACCTGCGTCTGTTTGCCGATGGTGACGCCGAGTTCGGCGCGGCGATTCACTGATGACGGCGTGAACCACAAGGCGCCGCCTGGTCCCGCGAATTCGAATAGGCGCTGATCGGGAACTCCGCCGTCCCACCATACCACTGCATCAATGGTCAGGGCACGACTGCAGAACACATCGCCTTCAATCAGAGCGTACTGATCCTTGCCGTTGAGGATGACATGCAGGCGGCCATCACGTTCGCCGTAGGTAGGTTTTCCACGAAGGCGTCCATCGCAGTCGGCGTTCCAGTCGCGCAGGATGAGTGGCTGGCGTTCGCGGAATACCCAGTTTGCGAAGAGGTGGCGGTTGTCGTTGGCCATGGTCTTCTGCTGGAAGTCCTTGTTGAGGTAGCCGTAGGCCATGCCGCCGGTGAAAGATCCTTCAACGTGGACTTCCAAATCCTCACCCATCACCGTGCCACCGGACACCTGGTCGAAGGGCCTGGGCAGATGGACCTCACCCCAGCCGCGGATCAGCGCCTGATCGATCACCGTGCCTTGGCCGTCGACGTGCGTGTAACGTGCGACCTGCGCATCGCCGAGAATCTGTGCGCGACCGGCTATCACCGCGCAATCACGCACGCGGGCGTTGCCAGCAACCTTGGCGCTATCGCGTACCAGTGCCCAGCCACTGACCACCGCCTGGTCGGCCACGGTCGCGCTGTTCATCACCACCGCGTGGTCTTCGACGCGGGCATTGCCTTGCACCTTGGCGCCATCACGCACCTGTGCGTGGAGGCCGACGTAGGCGGTTGCGTCGACTTTGGCACCTTTCGCGACCCAGCCACCGCCGAGCGGATGGCGTTGCCCCGCTGCCTCATCAACCGGTCGGAGGGTTTGCGGTGGCGTTGACGCGGGTTTGCAGCCGGTGAAGTGCACGTCGTAGACGTAGCGGCGTTTGTTGCCGTAACCGATGCGGAAACCGAGCGGCACGTAGGTAGTCGGGGTGGCGGCGATCGCCAAGACGTGCTGGCGGTCCTCCGGACGGATATCGAGTGTGCCGATACCGTTGCGCCATTGGCGGCTGTAACGGCAACGGCCGGCATCATCGATCGCTACCAGTGTTGCGCGCCACGCGGCATGTTGGCCGGTCTCCGCCAAGCCGGCGAGATCAACGCTCAGCCGTTTGGCGGCAGGATCGGGCATCAGATCGATGAGGTTGTAACCGTATTGACGCGGTGCATGGGTATGCCAGGGAGCGTACCATCCCGGACGGTCGTCGAGCGGATGCAGGAGCGTGCGATTGCGGGTCGAACGTTCCTGCGGTCCACGCACCTGCTCCAGACGGTATTGGTTGACGTAATCCCATGCCGCGTTGTGTGCCGCCATCTCGCCGACCACGGTGCCGAAGTCATCGACGCCGTCGGTACGGAACATGCCGTCCTCAACGGCACAGCGCATGATCACCTGGAACGGATCCTCCAACGACGCACCGCGCTCCGACCGCTGGTTGCGGCTCCAGATGGTATACGGAAAGGCTTGGGAGAAACCTGGGCGTTCGCTGAGGTACTGCAGGATCGGCCACGAGCCGTAATTGTGGCGGCTGGAGTTGAGCTCGTAGTGCGCGCGGTCGGCATAGACCTCCAGCGCAGAGGGGTTGTCTGGTATGAATTGGAAGGAGCTCCAGTTGGCATGATTTTCCCAAAAGAAACCGACCAGTTCATTGTCGCGGAAGCCGCCTAAATAGAACTGCAGGACGTGGGTGAATTCGTGAGGAATCACCGATGAACCTTCAAGCATCGCACCAGGATGGATGATGATCGCTTCGGAACCAAACGCGAAGCCGCTTTTGTGTTTGCTCAAGCCGGTTCCGGTGACGTAGACATTGATCTTTCTTTTATCGGCGTCCTTTGCGTGCGGCATTGGTACGCGCATACGGTCGCGGTAAAAAGTCCATACCTCCTCGAAGTAGCGCAGATTCATGGCGCGGAAAGCGGGGTCCTTCCATTTTTCAGCCTCCTTCTCGAAGCCTTTTTCATCCTTGCCCCACCAGAAGGCGAAGTGTGGTGTTGTCGCCAGTTCGACCGCATCACGTTTGGCGTCGTAGTCCTTGGGATTGAGGACGTAGTCCTGATCGGGCACTGGCGGCAACCATACCTCTGGACGGGTGGCGACGTGATCGCGGTCGATGGGCGAGAAAAGCTCGAGCGGATACGCGCGTCGCCGTCCGTCATCGAGCATCAAGATGACGTAGGTCTTTGAGCGTTCGTTTTGTTGACCCATGCGCCCGACGTATGCGGCGGTGACGGCAGACATGCCGCGGTAAGGATTGGTGAAGGTCCAGGTGCGCGGGGGGTCAGTCTTCTCACGCAGGTTTGCCAGATAGCGGCGATCTTCCGTTCCTAGGCGCACGGTATCCAGCGTCAGCGTTTTCCCTTCTGCTGTGCGCACGGTGATGGATGTCGGGCCAGCGCTCACCAGTACGCCATCGACATCCGGCGCCTCAAGCGGTTGCCACGTGCGCAACGGACGGGCGAAGTCAGCTGAAATGGCTATATTCGTAACCAAAGCAATTAGGGGGAGTAGCAAGTAGCGCATCAGACCTCCAGAGGAATTACAGCGATGTCGGACGGTGAGAAACGCAGTTCAGCGTCGCTGTGCGGCACGCGCACGTGTCGTCGGGCGTGCGCGATTTTTTTGCCGTGGTCGTTCAGTCGTAGACTGCACCGGTTGCATGAGCGCCTCGATCTCATTCGCCTCGATCGGCACGTCGGCGAAGAGGTTGCGTGCGCCGCCGGATCCGCGCGTGATGACGATGTCGTTCTCCAGGCGGATGCCGAAGCCTTCCTCGGCGATGTAGATGCCTGGCTCGATGGTCAGGACATTGCCTGGTGCGAAAGGGACGTGTGGCTTGCCGAGATCATGGACACCAAGTCCCAGGTGGTGGCCGCAGCCGTGCATGAAGTATTTACGAAACGCCGGGTTGAGCGGGTCCTGTTGTTTGACCTGTGATCTGGTCAGCAGGCCCAGGCCGATCAGTTCACCGGTCACTAAGTTTTCGCACCGTTGCTGCCAGTCGCGGTGGAAGACCCCGGGTTTGGCGGCGTTGGTCATGGTTTTGACCGTGCGCAGGACCGCATCGTAGACCTGTCGTTGGCGCTTAGTGAAACGTCCGTTGACCGGGATGGTGCGGGTCAGATCCGAATTGTAGTTGGCGTAGTTGGCGGCGACGTCGAGCAGCAACACCTCGCCATCGCGGCACGGCAGGTCGTTGCGGTTGTAATGTAAGACGCACGAATTCGCACCCGCAGCGATGATCGGGTTGTAGGCCATCTTAGCCCGCTGACGCAGGAACTCGTGGGTGTACTCGGCTTCGACCTCGCACTCGTTCACTCCTGGTCGCACCATCCCCAGGATGCGTAGGAAGCCGTCACGCGTGATGCCGCAGGCGCGTTTGATCAGAGCGAGTTCCTCAGCGGTTTTCACTGCCCGCAGGGGGTGCAGCAGGTGCGCCAGTCGGCGGTACTGATGCAGCGGGTACTGCTGCTGCAACTCATGGGCGAAACGCACGTCGCGTGGTTGGCCGTGGATCACCGCGCGCGAGTGTTCATTGGTCGGTAGGAAAACCTCGTCGCATTCACACATGGCGATGCGCAGATGGCCGGGCAGTTCATGCAGCCAGCGGATCTCGTCGATACCCGAGACCGCACGCGCCTGCTCCTTCGACAACTGGTCGCCCTCCCAGGTGCGCAGCAGTTCATTCGGCTCACGTAGGAACAACACGCAGCGTCGACGTGGATCGAGCGAATCCGGATAGAGCAGCAGCAGGCTGTTCTCTTGCTCAATGCCGGTCAGCCAGAAAAGGTCGTCGTTGGGGTGGTAGGGACCATGGCTGTCAGTGGACCAGGGGAGGGGATCGCTGGCCTGCACGATTGCCAGCGCATTGCGCGGCAGGCGGCGGGTCAGGCGCTTGCGGTTGCTGAGGAACAGACGGTTGGGAATGGGATCGTGGCGCATGTAGTAAGGTACACTGTCCAGACTGCGCCCGTGGTCGATTGGTGCTTTTCGGCATCCTGGGCAGGATATTCGACAAGATCCGCAACCTGGCAGGTGAACATCATCCCCGACAGTCCGTCACGGGAAACTACGGGAAACATTGGGGAGAGACGACGATGCCGCGTGCTGTGCTGCATACCGACGCGGGGGAGCGCTGATGACGAGGTACCTCAGTCGTAGTGGCTGGTGCCGCTACGCCACGTTCGGCGCGATGAACCTCTCTCAGGGCTTGCTCTGCGGCCTGGCTTTCACCAGCTACTTCTTCTTGCTCACCGATCTCAAGTTGACACCGGTGCAGGTCGGTGCGGCGGTGGCGTGGGCGCGTTTGCCGTGGGCATTAAAACTGTTGTGGGGCCCGATCCTCGACCGGTACGTCGGTGGAGCGCAAGGGCGGCGACGGCCGTTCATTCTGGCGGGGCAGTTCCTGCTCGGCGCGTTCGTCCTGGCCCTGGCGGCAGTACCGAAGGACGCCGAGTGGCTGGGCGTGATCGCCACTCTGGTGTTCCTCGCTAGTGCTGCGGCGACCTTGCAGAACGTGGCGATCAACGGCCTGTGTGTCGACTTGGTGGCGCAGAACGAACTGGGCCGCACCAATGCAGTGATCTGGGCAACCAAGAGCATCGGCGTGGCGATTGGTGGCGGTGCGCTCTATGCTGCGACGGCGTACGTGCCGTGGTCGGTGTTGCTGACAGCCTTAGCATTGGTGATCTGGGCGCTGACGATCATCCCGCTGCTGGTACGCGAACGTGCGCCTGGGGAGATCTCCGAACACGGTGCCCGCCGTCTCGAATTCGCCGAGCTGCGTCGGACTTTTTCCATCCCGCTGGTGTGGGTGGCGTTGCTGGCCGCGTTGTTGGTGCCGCTCGGCTACGGCCTGTTGTCGACGCCGTATCAGTTCCTGCTGCGTGATCAGCTCCAGTGGAGCAAGGAGATCATCGGCTTGCTGACCGGTGTGCTTGATCCGCTGGTCGGAGTCGCGGGATCACTGACTGGTGGATTCCTCACCGACCGTTTTGGCGCGCGACGCATCATGGTGCTCGCCAGCCTGGGCATGGCCGCGACCATGGGAGTGCTGGCGCTGTGTCCGGACTGTTGGCAGTCGCAGGGCTTCATGTTTACCTGGTACGGCGTGCATTTCATCGTGCAGTACCTCTTCGGTGCCGGTCTGCTGGCGTTCTTCATGTCGCTGTCTAACCCCGCTATCGGTGCGACCCACATCGGTATCTACTTCGCACTCAACAACCTGTGTTACACCTTCTGCGATTGGGGCGGTGGCAAGCTGCTGGCGGAGTACGGTTACGTAACGACCTTCGCCATCTGCGCGGTGGTCCAGGTGGTGGTGATGTTGCCGCTCTTGTGGTGTGATCCGCAGCGGGTGCGCGCAGGTTTTCTGCTTCCGCGCAAGGAGGGTGCGACATGAAGGGGAAACGCCTGCTCGGCATTCTTCTGCTCGGTGGCATGACGTTGATGGTCGCGGCGGCGGAGGCCGATGCCGTGGTCGCGGCGCCTTCCGCTGCGCTGCGCGAGCGCTTGTCGTTGTCGCCGTTCTACGCCAAACACCTCGACTGCGGCGGCATGGCGATCCTCGCGTCCGCCAAAGTCAGCGATCAGGCATTGCGTGAAGCCGATTTCCTTGTGCGCCAAGTACTGCATGGGCGGGATGATCTGCTGCGTGCGATCGCGACTGCCGGCATCCGGCTGGCGGTGATGGCGCCGTCGGAGTTCACCCTCGACATTCCCGAACACAGCGATCTGGCACCAGCGTCGTACTGGAACCGCCGTGCACGCGGCCTTGGGGCGACGAAGCAACGGCCTGCGGTGAGTTGTGGTGAGGAGAACCTGCTGTGTCTGCCTGGGGATCCTTATCCGACCGAGAACATCCTCATCCACGAGTTCGCCCATGTGATCCATGAATTCGGTCTGTCGGTGACGGATGCGACTTTCGATAAACGCTTACAGGCAGCATTCGCCGAGGCGAAACGGGACGGTCGTTGGCTCGACCATTACGCTCTCAGCAACCATCGTGAATATTGGGCCGAAGGCGTGCAATCCTGGTTCGCGTGCAATCGTCCGACCGATCCGGTCAACGATCGCAGCGCGCTCACTACCTACGATCCGCCGCTCGCTGCGCTGTTGGTCGAGGTCTTCCGCGACAACCCCTGGACCTACATCCGTCCGGACCGCCGCGATCCGCCATCCGTCCATCTGACGGACTTCGACCGGGCAACGGCACCGACCTTCGTATGGCCGAAGGATCTTGGGGATACACTCAAACCGTAACCGCGGTGAACCGGCGGTCGTGGGCGTGGCGTTGGTGTTGGAGCAGGAGCCGATTTTTTTGGCACCCGGCTCTCTCATCGGCCGCGTGGTACGCCAACCGAATCATACCGCGGCCAGACCGATGATGAGGATCACTGGCGCGCAGAGGATGCCGGCGGTTCTCTGGCTGAATTCGTCGCGTGCGGCCAGCGCATAGAATGGTCCAGGTCGAAACAGCACTGCGCCGAGAACTCGACCGCTGCCGGCAGGACAAAGGTATCGAGCATCAGCCGCGCGCGACCGTTTGGGCGGCGCCAGGGCGGCTGGCGAGAGCGCGGTCGATCACCGCATTCGCGTCAACCAACTCGTCACCGATAACTTCCAGACGGGGTGGGCGCACACGTGCGGAACATACGCCCAGGCGTTCCTGGACCAGTTTGATCAGCTGGACGAACTTGATGCCGGCGTCGAAGCGCAGCAGGGGCAGGAACCAGCGCAGCAGTTCCAGGGCCTGCGCTTGGTCGCCGCGGCGGGCGAGGGTGAACAGGCGCACCGATTCGGCTGGCAGTGCGTCAGCCAAGCCGGCGACCCAGAAGCTGGCGCCGGCAGCGACACCTTCGACCACGATGTCGTCGAGGCCGACGCCGACGTCCAGGCGGTTGCGGGGGGTGGCAAGGATGGCGGTGATGCGGCGCACGTCGCCGCTTGATTCTTTGACCGCCACCAGGTTTTGGTGCTTGGTCGCGAGTTCGGCGATCTGCTGCGGAGTGAAATCGGTGCGATAGGCCGGCGGATTGTTGTAGAGCATACACGGCAGCGCGGTCGCGTTCATCACGGCACTTACGTGTGCCGACATCTCGCGCCAGTCGGAGCTGTAGATGTACGGCGGCAGCACCATCAAACCGGCGGCGCCCAGTTGTTCTGCCGTGCGTGCCAACGATATCGCATCAGCGGTGCTGGCGGCGGCGATACCCGGTACCACCGGCGCATCTTCGGCGGCGGCGATGCAGAGTTCAATCACGCGGGCCTTTTCGTCCAGGCTAAGCGTGGCGCCTTCGCCGAGCGAACCGCACGGCACGATGCCGGAACAGCCGTGGTCGAGCAGTAGGCGCACCTGACGCGTCAGTGCAGCGTTGTCGATCTGCAGATCCGTGGTGAAGGGAGTGGTCACGGCCGGCATCACGCCGCGGAAGGGGGAAGTCATGGATGGGTCTCCTGAAGGACTGATTGGTCTGGTTGCGGTAGACGCAGGTGATCGAGCGACGTGGGTTGGAGTGGTGGTCGGGCGGTGGTGGAATTCCAACCATGCAGGAAACGAGCAGCGGCGCCGCAGATCCGACCCTGGCAGGTGCCCATGCCGCAGCGCGTCAGCAAGCGTGCCTCGCGCCAGGAATGGCAGGCGGCAACCGCACCGGCGGTGACGTCTTCGCAGCGGCACAGCAGCACGTCCGGGGCAGCGAGTTGTTTGAGTTCCGGACGTAGCGCGAAACCACGTTCGATCAGCTCAGCAAAGGCACGGATGCCGGCGCGGGCACGCAGCAGGGCGCCGGCCTGGGTGATCTGCTCCGCCGCGACATGGCCGGCGAGGCGACCTTCGATCAGCGCCGCATCGACACCGCCGATGCCGATTACTTCACCAGCGCAGAGCACATCCTGACGCGAACTGCGCAGCAGATCGTCGACCACCACGCGGCCCTGGTCGATGCGGCAGCCGAACAATGCTGGCAGTTCGGTGTTGGGAATCAGGCCGAAGCCGCACGCAAGGTAGTCGCAGGCGATGGTCTCCTGTCGTCCGCGGCGGGTGATCACCACCTGTTCGAGGTGTTGTCCGCCTTCGGCGCGCAGCACCCAGGTATCGTGCTGCAGGCGCAGCGCCTGCGGCGCGAGCGTCAGCGCTTGCAAGGCTTTGCCGGGATGGCGCCAGAGCGACAGCGCAAAGCGCCTGACTTGTGCTGCCGGTGCTTGGTCGGCGAGCAATTCGATACGCGCCCCTGCTTGCCCCAAACTGCGTGCGACCGCCAGCAGCAGTGGGCCAGTGCCCGCGATGACCACGCGTTTGTCGGCGACCGGCAGGCCGCCCTTCATCAGCGCCTGCAGGCCGCCCGCACCGCTGACCCCGGGCAGCGTCCATCCAGGAAACGGCAGGAACAGTTCACGCGCTCCAGGGCAGAGCACCGCGCGACGGTAGGTGATCACCAGCGGCCCGTCCGGTGTTTCGCACATCACCGTGCCGGGTTCTGGATGAGCAACCACGCGACCGCGGCTTAACACCGTGACTGAAGACGCAGTCAACGCGCGCAGCCAGTATCCGGCAGTGCCTGGGCTGGTGACGGTCGATCCGCGCCAGATCTGTCCGCCGGGGGCGAGACCCTCATCAATCAGCACGGTGGCGAGTCCCGCGGCGGACGCGGTCACGGCAGCGGCGATGCCGGCCGGTCCACCGCCGACGATCAGCACGGCGCAGGTCTGGCGGTGGCAGGCGTTGGTGGCTGGTGTTGCAGCGGTGGAATTCGGCAGGTGGTCACGCATCGGTCTGAATCCGCATGCCGTCGCCACACGGCACCTGGCAGGTCCGCTGATGCAGCACGCCGTCGATCTCGGCGCGGCATTCGTGGCAGATGCCCATGCCGCACAGCGCCCCGCGTGGTTCGCCAGTACGCGAGCGGCGGATGGCGAGCGCACCGGCGCGGGCGAGCGCCGCTGCCACGGTGATGCCTGCGGGCACGTTGACGACGCGTCCGTCGATCAGCAGCGAGACCAGTCCAGCAAGCTCAGGCATGGACCACCTCGGCGAGGAAGCGATCAACGGCGAATGGTTCCGTCGGCAGGTGCGGCGTTTCCCCACGCATCAACTCGACCAGCAGGCGCGCGGTTGCGGGAGCGGTGGTGATGCCCAAGCCCTCGTGACCAGTGGCGTACCAGATGCCGGATGCGGCGCGGCCGATCAGTGGCAGGTGATCATTGGTCGCCGGGCGGAAGCCGGTCCAGCAACGCAGCACCTGCAAACTGCCGATGCCGGGCAGGTAGCGCTCGGCCGCGGTGACGATGCGGTCGAGCAGGTGCGGCTCGGCGTTGGGGTCAGTGGTGCCGAACTGGCGTGACGAGCCGATCAGCAGTTGGCCGCCGCGACGTGGTTGCACGTTGAAGGCGACCGATTCATTGGCCGCGCCATGAGCGCTGGCAAGGTAGCCGAGTTCGACCAGTTGGTGGCGCACGTAGCCAGGGTAACGATCGGTGATGATGAGGTGGCCTTTGCGTGGGCGCACGGCGATGCCCTCGCCCAGTGCCGCCGAACCACAGCCGGCCGCCACCACCACGCTGCCGGCGCTCAGGCGCCGGCCATCGTCCAGCTGCACGCTCTGCGCGTCGGCGGCGATCACGCTGCCGCGAATCAGCCGTGCACCGGTGACCTGCGCCTGCTCCAACAGGAAGGCGGTGGCCGCCGGTGGATAGATCACGCCATCATCCGGCACCAGCAGCGCACCCGCGAGGTCGCCGATCAGTTGCGGTTCGAGATCCATCAGTCACATGGGATCGATCAGTTCAGCGCGTACCCCACCCGCACGGTAGAGAGCGCAGCGTTGGCGCGCGATCTCCAACTGCTGCTCATCTGCCGCCAGCCACAGCGTGCCGCAGCGTTCGTATTCGGCGCTGGCCGGCAGGTGTTCGGACAGTTCCCGCCAACGCGCCACGCCCGAACGCGTCAAAGCGAACTGCGCCGGTGAATCATCCATTACCACCAGATGGCCCATACCGGCAGCGGTGGCACCATCGCAGATACCGCGCGCGACTACCTGCACCGACATCCCTGCCTGGACGCAGGCGGCAGCGCACGCGGCGCCGACGATGCCGGCGCCGACGATCACGACGTCGGGTGAGCCGCTGGCAGTCACGGAATGCCCCAGGCGAAGGGATCATCCGGATCGGCGATCAGACGCGAATCGCCATTGACGTAGGCGGTGCCGGTCAGGCACGGCACCAGTTGGCCATGACGCAGCTCAAGTTTGCCGGAGAACGTGCTGCCGATCACGCTTTCCTGATGCCACACTTGACCGGTGTGCAGGCGGCCAGCGGCGTGTTCGCAGGCCAACACCGCACTGGTGCCAGTGCCGCAGGGTGAGCGATCGTATTCCGCCCCAGGGCAGAGCACGAACGACCGGGCATCGATGCCGACGCGCGGCTGGCGCACCATCAGCTCGATGTGATCGATCTCGGCGTCGTCGGCACCAGTGACGCTGTTGGTACGCAGTGCATCGCGGATGCGCACGGCGACGTCGGTCAGGCGTGGGATGTTGCTTGGCACCACGTCCTGGCCGTGGTCATGCACCAGGAAGAACCAGTTGCCGCCCCACGCGACATCACCGGTGACGATGCCGAGGCCTGGGACCTCGACGCGCACGTCGTGGGCGTGGCGTCGGCTGGGAACATTGTGGATGGTGACGGAGTTGCGCGCGGTAAGCGTGGCTTCGACCAGACCGACTGGCGTGTCGATCACATGGTTGCCCGTGCGGATGCTGCCCAGGTAGCCGAGCGACACCATCAGACCCATCAGACCGTGGCCACACATGCCGAGGTAGCCGACATTGTTGAAGAAGATCACGCCGGCGGTGCAGCGTGGATCCGGGCTCTGGCACAGCAGGGCGCCGACCATGTGCTGCGCGCCGCGCGGTTCGCCCAGCACCATGCGCCGCAGGCGGTCGTGGTCGTGGCGCAGTTCCTCCATCTGCTGGGTCAGCGGCCCACGCAGGGCGGGGCCACCGGACACCACTAAGCGGGTCGGTTCACCGCCGGTATGCGAATCGATGACGCGTAGGACGTCGGGCAGGACCTGCGGCGAGATGGGCGAGATGGGCGAGATGGGCGAGATGGGCACTCGTAGACTCCGCAACGTGATGCGCGCAGCCTAGCCCGACGAGGCTCGCCATCTTGGCACTTTATCACGGGTCACACGGGTGAATCCGCACAGCTGAACATCGCGTTGGAGGTGCGGGAAGCGGATCGGTGATTGCGAACGCTCGGCTAACGGAAGTAAGCCCGCATCCAATGCCATCTAGGTCGCATGGGGTCTCGGCGGCACGCGTCTTAACACCGACTCACCACGGCAATGGATCGATGGCCTTGGCCACCCAGGCGTCCCAAGACACCCGCTGCGCTTCAGCAAGGCGAGCGGTCTGTGATTTGGCGTGGCGCGTGAGAACGGTCTGCAAACCGGAACGGACGGCCTTGATGCGATCGGCTGGACGCGGGGCGTCGGGATCGCCGACGCCAAAGCTGATCTCGGCGGCGGTGCGCACGACCAGGCTGAAATCTTCGGCGGCCTTGAGCTCCGCCTGCAAGGCCTTGTCGGCGCTCATGGCCTTGGCCACGGCATCAAGCGGCTTGGCCAGTTCGTCGCTGCCGAACTGCGCTTGCAGGCGTTCAATGATCCGCTTGTACAACAGCGGATTGCCGGCGCGATTACGTTCGGCGATTGCCTGCTGGCGTTGCAGATGTTGGCGCACGGCTTCGAGCAGTTTCTGCGCCTCGGCCTTGTCACTGCCTTTGCTGCGGTCCCGTAGTGACTTGAGAACCGGTCCGATGGGCTTGGATGTCACGGCTGCGGCGGTGAGTGCTTCGGCCTCGGCCTTGCAGGTGCTCCAGGTGCCGGCGGGTACCACTGGCCCAGGCCCGGCCTCGACCGTGCGGCGAACGTCGTCGGGCTTCATCAGGATGCCGCGGCTGTGGTAACGCGATCCGCCCGACAGATCGCGGCCATCAATGATCATGTCGCTGACGACGGTGCCATCAGCGTCAACCAGCACGAAACGCGGAGCACCGCCCCAGAGGAATCCTGGGATGTGGAGGTTTTTGCGTTCAACAAAACCAACCGTCGCGATGCCACCCTTTCCCGTCCACGCGGCGAGATTGGCCTTAGCGTCGTCGACCACGAACAAGGGCACTAGGCCACCAGCAGGTACTGCGCCGGCGAATTCCATGGTGGTCCGCACCGCGAAGGAGTTCCAAGCGTCATCCGCGCCGAGACCGTTCTGAATGAGCAGCACGACGCGCCCTGGCAGATCACGATCCGTGATCGGCTGGCCACCGACGATTGCGGTGATGGTCGTGGAACACCAGTCGATGCGCAGCGCGTTGGGTGCTGGGCGTTCGGATGTCGCCGCCGACATCATGGGGATCAACGCCAGCAGCACGCTGGCAAGCAACAGTCGGTGAATAGTCATGGACCAGCCTCCTACTTCACGCCCGTGGTGGTGCCTTTTCCCAGCGTCAGGACCTGTTCCATGCCGGTCGCCAACTCGGGATCCGTCGCGAAAGGCGCAGCGGCCGTTCCCGGCTCGCTCACGCTGGACTCGCTGCCCTTGGCCAGTTGCGGGCCGAACTTCCCACGCAGCCGCGTCAGGCGTTTGCGCGCGTCGGCCGCGATGGCCTTGGCGTCCGCGGCTTGCGGCAATCCGGTCAGCAGCTTTTCCAACGCCGCAGCCTGGACGCCGGTGGCCTGGATGGCGATGGCCTGCGGCCCCGCTGCGTCACGGTCGGCGGGATCCGCTTGGGTCAGCGCCGCGCGCATGGCGGTCAGGCGCGCGCTCAGTAGATCCTCCAGTGCTTTGCGCTGTTTCTGTGCCAGTGGGATGAGTTGGTCATCTCCACCACCCGGCAGCACATTCGATAACTGTTCACGTCCGGCGGCCAGTTTTCCAGCGGCCAGCAAAGTCTGCGCCTTGGCGAAACAGTCCTGGTTCGACGGCAGTCCCGGCTTACGCGGTGGATAGGGGCTGAACGCGCCTTGATGGGTCATCAGCAGCATGCTGGTCAGGATTGCGGTCGCCGCGTAGTCACCGCCCTTCTTCAACTCGGCGTAGGCTTCTTCTGGTGGTTTGGTGTTGTCGTTGGGGAAAGGTGCGATCGAGCCGTCGCTGGCCATGTTGGCAATGAAGTATTTATGCAGGTAAAATCCGGCGAAACGCGCGTAGGCGTCCGGACTGGTGCGGTGCAAGGCCGCCGCGACGCCGAAGTGATGCATATTGCCATTGGCGTGCGCATTGCGGATGCGTTCGACGTTGTCCAACAGGAAGCCGCCGATGGCGGAGACCCGCGGATCATCACCTGCGCCGCTGCTGGTGAGTCCGATCATGACGTACGACGTCGAGGCCAGCGCGAATCCTCCGCGTCCATTCAAGCCATAGGCGACGGAACGGCCGTCACAAACCTTGCTGATGTAGTCGTTCACATCGGCGAGTGCCGGTCCGGTCTCCAATCCCAGGCGCTCCATGTTGCGTACCGCGGCAAAATAACCGCAGCCCACGCCGGAAATGTCGATCGCGTAGTTTGGTCCGCCCCAGCGCGGATTGTGGAACCAGCCGCCTTCGGATTCGCGGGTCTTGTGTGCGAACTTGGCGCCGAATTCGAGCGCCGCTTTCAGTTCCGGTGTGACGCCGTAGCGCAGGCAATATTCGCTGATGTAGAACATCGCCATCGAAGCGAACCAACCGTCGTAGCCCATGCCCTTCTTGGCCCAGGTCTCAAGGTAGAAGCGCATGCGTTCGGCGCAGACTTTGGCTTCCTTCGGGCTGTTGCCGTCGATGAGGAAGGCGAAGCCGCCCCAGAACGAGTTGAGCATGCCGGCATACCAACCGTCGGTGGCGACCTGCTTGTCGAAGTTCTTGCGCAGGTAGTCCATGCTGCGCGCGAGTGCGGCGTTGCAGGTCGAACAGGCGTGGTGGTCCTCGCGGTGCAGGTCGGCGCCTGAAACGTTGGCGGCCAGCAGGAACAGCAGGGTGATGCAGTTACGACGCAGGTTCATGGGGATTCCTCGTGAGGTCTGCTGTCCAATCCCACGATCGGGGAATACATGCCGCAATTTCTGGGGCGAGAAGCTGTCGCGCATGGGTGGGATCCTGCTGCTGATCGCATGACACCGGGCGGAAGGCCCAGCGCGATGGCGGGAATCAGGCCCAGGCACAAACGTCGGCTGGGGATTCGCCAAGCGCTCATACTGGTCCCTACCTGGGTCGCTGGTGATCAGGCATTCCCACAGCGGTTGCCGGCACGAGGTGCCATGTGGGGGCGTTTCAGAGAATAAGGGTAATCATCCCGCTGGTCCTGGAACAATCTTGCGCCTGCCGTCGCCTGACGTGGGGAATTTAACCCAAAGTGTCGCGCCGCCGTGCAGGCGGATCAGGGTAGCGTGAGGGATTGGACCCTGGCGTAGGCCGCCGGCGTACACCCCATGCGTGCACGAAAACTTTTGCTGAAATGTCGCTGATCACGAAAGCCGACAGAAAGTGAGGCGGTTTTCACCAGCATAGCCGGTCGACGCAGCAGGTCGGCCGCACGAGCAATGCGGGCGTCGAGCAGATCATCCATCGGGCTGGTGCCGATCAGTGCGCGGTAGCAATGCGCGAAGCGAGACGGCGACAACTGCATCAACGTGGCCATCTGTGCGATGGTCCAGCGTTTGGTGAGTTGGTTATGGATGGCGTGACGCAGGTCCCGCAGTCGCTGCGTGAGTTCCGGCACTTTGTCATCAAGGTGGTCGACTGATCGGTCATGCGCGCGGCGTGTGAATGCCACCAGTATCTGGGTCAGCAGGGCGGTGGTGGCCTCTGGCCAGTGTGGCTGTCGTCGCGTCAGTTCTTGGACCAGCGCGGTGAACATCCGTCCAAAGGATTGGGCATCAGATGAGCAAATCGCGTGGTCCACCGGTGGTGCACAACGTGCGACCAGTGCTGCGGCTCCTGGCCCAGCGAAATGGCACCAGTTATTCCGGTAGCCACGGCCTGGAAGTGGGCGGTAGCGCTGCGCGCTTCCAGGCGAGTACAGGACGCAGGTGCCGGGCGGAAGCGGTCGTTCGCCCTGCTCATCCAGAAAAAGGATGGGTGTGAGGAACTGCACGAACAGCCAATCACCGGTGCCGTGCGGTCGATCGACCACGTAATCCGGCCCATGGTTGAGCCGAACTCCCGCCCGCACTATGCGGACACCAAAGGGCGGAACAGCATCGGACATGGAAAATACGCTCACAACCCAGCTGTGATGAGTCAACCGCTGGATCAGCGCCAGGTACTCGCGCGTGGTGCGGTGCTCGTCCGTGTCATGATCTCGTCCGTTTCCGTTGGGAGGGACAGGCAAAAGGTACAAGACCGGCCGTCTGGGCGCTTATCGTCACTACCTCCCCTGACGGAGGCGCAGATGACGTCGATGATCCGTGGCATCTGGATTGGGATATTACTCGCATGTTGGGTGTCGTTATCCGCCGCGCAGAACGCGCCGGACGCCGGCCGCATTCAGGGCGGTCTGTGTGTGGTGCTGGGAGCGGACGACGCGGATCTGCCCGAACGACTGGTCAAGGAGGGGCCATTTCTCGTGCATGTGCTGGAGGCCGATCCCGCCAAGGTCGCGGCGCTCGACCAGCGTCTGCGGCAGCAACGCTTGTATGGCCGCGTTTCGGTTGAGCAGTGGAACGCACCGACCCTGCCATATGCGGATCGTCTGGTGTCCTTGTTGGTGATCCCTGGCGCTACCACGGTCCCGGTTGCCGAACAGCAACGCGTCGTGCGTCCGCTGGGCGAGATCACCGTGAAGAGCGGCGGTACCTGGTCGCGTACGATCCAGCCATGGATTGACGGCACCGATGAATGGACGCACTGGCGCCACGGCCCCGACGGCAACATGGTGTCGAAGGACCGCTATGTCGAAGTCCCCAAGCGCGTACAATGGACCTTCGGTCGGGACGTGGTGTCCGAACGCACGTTCACCATCCATGCCGGTGGCCGCTTCTTCGCTTATGAGGACGAACAGGTGATCGCGCGCGATGCGTTCAATGGCCTGCCGCTGTGGCGCAAACGCGCCAAGCTCGGTGTCAGCCCAGAGCAGAAGGAAGCCGGCTACGTCAATCTTGATCGCCTAGTCGCTGATCGCGAACGCGTCTACTTCACCACGCCTGACGGGGTGTTCAAAGCCCACAGTGCGGCGGACGAGAAGCTGGAGTTTTCCTACCGCGACGCCGGAACGCCGCTGCTGGTGCGTCTGGTGGATGATACGAGTGGGAACCACACCTTGGTATTGGCCGATCAGGAGTCGGTACGTGTGCTCGACGCCACCAGTGGGAAATTACTATGGCAGCAGAAGGCCTCAATTCCACAGCACCTGGTCGCGGATGACCGAGCAGTTTACTACATTACCGGTGATTTCCTGAAGAAAGAAGCGGTCGAGATCTTCGCACGAGACCTGAAGACCGGCAAGGTGTTGTGGCAGCGCAGTGATTTCACCGAGCCCTGTCCGTGGCCGGCGCTCGCGGTCGGATGTTCGATGGGGTACGGCATGTTGGCGTTCGAATTGCAGGTGCCACGTCGCTGGCCGGGTGGTTATAAGGAATACTACAAGGAGAATCCCAAGGCGCGCAAAGGCGGGATCGTGGTGTTGTCAGCCAAGGATGGCACCACCGTCAGCGAGACCGCCTCTGGCGGCGCGGCTGCTCGCCATGGCGAGTGGAACGTCGCCTACTGGGTCAACAACGCGATGCTGCGCAACACCGACGCCAAAGGGATGGGCCAGAAAAGCGGCATCGTAATGAATCCCATCAGCGATCTGACCAAGAACATCGCCTTCGATGACAATGACGTCGGCGATCGTGGTTTCGGCCACTGCTACCCGCCGACCATTACTGAACGGTTCTACATCTACGGCCAACTCAACTTCACCGACCTGAAAACCCAGGAACACACCTCCAATCAGATCACGCGCGGCGGTTGCGGCATGCGCGTCGGATACCTGCCGGCCAACGGCATGATCTACGTGCATCCCAAACACTGCGTGTGTTTCCCGATGCTCGATGGCAATTCTGCGCTGGCGATGGCGTATCCGACGTCGCCGGCCCCGGCACATCCCTTGGTGCAGGGACCGGCGTTCGGTGCCACCGGTGCGCCAGCCGATGGTGCGCGAGACTGGCCGATGTACCGGCACGATGCCGCACGCACGGGCGCGCTGTCCTGCGACGTGCCGACCCAGCTCAAAGTCCTGTGGACGCGCGAGATCGCCACGCCCGACTACGCCAAGGATGAGATCGCCGCCGAATGGCTGCAGCATCAATACCTGTCGGGCATCATCACCCAGCCGACCATTGCCGGCGGCATGGTGTTTGTCGCCCAGCCGGACAGTCATCAGGTCTTGGCATTTGATGCCGTAAACGGCCAACCGAAGTGGAGCTTCACCGCCAACGGGCGCATCGATGGTCCGCCGACCTATCACAAAGGACTGTGCCTGTTCGGTTCCCGTAGTGGGTGGTTGTTCGCACTACGTGCGAGCGACGGACAGTTGGCGTGGCGTCTGCGGTTGGCGCCAGACGATCGGCGCATCTCCCAGTTCGGTCAGGTCGAATCACCGACCCCGGTGCCGGGCAGTCCGGTGATCATCAACAACAAGCTCTACATCGGTGCGGGTCTTCATCCGCAAGCCGACCATGGTGTGCTGGTGTTCTGTATCGAGCCGGCCACCGGCGCGATCGTCTGGCAGAAGGGCTACACGTCGCTTGGCTACGAGGAGCGTGACGGCTGGACCACTCCGCGCAGCGATGGCTCGGCACCGCCGTTGGCAATGAGCGACAATCCTTGGCGCACCACCGCCATCCGCGAATACGAGGCTTTCGATCTGCCGGTGCAAGACGGCAACACCGTGGCGGTGTCGCGTTGGCAATTCGATCTCGTCACTGGATCGGCCAAGCTGCGTAAACTCAGCGCATTTTATGAGGTTCCGGAAACCAATGTCTGGATGCGTCGGCGCACCTGGAGCTATGGCCCACGGCGTGAGGACCATCGTACTCCGTTGGCGGTGACCAGTGGATCATCGGTGTTCACCACGATGCTGCCGAAGGGGCCTGGGACACGTCTGATGCGCGTCGACTTCACCAAAGGCAAGACCTTTGGCGACCTCGAAGGAGCCGCGACCGATGCCGATAAAGATGTCGACATGGCCAAGCTGCCATCGACTTCGCCGGTGACTCGTTACCTGGGCCTGGGAGCGAAATGGAAGGTCGACAACGACAAGAAAGTCATTGCTCACGGCTTGGTCTGTGCTGGCAAACAACTGTTTCTGCTGTCACAGGCTGGTGTGCTGGAGATCTGGTCGACCGAGGACGGCAAGAAGCTCGGCGAGCAACGTCTCGAAGCCCCGGTATTTGACGGCCTCGCGGCGGCAGATGGCCGGCTGTATGTGAGCACTGCGTCCGGCAAGGTCATCTGCCTCGGCAAGTGATTGCCTCACGTGCTAAGGGTGAACAGCCCAGACCATGCCACTCATATCAACCATACGATGGTCCCACTGCAGGAATCGGGGATGACGCAGAATTGGCTGAAGAATCCCGTGGGTACTATTCGCTGGGTCAGCCGGCTCATGAGAGAACCGAGTCTGTGGTGATGATCAGCGCGTCGTCGGGACCGGAGTGAGAAGGACACCGGACAGTTTCATGAAAGCGGCGTTTTTCTTGTGGTTTGGGACCAAGGTGAACTTGATCAGTCCCGCTCTGCTGATCGTCAGCGGTTGGCTGAGCCGATGCGGCTTGAACGCATCCCAGGAGCTGGTGTCGACGGTAAGGTCGGAAATGGAACGATTGTCGGCGCTGAAATTAATTTTCGAACCAGCACCACTGCGATTGCAGGCGTAGGTGATGGTGACCTCGAACGAACCAGGACGGTCGATCAGCGCTTCCCATTCCACGCCGCCCTCACCAAAGTTCCAGCTGCCGATGTGAGGATTGTCGGTCCCTTTACCTTGCAGGCGTGCGCCCTTTGAGGTGATGGTTGCGGTGCTGGCGGTGAGCCTCAGTACGCCGTTCGCCGCCTGCCGGATGGGCCCATCAGCGATTGCGGCGACGGCCAGCGGGTCGGGGGTGCTGGTGAAGGCCCGCGGCTTGGATGAGGGGGAGGAACTGGTGGAGGCGGATGGCGGAGGCGGGGTCCCGACAGAATTTCCCGCTGGCGGACGTACAGGAACCGAGGATGGGACGGCGGTCTGGCTGCGTGGCGGTGGTTGGGGGATGTCGGGTGACGCGGTCGCGGTTGGCGTCGACGCCGTGACGGTGGTGGTGGTGCCGGCGCCAAGGAAAGCGATCAACATCAGGGCGGGTACCAGCGTCAAGCCGAGGATGGTAACGGACACGATGCGATTGCGTCGTTGCGCCATGGCTACTGGCGACAGGCCAGAACCGCTTTCGGCCGTGTTCCACATGGCCTCGGGTGTGTCGAGGACCTTACGCACGCTGCCAAGCATGGTGCCCATGCCAGTGCGCACCGGATGGGTGGCGGTGATGCGGCCGGCCTCAAGTTCCTCGATCAATTCCTCGACGGTGAACGGGCCCAGTTCGCCGCGCGGAGAAACGACATAGAAACGCCGGGTATCCATACATTTTAGGATACCCGCAATCTGCTCCAGCAACAACCACCGGGTCGGTCATGTCGTCAGGCGGTCAGAACGGGGGCCGAATGGCGGGCAACGACCGCCACAGGGCGTTTTCCCAGCTCTCACCGGCTGCCCGTGAGATTCCATTACTGGCCAAGGCAAGACGTCTTTAGTTTTGGTTGGCCAGGATGGTGGCTGCAACGAGGCGGCGCGCTCGGCATCGTCTGACAGGCATAGGCACTGGCTTGCCAGTCGCGGATACGCTGCGCGGCCTGTCCTGCCTCTCTGGTGCGGGTCCGCTCCATGGTGCGCTGCTTTTGGCGCAAGCACGCGCTGGAGAACACTCTAACCGCGCATGCAGGCACGGTCAGCGTGTCAGTCGTCGGCCGCTCCGTGGGGTCGCTCGTCGGACGCTGGATGGTCAATACCTCGTCGACGTCGTCACCGATCACCTCGTATTGATCGGGTTCTCCCCCTTTTTTCCTCGCTGGCCGCACGATGCGAGGGGCTGCCACCCACGGCTTGGCCATTACCGTGCGATGTAGGCGGTGCGACCGCGGCAGGCGCGAGAGCAGGCGCAACCGTTCCCGCTGCACCACGTCGAGTACCGAGGTACACCAACCCGTGCTGTCGGCCACACAACACACCTCCCGTGGATCGCGCACCAGCGCGCGGATGCGACCAAAGAATGTCGCAGTCGCCACACTATCCGACCCATTGCCGTCCACCGCCTGACCAAACATCGGCACCCCGTCATCGCTGGTCACCAACGTCCCAAACAACACTCGCTTCAGATCCGGACGCTTGTCCCTCGAATACCCGAACGTGATGAGCGGCGGAGTCGGCACCACCGCATCGCTGAACGACGCGAAACTCTCCTGCTCATGCACGCCGAAAAAGCTCAAAGACGTAGTGTCGAAATGTAAAAACTCCGTCCCCAACCGGAACGACGGCACCGCCTGCAGCGCCACGGCCTTTCTTCAGCCGATCGATATGCGGATAGAGATCATCCAGCATCTCGAGTGTCCGGCACGCCTAGGCGCTCGCTCTTGTAGATCGGCCGAATTGGATGATCTGATCAGCGGCCACTTTCCCCGTGATCTCATAATAACGGAACGCCAGCACCTCGCCGTTGGTACCAATGCGTTCCGCTGGCATGACGGAAATTATTATTTCGACTGCGCGAGACAACCGATCGCGGCTGTGGATATGCCATGATGAAAACCACGACTGATTGCCAGTGACAGACGCAGCGCCGCTGCCGAAAAAGTCATCGACATCATTCGTTGGATATTTGCATCAGTAGGCGGCCATCGAGGCGCATGCGGCTCGATCGGTTGCGGCACCAGACACCAGAAAACGAACGAAGAGGTCTGCTTGTATAATTACCACTACGTACCCGTGATAATAATACAAAAGTCTAGGCGCGAGTATCTGGCCAGCGAATCGTGCGATTCGTGCCGCGTCATCGCACCCACATCTCCCTGTCGCTCGTCGTTGTGATTCTTGCCACGGCCTGCTGATCCTGTTTCCGCCCACCACCGGAGTTCCCCATGTCATTTTCATCGACCTGCTCCGCGATCGCCGCATTGATCCTGATGGTTGGCCTGTCAGCGGCGGCGGATCTTGCCCCAGGGGAACGCCAGATCCTCGACGCTTTTGATGAGCAACTGAATGCCCATGCGCTGGCCGCACGGGGAGCGCGGGTCGCCCCTGATTCGGCTGCGATGGTCAAAGCGGCGCGTGATCGGCGCGAGGTCATGCGGCGGCTGGTGCGCGAGGATCCACAACAGGCGGTGGCGGTGGCACTGGACCGGGTACGTCGCCAAGCGGTTCCCACGGCGGCGCGTGCGGAACTCGAGCAGGAGATCAGCGGGATGGGTGCGCTAGAGGTCATCATCACGCGGCCACTGGATGCGGCGCAACCGCCCCAGGTCCAACGCCGTGCGGTGATCGACGGACAGCATTATACGGTGACAACCTGGAATACCGGCGCCCCGGCTGGCAGCGAGACCCGGCGCAGTCTGCACGGAGTCGCGCTTGATGGCGTGCTGGCGCTGCGGCCGGGACGGCTGCGCGTGCTGAATGCCGGTGAGCCGACTTCACCCGGCAAACGCGTCGACGATCAGCGCTGCCCCGTGTCGGGCCGGCTTGCCGGCGCCGACCAGGAACCGGATGACGAAATGGCGGATGTGGTGGTCGAAAGTGGTGAGGTGATCTACGTGCTCTGCCAGGGCGGACACATCGACTCACTAGAAAACAGCGTCGCTGCGGCGGAGATCGGCTCCACCAAGCTGGCCAGCGCCTGGACCATGGGTGACAAGAAGGTGCTCTACGTGATCGCACGCTGCGCTGATGAGACCGGCTTTCCCCAGACCGTCAGCAGTGCCGACAGCGCAATGGCCACGGTCGACCAGTACTTCCGCAGCACCTCGTGGAACAAGACCCGCATGACCTGGGAGGTCATCCAGGTGGTGCTGCCCAAGACCAGGGCACAATACCGCGTCAATGGCGGCGACAAGACGCTGCTAGCGGATGCGCGTGACGCAGCCGCTGACAAAGATTCCAGGTTCGACCTAGCGAACTGGCATTTCGATCTTGTCCGTCATGCGGAACTCTACGGTTGGGCCGGCCAGGGTTTTGTCGGAGCCAAGGGTACCTGGTTGCAGTCGGACTCTCCGGGCGTGGCCATCCATGAACTGGGCCATAATTACGGCCTGTGGCATGCGAACTTCTGGAATACCGGAGAGACCAGCGTCATCGGCGCAGGCTCCAATTCCGAGTATGGCGATCCGTTCTCGGAGATGGGTGGGGGTGGTCAGTTCACCGCCTATGAGAAATGGCGTCTCGATTGGATCCCCACCGCCAACGTCCAATCCATCACCGGCAGCGGCACCTACCGCATTCACGCCAGCGACACCGGCACCGCGCCGACGGGCACGGCGATGCATGGATTGCGCATCACCAAGGACGGTCAGCGTGACTACTGGATCTCGCATCGCCGCTCCGGGGACGCGAACCCGTGGGCGCTCAACGGGGTCTTCCTCCACTGGGACCCCTGGGCGATAGCCGGGGTCGGCGACTCGTATTACGGCGGCCAGCTGCTCGACACCACACCTGGCAGCGCCCGGGGCAGGACCGATTCCGCGCTGGTGCGTGGACGGACCTTCAGCGATACCGCGAGCGGCATCCACATCACGCCGATGACACTCAACACCGGCACCAATCCGGTGTCGATGGACGTCGTGGTGAACATCGGCCAGTTCACCGGCAATCGCCGTCCAGTAGTGTCGTTGATAGCGAGCTCCACCAGCGCGGCCTCCGGGGCCAACGTCACGTTCACCGCCAATGCCAGCGATGCCGATGGCGACCGCCTGGCGGTATACTGGGATTTCGCCGATGAGACCTTCGCCTCGAACAGCCTGACCGCGGTGAAATCATGGAGCACCGCCAAGGACTATCCGGTGCGGGTGACGGTCAGCGACATGAAGGGCGGCACCGCTAGCGCTACCGTGCTGGTGCGGGTCGGTAACGTGTCGACCTTCCGTATCTCCGGGACGGTTTACGGCCCAGGCGGCTCCGGCGTGGAGGGGGTTCGCGTCCATCGCGGCACCACTGCCAGCTCAGTGTGGACCAACAGCAATGGCTCGTACACCCTGGCCAATCTCGGCACCGGTACCTATACCATCCAGGCTCAACGCGACGGTCAGGTGTTCACACCGAATTTCTCCAATCCGGTGAGCATCGGCACCGCCAATGTCAGCGGCAGGAATTTCGGCGAGTCCAATGCCGCACCCACGGTGCGGACCGCCGCCACTGCCAACCCGACCTCCGTCACCGGAAAAACCACGGCCGTAACGGTGCTTGGCGCCGATGATGGGGGCGAGGCTTCATTGATCTACACTTGGGCGACTACCGGCACACCGCCGGCATCGGTGGCGTTCTCCGTCAATGGCACCAATGCCGCCAAGGCCAGTACCGCCACCTTCACCCGGGCTGGGACCTACCAGCTGCGGGCGACCATCCGCGACCAAGCTGGAGCGACCGTCACCAGCACCGTCGCGGTCACCGTCAGGCAGACCACCTCCAGCGTGGCGGTTTCTCCCTATGCGCCAGAGGTCCACGTCGGTGCGACGCGAGCGTTCAGCGCCAGTGCCAGGGATCAGTTCGCCCAACCCATGGTTACCCAACCGGTGTACAGCTGGAGTGTCAGTGGCGGCAAGGTCATCTCATCGACCGGTGTGGTGGCGGCCAGCACCACGGCCGGCGGCCCCTATACCGTCACGGCGACGGGCGGTGGGAAGACCGGCACGACCACCTTCACGGTGATCAATGATGCGCCGACCATCAGCACCATCGCTAACCGCACGCTGGCGGCCGGGGGCAGCACCGGTGCGATCGCCATCACCATCGACGATACGGAAACTGCTGCCGCTTCCCTGACGTTGACCCGGGCCTCATCCAATACTTCGTTGATCCCCCTGTCCAACGTGGTCCTGGGAGGTTCTGGCGCCAACCGCACCGTGACCGTGACCTCCACCGGTACGGCGACAGGCACCTCGACCATCATCATCACGGCCAGCGATGGCAGTCGGAGCGCGACCCGCTCTTTCGTGGTGACGGTGGGCCCATCCACGCTGTTCGAGGCGAAGATCAATTTCCAGCCAGCCAGTGCCTGGGTGCCTGTGGGTTACGTCGCCGACGGCGGCTTGATCTACGGCGGCCGCAGCGACGGCCTGACCTTCGGTTGGAACGTCGATGTCTCTGCCACCACCCGTGATCGCAATCATCAAGATTCGCCCTACCAGATGCGCGACACCCTGGTGCACATGCAGAAGGACGAAGCGCCCAATGCCCGGTGGGAGATCGCCGTGCCCAATGGTTCCTATGAAGTCGAATTGACGGCGGGTGATCCCGCCTATTTCGACAGCACCTTCAAGATCGCAGTGGAAGGAGTGCTCGTGATCGATGGCAAGCCCACCTCGGCGATCCGTTGGTTGAACGGCGGCGCACGCGTGCAGGTGAGCGATGGCCGTCTGACCATCACCACCGTCACCGGCGCTGACAACAACAAGCTGAATGCCATCACCATCACCGCCGTGCCCACCTCGGGTGGTTGAGGAAACATCATGAATCGCAATGCCCTCACTGGTCCGTTCATCCACACTCTGGCCATCTGCGTGTTGCTTGTGCTCGCAGGCTGTGGCGGCGGGAGCGGGGGTGGCGGTACGCCCGCGGTCACCGTCTCCGACACCCTCACCACGTATTATGCCAGTGGCCGCATCGAGGCGACCGGTCACGTACTGACCGGCACCGCGATCAAGACTGGCTCCTGGGTCATCCATCACGATGTGGACAGCTCCCCTAAAAAATGGCATGGCTGGTATCGGGAAAACGCCATCGATACCGCCAAACCCTGGACTGAATGGAATGCCGATGGTTCCATCCGTTATGCCGCTGGAGATCGCTGAGCGCACGGAGCGGGCAGCACAGCCGCGGCCTGCTGCGACACTGTCCACTGGTATCCTGCCGGTCGTCAGGAAAGCGGACGGGAGTGATCCACGGCGAAGTGGACCGGATTGTCACAGCCGATTCGGTGACCATGCGTGCGCTCAACGCTCACGACAGCGTGGTTGAGGAGACCGACGCCCGGCTCAAGGTCATTACTTACGTCTATGATCTATGACGCGCGGGAGGGCAAGACTTCGACGCTCGACTGCGTCGCCGGCACCACGCAATTCGGCTACGATGACAACCGCACCCTGACGAGGATCACCGATGCCGAACTGCGGGTCACCGGCTAAACCTACGGACCGGAACCTGCTCGTCACCGAGGTCTACCACCCCCAGTAAACCGACTCATCGAACGGCGTTTTCGTCGGTGACGCCGCCGGTTTCCAATTACTACGCAACCGCTCGATGGTAGACGAAAATCAGACTCCCAACCCGCCTGCTATCCACGCGGGCCATGCCCGAATTACCGCGTAGTTAGCGATCGGGTGGCGATCGTCGTGGACTTGATCGTCAGCCAACCGTAGCGACGTCACTTCCCGAACTTCCCGTGCAGCCATCGCAGGGCTTTTTCGATGTTCTCATCGCCGCCATGGTCGTGCCCGCCCTTATGACGGATGAGTTCGGTAGCACGGCCGATCTTCATGGATTCACGGTGGCAGCTTAAAACCTCCTCAAGATTGAAGTCTTTGTCGCCCGTGATGAAGAAGATCGGCACCTGCTTGGGTGGCGGCGGCATGTGTTTATACCCGGCGACGCTCAGCAGCAGACCGGCGCAGATATCGGGGTGATTGTGCTGCGCCATGGCCGATGCACGGGCCGCGCCCGAGGCGCCGCCGAAAACAACCTTGCGCCAATCGATATTGAGGCGCTGGCGCAGGTCGAAAAGGGCCGCATCGCGGTTCTCGGTGATGGGATCCCATGGGCCGTTCTTCGACTCGGTCAGCCCGACCGAGATCCAGCCGAACTCCTCGGCCAGTTCTGGTGCCCATGGGCGGCTATTACCGCCTGCACTGGAATGAACCAGCAGCGGTGCCGGCTTGGCCGGGTCGTAGGTCTTCGGCACATATACCCGGTAATGATAGTCGCCGCCGAAACAGGCGATCTCGCTACGCTCGCCCGGTGTGGGCGACGGCAGGGTGGGACGGTCCCAGCGCGCCTGGGTGCACAGGAGCACGCGCCCAATGCTTGGCTTGCCATCGGGTGTGAGGGGAATGCCCGCAAGCACTCCCGGAGCCACATACGAGAGGCGGAAACGGTCGACCCCCAGGTCACGGTTACCGTTGATCATGCTGCGCACGTTGGCTGAATCCAACAGCACGCTGTCGCCGTCCTGCACCACTTTCACATCCTCGCTATACTGGATCGCGGAGGGATAATCCTTGGGTGGCGCTCCGGGGCCCCCTTTCAGTGCCACCGCCTCTGGCAGGTTGCGCCAGCCAATAAGTTGACCGGTGCATGACTTGCCCTTGCCGCGCAGCGTCATCGCGATGTGCCAAGTTGTGTCCCCCTTGCTGACGAAACCACGCCATGTGCCTGCGAGACCCTCACCCGCTTGATCAGCGACCGCTTCGCCGGTCCAGAGCGACGATGCCAGCAGGAGCGAGCACACTATGAAGGCGGTGATGATGAGATTGCGCATGGGGAGAGCCTTGAATCCGGGATGAGGTCGAGGGCAAAGATGAGTGGCAAGCAGGTCGTGGCCGATCGGCTGGCCGAGGCTCGTGGTGCTACCGAAAGCCCGGAGTTTGATTCACCATGCGCCAGCTGTGACGCCTGGGTTAATCACTGCCCGACCAGACTGGCGGCATCAGGCCAGGGGTGTTTTGTCGTGCACGCCGCGAGATGAACCGTGCCCCACGCAGGGCGCGTGGGTTTATCAACAGGCGATGCGTGATGGTCATGGACGGAGCTCGCGATGGCGGCACGCGACCACCGGCTTCTTAACTTCCCTTATCCAGACCGAGGCAGGCGGATCTTGGCATTTTCATGCGCCATTTACAGGAAAAATAGCCCGTCGGAAAAAGGCAGGTCATCAACCATCGAGGGAAGCAGTGTATTCCTCACCACAAATCTGTCCGCGAGCTGCCGTAAGTCTTAATCTGCTGGACGAACTCGACGACGCCATGAAACGGGGTGCGTCGGTTCTCCGACTGACGTGTCAGCTCAGGACAGCACGCGCGGCGTCATCCTGAACACAGGCTAGCAAGTTGTGGCGGGTCACATCGCCGTCGTCGGGCTCAGCGACAGCCGTCGTCGACGGTTTTGGGATCGGATCGGTGCCCATCCCGTGGGATTCTACATAGGGAAATAAAACACTTTGAAACGTAAGGTGCGTTCGCTAGAAGCCCCCGCCCATGAAAAAGCCAGGCACGATTATTTACGCAACGCTCGGCGTGCTGGTTTTGTTTGGTGCCGGGATGATCCTGCTCTTTTC
>Ga0105044_10001874_pt1 | contig 28479 bp, 16 predicted proteins | sample MAT01_FD_78092 | JGI IMG/M metagenome (GOLD analysis project Ga0105044, IMG submission 78092) | Freshwater microbial communities from Lake Fryxell liftoff mats and glacier meltwater in Antarctica - MAT-01 | ecosystem: Environmental > Aquatic > Freshwater > Ice > Liftoff microbial mat | place... | reverse complement strand
ATCCGGAGCTGTCGTGCCACTGTGATATCCAACAAATCGCCCGGAAAAACGCTTTGAATTGCTGTTTCAGATTCACATCCAGCCGTGGCTTTGGTAAACCACCACTATATCTGAGGGATTTGAGCTTTTAAAAAGCCAGGCCATCCTCAAAGACAAGGACGTGTTGGATGACATCTATCTTGCTCTTTCTTTTCATGTTCCTGACGTGCCTGATGTTTCTGGGCATGCTCTGGGGTGATCGGCTGAGTTTTCCTGGGCTGTTCGAAGGCAATTGGCTCGACCCGATCACTGGCCTTATCAACGTGGTCTCACGAACTTTAGGTGAATTCCTTGAAGTGTCGGTCGCGTTTATTGTTGGCCACTTGTCGTGGGTTGTCGCTGCCGCTTCCGGAACCGCTGGATTGATTCTTGTCGCGTTTCTCATGAGTGGCGGACTGGCGACTGACGCAGAAGCATACTACCGCGACACTGTCGCGCCACTTCATGCCGGCGGGGTCGTGGATCGAGTGGATGAGGTCAAGTCAGCGGAACCAGTTCAGGAAATCGCGAACGGCATTATCCTGGCACGAGCCGACATGGACGATTCAAATCTTGTCGTTCAGGCGAAGGGCGGCCCTTACAACTTGTTTGGACGGCCTGAATACCAGCCAGCACGTGTGCGAACTCGCCGCCCGATCGATGGTTCAATCGCCGCTGCGCCGACGTCACGACCATTGCTCGAACGTCCCGAACTCGACGGACGTTTTGATCGATTGTCATCCGAAACGCTGATCCCGGATCGTGTTCGAACCATCGCGACCGATGGATTACTGCTCAACGATCTTCCCAATGTGCGGTTTGTGGATCGCGCCGTTAGAAATCTGCTCCGTGACAATTGGCGTGCCGGGCCTGGACTCCCAAATGCATCGGGAGGCATTGGAGAACCTGGTAGTCTCGTCCTCGAATCGCCACTCGCGGTCGTGCGTGATCTGGAATCCAGAATCAGTGTGACGCCCGGTGTGATGGTTTCCAGACAGGATCTGCGCATCGAAAAAACGGTACCGCCGAAATCCGGGACGGGCGAAGTCACAATGCAGATCACAATTACAAATCTTGCCAGGAACGCGATCGATGGACTGCTGGTGCGGGAACTGCTTCCGTTTGGTACAAAGGTACGCGGGCATTTTCCGGCAGGTATCCTCCGTGACGCGACGCTGACATGGTTGGTGAGCGACCTGCAGCCTCAGGAAGAACAAGTCCTCCGCTTCACTGTCATTCCTGCCGACGATCCGATCGAAGGCCGCGACACATTGTTTGAATCTCTGACCGAAGTTTCAGCGCTCACGGCTGTCACGACGCGCACCGTTGTGACAGAAGAAATGTTCCAGCCAGTGCCGACACGCCCGCCCATCGGGACACGCCCGCCGGAAACCGCTCGCGCACCAAAACTGCGTCTGCGGATTTCAGAACCGGAATCAGCAGTGACCGTTGGAGGCTGGACAACGGTCATGTTTCGCATCAGCAATCTCGGCAACACGAGTGCCGAGGACGTCCGGCTGCGACTGAGGCTTGATGAAGTGCTCGATCATCACGCGTTGTCAGACGATGACCTCGACCGCCAGCTCGACGCCCCGATCGCTCGTATTGCGCCGGATGAAACACGTGACTTTGAGCTTGTCGTCAAGCCACGGCGAACCGGCGAAGCGGTATCTACTGCCGAATTGCTCTTTGGTGACCAACAACTCGCCCTGCAAACGTTTCGCCTCAGGACCCGCACGCCCAACTCATCTTCGTCTGCGCCAACTCGAGTCAGTCCGTAGCGCCGACCAGACTTCAGTGCGGAATCCATCGCTGCGGACGGTCCTTTCGATAGCATCATCTGCTATACTCATCCGGAAATCCACCTACTGTTTCCATTCAATCCCTGAGTCTCCATGTCTTCAATTGATGATATTCTCATCGCCTGCGAATCGCGGATTGGTTATCAATTCCGCGATCGGGCCCTGTTGCGCCGCTGCCTGACGCATAGCTCTTCAGCCGAGACTCGACTTGACTCAAATGAACGTTTGGAGTTCCTTGGTGATTCCGTGTTGGGCGTCGTCATCTGCGAGTATCTGTTTCAGAATTTTCCCGATCAGCGCGAAGGCCAGATGACTCAGATGAAGTCCTGGCTCGTCAGTCGCCAGACGTGTGCTCGTGTGGCCCGATTATTGAATGTCGAAGAATTGATTCTGGTGGGACGAGGACTGCAGAGTATTCCGGATTCCATCCTGTCGGCGGTTGTGGAATCGTTGATCGCCGGTGTTTACTTTGATGGTGGCATGGAAGCGGCTCGACAGTTTATTCATACGTCGTTTTGCGAAGAACTGGCACTCTGTCGTCCGGAGGATGCTGAGAATTTTAAGAGTCAGCTGCAGGAGATCACGCAGCGGAATATGGGCAAGACACCGGAATATGTCGTCGTCGAAGAAACTGGTCCTGATCATGCGCGTGTGTTCTGCATCGTTGCACGAGTCGGTGACGCCGTCTTCGAATCGGGCAGTGGCAGGACAAAAAAGGAAGCCGAACAACAAGCCGCGCGCAACGCGGTCGAGTCACTGCAGCGCCCAACTGCGGAGTAAGCACTTGTTCACAAATAAGTTGGTTTTACTGCAGGAATCGCAATCAGGGACTGACGTCCCCCGCTCGCCTGGACCCGGCGAGCCGTGAGACGTCAGTCTCCGGTTTCGGCGTTCCCACGCCACTGTTATGCACCCAAACGTGTCCTTTGGTGCTTACGAGCGAAAGTGATTGTGCCTTGACAGTCGTGCGACAATGCGACTTTGGCGGGCAAATATCCCGGACATGAATGTCCAGGCTACAGAAATCACAGTTGCCGTGCCGGGATGTACGGGATTTCGACGCATGCGGCTTCGATTTCACTTCGAACAAGGAGTTTGTTGCCGGTCAGGCAAAGTGTGTTCCAGCAAACCCCGTCGATGGTCTTCAGCTTCGCCAGTTCGCGGTATTCATCCGGTGTGGCTTCCAGCAGAAACAGTTCGCCGGATTCGCTGTGCAGCAGAATGAAGTTGCCAACCCCAAGCACCTGGCCATGACCAAAGCGACCACGGCGTTTCCATATTTGTTCGCCGTCCGACAATCGCGCACATTCCATGAAGCCGTTGGAAAGAGAATACGCATAACCATTGTGAATGATGGGGCTGGTCAGTTTGGTTTTCAGAACCTTCGGATTGCTCCAGACCGACACAGCGATCAGCTTGTCACCCTGTTGTTCCAGATGAATGCGCTCTCCTCCGCCGTCCGGATATCCCTTCGATGTCAGAACGTCAGTATCGGAGAGGACAGTCATCTGCGAAGTATTGGCACCGCCGTTGGATTCACCGGGACGAGCGTGCGTCCACAGGATCTCACCGGTGGAAGGGTTGAATCCCATCGCCTGAGATTCGCCCGTCAGCAAAATCTGACGCTGTCCGCAAAGAGTTGTGAGTCCTGGCGAACCGTAGGCGATCATGGCATCGCCGCCCTTCCATTTCAGTTCCCCGGTTTTCAGGTCAAACGCCAGCAGAGTCGCGCGCGTTTCGCCTTCCGGTCCTCCTCCAGCCACGACAACTGTTTCATCGACGATCAATGGAGCACCCGACCGGGCCCATGCCAGTCGGGTGTTTTCTTCGAACTGCGTCCTGAAGCCATCGGAGTCTTCGACTTCGCTCAGCCTGATGCCAAGGATGGCGTTCAAATCCTTCTGCCAGATCAAAGACCCATCAGCGCCATTCAAACAGACAAGATTTCCCACGGCACCGACTGCATAGACCCGGCTCTGATGAATCGTTGGCGTGGAACGCGGTCCGATTCGCCCCAGCCCCGACTTGTCCTTATGACGCGCGGCGTGACCGTAGATCCACTTGAGTTCACCGTTGCTGATTTCGTAACATGTCACGCACTCCTGATCGCCTCGCTGCTCCATTGTGACGGCGTAACCGTTCCGGGCTGAGAACCCGGACCAACCTGCTCCGATGGGCTGCTTCCAGATGACACGCGCATTCTCCGCGAACGCTGCAGAGTCAATCTGCTGACCATTCGCGACGATGCCGTCTTGTCCGGGGCCAAGAAACCGTGGGAAATCTGTCGCAGATTCAACCGACAGATCAGCGCTGGATTTCCTGGGCGCAGCGGTTGTCAGGATTTCACGACGCTGCGTCCAGATCGGTTCGAATCGAAGCAGATTGACGTCGCCGCCGTGTACCGGACGGAAGACTTTCAACGACGCGAAGGTGACCAGCACCAACAGCGCTGCGCCGACCAGTCGTTTCCACCACCGCCAGCGGCTGAACAATAAAATCCACGCCAGCCACAGCCCGATCAAACCAACAGCAGTGAAGATCGTCACCACCATGATGACGTCGAGCCCCAGATGCAAAGCGTCGTCGATTTCGCTGACGAACACCTGAGCCAGTACGGCTGTTGCCGTAATGAGCGTTGTCAGGATCGTCATCCTGACAGGAAATCGCGGACAACGGACGGGGAATTCTGGTTTAACAGGATGAGGCTGGCTGCAAGGTTCAATAGACATTATCAGTTCTTAAGTGGACGAAAGGATGCGTTAAGCACCCATTCATAAATTTCTTCGTTTAACCGCGTGGGCATCGCCCCGCGCTTTCGCGAGTAAAACGCGGCCCGATGGGCACGCGGTTAAACAAGTTTTATGCGAAAACTTGTGCATGGATGCGTTACGCCCGCACTGTCGTCAATGGTTCGCCCACAGTCCAGTCACGACCGCTGCGAATGACTTTGCGGTACAGAGTATCGCGTTCGACAGGAATGCGGCCCGCTTCACGAATCAACCGATGCAGCTGCTCCACCGTCATTCCCTCCGGAGTTTTCGCACCGGCGTCGTGGTAAATCAATTCATGGACGACCGTGCCGTCAATGTCGTCAGCTCCGTAACTGAGCGCCAACTGAGCTGTCTGTTCACCCAGCATGATCCAGTAGGCTTTGATGTGATCAAAATTGTCCAGCATCAGTCGAGACAGGGCCACCATTCGTAAATCGAACACGCCGTCCGCTTTCTGGATCGACGAAAGTTCCGTGTTTTCAGGATGAAACGCCAACGGAATGAACGTCTGAAATCCAGACGATTCATCCTGCAGCGTTCGCAGTCGAATCAGGTGATCCACTCGGTGTCGCGCTTTTTCGATGTGACCATAGAGCATCGTTGCATTCGAACGCAGACCAAGCTGATGGGCCGTTCGATGGACATCGAACCATACATCACTGTCAGCCTTGTGTTCGCAGATCTGGCGTCGCACTTCCTCGTCAAAGATCTCAGCCCCACCGCCCGGCATGCTGCCCAGACCGGCTTCGATCATCTGTTCCATGATCCATTGAATGGGCTTTTTTGTGATAAAGCTGAACCAACTGATCTCAACGGGCGTCCAGGCTTTGATATGAACTTCAGGACACGTTTCATGGATGATGCGGACGACATCCAGATACCAGTCGAAACTTTTTTTGTGGTGCAGGCCGCCGACAACATGGATTTCCGTGGCCCCCGCCGCGCGACCTTCGAGGACCCGCTCACGGAGCATCTCGTCGGTAAATGTGTAAGCTTTTTCATCTTTCAGGTCAGCTCGAAACGCACAGAATCGGCAGCGGTAGACGCAGACGTTTGTAGGGTTCAAATGGATGTTCGTGTTGTAAAACGCGAAGTTGCCGTTCTTGCGTTCGCGGACAGAATTTGCAAGCTGCCCCAGCACATGCAGGTCGGCGCGTTCATCCAGCAAAACACCTTCGTCAAAACTTAAACGCTCGCCCGCCAGCACTTTGTCGGCGACAGCGCGAATGTCCGGATCATCGATGGAGAGCGACATAGTTGAAACTTTGCTTCGAAACGAATTCAAAACACCCAGACATCCAGGCATCCGAGGATAAGAATGCCGAAACTGATAATGGCGTTGACATTGAAAAATGCAAGGTTGATTCGATTCAGGTCATCAGGGCGAACCAGCCAGTGTTCATACATCAGCAAGCCGGCGATGGCGACGACTCCGATCAGGAAAATGAGTCCGAGTCCTGCCATTTTCCACAGCAGCAGCAGCATCGCAATCGTGATGAGATGACTGAGCATTGCGATTCGCAAAGCCGGGGCAACTCCGAATCGTGCCGGAATGCTGTTCAATTGCCGCTTACGATCGAATTCAGCATCCTGACAGGCATAAATAATGTCGAAGCCTCCCACCCAAAAGAAAATCACACCGCCAAGCACTGCTGGTATCAGAGCAAATTCGTCCCGCACAGCGATCCATGCGGCAATTGGCGACATCATCAACGCGGCTGAGAGCCAGTAATGACACAGACTGGTCCAGCGTTTTGCGAGCGAATATCCCAGCAGAAACAGCAGTACGGGAACGGCAAGGACCATCGGGAGCTGCTTTGGCAGAAAGATGGCTGTGGCAGCTGTAAAAGCAAGACTCATCAGGATCGTAAACGCGACAACCGCGCCGACGGACAGCACCCGTGCCGGGAGATGGCGATTTGCAGTGCGAGGATTGTCCGCGTCAATATCGCGATCGACCAGTCGGTTGAACGCCATCGCTGCGGATCTGGCGGTTACCATGCAGACCAGAATCCCAATCAGATCACGCCAGCGAAATTCACTTCCGGGCGCGGACCAGGCGATGACAGCCGACAACATCGCAAATGGCAGTGCAAAAATTGTGTGGCTGAAGCGGATGAGTTCCAGAAAATGTCGGAGTTGATGAAACATTGACGTGTCAGGAAAAAGGTGTCTGGAACTTTGGAGGCGACAGAATACACCGCAAAAACCTGATGCCGGAGAGTTCCAGACACCGTTTTCAACCCACCGTATTTCACGTGCCGATGTAACGCGAATAAAGTGTTCTGGCCAATGCCGGGTCCTCTGTCCCGCGAATGATAGCCCGTCCATCGGCGAAAATGGTCATTTCGATCGGATGTTCACTGTACGATTCAGAAACGCGCACCCGCACGAGAAACGGATTGGAGACAACATCTCCGGCTGCATGCAGACGTTTCGCAACATCCGCCAGCGAGAGTGCCAGTTTCTCGGGTGGGGTAACCTGCACGGCATTTCGACCGCACAAAATGGTTGAGGACGACTTTTGACTTCCGTTCAGCCACAGGCGTTCGGCCTGAAAACACGCCGGGCACAGTGAGGTCGCTCGCACTTTGCTGACATCGATCTGACGAAACGAACCCGTCCATACGTCGATAATCGTGAGCTTGCGATCCACCTCGTGCGCATGGCCCGTGAGAATTTTCAACGCCAAAGCTGCCTGGAACGAGGCCACGACGTTCACCGCAGGGCCGAGCACTCCGGCGCTATCGCAGGTTTCTGTTGATCCTGGGGGTGGTGGACCTGGCATCAGACATCGCAGGCAGGCAGAGTCGTGCGGAAAGACGGGCATCACCTGCCCCACGCTTCCCGTGCATCCGGTGAAGATCCACGGAATGCCACTTTGCAGCGAAACGTCATTGATCAGGTATCTGATTTCGAAGTTGTCTGTGCCGTCCAGAATCAATGAGACTCCGTCCGCAAACTCTCCGATGTTGGACCAATCCACGTCGGCAACAATTGGTTCGATGGTGATCTCTGAGTTCACTCGCCGCAGACGTCGTTCGGCAGCAATCACCTTGGGAAGATGATCGGCAACGTCCTGTTCATCGAACAAAATCTGCCGCTGCAGATTGCTGAGTTCCACAAAGTCGCGATCGACAATCCGGATCCTTCCGACGCCCGCGCGCACAAGCGTATCAGCCAGAACGCAGCCCAAAGCGCCACAGCCGATCAGCAGCACATGACTGTCAGCCAGCCGTTGCTGACCATCGCGGCCAACGCCGGTGAACAGCATCTGTTTGTGATAGCGTGCAAGTGACATGTTTGAGACACTCCAACGGACATGAATGTCCGTCCTACGTGGCACCCATCAGACCTGCTCGGACCTGTCGCCCAAGTCGTTCAGCCGCGACGACATCGTTGCCGATGACCGTGAGATGTCCCAGTTTCCGACCAGGGCGGATTTCAGATTTCCCGTAGAGATGCACATGAATTTCCGGATTTGCAAACACTGCCTGCCAGGCGGAAGGTGATTGATTCTGCAAATGATCTCCCAGCAGATTCAGCATCACTGCCGGCGTCTGCATAGAAACATCTCCCGTTGCCAGTCCGCATACGGCTCGAAGTTGCTGTTCGAACTGGCTGCTGCGGGAGGCATTGATCGTCAGGTGCCCGCTGTTGTGCGGACGCGGTGCGATTTCGTTGACAAGCAACCGTCCGTCGTGCGTGGCGAAGAACTCCACGCACAGCACGCCAATGACTTCGAAGTGTTCCAGTATGGCGCGGGCAATCTGTTGAGCTTCCAGCGTCTGATGATTGGAACTCGATGGTGAAGGACTGATTGACACGTCCAGCATATGGTATTCATGGTGGTTCAGCACCGGTGCGAAGAAGCTGCATGTTCCGTCCGCAAACCGTGACGCAACAATGGAGAGTTCATGCGCAAACGGGACGACTGCTTCGAGAATGGCTTCCGGTACGTTGAATGTCTTCCAGACTGCGTCGCAGTCACTTTCACTCCGGACTCGGGCCTGTCCCTTGCCGTCATATCCGAGCGTGACCGTCTTGAGAATCGCGTCACCACCAAAGTCAGCGATTCCTTTTCGAAGTTCCGACTCCGAAGTGATTTTCAGAAAATCTGCCGTCGAGATGCCGATTCTGCGGAGCGATGTTTTTTCCAGAAGGCGATGTTGTGAGGCGCGCAGAAGATCCGGGCCGGGAAACACCGGAACATGCTGCAGGAGTGTTTCCACCGCGGCAATGGGAATGTTCTCCTGTTCGTATGTCACGACATCGACATGCTGTGCAAATTGTCGCAGGGCGTCATGATCGGTGAAGGACGAGGGCCAGGATCGGTCACTGACCTGCCCCGCAGGCGAATCCTGAGGATCACCGAAGATCTGCACGCCATATCCGCATTGCCTCGCAGCAATCGCGAACATGCGTCCCAACTGGCCACCACCCAGCATTCCGATCGTGGAACCGGGAGGGACAACATGTTTCTTCGACGACATGAACCGAAACTCTCCGCCGGGATCATAAACACGAATTGGACTTTGCCAGGGCACGTACGTCGATTTCTGTGAGACCAGCAATGGGCAGACAACGCCTGCAGTGAGTCTCGAAGAAATTCAGATTCACATGTCACAGCAGATCTTACAACACCGCTTTGATACGCTTCAGGAACTCTGCGTTTGTCGGGAACTTATCCATCGTCTTGGTGAGTTGTTCCATGGCTTCCACGGGACTCATGCTGACCAGACTGCGGCGCAACATGGTGATTCCTTCAAGCAGTTCCGGTTCGAGGATCTTTTCTTCACGTCGGGTTCCGGACTTTGAAATGTCAATCGAAGGCCAGATGCGACGATCGGCAAGATCGCGGCTGAGCACCATTTCCATGTTACCGGTGCCTTTGAACTCCTGAAAAATCGCTTCATCCATACGGCTGCCTGTATCGATCAGCGCCGTGCCGCAGACGGTCAGCGAACCCCCTTCATCGAAGCGACGTGCCTGGCCAAACAGTTTTTTCGGAATATCCAGCGCCCGGATATCCAGACCGCCGGTTGCCGTGCGTCCGGTATTGCTCCATTTATTGAACGCTCTTGCCATCCGTGTGATGCTGTCCAGCAGGATAAAGACGTCTTTGCCTTCTTCCGCGAGGCGTTTGGCACGCTCAATAATCAGCTGGCTGATGCGGACATGACTTTCGACGTCACTGTCCAGCGAGGACGAGATCACTTCGCCCTTCACCATGCGCCGCATTTCAGTCACTTCTTCGGGACGCTCATCGATCAGCAGTACCATCAGGTAGATTTCCGGATGGTTAATACTCACGGAATTTGCGATGTCCTGCAGCAGCATCGTTTTGCCGGTCCGTGGGGGAGCCACCAGGAGGGCTCGCTGACCTTTGCCGATCGGACACAGCAGGTCCATCACGCGCATCGTCAAAGGCTTCGGCCCAACTTCGAGACGAATCTGTTCGAACGGATTGATGGCCGTCAGCGTGTCGAAGATCTTGATGTCAGCGTACGCTTCCGGAGTATAACCATCGATCAGTTCAACTTCGCGCAATCGAGGTCCTTGATTCCGCGTGCCATTTCCGACATCACCGCGAATCAACACACCCTCGCGGAGTTTGTATTTTTCAACCAGAGAACTGGAAACAAACGGATTGGAATCTTCTGCCGCATAATTTTTCTTTGGATCGCGCATGAATCCGTAGCCGCGGCTATGCATTTCCAGCACACCTTCGTAGGTGCCTTCGACAACTTCGACCGAAGGCTGAACCTGCCGGTTATTGCGACGCGGCATGCCTCGATCCCGGCCACCCCGTCCGCCGCTGTCGCGGCTTGAAGCTCCGCCACGCGGCTGAGAGCCCTCATTGCGCCGCCCGCGATTTCCGCCACTACTACTGGCACTACTGCCGCCACTACTGCCGCCACTACTACCGCCGGGGCGACGCCCTCGACCTCCGTCCTGTCGACCGGACTCATGACGATTTGAACCCTGCGGGCGTCCTGAATCGCCGCGACCACGTTCGTTTCGACCGCCATCGTTTCGACCGCCATCGTTGCGACCGGAATCGTTACGACCGCCATCGTTACGACCGCCATCGTTACGACCGCCATCGTTACGACCGCCATCGTTACGACCGCCATCGTTGCGACCGGATTCGTTCCGACCGGAATCCCGACCTCGACCACGTGCATCATTTCTCGGTTCATTGCGATTGGCCTCGCTGCCGCGATTTTCATCACGAACACGATCGTTGTCGCCGCCGCGATTGTCTTCCCCACCACGATTGTCCTCTGCACCCGGATGGCGGTCGTCACTGCGATCGTCGTCTGAGCCGCGATGACTCTCGAAACTGCGATTCTCGTCGCTACTGCGATAACTGTCGCCGCTGCGATTGGCGTCGCCCGCCTCGGAAGGACCTGTACCGTCAGGGCGGCGGCGGCGGCGGCGGCGGCGTTTTGGCCGTCGATCACCGCCTTCGGCGTCGCCCACGATTTCTCCTTGACCAGGTCCGTCACCGGAATCTCCGTCGAATCCACTGTCCTCAGTCGCAGGACCACGATCGAAGCCACCGCGATCGTTGCGGGAATCCCGGCTTTCAGGCTCTTCGGAACTGGAACGCGGGCGACTGCGAGAAGGAGGCGACTCATGGTCGTCGTCGCCAAAATCCAACTCGTCGGTACTAAAGTAACGCATCCCCGTCTGTGACTCGACGTCAGCAATCTGGCGTTCCAGGCGGTTCGATGTTCGTTCGCCGCGTGGAAGGCGATCGAGTGGTTTCGCCGCATCCTGAGTCTCAGCGCCGACGGAAACGATTCCCTCCGGCGGTTCTCGGCGAGGCTTTCGCTCGCGCCGCGGCGGATCTTCAGAACCCGCAGGCTTACTTTCGACATCACTGGTGCTGCGTGAACGTCGAGCTGGCTTCGCTTCGCGGGCCGCTTTTTCTTCGGAAACGCCGGACCCGAAGTCGTCATCGCTCACAGGTGCGGGTATTTCAACATCTCCATCGGCTGCCTTGCGGCGGGATCGTGTGGCAGGGCGACTGGTCGTGCTGCGAGGAGTGGAGCGACGACGGGGCGTCTGCTGGCTGGTTCCTTCTGAATCGGAACTGCTTGTCGGCATAAATGGAAACCTGACTGAGCCGTAAAATGTAAGGAGGCAGAGGACGAACGCTCGTCACAAACCTCGGTTAAAGGACTTTTCCGAATGAATTCAGACTCACAATCGCAAACAATCGCCAGATTGATGAGTCCCGCAGAATGCACTATGCCTACTGCAAAGGGAATCGGAAGTGTCACACAAAAAATGACATGTGCGTCCGAACGAAGACGCAAATCGAGACTATGGCCGCAAATACTGATAGTGCGGAACAAATCCACGACAGACAAATAAGAGTTGTCCTGCCGGGACTTCCAACAAACTTTTCAGTGAAGCCCCTCATCCATTCCCAGGTGGTTCACGTTTGAGCCAGATGCAAATGCCTGAACACTCCTGAATACATAACAGGAATTCAGGGAAGTGGTCACGGCTCGAACGGTGTCGAGGAGCGAAAGAGCCTTCAATTGCCGAAACTTTCCGGGAATTAACTTTTTGAGATGCCCATGGAATCTTTCGCAGGCATCAAACCGGAAAGCTCAGACAGCGAATGGAAGCTCATCAGGCAGTTCCACTGAGAATCGAAAACAAATGCATCGAAACTCAACACGCCAAATACCATCGCATCAGAAGAGATGCTTCACACAATCTTTGTTTCCATGTCAGGAAACATATACCAGCGCCGGGCGTAGTCCCGCTGTAGATTAGTATTAATTGATTTCGCGTCCATGTCAATTGTACTCTTCCGTACAAAAATGAACATTTTATTGAAACTTGCTTCCCTCGACCTGATCAACTCGCAGGGCACTGCGAATTCGGACGAATTTCAGGGGGTTCTGTTTGAATTCTGCTCGATTTTCCGGCGACTGAAAAAGGTACAGCCGTTCGTCAAAAAATGCCCCGAAACGGATACTTCCCGTCACAGCTCGCTGAGTTTCGGTGAGAACGACGGCGTCGCAGCCCAGATCCTGTGGAGCGTAAAGAGCCGGATTCTTCAGGAACACGTCGCGATTTGCGTCTGAGGAAAACTGATAACGCACCCCACGATAGTCTGACGTGACCTTCTCCTGTCCCACAGTCCATTCACGCTTGTCATGCAACAGGACCGGGCAAAAACCTTCCAACCCGATCAGTGGCGGATCGATCGATGGATCGGAGGCATCGGACAGGACGACCTGGGCAGAATCCTGTGCTTTGTCAACTTTTGCGTCGCCCACACGCTCTGGTGAACTGGTCGATACGATGGAGCTCTCCGGTGCCGGATCAGTCGGCTTCGGGACGGACAAGGTCTTTCCGCGTTCCGAGATACGTCGCAGCAGATTCATGTACTGCGGCTTCTGCATATATCCCACGTTCAGTGTTACGATTGTCCCGTCCTGGAACATCACCACGTCTCGCGGTACCGATGTCGCTCCACAGCGAGACGCCAGCTCAGGCTCGTGCGTGACATCAACCTTCACCGATGCCATTCCATTTGTCAGGGCCTGCTGAACCTGCAGGTCCGCAAACACTTCACGATCCATTCTCTGGCATGGACCGCAATACCATGCATGGAAGTGAATCAGCACTGGCTGAGCACCTGTCTCGGCAGCAGTGCGGGCCTGTTCGAACGCGGCGTGCCAGCCGTGGATCTGAGCCTGGCATGTTGAAGCAGTGGCTGCGAAAAGAACTGCCGAGAAAAGATACTTCAAACGCATGGCAGCGGACTCCTGATTAACCTCCGGCAGTCGTTAGACCGGCTTCAGAGGACATTAAGCGCCGGCGATTCTTCGCCTGATCATTTCTACGCCTGATCATTGAACTTATCGGTTCAGAGAAAACTCGAAACCGACGCCAGTTGAATTCAATGGCAGATTTGACCGGAGCAGTCGAACGAATAGTCAGGTCTGACGGACGAGTCCACGGGGACCAATTGTAACGCTTGTCGATCCTTCATCATCCCGTTGAGCCCGAAGCCTGCGCCCGCAGTGTGCCGGAGCAGAAACGGCGGCGTAGCTACGCTTACCGTCGTACTCCGATTTCTGTGTCAACAATTTTCAAAATCCTGCAATGCCTTGAGTCCATCTCTGAAGCGAGTTTCACTTTTTTTCAGAAAAACCTGCACGAAAATCGGCATATCTGACGATGTTGCAGACATACCACATTTAGTGTTGACAGATTCCAGAGGCCCACTATATTGCGGTTGTTGATGAACCTGCATTAACGCCGCGTTCTGGTGGGAACCACCGCAAGCCGTTGTCAGAACATGGTTTGAGTGACCTTGAGGCAGGTTTGTTGACATGGCGCGGTGGCAGTTTATTCTGCGTCACGTCTCGGTAAGGAAGCCCCTCTCGACAGGAGGTCGATCGTATGACAATTTCGTGGCTCGCGTATCTGGCTACCCCCTCATTGGCTGCCATTTGCCTCAATCTCATTTGCCTGATTGAGTTGCCCTGGTGAACTGTTAGCGGAAGCCGCTGCGCGCAAGACGGACTTGTCATGATTTCGCAGCTTGACTCAGTTGAGTCGAGTTGCGACGTGGTAATTTATTCTTTGAATTCGAGTGCCGTCTTACTCGACTCAGAGAGTCAGTTACTTAGTTCGCGGCGTTGCCGCAGTGAGTTGAGCTTGTGTCGAGTTTTCATTAAGTTGAAGTCTCTGCGTATGAAGCGCAGTTTTCACCTGGAAAAGTAAGGGGAGTAGCGTCGAATGATTCGAGCAGTGTCGGAATGGATAATTCGCAAACGAGATGGACGAACAGTTCCGTTCGAGCCGAGCTTGATCGCCAGCGCGATCAGCAACGCATTTCGAGCAGAGCAGAATCTGGCGGTCAACCAGCCGCTGGACGAAGACATTGAACTGGAAATCGGCTCAATCACCGAGCAGGTCGTTGAGGAAGCCGCCAACGATGCCGCATCGGATCGTGGCGTTGGTGTTGAGCATATACAGGACCTGGTTGAAATGCAGATGATGAAGCGAGGTCACTACCGAGTGGCGCGTCGCTATATCGTCTATCGAGCTGAACATGCCAAGATCCGTTCACTCCTGCACCCTGAAACCATTGAAGGTTCAGATGCTGTGGCGCAGCCGAGGATGTTCGTCAAACTGGAAGACGGCGTTCGCGTGCCGTTCGACAGTGCGCGGATTCGCCGACGCATCGACGCCGCCTGCGTGGGTCTGCCTGAGTGTGACCCACACGCATTGCTCGAAGAAGTGATGAAATCCGTCTTCGACGGCATTTCTGTGGGCGAAATCTACAGAGCCATGATTCTCGCGGCTCGCTGCCGCATCGAATGTGATCCGGCGTTCGACACAGTGGCCGCGCGCCTGCTGCGAATGGTGATCAGCAATGAGGCGTTGGGCAGTTCGCCGATGAATCCGGCGGAATACAGCAAGCTGTATCGCAATCAATTTGAACATTACGTGATCGACGGCATTAACGAAGATCGTCTGACGCCGGACCTGCGAAATCTCGATCTGACTCGGATTGCAGCCGCTTTGCACCCGGAACGCGACGGGTTGTTCAAGTATCCTGGTTTGCAGGCGGTCTATGACCGATATTTGCTGCATATTGACGGTCGCCGCATTGAAACTCCCCAGTACTTCTGGATGCGTGTGGCGATGGGACTGGCGATGAAAGAGGATCAGCCGGAATCGCGGGCGATTGAGTTTTACAACATGCTGTCGACCATGCGGTTCACATCCGCCACGCCGACCCTGTTTAACTCGGCGACCAATCATCCGCAGCTGAGTTCCTGTTATCTATCGACCGTGAAGGATGACCTGGAACACATCTTTAAGTGCGTGTCTGACAACGCAAAGCTCAGCAAATGGGCTGGCGGACTCGGCAACGACTGGACCAGCATTCGCGCCACGAATTCGCACATCAAAGGCACAAATGGTCGCAGTCAGGGTGTAATTCCGTTCCTGAAGGTTGTGAATGACACTGCGGTTGCGGTGAATCAGGGCGGTAAGCGCAAAGGAGCAGTGTGTTCGTATCTTGAGACGTGGCATATGGATGTTGAGGAATTCCTTGACCTCCGCAAGAACACAGGCGACGATCGTCGTCGAACTCACGATATGCACACAGCGAACTGGATTCCGGACTTGTTCATGAAACGCGTGGAGGAAGAACGCGAATGGACACTGTTCAGCCCGGATGAAGTTCCCGATCTGCATGATCTGGTTGGCAGGAAGTTCGAAGACCGCTATATCGAGTACGAACGAATGGCGGAAGCTGGCGAAATCCGGATGTCAAAAAAACTGCCAGCCATTGAACTCTGGCGGAAGATGCTGACTCGACTGTTCGAAACCGGTCATCCCTGGATCACGTGGAAGGATCCTTCGAACATTCGGTCGCCTCAGGATCATGTGGGTGTGGTTCACAGCAGCAATCTCTGCACGGAGATCCTGCTGAATACTTCTTCGACAGAAACTGCCGTCTGTAATCTGGGCTCAGTCAATATGCTGGCTCATATCACAGACGGCCACCTTGACCTGCCGATGCTGGAAGAGACGGTCCGGACCGGAATGCGGATGCTGGACAACGTTGTCGATATCAACTTCTACCCGACGGATGAAGCAAAGACGTCAAACCAACGGCATCGACCGGTGGGGTTGGGTTTGATGGGATTCCAGGACGCATTGGCGGCCATGAACATCAGCTATGCCAGTGTGGCGGCGGTGGAATTTGCTGATTACAGCATGGAAGCCATTTCTTACTTCGCGATTCTGGCGTCGTCTGAGTTGGCGGCTGAACGAGGTGTGTACAGCACGTACAAGGGTTCCAAGTGGGATCGTGGCATGTTGCCGATCGACACGATGGATCTGCTGGAACAGGAGCGAGGTTGTCGCATTGACGTCGATCGAACGGCCCGCATGAACTGGGCTGTTGTTCGCGATTCCGTGGCAAAGCACGGCGTGCGTAACAGCAACTGCATGGCAATCGCTCCGACCGCGACAATCTCCACCATCATCGGTGTGTCGCAGTCGATTGAACCGATGTACAAGCACCTGTTTGTGAAGAGCAATCTGTCGGGTGAGTTCACTAACCTGAACACATCGCTGGTCACTGAGCTGAAGCAACGCGGTCTGTGGGATGCCGATATGCTGGAAGCATTGAAGTATTACGACGGAACGCTGTCTCAGGTTCCGCGAATCCCCGGTGACATCAAAGCACGGTTTCTGACTGCGTTTGAAGTTGAACCAAAATGGTTGATCGAATGTGCAGCGCGTCGTCAGAAGTGGCTCGACATGGGCCAGTCACTGAATCTTTACATGTGCGAACCAAGCGGCCGCAAGCTGCATGACATGTATATGCTCGCCTGGCGGAAAGGCCTGAAAACGACGTATTATCTTCGAACACTGGCCGCAACTCAGATCGAGAAATCGACGGTCGATATCAACAAGTTTGGTCTTCAGCCTCGCTGGGTTAAGAGTCGCAGTGCCTCCAGCGACATTCAGGTCGCACGCATGGACTCTGATCGGTCTCCAGAGCAGGGACGCACCGACATCCCGTCTCCGCACGTCGTGCCGGTGACTGAGGTTTCTCAGTACAACGCCTGCAGTATCACGGACCCGGATTGCGAAGCCTGTCAGTGAATGAATGACCAATGACCAAGCCGCAATGACCAATAAGGTGATTGCGGCTTGTCGGGCCTGATCTTATTCGTAGGGTGTGACCGGCGAAACGCAGGCACACCATTGTCACATTTCGGTGAGCCTGCGCTCCGCTGGTCACACCCTGAAACGGCATCTTCCTGTCGGAGGTTCATTGGATGAATCAGATCAACCGGCGCAATTTCATCGGAGTTTCTGCCACCGTTTTTGCGGGGGCAGTTTCTCCTTCTTTCCTGCCGTGGTCAGTGGCTTCACGTACATCCGCTGCGACGTGGGATGAAGCCCCGATTGATCCGGCAAAGGCTGAATTGATTTATCGAACACGAGCCCCTCGCAATGGCGAACCGAAACTGGACAAACTCGTTGAACACTGGGTGACACCCACGCCTCAGTTCTATATTCGCAGCCATGGCGCGAATCCGGCGATCGTGGCCGACGAGTTCAAGGTGTCCATCGAAGGCATGGTGGAAAAACCGGCGGCGTTTTCGATTGCAGAGCTGATTGGAAAATTTCCGAAGTCGTCCTGTACCTGCACGGTCAGTTGTGCGGGGATTCGGCGGTATGAATTCAACAAGGTCAAGGAAATCAAGGGCGTTGCATGGCACGAAGGTCCGATCGGCAATGCGGTGTGGTCAGGAGTTCGGCTTTCAGATGTGCTGAAGGCGGCTGGTATTAAAGCCGGAGCAAAGCACGTCTGGTTTGAAGGTGCTGACGAAATTGTGGATGGGAAAGCGACTTTTCCGTTTGGCGGCTCGGTGCCACTGTCTAAGCTTCTGGAAGAGGACAGTTCGATGCCGGCAGTTCTCCTCGCGACTCAGATGAATGGCCAGCCATTATTGCCTGATCATGGCTTCCCGATTCGCACCATAGTGCCCGGTTACATCGGGGCTCGCAGCGTCAAGTGGCTGCAAAAGATTGTGGTCAGCGATAAGCCGTCTCCAAATCACTTCATCGCCGACGTTTACAAGATGGTGTACTCGGGAACTCCTGTCGAAATTGATGAAACGGCTCCGATCTACAGATATCCTGTGAATGCGGCGTTATGTTCTGCGGAAAAGCAGGCTGACCGGATGCATTTGAAAGGGTACGCTCTGCCGACAGGTCGCAGTGGCTGTTCCATCAGCCGCGTTGAGATCTCAATGGACAATGGAAAATCATGGACACCTGCCACGCTTGGAGACGAGGCTGGTGATTTCTGCTGGCACCTTTGGTCTGCGACTGTGACGATTGCGAATCCTGAAACAGACATCTGTGTGCGTGCGACAGATTCTTTGGGAAACACGATGCCGGAAACGGTGTCGTGGAACCCGAAAGGTTATCTTTACAATGCGTGGCATCGAGTCCCCGTAAGTCGATTTAATATTTGAGATTTCAAATCTGACATTTCCAATCTCAACTCTGAACCACCCTTTTTTGTTTTCCTTTACTCTCACGGAATGAGGTCTTTATGACGACTGCTGTAATTGACGATCAGACATTGCTCATCGGTGCTGAAGGTCGCGTCAAGGCGACTGCCAAACGCTTGATTAATAATGCCCAGGTGGATGTGAACCAGTTGATGCCCATCAAGTATCACTGGGCCTGGGAGCACTACAACAGCGGCTGCTCCAATCACTGGATGCCGACGGAAGTGCCAATGAATCAGGACGTTGAAGTCTGGCGGTCCGATCGTTTGACCGACGACGAACGACTGGTGATCAAACGCAATCTGGGATTCTTCTCAACAGCGGAATCACTCGTCGGCAATAATCTGGTTCTCGCGATTTTCAAACATGTGACAAACGCTGAGTGCCGTCAGTACTTACTGCGTCAGGCGTTCGAAGAAGCTGTGCATTCGCACACGTTTCTGTACATCGTCGAAAGTCTTGGTCTGAACGAAGGCGAAATCTTCAACATGTACCGGGAAATCCCGGCCATTGCGAAGAAGGATGCCTTTGAAATGGAACTGACTGCGGAAATCATGTCCGAGGGATTTTCGACCGACACCCTCGAAGGGCAGCAGATGTTTCTGAAGAATCTGATCGGCTTCTATGTCATCATGGAAGGCATTTTCTTTTACAGTGGCTTCGTAATGGTGCTTTCATTTCACCGTCGCAATCTGATGAAGGGGATTGGAGAACAGTTCCAGTACATTTTGCGGGACGAAACTGTCCACATGAATTTCGGCGTCGATCTGATTAATGGAATTAAGTCCGAAAATCCTGGCTTGTGGACTCTGCAGTTTCAGTCAGAAATGATCGAACGCATTCGTACTGCAGTCGAATTGGAAATCGACTATGCAGAAGGCTGCCTGCCACGCGGTGTCCTGGGCCTGAACGCCGAATCGTTCCGTGACTATGTTCAGCACATCGCTGACCGCCGCCTGGAACGCATCGGCCTGCCGACGCAGTACGGTTCTCCCAACCCATTCCCGTGGATGAGCGAAACCATTGACCTGTCCAAAGAAAAGAATTTCTTTGAAACGCGAGTCAACGAATACCAGAGCGCCGGTTCATTGAACTGGGATTGAACAACACCACACGATTCAGGAGGTCGAATCAGGAGCCCGGCTTTTGCAAAAGAGCCGGGCTTACTTTCTGGGCATCATGAAACCGAAGAGATCGCGGACTTGTTCGGGCGTCAGTGTGTCCAGCATTCCATCCGGCATGAGGGATTTGCCTGTGTTTTTTGTTTCCTCAACGTTGCCGCGAGCTACCGACAACTGCTCTTTGTCAGTTTGAATCACCAGCGTCTGATCCGTTTCAGAGACGATCACCCCCGTGATGACTCGCCCGTCTTTCATCGCGATCACCGACGTCGTGAACTGCTTTGGCACGACCGAGCTGGGATCGATGATGTTCATGAGCATGTATTCCAGGTTACTGCGGTTGGCACCGGTGAGATCCGGAGCGATGGCCTTGCCTTCGCCGTAGAGCTTATGGCAGGCGGCACAGGATTTCTTGAAGATTGCCGCTCCGTTTTCGCGATCTGCATGGGCGATGGTTTCGGGTGTGAGTTCCGCCTGCCATTTTTTGATCGAAGCGACGCGAGCTTCCGGAGTTTCCTGAATCACGCCCCACTTTGCTTCAAGCACGGACTTGATGTGCTCGTTTCCCAATGCGGACAGTTGTCGCACCTGAGCTGCCGTGAGTTCGCGAGCGTCAATGCGGCCTTCTTCGATCGCCTGGATCAACTCGAGGGCGTACGCTTCACGACTGGCCATCGTGTCGATGGCCAGACTTCGATTGCCATCCTTGAAGCCGCCCATACGGTTGAGTAGCTGCTTTGCAGTATCCGGATGATCAAAACTGGAGAGTGCAGTGATTGCCGCATCTACGACGGCTCGATCGTTGAGCAGATTGAACAGCATTGAAACGGCATCTGCGTCCTGTGCCTGTGCCAGGGCACTGATGGCCTGCTCACGTGCGACCGCATCCATATTCGCATCACCAGCGAGTGTCCGCAGATCAGCAATGGCCGCACCGTCGCCAAACATCACCGCCAGCGAGTCCACCGCCAGCACGACATCCTTGTTCTTTGAGGCTCGGAGTTGCTTCTCAATCGCAGTCCAGTCTTTCGGAGCATCGACCCTGGCGCGTCCGGCGAGTCCTGTCTTGAACGATGTCAGAAGTTTCGCCGCCGCAGCCTCGGATTCACTGTTATTGCTGGCGGCCTTCACACCGATAAAGCGCAATGCGGATTCTGAGACGGCGGGCTTCGTGCTGATCTCATGCGCAAGCCTTCGAACGGCAAACTGCTGCAGTTTCGGATTGGAGTCCAGAAGTTGAAGTGCACCTTCGTTGAAAACTACTGGTTCAATGCCGTACCAGGTCATCAGCGTGAGTTGGTTTTCGGCGGCGATGGCGTGCGCGTTCTCCGGACAGTCCAGGATTGCCGATGCCAGCTCCCAGCGATTCTCGGGTTCCAACCTCTGAAGGACAGAGACCAGTGACAAGAGAACATTGTCTGGCTGAGGACTTCCAGCGAGTGACAGAAGCTGCGGATGGCAGTCCGTGTCCGCAGCCGCTAACTGGACCGCATAGGCCCTTGCGTATGGATCTTTCGATCTTAGTCCCTGCTGAATGTTCGCTGACGGAGTTTCAATAACCAACTCGATATCGAGGAGATCCCATACACTCACATCACGTTTAAGATCTTTGCCCGGCTGAAGATCGAGCTTCAGTTCTGCGAACTTCTCCTGACGGAATCGCCGTGAATGTCGCACGAACCAGTCGCGTCTGCCGATCGCCTCTGGAACCAGTCCAGCGTCGAAATCGACGGACTTAGGCGTTCCATACGCAATTCGATAGATTCGTCCGCTCGTCCGATGCACCCCATCATGATCATGGCACTCGCCGTTGTCCGACCAATCCGAAACATAAATCGCGCCTTCCGGTCCCATCTTGATATCAATCCCACGGAACCACGGGTTTTTCACGATCATGAAATCCGGCTCGCGTTTGCCAACGTAGCCGCTGCCCTCGCGGTCCAGACGATTCACGTTGATGCGACGGCCGTGCGTATTGCACATGAAGATTTTCCCAAAGTATTCTTTCGGGAAATTGTCGCCTTGATAGATCAATGCACCGACGTGTGAATGCCCGCCGCCGAGATCATTTGCCACGCCGTCGCGGCTTTCATTCCATTTCGTTTTCGTGTCCCAGTGATAATGATCGGCCGTCATGTCCATCAGCTCATAACTGTGCGGATTGAAGTCCTGGCCGTACATCCGCTGATAGCGGGCTCCTGGAATCACATGCCACAGATGCCCCTGCACGTTGTTGGTCATGAACCACTGGCCGTCTTCGTTGTAATCCAGGCCCCACGGATTCGTGGTGCCGTTGCAAACGACTTCGACAGTATGCTTTGTCGGATGATAGCGCCAGACGCCACAGTTCATGAAAGGGCGTTCTTCTTTCGGGGTCCCCGGAACTCCGGGATACGACGTGTCCACAATTCCGTGGCGTCCGTAGAGCCAGCCGTCGGGCCCCCAGATCAGCCCGCTCACGAAGTTGTGTCCGCAGTCTTTGCTCCAGCCGTCGAGCATCACAACCGGTTCACTGTCCGGAACATCGTCGCCGTTCTTATCGGGAATAAACGAAAGGGTGCCGTCATGCAGAATCCACAGCCCGCCGAAGCCCCAGGTAAGACTGGTCAGCATGAAGCCTTTATCCCAGAACACTTTGCGTGAATCGTGTTTTCCGTCGCCGTCGGTGTCTTCGAGGATGATAACTCGGTCACGCAGTTTCGTTTCATACGGCCCGCCGCTGTACGTGTAGCATTCCGCAACCCACAGTCGGCCCTTGTCGTCAAAGTCCATGCAGATGGGCTGCTGCACGTCCGGCTCACCGGCGAACAGAGTCACGTTGAATCCCGGTGGCACCTCAATCAGCTTGACCATTTCCTCCGGTGTCGGCGGATGCGAATCCGGCGGGTCGGTATTGAAGGCGGCTGGAAAATCGTCGCCCTGGACTGGTGCGATGTCAGTTACTGTCCAAAATGCAGCAAGCGAAAGTGCCGCCAGCAAAGGGAGGCGGTGAAGCACAGTCGAGGGAACAGCAAACAAATCAGGAATCACAGCAATGACATCCTTTGCAAGAACGCGAGTGAGTGGAGGGAAACTCGCAGGAAGGTTTTGCAGTTTGACAATTCATTACAGATTTGGCAACGAATCGACGAGTTCGTGCGATCCGGGGTGAGTGCAGCCGCAAATTCCAGCAGGTCCTCGTTGCGAATGGCGTTCAGCTCCGATTCCAGCGAACCCGCAGCACGAACATCGTCGATCAACGCCAACACATTAAATGCAGAAATGTCACCGCGCACTTCATTTGTCGATGAACCCAAATATTGAACCACGGATTACGCGGATATCACGGATGGGAGGAATGCATTTATCCGTGACATCCGTGCAATCCGTGGTCACTGAAATTGTCGGCACGTGAATACGGCGAAGTGAGATGCACAGCAATTGTCTGCGGCAGGATAAGGATTACGCATTTCAATTTGCGTTGTTGGCAGGACGATTTTAATCACATTGGAGTGAATCGTCCTGCCCTTCATCGTCCTGCTAAACCCAAACGAGCGTTGGGAAGCTGCGGGTTTGGAAACGGTTTTTATGTAGGATGGACTTGTCCGTCGCAGATTAAGGGCGTTTGCCAGCACATTGGTGGCTGGTTTACCGAAGTGTCTCGATGGCAAACTCGGACAAGAATGTCCAAGCTACGAGAATCGTCCTGAAACTCGGACAAGAATATCCAGGCGACAAGAATCGCCCTCTAATCCCAAAGATTCATGCTGCGGGAATCGTCAAATTGCGATTCAGATTCTGGACCCGTTTCGCGTACAGTTCGGTACACGCGTGTTTTTCAAGCTGCAACTCATCGCCCGGGAAGGCTGCATGTCACTTTTGCTCGAACGAATTCGAAAATCTTATCGAGAACCCGGAGGAAACCGGATTCCGGTGCTCGGGATCGAGCGATTTGCTATGAATCAGGGAGAACAGGTTGCCCTGATTGGAACCAGTGGCGGCGGCAAGACGACGTTGCTCAACATCATTTCCGGAATCCTGACGCCGGACTCCGGTCGGGTCGTAGTGGACGGCAGTGATATTGCAGCCAAACAGGAAGTCGTGCGCGACAGATTTCGAGCCGCGAAGATCGGCATCGTGTTTCAGACGTTCAACCTGCTGCCCGCATTCTCGGCTCTGGAAAACGTGCTGCTGGGGATGTCATTTTCGGGACGCGGCGTTGATAAGGCGTTCGCCAAACAGTTGCTCGAACGTGTCGGACTCGGTCACCGACTCCATCATTCGCCTCAGAAGTTATCCGTCGGCGAACAACAGCGCGTCGCGGTCGCCCGATCTCTCGCCAATAAACCGGTCCTGTTACTGGCTGACGAGCCGACAGCAAACGTCGATCTGGCCAATCAGCAGTTAATTCTGGATCTGATTCGAGACACTTGTCGTGACCACAATGTGACTCTACTCATGGTCACACACTCCTCCGATGTGGCCGGAACGTTTGCACGAGTCGAAAATCTGAAGGACTTTAATCGTCCTGAACTTTGTCTTCAGGAGCAGTCCGCATGAACCTGATCAGTATTGCGTGGAAAAGTCTGAAACAGCGTCGTCTGGCGTCGTGTCTCACCGCCTTCAGTATCGCGCTTGGCGTGATGTTAATGGTGCTGGTGCTGGTGATTTTCGGAGCGGTTGACAGCGCATTCACACAGCGGAGTATTGCATACGATTTGATTGTCGGGCCAAAGGGAAGCGATCTGCAATTGGTCCTGAGCGCTGTCTATCGAATGCAGCCGCCGATTGAAAACCTGCCCTACCTGTATCTGGAACAGCTCAGGCAGGATCGTCGGGTGGTTTCGGCCGTGCCACTGGCGTTTGGTGATGTGACTCAGGAGGGTTCATTTCCAATCATCGGAACAACTCCTGAGTATTTCGAAAACGACTACATGCCGGGACGAGCGTTCAAAATTCGGGGCACGCGCGTCAACGGTCTGCTCGATACGATTATCGGATACGAGGTCGCTCGGAACAACAACTGGGATATTGGTTCGACATTTACCATCGTTCACGGTGGTGCGGAAAGTGGGCATGTGCATGACGAAAAGTTCGTCGTCGTCGCGGTGCTGGCTCCGACGGGCACAGCCAACGATCGCACGGTGTTCCTGAATCTCGAAGGTTTTTACGCAATTGCAGGGCACAGTAAACCCGTCGCCGAATACGAACAACGTCTGCGGGATTTCTATGCGGCGGACCCGGAGCGTCTGGCCACCGCGATGACGCAGCTTGAAGCTCAAAAAAAGCTGGAAGCGGACGAAGCGGGTGCAGGACACGACCATGCACACCATCATCACGCAACACCGGATGCGATGAAAGAAGTGACGGCGATTCTGATCAGGACTCGGCCTGACACACCTTTCGATTCCTTGAGCCTGACATCCGAACTGCAGAAGGGATATCAGGCGATGGCCGTGAATCCAGTGCGACCGATCCAGAAACTGGTCACCGGACTGCTGGGGAATATTCAGAAAGCGCTGGTGGCACTGACGGCCATCATTATTCTGGTGTCCGGTGTCGGGATCTTTGTGAGCATCTACAATTCGATGTCGGATCGTCGGCGCGAAATCGGCATCATGCGCGCACTCGGAGCGCGTCGGATGCATGTCTTCGGAATCGTGCTGTCCGAGTCAACTTTGCTGTGCGTCGGTGGCGGATTGCTGGGCTGGTTGATCGGCCATGGTCTGGCCGTGATCGCGGCACCCTGGTTGATTGAAATGACGGGATTGCTCATCAACCCCTGGGCCATCAACCCGTGGGAAGCGACGCTGTTTCCCGTGCTGGTAGGTCTAGCCGCACTTGTCGGATTCCTGCCGGCGATGACCGCCTATCGCACCAACGTCGCGGATGCGTTGAGTTCATAGGTCGATCGGACCTGTAGGATGGACATTCATGTCCGTCGCATAGCCGTAAAATGCCTCCGAAGCGAAGGTCGTTGTGCAGCACGAATACATGCCAGTGTGGCACGCCCCAGGACAGAATCTCGGACATGAATGTCCAAGGTACGTGAATCGCAGTCCTTGGCCGTCGGCACAAGCAAACTTCACGCCAAATGCTCTCGCACCGCCTGCGTCGTCGGCGAATGAATAATACCACGTTCGGTGATGATGGCAGTGATCAGTTCAGCCGGGGTCACGTCAAAGGCCGGGTTGTAGACATTGATATTCTCAGGGGCCGTTCGCGTTCCGAAGCCGCATGTCACTTCTTCGCTGGCACGCTGTTCAATCGGGATACCACTTCCGTCTGGAAGCGACAGGTCAAAAGTGCTCGACGGAGCCGCCACACAGAACGGGATTCCGTGATATCGGGCGAGGACCGCGACTCCGTACGTCCCGATCTTGTTTGCCGCATCTCCATTCGCGGCAATGCGATCTGCACCAGTGATCACGATCTGAATACGGCCTTCTTTCATGACCTGCGCGGCCATGTTGTCGCAGATCAAAGTCACTGGGATTCCACGCTGTTGCAGCTCCCACGTTGTCAGACGCGCACCTTGCAGGAGCGGGCGCGTTTCATCGGCGAAAACATGAATGTCCTTCCCGTCAGCGGCGGCCTGAAACATGACCGCCAGAGCTGTTCCATCTCCGGCGGTTGCCAGGCCACCGGCGTTGCAGTGTGTGAGAATCGATATGCCCGATTTCAGCAGCGTGCTTCCATGGTGTCCGATCGCCGCACACATCGCCTGATCTTCCTGTTCAATGCTGCGTGCCTCGGCCAATAATCGATCATGAATTTCAGCCACCGTCAACGCATCAGGATCGCGCGCAGCCGCCTTCATGCGGTCCAGTGCCCAGAAGAGATTGACCGCCGTCGGTCGACTGGTTGCCAGATACGACGCAACGTGATCGACTTCCTGCAGGAATTCATCCACCGCGGCATTGCGCGATGCCTGCAGACCGATTACCAGGCCGTATGCTGCCGCCACACCAATTGCCGGCGCGCCGCGGACTTTCAGAACCTTGATGGCGTTCCAGACTTCTTCCGCCGTCGTGCAGATAATGTTTTCCACGTGCTGTGGCAACCGAGTCTGATCGAGCAGATGCAACTGCCCGTTGGCGTCGCCGGTCCAGCAGAGTGTCTTGTACAAAGGTGGTGACCCTATTCGTTCCGAGGAGGTTCAGGGCGTGGCCCACGCTGTTCCGGTGTTCCTGAGCCAGGTATCCCGAACGTGAAGCCGGACGTCGGAGTGATCCCGAGTTGCGATCGTTCGAAGAACCATTTTAATTCCTGCGGCCCCTTGTTGAGGGCACCTTCAAGTTCATCAGCATCGTTATAATTGTCGACCACAGTCTGGATCTCGCTGATAATGCGATCTGTGTCATCGTTCCGAGGGCGTTGTTCCATGACCCAAAGTTGCCCGACCAGTCCAAGAAGTTTGAGATGACTTTTTTCCGGTCCGAGTTCACTGGCGTCCGCGATCTTACGAAATTCTTCGAGTGCCTGTTCGGTATCCGGTACCGCGCCCGCCATCAACGATACGCCCAGACGCAGCCTTGCGAGATCGGCCAGTGGACTGTCATTGAAATTTGATATCACGGCTCGCCATGCTGCGGTCCGCATCGGTTGCCGCATCGCGACGGCAAATTGTGCCTCCGCCGTCTCTTCTCTCCGGATCGTCGGTGTCTGTTCTGGTTCAGGAATCCGCACGGGCTGCTCCATCCTCCGTCCCGCGACAAACGAGACGACAAGGACGGCAAAGAAGCCGAGCGAGTATTTTTTCGCTTCCGGCAGCCAGGGCACCCATTGTCCAAACAAACTGTTGGTCGCCCCAAGTTTGGAATTGACAGGGACAGCATCCAGATGCCTGAGTTCGGTTTCCAGTTCCGTCGGGTCCTGAAAGCGATCGGCACGCTTCTTCTGCAGCATGCGATGGATGACCGCGCACAGATCTTTCGGCAAGTCGCCTCGAAACGTATTCAGCGGTGTTGGTTCTTCTTTCAGGTGTTGCACGGCGACCGTGACCGCATTCTTGCCAGGAAACGGTGGCTGTCCGGCGAACATGTGATAGCAGGTAACGCCAAACGAATACTGGTCGCTGCGATGATCCAGTTTCTCGCCCTGAATCTGTTCAGGGCTCATGTACCACGGTGTTCCCATCGTGGTCCCAATCTGAGTAAGATTCATTTTGGGACTGGAAGGCTGATTCAACTGCGCCAATCCGAAGTCTGTGACCTTGGCGATGCCACCACGCGTGATCATCACGTTTTCGGGCTTCACATCCCGGTGTACGATGCCAGCTTCTGCCGCTGCATGCAACGCGGCAGCGATCTGCTGCATCCATTTCAATCCTGTGCCGTAGTCGGGAGTACCGTGCTTCTTGATCCACTGGCTGAGGTTCAGCCCTGCCACGTATTCCTGTACGATGTAGCTGATGTCACCTTCACGTCCAGTGGTGATGATCTGCACAACATTGGAATGACTCAAACCGCCGGCCGCACGAGCTTCCTGTTCGAATCGTTTGAGCATCACATCGCGGTCACCGGTGATGACATCATTCTTCAAAATCTTCACGGCGACATTGCGATGGAGTGACGTCTGTTCGGCCAGATACACGTCCGCCATGCCGCCGCTGCCCAGTCGCCGCAACAATAAGAATTCGCCGATCCGCAGATTGCTGAGATCGCCAGAGGGTTGGGTTGAGTTGTCAGATGCT
>Ga0105044_10001873_pt1 | contig 28481 bp, 24 predicted proteins | sample MAT01_FD_78092 | JGI IMG/M metagenome (GOLD analysis project Ga0105044, IMG submission 78092) | Freshwater microbial communities from Lake Fryxell liftoff mats and glacier meltwater in Antarctica - MAT-01 | ecosystem: Environmental > Aquatic > Freshwater > Ice > Liftoff microbial mat | place... | reverse complement strand
GATGCCGCACGCGCCGCTGCCGTTTCCAGTGCGCCAGGTTCGAGCGCAAGTTTCTGAATTTGCTTGGCCAGCCCGGCCGGGGTGAATTGTGGCTGCGGGATCGAGCGCGCGCCGCCCGCCGCGACCAGATCGCGGACATTATGGCTTTGATGATCATGTACCGCCGCCGGAAACGGCACAAAGATCGCCGGCCGCCCGGCACAGCTCAGCTCTGCCACGGTCGATGCCCCGGCCCGCCCGATGAACAAATGCGCCCAGCGCACCCGTTCAGGCATATCGGCAAAATAAGTGGCACACTCCGCTGCCACGCCCAGTTCGGCATAGCGTGCGCGGGTGGCCTCGATGTCGTCAGAGCGGCCTTGTTGGACGACCTGCAACCGCGACAACAGGGCGGGGGGCAGCATCGCCACCGCCTGCGGAACAACCTGGGCCAACACGGTCGCGCCCAGACTGCCGCCAACGATCAGCAACCGAAAAATGCCATCGGAGGCAAACGGCGGAAACGGCTGGTCGCGCATCGCGACAAACTCATCGCGGACCGGATTGCCAACCAGATGCAGCTTGCTGAGCGCCGACGCGGGCAGGCGGTGGATATTAGAATATGCAACCGCCAAAGCCGCAACGCGCGGCGCCATCAAGCGGTTGACGCGGCCCAGCACGGCGTTCTGTTCATGCAGCAGCGCCGGGATATCGAGCGCCTTGGCCGCCAGCAGCGCAGGAAACGAGGGATAACCCCCAAAGCCCACAACGGCTGACGGGCGAAATTCGCCCATCAACGCCATCGCCTGCTTGCGCCCCTGACGAATGGCAATGGCGGCGCGCGCCCACCCGATGGGACCGCCCGACAGCCGCCCGGCCGGCAGCACGTGCACCGCCATCCCTGCCGGGGCTCCGGGGATGCGGGTGCCGCGATCGTCCGTGATCAGCGCCACCTGATGCCCGCGCGACAGCAATTCAGCGGCCAGGGCATATGCAGGGAGCATATGCCCCCCGGTCCCGCCCGCCGCCAATATATAGTGACGTGAAACGCTCATGCGCCGGAATGCCGTGAGCGGTTCCAGCTCGCGGTCAGCGATGTACCGACGGCGTAAGGATTGCGCCGGGTCAGCGACAGCAACAGCCCCATGCCAAAGCACAGCGCCAGCATCGACGAACCGCCATAGCTGATGAAGGGCAGCGTCATGCCCTTTGACGGAAACAACTGCGTGTTCACCGCCATGTTGATTACGGCCTGTCCGCCGAACTGCGCGACCAGCGCGGTCGCAGCGAGGACAAGGAAACCGTCCTCCTCATCCAGCAAACGGATCAGCACGCGCGCGACAATGGCGAAATAAATGCACGCAATGGCAATGCATGCCAGCAGCCCCAGTTCTTCGCCGATGACCGAAAAAATGTAATCGGTATGCGCCTCTGGCAGCTGGAACTTGGCAATCCCAGCGCCCGGTCCCGTTCCAATCAACCCTCCGCCCGTCAGCGCTGCATGCGCTTTTTCAACCTGAAAGGCATCGCCCTCACCAAACAGCCAGATGTTGATCCGCTTGGTCGCAACGGGATAAAAGAAATATGCTGCCACAATGGCCATCACCCCGCCGCCCGCGAGCATCGCCATAATCCGCATCGACAGACCCGCAACCAGCACCAGCACCAGCCAGGTGCCGGTAAAAACGAGCGTTTGGCCAAGGTCAGGCTGCGCCATCAGCAGCAGCGCGATAACGCCGGTCAGCACGAATGTCAGTGGGATCAGCGGCAGCCGTTCATCCTGCATCCGCAAGGACAACAGCCACGCGACCGACACCGAGAACATGGGTTTTAAAAACTCGGATGGTTGCAACCGCATCATCCCCGACCCCAGCCAGCGCTGCGCCCCGTTCACCTCGGTGCCGACTAGTGGCACCAGAAACAGTAGGGCCAGAAAGATTGCAGTGCCCCAGATCGCAAAACGTTTCGCTTGCGGTTTAGGCAGCATCGACACCATCAGCATCACCGGCACGCCCAACACGACCCACGCGATCTGGCGATAGAAGAAATACAGCGGATCAAGGCTGGCCGTTGCCGTCGACAGTTTCTGCGCCGACACTGGCGAAGCTGCCGCGACCGCGACCAGCCCAATGGCGATCAGGATCGACACGAGCAGCAACAGCACGCGGTCAATCTCCCAGAACCACAGGCCCAGGGGCGAGCGGTCGGCGCGGCTCAGGCGCGGTCCGCGGCGCTTGTTGCGCGTTGCCAAGATGACTGGGCGCGCGCTGTCATGCTGGGTGCCGTCGATCATGCCGCTGTCCATGTTCATGCCACCAGCCCTTTTACGAGCGCCCGAAATTGGTCGCCGCGATCCTCAAAATCGCGAAATTGATCAAACGAAGCGCAGGCGGGTGACAATAGCACAACATCACCGCCTTGCGCATCATTCGCCGCCGCCGCAACCGCGCGGTCCAGCGTCCCCGCCTCGGTCACCGGCAGCATCGGGCGCAGCAATTCCGCCAGCATCGGTCCTGCCTCACCAATCGTATAGGCCGAACGGACATGGCTCAGGTGCGGCAGGCACGCATCAATCTCGGCCGCCTTTGCTTTGCCGCCCAATATCCAGCGCACCGCCGGAAATGCCGCGAGCGCAGGTGCAGCGGCCTCGGCATTGGTGGCCTTGCTATCGTTGATGAAGGTTACGCCGCCAACTTCGCCGACGCGCTCCATGCGGTGAGGGAGACCGGGAAAAGAGCGGAGACCCCGAACAATCACGGCAGCATTGATGCCGAGCGTATAGCCAATGGCAATAGCCGTCGCGGAATTGGCAAGATTATGGGGCCCTTGAAGCGCCGGCCAGTGGCCTTGGTCGCTAAGGCTGATCTGATTGCCAAAGCGCTCGATCATATCCGTAAATATGATCTGAGGATCGTCACTTGCGTCGGTGACGCCAAACCGCGCGTCTGTTTCATTGTCCACGACAACCCATTGCTGCGCCTTTTGCATTTCGAAAAGGCGGACTTTCGCCGCTGCGTAGGCGTCAAAATCATCATAGCGATCCAGATGATCCGGCGTGATATTCAGCAGCACCGCCACTTCGCAATCCAGACTGAACGTGAGGTCGATCTGGTAGCTGGACAGTTCAAGCACATAGATCCCGCCAGCGGGCAGAGGTTCCTGCGCCAGAATCGGGAGTCCAATGTTGCCGCCCATCGTCGTCGGCACGCCCGCAGTTTGCAGGATGTGATGTACCAGCGCCGTCGTCGTCGATTTGCCGTTGGTGCCGGTGATGCCGACAACCTTGTGCGGCGGCAGTTCGGCCCTTGCCTGCGCGAACAGTTCGATGTCGCCGATCACCGGCGCGCCTGCCGCCTTGGCGTGCGCGGCAATCGGGTGGCGGTTGAGCGGGACGCCCGGCGACACGACCACGCCTGCAAAGCCGGCTAGGTCATGCTCCAGCGGATCACCGATGGCCGCGCCTAGTTTCGCCGCCGCATCCCGCGCATCCTCGCGGTCATCCCACGCCAGCACGTGCGCGCCGCTCGCGATCAGCGCCGCCACGCTCGCCAGCCCTGACCGCGCCAGCCCCAGCACAGCATAGTGTTTCCCGGCAAAGGCGCGTGCCGTAATCACCGCAGCTTGAGCGTCGCTAGGCCCGCGAGCGCCAACACGATGGAAATAATCCAGAACCGGATCACCACAGTCGATTCGGGCCAGCCCAGCTGTTCAAAATGATGATGGATCGGGGCCATGCGGAACACCCGCTTGCCCGTGCGTTTATACCAGAATACCTGAATGATGACGGACAGCGCCTCTGCCACGAACAGCCCGCCGATCAGGATCAGCACCAATTCATGCTGCGCCGTCACCGCCATCGTCGCCAGCGCCCCGCCCAGCGCCAGGCTGCCCGTATCGCCCATGAACACCGCCGCCGGGGGTGCGTTGAACCACAGGAATGCCAGGCACGCGCCCATGATCGCGGCGGCAAAAACCGCCAGCTCGCCCGCCCCGCGCACGAACGGAATGCCAAGATAGCCTGCAAAATTGGCATTGCCGGTCAGATACACAATGACAAAAAACGCCAGTGAAGCGATGATAACCGGAAAAGTCGCCAGCCCATCAAGCCCGTCCGTCAGGTTCACCGCATTGCCAAACCCGACGATCAGGACCATCGCAAAGACATAGTAAAACGGCCCCAGCGGGATCACGACATCGTTGAAAAAGGGCAGGTAAAGGTCGGTCCCGGTGCGCGACACGATCAAAAATACCGCCGCCCCTGCGATCGCAAATTCAATCAGCAGGCGGACTCGTCCAGGAATGCCCTTGTGGCTAGATTTCGTGACTTTATCGAGATCGTCCAGAAAGCCGACGATGGCAAACCCGCCCGTAACAAACAGGCACGCCCACACAAACCGGTTCGACAGGTCCATCCACAACAGCGCCGAGACCATCAGCGATATCAGGATCATCAACCCGCCCATCGTCGGGGTGCCGCGTTTTGCGAAATGCGACTGGGGCCCGTCCTCGCGGATCGGCTGGCCCTTGCCCTGGCGGACCCGCAACATGGCAATAAAGCGCGGGCCAATCACCATGCCGATCATCATGGCGGTCGCCACTGCCGCCCCGGACCGGAAACTAAGGTAGCGCACCAGATTAAGCGCACCGGGAAAGCCAAGATATTCAGCAAGCCAGAACAGCATCAGATTTCCCCGTCCGTCATTGCCGCGACAAGCCGCGACAGACCGACTGAATTGGACCCTTTTATCAGGATGGCATACACCGCCTGCGCCAGATTGGCCAGAATCTCCTGTGCTGCCGCTGCATCGGGCACATGCGCGAATTTGCACCGGCCCTCAAGCATCTTGGCAAGCGGTGCCATCTCTGCCCCGACGAGCAGGGCAAAGTCCACGCCGGCCTGTGTGACCGGGTCGGCCAGTTCGGCATGAAACTGGTCCGAATGCACACCCAATTCCTTCATGCTGCCCAGCACCGCCACCCGGCGATTACCATCCGCGCGGCCCAGTTCGCGCAGCGTTGCGACCATAGATGCCGGGTTGGCATTATAACTTTCGTCGATCAGCAATATCTCACCAGCGCCGCGCTGGATATGATGCCGCGCGCCGCGCCCGGCCAATTCCGCAAGTTCGGCCAGCGCAAGCCCGGCGGCGGCAAGGTCGCCGCCCACGGCTTTCACTGCCGCCAACACCGCCATGCTGTTGGCGACCCAGTGATCGCCGGTCTGCGACAGCGTGAAACAAAGCAGATGATCGTGGACCGCCGCCGTGACCAAAGTGCCCCCATTTCCGTCGCCAAGCCAGTCGAGTGCCCTGACGTCAGCGCCTTCTGTCAGGCCAAAGCTGACGATCGCAGCGCCGGACTTTTCTGCCGCCGCCCGCAGCCGCGCAAAGTGCGGGCTATCGAACGGCAGTATCGCCGTGCCGCCCGGTTCCAGCCCGGCAAAAATTTCGGCCTTGGCATCGGCAATCGCCTCAATCGAGCCCAGATTCTCGATATGCGCCGGGGCGATGGCGGTGATGACCGCAACATGGGGGCGCACCTGCCGGGTCAGGGCGTCAATTTCGCCCGCGTGGTTCATACCCATTTCGAACACACCATAAGCACTGCGCGCCGGCATGCGGGCCAGGCTCAAAGGCACCCCGGTTTGATTGTTATAACTTTTGACGGAGCGGTGCGCGCGGCCTGGCCGGTGACGTTCAAGCGCGGCGAACATGGCCTCCTTGGCACCGGTTTTGCCCACCGATCCGGTAACGCCGATGATTTGCCCGGCACAGCGGGCACGTCCCGCTGCGCCCAGCGCCACCAAGGCGGCTGCGGCATCAGGAACCAGCACGTGCGGCGCAGCAACTTTAACCTCACACAGCACGCCGCTGGCACCGGCGGCGAGCGCACGGTCAATGAATTTATTGCCGTCGGTCAGTTGGCCGCGCATCGCGACAAACAGGTCGCCGGGCTGCACCTCACGCGAGTCAAACGCAACACCGTGCGCGCTGAATGGCGCAGAGGCCGTGCCTCCGGCTGCAGCCGCAATGGCATCGGCGGTCCACAATGCAGTCATGCTGCGCACTCCCGTACCACTGCGACATCGTCAAACGGAATGACCCGCATTGCCTCACCCGCACCGATGGTCTGGCCCTGTTCATGCCCCTTGCCCGCAATACAGACAATGTCGTCGGGACCAGCCGCGGCGATGGCCGCGGCAATGGCATCGTGCCGGTCGCCAATCTCACGCGCTTCCGGCGCGCCCGCCATGATGGCGGCGCGGATGGCGGCGGGGTCTTCGCTGCGCGGATTGTCATCGGTGACAAACACCAGTTCGGCCTTGGCGGCGGCTACGCGGCCCATCTCAGGCCGCTTGCCAGCGTCGCGATCACCGCCCGCACCGATCACGATGATCAGCCGTCCGCGCGCATGGGGGCGTAACGCGTCGAGCGCGGCGGCGATGGCGTCGGGCGTGTGCGCGTAATCAACATAAATGGGTGCACCGCTGCGTGCGATGGCGGCGCGTTCAAGCCGCCCCGGCACCGGCTGGACCCGGCCCAGCGCGGCAAACGTCGCTTTGGGATCGCCGCCAGTGGCAATGACCAGCGCAGCCGAAACCAGCGCATTGGCGGCCTGATAGGCCCCGATCAGCGGCAGGTCGATCTTGGCGTCCCACGCAGACCCTTGGAAAACCAGCGTCTGGCCAAAATGCGTCGGCGTGCGCGACACCAGTTTGATTTCCTCACCCTGCGTGCCAACGCGGGTTAGCGCCAGGCCGCGCGCCTTGGCCGCGTCGATAAAGGCCGCCGACGCCGGATCATCGGCCCACACCACCAGTGCGCCATCATCCGCAACAACTTCGGTCGCAAGGCGCAGCTTGGCGGCCAGATAAGCCTCCATCGTGCCATGATAATCCAGGTGATCCCGGCTGAGGTTGGTAAATGCGCCCGCTGCGACGCGCAATCCTTCGGTGCGATACTGGTCAAGGCCGTGGCTGGATGCCTCAAATGCGGCGTGGGTGATGCCCTCGCGCGCCAGGCCGCACATATTGGCCAGGAAAGTAACAATGTCCGGCGTGGTCAGGCCCGTGGTAACGCGGTCCTGCCCAGTCGTGACCCCAAGTGTGCCGATCGACGCCGCCGGATGGCCCGCCATGCGCCACAGCTGGCGGGTCAGTTCAACGGTCGATGTTTTGCCATTGGTGCCGGTCACGGCAACACAGGTTGCGGGAAAGCGGTGAAGGAAACGCGCCGCGATGCGGGCAAAGGCCCGGCGCGGTTCGGCATCTGCCACATGAACCGCACCAGTAACTGCGGCCTCGGGGCGCGCTACAACCGCGATGGCTCCGGCCGCAACCGCAGCGGCGATGTAATCTTCACCGTTGAAACGTGAACCACGAAACGCGCCGAATATGCTGCCCGGCGTGACCTTGCGATGGTCGATAGCCAATCCGGTAACCGGCGCGTCGGCGGCGGTCCCGGCGCTGTCCCCAATCAGCGCCCCCAGCCGCATTATTGATCCGCCTCCGCCCGGTTTTTCCACAGCAGCGGGGTAAGATCGGATACGTCAACGTCCCGGCCTAGGTCGGGAATGATGCCCAGCATTGGCCCGGCACGCATCACAACCTTGCGCACGACCGGCGCGGCGGTCCAGCCAGCCGTACGCTGGCCTGAACTGAAGGCGTTGCCTTTGGGTTCGTCGACCATCACCAAAACGACGTAGCGCGGATTATCCATGGGAAAAGCGGCAGCAAAGGTCGCAACGACCGAACTGCGGTTATAGCCCCCGCCAGACGGCTTTTCCGCCGACCCGGTCTTGCCGCCAACCCGAAAACCCGGCGCATCGGCCTGCTTACCCGTGCCATCGACCACAATCATGCGCAGCAGCTGGCGCATCCGCGCGCTGGTTGACGGCTTGAACACCTGGCGCCCCTTGGCTAGCGGCCCTTGATTGCGAAGCAAGGTGGCGGGCCGCCAAACGCCGCCGTTGACCAGCGCGGCATAGGCACTGGCCAGATGCAGCGGGGTGATCGCTATCCCGTGCCCATAACCCACGGTCATATTGGTCAAGCGTCCCCAGCTTGACGGCCACAGCGGCTTGGCGCGCTCCTTGATCTCGATGTGCGGGCGGTTGCGGAATTCCAGCCGCTCATAGATCCGCTGCATATTTTCGACGCCCAGATCGTCGGCGATCCGCGCCGTAACGATGTTCGAGCTGTGCATGAGAGTTTCGGGGACATTCAGCCAGCGGCTTTGCGGGTGGACATCGCGGATCTGGAAACCAGCAATGGCAACGGGCGTAGTGGCATCATAACGGCGCGCCATGCTGGTCACGGTGCCCGCGTCGATGGCCGCAGCCACGGTGATTGGCTTAAACGTAGATCCAAGCTCATACAGATTGTGCGTCACCGCATTGCGCCGTGCCCCAAGCGCGCTTTCGCCAACCTTGTTCGAATTGAACGTCGGCAGCGACGCCATCGCCAGAATCTCGCCGCTGTTGGTGTCAAGGATGACGCCCGCGCCGCCAATCGCCTCCAGATTGGTAACGGCCGAACCCAGTTCGCTTTCCAGCACCGCCTGCACCCGTGCATCGATGGACAACGCCAGCGGTTCGGCGCGCAGTGCAGCGTCGCTCAAGCGGTCATTAAACGCGCCCTCAATCCCCATTACGCCGCGCCCGTCGGCATTGGTAAACCCCAGAATGTGTGAAGCGAGCGACGATTGCGGATAAAGCCGGTCCTGCTCGCGCGGATAATCAAAGCCGATTTCGCCAATGGCGTTCACCGCCTTCACCTGATCGGGCAGCGCGCGGCGACGGATATAGGAAGGCCGCGCACTGGTCAGCTTGGCGCGTGCCTGCGCATAGGTCATGTCCGGAAATATCCGGACCAGCTCACCCGCCAGAAAATCGGGATCATTGATCAATTTCGCCGGATCGACGCGGATCGCATAGGCGCTGATCGTGCGCGCCAGCGGTACCCCGTTACGGTCGACGATGTCGCCGCGCGCCGGAATATGGGCCCCCGCCGCCACGCTGCGGCTTGACGGCCCATCAAACACACCAACAAACAACAGCCGAACCGCAATCAACAACATCACCGCCCCGAACATCAGCAGCAGGATCATCAGCCGCTGCTGCGCGGTGATCAGATGCTTTTGCCGGATGCCCGCGGTGCGGACCCGGACAGGGCGGATAACGATGCTGTTCATTGTCGGGCGGACCCGCCGGGTTTGACAGCAGTCTCAGCCGCGTCGGCGGCAGCGCGCGGTTTTAGCGTTTCGGCGGCCAGCAGGCGGTCTTCAATCAACGCAATCTTGGTGCGATGGCGCTTGGCAATGTTGGCGGGCGTCGCGTCATTGGCAACCGGCGCCCCGATACTGACGGCGTTGTTGTTCAGATCGACGGGCGAGACCATCGCCATCAGGACCGGCGCCACGTCATTGGCCCCGCGTGCGCGCGGCAGGCCATCAAGCGCAGCCAGTTCGCGCTCGCCGCTCAGATATTGGGCGGCGACGGGCGCGGAATAACCGAAATTGTCGGCATTCCAGCGTTCCAGCTGACGCATAGAGGCGCGGACGGCATATTCACTTTCCAGGTAACGAATCGCATCACGCGATTTGACGATGTCGCCGTTGATCCGCACCAATTCGCTGCGCGTTGCAGCAACATTGACCGACAACAGATACAGCACCATCGCGAACATCAAAACCAGCAGGACCAGTCCAATGCCCTGTAACTTGCGGGCGGCCATCAGCATGGGGAAATCTCCTGCGATTGGGGACGGGGATGCCAGGCGGGGGCGCTGGTGCGCACCGCTGAACGGAGGGTGGCCGAACGTGCGCGCGGATTGCGGGCGACTTCGGCAGCGCCCGGACGCACCTTGCGCGCGGGTGTGGTAAATGTAGCGGCGCTGCTGGCGGGCGCAGCCTGCGGCAAATGGCGTGACCCCTGCCCTTCGCTGCCAGAGCGTTCCTTCAGAAACTGTTTTACAATGCGGTCTTCGGTGCTGTGAAAGCTGACCACCGCAAGCCGCCCGCCGGGACGGAGCAACTGTTCGGCCGCGTCCAGCCCGGCGACCAGCTCGTCAAGTTCGCCATTGATATGGATGCGGATCGCCTGAAAGCTGCGTGTTGACGGATCCTTGGGCGCGCCCGGCGGATGGCGCAGCGCCTTACGGATCAATGTGGCAAGCTGAACCGTTCGGCTGAGCGGACGTGCAGCGACGATGGCGCGGGCCACACGGCGCGATTGGCGCTCGTCACCATAGCGAAAGAGCACGTCGGCAATGTCGCCTTCGTCAGCGCCGTTAAGCCAGTCAGCAGCGCTTTCGCCATCCCGGCTCATCCGCATGTCGAGCGGGCCGTCATTCTGGAACGAAAAACCGCGTTCGGCCTGATCAAGCTGCATCGACGACACCCCGATGTCGAACACAATGCCGTCGGCGGCATCAAGGCCATGGGTCACAGCAAGCCGGTCAAGCTCGGCAAAGCGTCCGGCCATCAGGGTCAACTGGCCTGCGCTGTCCGCTGCCAGTGCGCGGCCCGCCGCCAGGGCATCAGGATCACGGTCACAGGCGTAAACCATCGCCCCCGCGCTGAGCATGGCGCGGGTATAGCCGCCAGCGCCGAAGGTCGCATCAACATGGCGCTCGCCGGGGGCAATCGCGAGCGCGGCGATAACTTCAGCGCACAGGACGGGGATGTGCGGCGCCGCGGCCATCAGCGGCCTGTGCTTTCGGCCAATATTTCTGCGGCGATCTCGCGCAGGTCGGCATCAGCAGCCGTGCAGTCGATCAGCTTGGCCAGCGACCAGATTTCAAACCGTTTGCCCGCGCCAACAAAGGCAATCGGGCCAGCGGCACCGCAACGGCGCTTGTGCGTGGCCGACGGGCTGAACCGGCCACTGCCGTCGAGGACATATTGCTCGGTCCAGCTAAAACGTTTCTTAAACTCGCTATCCTCGTCGAAGGGCTGTTTAAGGTCGCGGGCTTCGCTGCGCTGCGTTTCAATTTCGCCCAGCAGACGATCATATTGATCCTGACCAAAGGCGACCAGGCAGGGCAGTTTGTCGTGATAGCCAACCCATAGCACCCGGTCCTTGCGCTCACCGATTTCGGGGACACTGTTGCGCAGCCCGGCGGGGACGGCAACGCGGCCCTTGCCATCAATCACCGCAAAGCTGGTTCCCGAGTAAAGTCCCGGTGTCATCAAAGCCACGTCCGCTCCCCCGATTCTGACTGCGCCACGGGCAAAATTCTCCCCAGCGCAGAATCACACGCGATTTGCGACGACTCACCGGGATGGAGAATGCCCCTCTCCGTTGCACTGCCTATCAGGTGCACATTGGGGAGAAAAGGGGAAAGTTAGGTAAAACTGGGGTAGCAAACCCATATTGGCCAGAATATATCGGAAAATTCGGCGGTTAGAAGCGAATCCCGCCGCCACCCGCGCGCCTGTGGAAACGCGTTTGCAGGGGGTATGCGCCGGCAAACCCACTGCATTCTCGTGATTTTCGTAAATGGATTAGCGTTTCTGACCCATATCAACGCCCTGGTCGTGCCAGGTGGGGCCTAATCCCCATCGGCTGCCCTTCTGCGGATAATTAAGCTGGTCGGCCACCCATTTGATATTGTCCGACGGGCGCAGATGAGCGGCCCACACCGGGTCAGACAGCCACAATGGGCCGAAAAGCATATCAGCATCGGCAAGGATAACGGCCGTTCCCCGGCCGATCCGGCAGGCAACAATCGTAACGCGGCCATCGCGTGTTCCTCCCGCAGGTCGGCAGGTGGACGGCACCTCTGCAAAATGGCCCGGCGAATGGAGCGTCAGTTTATACGCGCCATCCCGCACGGCCACCGCGCCGCCAGCAGCGCTTCCCGGCGTCGGCGCGTCAAGCGTCAGGCCCCAATGGTCCAGCAGCGGGGTCAGCATGCTCGTCACCACCGGATTGCGCGGATCACCAAACGGAAATGGCCGCGGCCAACTGGACAGCCCGTCGGCCAGGATCACCGCCCTGCCCCCGCTGCGCACGAACCGGTCGATTTCAACAAGGCTGGCAGGGTCTAGCGCGGCTGGATGAGCCAGCAGCAGGCGGTCGTCATTGAGCAATTCACCTTCGCCAAGCGCGCCGACCAGCACAACCTTGCGGCCAAGCTGCTGGCGCAGGGCAACGAGCGCAATGGCTTCGCTTGGCCCTGCCGTCAGCGCACCGTCACCAGGCCATTGAACCAGCGGCAGGCTGGTGATCAGGACCGTGCGCCCTGCTTGCGGCGGCGTTGCCAGCTGGTAAGCCGCGCCCAGGGAAATATGCGCGGCGAACCACCAAAGGAAAGCGAGCGCCGCAAGCACTGATCCCCACAACAAGCGCAATCGCCCGGCGAAATAGCGCGTAACAAGCAGCATTAATCCGACAATCGCCATGGTCCCAAAAGCCAGCGCCGCCAGCTGAGGCAGCGCAATGACCTGCGCCAGACTGGCGCCTTGCAGCACCGCAAACAGGCACCACAGAAAAACGGTCGGCGCGGCAACAGCGAGCAGTGCGGTACCAATGGATTGCACCTGCCACGCGCGCGGCAGCGCGGTGTAAACCAGCGCCGCAAAGCCCAGTGTCGGCACAAGCAGCGCCGCATCCAAGCGGCCAAGCGCCGCGCCGCCGCCTAGCCAATGCCCCAGGACAAGGGCCAGGCCAGCAAATAATGCGATGCCGCCAAGCGCGCGGACAGGCGGTAAAGACTGCGGCCTGGTGGTCACCGGGCAGGCGCGCGCGCCGGATCGAGGGCTGGATCAGGGGCCAGGTCGGGCACGCCGGTTCCAGCAGGAGGCGGCAACGCGGCTTCCGGCGTTTCCGGCGCATCGGTATTCGGCTGGACACCTAGATCGACGAGCGGCTGTTCCGCCTTGGCAACATTGTTCGCCGCGGCGGCGTTGGCAGCCGCCGTCGCGGGATCGGTCGAGGCATCATCCACCGATCGCTCGCCAACAATCTGCGCAAGACCGACCAGCAACAACACGGCAATCACCCCGCCGATCCCGATCTGCAGCCGCCGGACCATGTCGCTGGGCGCCTTGGGCGCAACCGGGGGCGGGGTATCGGTCATGCCGGGGTAAATCCTTTTGCTGCCAGCCAATCGTCATTGTAAAGTGTCGACAGATACCGAAAACCGCTATCGCACAAAATGGTCGCAATGCGTTTGCCCGGCCCCAGTTGCCGCGCCAGCGCCATCGCTCCTGCAACATTAATCCCCGATGACAGACCAAGACACATCCCTTCGTCTGCCAGCAACTGGCGGACCACCGCCAACCCTTCGGCATCGGAAATGCGAAATTGGGTGTCAATCGGCGCACCTTCCAGATTGGCGGTGATACGGCTTTGCCCGATACCCTCGGCTACACTGTTCCCCTCGGAGCGCAGTTCGCCGCACTGGTAATAGTGATAGAGCGCGGCCCCGTGCGGATCGGTCAGCGCGATCACGACATCGGGGTTATGCGCCTTTAATCCCATGCCAACGCCAGCAATTGTGCCACCAGTGCCAGCGGAACAGGTGAAACCGTCAACCCGGCCATTCATCTGTGTCCAGATTTCCTCTGCGGTGCCCAGGATATGCGCCTTGCGGTTGGCGATATTGTCGAACTGGTTGGCCCAGACGGCATTCTGTGTTTCTTCAGCAATGCGGCGCGAGGTGTGGACGAAGTGGCCGGGATTGGCAAACGGCGCGGGGGGGACCAGCACCAGTTCAGCGCCCAGCGCACGCACCGTGTCCATCTTTTCCCGGCTCTGTGTGTCGGGCATCACGATAATCGTGCGATACCCCAGGGCATTGGCGACCAGCGCAAGGCCGATGCCGGTGTTCCCTGCCGTGCCCTCGACAATCGTTCCGCCAGGCCGCAGCACCCCGCGCGCCTCGGCATCGCGGACGATATACAGCGCAGCCCGGTCTTTGATCGATGCGCCGGGATTGGCAAATTCACACTTTGCCCAGATCTCGCAACCTGTCGCTGCGCTAGGTCCCCGCAGCAACACCAGCGGTGTATTGCCAATAAGTTCGAGCGTGTTGAAGGCCACATGCATTACTGCAGTGTAAGGAACCAGACCGAGCGCCGCAAGAGACCACCGGCACAGCGACGCAACGCGGCGACTTGCTTTAGTGATTATATATCATTACAGGCGCCGTTCCCCCTTAAGTCATCGTGAGTTGTCAGCTATGTCCAAGTTCAATTCGTTGCCCCTCCTTGCTCTTGGCATGCTGGCTGCGCCGCCTGCGTTCGCGCAGGCGGCGGAACGCGGTGATGGCGATGATTTCCATACGGATTCCGAAATTATCATCACCGCGCCTTATGTCCGCAGCCTGGACATTCTGGGGAATATATCCGTTGTCGAGGGCGACGAGCTCGCGCGCGATTTGCGCGGGCAAATTGGCGAATCGCTGACGCGCCAGCCAGGCGTTTCGGCGACCAGCTTTGCCCCCGGGGCATCGCGCCCTGTGCTGCGCGGCTTTCAGGGTGAACGCATTCGCGTGCTGAACGACGGTATTGGTTCGATCGACGTATCGAACACATCGGCGGATCACGGCGTCACCATCGACCCGCTGACAGTCGAGCGCGTCGAAATCCTGCGCGGCCCTGCCGTGCTGCTGTTCGGCAGCCAGGCAATTGGCGGCGCGGTCAATGTGTTCGACCGCCGTATTCCGCGCGCCGTGCCCAAGGATCATCTGCACATCGATGCTATCGCCGGCTATGGTACCGCGGCCGATGACCGTAGCGCCGGGGCATCGTTCGACATTGCCCTTACCCCCAAGCTGGTCGCGCATGTTGATGCAAGCTGGCGTAAAACCAATGACCTCGACATTGGCGGCTTTACCCTGTCCCCCGAACTGCGGACCGAAATCCTCGCACTCGCCGCAGAAGAACAGGCCGAGGGCGAGCTTGAGGAGGCGGCCGAGCTGCGCGAAACGGCGGCGCAGCGCGGGCGCGTAAACAACTCTGCGTCGCGCACTTGGACCGCAAGTGGCGGCCTGGCGTTCATCGACGAGGGCGGCCAGCTGGGCATCGCGCTCAGCCATTATGACAGCCGGTATGGCGTCCCTACCCGCCCCGGCCTTGACCATGGTCATGAAGACGCTTCTGTTGCAGGCGAAGCGGTCTCCGCCGCTGCCGGGGAAGAAGGCGAAGAGTTGGTCACCATCGGCCTGCAGCAATGGCGCGTCGATGTGCGCGGTGAGGTTGAGCTGGGCGACGGATTTTTCGAAAAGCTGCGGTTGCGCGGCGCTTTTGCCAATTATGAGCATACCGAATTTGAAGGCGACGAGGTCGGGACCGTTTTCACCAATGACGGGATCGAGGCCCGCGTCGAACTGACGCAGGCCGACCGCAATGGTTGGCGCGGGGCGTCGGGTCTGCAATTTTTTCACCGCGACTTTAATGCGGTCGGCGCTGAGGCTTTTGTGCCCCGCAATTTGACCGAGCAGCTGGCGATATTCACGCTTCAAGAGTGGACCCTTGGCGCGCTGGGGATTGAGGCAGCGGCGCGGTATGAAGCGACGTCGGTCGTTGCCAACCCGCTGGCGATCAAGCGCGACTTTGGCGCGTTCTCCGCCGCGCTCGGCGCCAGCTATGATATTGGCGAACGGTCAAAGATCAGCGTTTCCGTGTCACGCGCCGTCCGTGCGCCATCGGGCGAGGAATTATTTTCCGACGGCCCGCACATTGCGACGCAGGCGTTCGAAATTGGCGACCCCGATTTTACCAAGGAGAAAAGCTGGGGCGCCGAGGCTTCGGTTAAACTGCGCGGCGACCGCTTTTCCTTGGCGCTGACCGGTTATGCCAACTGGTTCGACGGGTTCATCTTTGCCGATGCAACCGGCGACGAACAGGATGATCTGCCAGTGTTCCGGTATCGCCAACAGGACGCGCGTGTCTGGGGATTTGAGGCCGAGGCGAGTGCACGGGTGGCCCAGTTTGCCGGATTCAACCTGAACACTGACCTGGTCGCCGACATGACCCGCGCCAAAATCAAGGACGGCGATTTTGTGCCCCGCATCCCCGCAATGCGCGTTTTGGGCGGGATGGAACTGCAAGGCAAACAGTTCGACCTGCGCGGCGAGGTCGAATGGACCGACGACCAGAACCGGGCCGCAGCGTTTGAAAACCCGACCAAGGGCTTTACGCTAGTCAACGCATCGGTCGCGTGGCGGCCTTTGGCGGACCGTGACGGACTGACACTGATGGTGTCTGCCAACAATATTTTTGACGTGAACGCGCGGCGGCATGCCAGCTTTACCAAAGATTTCGTGCCCCTTTCCGGGCGCGATCTCCGCGTATCGGCGCGGGTTAGTTTTTGACCAAGGGGGCGGGGTCTGGCGCCTGGTTCGGTCTTTTAACCCAACATCGCCATCCCGCCGTTGACATGCAGCGTCTGTCCGGTGACATAATTGGCCTCGCGGCTGGCGAGATAAGCGACTGCCGCGCCGATATCTGTCCCCTCACCCATCCGTCCCATTGGAATGCGTGCGTTGAGGGCCTCTTTTTGCGCATCGGGCAGCGCGTCGGTCATCGCCGTGGTGATAAAGCCCGGCGCGACGCAGTTGACGGTTATGCCCCGGCTCGCCAATTCCTGTGCCATCGCCTTGGACATGCCGACCAGCCCTGCCTTTGAGGCGGCATAATTGGCCTGTCCCGGATTGCCGGTCGCGCCGACAACGCTGGTGATTGAGATAATCCGCCCATGGCGTGCCTTCATCATCGGTTTGGCCGCCGCGCGGCACAGCCGAAAAGCCGCCTCTAAATTCACGCGAATAACATCGTGCCATTCATCGTCTTTCATCCGCATGACCAAATTATCACGCGTAACCCCGGCGTTGTTGACCAGAATATCAAGCTTGCCACCCAGCGCCTCAACCGCTGCAGGCACCAGCGCGTCAACCGCCGCGCCGTCTGCCAGATTGCACGGTAACGCCACATGATCGCCGCCAAATGTGTCGCGGAAGGCGGCCAGTTTGTCAGCATTGGACCCCGAAAACGCCAGCCGTGCCCCCTGCCCGGCAAGCGCGTGCGCGATCGCACTGCCAATGCCGCCAGCAGCACCGGTAACAAGTGCGGTCATCCCGGTCAGGTCAAACATGTCTGCAAGCTCCATTTTACGTTTCGCACACAGGCGCAAAGGGGACAGCGAAAGGAGAGTCAATGCGGTTGTTGAACAGGTGCCGAACCCAGCTCAGCAAATGGCGGAAATCTGTGCAACTTCACAGTGAATTGATGAATCCTCCAACAGGGCGGGGGTGGGGTCGGGCTTATTGAGAAATAAGGGATGGTAGCGGAGGAGGGACTTGAACCCCCGACCTATGGATTATGATTCCACCGCTCTAACCAGCTGAGCTACTCCGCCCTACCAAGGCGCCCAGGCGGACGGGCCGCTTACCGGGAAGCGGCGCTATAGGCAGATGGACGGCACGGGTCAATATCACCGGCACCGCGATCCGCGAAAGACGATGTCCACCAACAATTCCCACGGCCCGCCGCGATAATGATGGATGGCAAAACCGGCAATGATCAGCGGTGTGGGCACGAAATCGCGCTGCAATTCTGCCAGCAGGGCTTTTGCAACCGGCGGGTCCACTTTGTTCTGTACCGTGATGTGCAGGCGAGGCCGACCGCTGTCCTGCGGGGTCAGGTCGGGCGCGAACCATTCCGCCACGCGGTCACGCAAATCCAGCAGCGCGGGTGCATCAATACGAAACGCAACCCCGCGCCCAAGCGAATAAACCTCGCTGACCATGGCTGGCGGTGGCGCGTGTTGCGCCGCCAGTGTTTTAAGCAGGCGCCGCAGTTCATCGCTGCGCGCGGGCGGCAGGTGGTGGAACAGCGTAAGGTGCGCGTTCAGGATATTGCGTTCGGGCGGGAAATGGACGCGGCGCAGCGCGTCGAAACGGCGCTGGTCACCACTGCCCAGCGTTGCGGTGACGATCAGGGGGGCAAGGTCCGCTATACCAGTGCCGTCCTGACGGCCCGGCAATCAGGCACAGCATGGTGCGCGGATTGGCCCGTCGTCACTCAATCTCTCCTCGGGAGCGGCGGATGGCTTTCCAGTTGGTGACATTGCGATTGTGGTCGGCAAGCGTTTCGCCAAACACATGCCCGCCCTTCCCGTCCGCCACGAAATACAGGTAGCGGGTCGGGGCCGGATCAAGCACAGCGGCGATGGAGGCCCGGCCGGGGTTGGCAATGGGCGCGCGCGGCAGGCCGGTCATGCTGTAGGTGTTATAGTCGTTGATCGCAGCGATTTCCGACTGGCGGATGCGGCGGCCCAGCGGCTTGCCGCGCGTGATTGGATAGATGATGGTCGGGTCCGCCTGCAACATCATCCCCAACGCCAGGCGGTTGGTGTAAACGCCCGCAACGGTGCGGCGTTCGGCCGCAACTGCGGTTTCTTTCTCGACGATAGAGGCCAGCGTCAGCACGTCGTTGCGCGTTTTCACCCCGGCGCGCGGGCTGCGCTTGGCCCACAGTTCGGCAAAGACCCTGTCCATGGCGTCCTGCATCCGTTGCACCACGGCAGCACGCGGCTCGCCGGTGGTAAAGCTGTAGGTGTCGGGCAGCACGCTGCCCTCAGGCGGCACTGGTATTTCTCCTGTCAACCGCGCCTGCGCCATCAGCCGTTCCCACACCAGGATCGACGGCATACCTTCTGGCACGGTGACAAAGCGTTGCAGTGTCTTGCCTGATTGCAGCAATTTGAGCACATCGCCCGCGTCCATGCCGGTCTTGACCTGATATTCGCCGGGTTTGATCGGGGCGCTGCCGCCAAAGAAGCGCGCGTGGTTGACGAACGCCGAGGCAGCATCGACTGCACCGGCTTTTTCCAGGATATCGCCGGCCTTACGGATGCTCGTCCCTTCCGGGATCACGACCGTCACATCACGCGGCGCCCCGCCGGAACAGGCAGCAAGAAAGAATGCGAGGAGGAGGATAAGCGCGGAACGTAAAGCCATGGTCACACCCCAATCCGTCTGTGCTGAGCTTGTCTAAGCACCGTTCTTCGTTCCTTCGACGGCAAAGGAAAGGACAGCCCTTCGACAATCTCAGGGCAGGCGGATTTTGGGAGGAGGCCCAGCCGCCTATTCCACCGCCTTCACAATCAAACTCGCATTGGTCCCGCCAAAACCAAAACTGTTGTTCAGTGCCGCCTTCACCACCCGCTTTTTTGCAACATGGGGAACCAGGTCAACGCCCTCTGTCCCCGCGTCCGGATTGTCGAGGTTCAGCGTCGGCGGCACAATCTGATCGCGGATGGCAAGAATACAGAAGATGGTTTCAACCGCACCCGCCCCGCCAAGTAGATGGCCGATAGCCGATTTGGTACTGCTCATCGACACCGTGGCGATGGCATCGCCAAACAGCCGCTTGACCGCGCCCAGCTCGATCGTGTCGGCCATGGTCGATGTGCCGTGGGCGTTGATATAGTCGATATCCGAAGGGGTCATCCCCGCCTTTTTCAGCGCCATTTCCATCGAACGATACGCACCCGACCCATCGGGGTGCGGCGCAGTGACGTGATAGGCATCGCCCGAAAGGCCGTAACCCACTACTTCGGCGTAAATCTTGGCACCGCGCGCCTTGGCATGTTCATATTCCTCAAGCACGACCACGCCCGCGCCCTCGCCCATGACAAAACCGTCACGGTCCTTGTCATAGGGGCGGCTGGCGGCTTCGGGACGGTCATTATAGCTCATGTTAAGCGCGCGCGCCTGTGCAAAACCAGCGATGCCGATGGGGCAAATCGTGGCCTCTGAACCGCCCGCCAGCATGATGTCGGCATCATCATCGCGGATCATCCGTGCCGCATCGCCAATCGAATGCGCGCCAGTCGAACAGGCCGTGACAACGGCATGATTCGGCCCTTGCAGTCCATATTTGATGCTGACCTGACCCGATATCAGGTTGATCAGGCGGCCGTGGACAAAGTGCGGGCTGACCCGGCCCGGTCCCTTTTCGGCGAGCAACAGGCTTTCGCTTTCGATGCCGATCAGCCCGCCAATGCCCGATCCGATCGAACATCCCGCCCGCACCGACATCGCCTCGGTCATCTCAGTCAGGCCGGCATCTTCCAGCGCCTGTCCGGCGGCATCAATGCCAAAGATAATGAAGGGATCGACCTGGCGCTGTACCTTGTGGTCGACGCGCTTGGCGGGGTCGAAACCATAGGGATGGTCCGGCCCCTTCACCTCGCATGCGATTAGGCATTTTTGGTCGCTGGCGTCGAAATGCGTGATCAGACCCGCGCCCGATTTGCTCGCCAATATGTTGGCCCATGCCGTTTCGACATCGGCCCCCAACGGCGTCACCAGTCCCAAACCCGTCACGACAACCCGGCGCATAGCCATCATCCCTCAAGTAATTTTGATCTGTAAATGCGCAAAGGGGCTTCCCGATCCCCCGGCCAAGGCCGGAACCGGAAGGCCCCCAATATACGCGGACCGAAGGGTCCGGACCAAGAGGTCCGGGCCGATCAGCCCTTGTTGGCTTCGATAAAATCGATGGCGTCCTTGACCGTGGCGATTTTTTCGGCGGCATCGTCGGGAATCTCGACGCCAAATTCTTCTTCGAACGCCATAACCAGTTCGACAATGTCAAGGCTGTCGGCGCCCAGGTCATCAATGAAGCTCGCCGTTTCTGTCACCTTGTCGGCTTCGACGCCCAGATGCTCGACGACGATCTTTTTTACCTTTTCGGCCGAATCGCTCATGAAACGTTCCTTTTCTGACTGAGCAATGAATGTTGGGAATGCCCTAGAGGGCCACGTTGCGGCTGGCAAGAGGGGGAACCGCTCAGCGCAATTGAGCCATCGCCCGGTCGATCAACCCCTCCTCTTCCGGACCATAGGCCGATCGGGCACCCTTGGCGTCCGGATCCACCGCCGTTACAAAAAAAACCAGTCCGGTCCCGGCCTTGCGGTCGATCCATAGGCCAGAGCGCAGGCCATAAGCGTCGCCAGCATGACCAACACGCAGCCGCCCGTCGCCGAACAGATCGCTGATGCATCCCTTGCGTTTCAAATCGCGCCCGCCCGTGGCATGGACCGCCAGCCCGAACGAACAGAATAATCCCCCTGCGCCTTCGCCGCGTGTCGGGTTGACAGGGCCAAGCCGTTCCATCTGCGCAATGCTAGCGGGTTTCAGAAAACCCCTGCCACGCTGGAGCATCATCACACCGATGCGGGCAAGGTCGGCCGCCGAAATCCGCATACCCCCCTGCGGGCTGAACGCCGCGCCGTGGCGGGCAAGCGGATAGCTGCCAAGGTCGCAGCTGCCGTCGGCGCCGCGCACCACAGGGCATTCGGGCGGCTTGCCCCCCAGTTCGTCGAGCGCAAGCGCGCCGGTATTCCGGTACAGTGCCACCGCGTTCGCGACCTTGCCCGGCGAGCACATGGTCCAGTTAAAACAGGCATCAAGCTTGAGCGGAGCAAAAACCAGAGCATGGATTAACCGGTCAAACCGCTCGCCCGTCGCGCCCTCCATCGCCGCGGCGATAATCGGATAATTGAGGTTCGCGTATGTGAACGCTCCGCCGGGCGCACGATCGGCATCAAACGCGCCGTTCTCAGCCAGCTTGGCGGGCAGATTGGCGTCGAGAGGCAGGACATAGTCAAACTCCCCGCTCACCCCCGACCGGTGACCCAGCAGCATCGCAAGGGTAATTTTGCGCCCCGGATAATCCGGATGCTGCAGCCGCCAGCCAAGATAGCGCGAGACATCGGCATTCAAGTCCAGCTTGCCCGCCTCCACCAGCCGCATTACGCCAAGTCCGACGACCAGTTTCGACACCGACGCGACCCGCACCGGATCGTCGATGGTCACAGCGCGCGGGTTGGCCTGGCTCAGCGGTCCTTCAGCAACACGGGTGTCCAGATTACCCAGCGCGTCAAAGGCAACCGCAACCTGTACGCGCTGCGGCGGGGCAGGCTGGGCGGTGGCAGGTTGGGCGGCGATAGGCTGGGTGGCGGCTAGTTGCGCGGTGGTTGGGGCCAGGCCCAAAACGGCAACCAGAGCGAGAAGATAAAGCCGGATGTTCATGGTCCTAAAAACGCAGATTTGCGGCGTGTAGGAAAGCAGAAAATTTGCAAGGGACAGGATCTGAACCTTTATCCCGGTCGGTCAGAACAGCCGGGTCAGCCTGTTGCCCATCACTTTTTCCGGTTTGCATACATCAGCGCGGCCAGCAGCGCCGCCGACCCGACACCAATTCCCACGCCGGCTTTCCAGCCGACTTTGCCTTTGGCGCTGTGTGCTGGATCCGGAGCACCGGCCTCGGCGGCGGCCGCTTGTTCGCGAGCGCGGCGGGCGGCGCGCATAACTTCGTTTTCGGGGGCTTCGTCTTTCGGGGGTGCGGGGTCGGTCATTTGACTTTGGTCTTTCATGATCGGGCATGGTCGCCATACTCTGGCAATAACGCGTATCAACCCAGGATTGTTTCAACCGACACATGTGCGCTGCCGATGGCGTCGGCAACCGCGCCATAAGTGATCTTGCCATCACAGACGTTCAGCCCTGCCGCCAGATATTTATCACGGCGCAACGCGTCTTTCCAACCCAGGTCCGCAATGCGCAGTGCGTGGGGCAGCGTCACATTGTTAAGCGCATAGGTGCTGGTCCGCGCAACCGCGCCGGGCATGTTGGCAACGGCATAATGCACGATGCCATCGACGACATAGGTCGGATCGGCATGGGTGGTGGCGTGGCTGGTTTCAAAACATCCGCCCTGATCGATCGCGACATCGACCAGCACCGCGCCGGGCTTCATCGTGCCCAGCATCGCGCGGGTGACCAGTTTCGGCGCCTCTGCACCAGGGATCAGCACGGCGCCGATGACCAGGTCAGCCTCGGCCACGCATTCGGCCAGATTGGCCTTGTTCGAAAAACGGGTTTTTGCGCGCGCCTCGAAAAACGTGCCGACGCGTTCCAGGACATCGGGATCACGGTCCAGGATGGTGACATCCGCGCCCAGACCCGCCGCCATTTGTGCAGCGTTAAAACCGACGACGCCGCCGCCGATGACACAGACTTTGCCCGGCGCAACGCCCGGCACCCCGCCCAGCAACACGCCGCGGCCGCCATGGGCCTTTTCCAGCGCCGTCGCCCCGGCTTGAATCGACATGCGGCCAGCAACCTGGCTCATCGGTTTGAGCAGCGGCAGGCCGCCGCCGGGACCCGTGACGGTTTCATAAGCGATACACACCGCGCCCGATGCCATCAGGTCGCGGGTCTGATCTGGATCCGGGGCAAGGTGCAGATAGGTGTACAGGATCTGGCCGCTGCGCAGCATTGCCCGCTCCGCCGGTTGCGGTTCCTTGACCTTTACCACCATGTCACAGTCGGCAAAGATTTGTGCCGCTGTGCCGACAATCTCTGCGCCGGCCGCGCGGTAATGGTCATCGCTCGCGCCAATGCCGCCACCGGCGTCGGTTTCGACCAGCACCTTGTGCCCATGCGCGACCAACTCGCGCGCGCTTTCGGGCGTCAGTCCGACGCGGTATTCGTGATTCTTAATCTCGCGGGGGGTGCCGATGATCATCATCTTCTCCGTTGACGCGGCGCACTTTCCTGTCGCCGCGATGTTGCCGTGGCAGGGCTATAGCATCTGGAAAACCGATTTGGCGCGCAGAGATTTGCATGGTCTCCACTCGGCGCATCACTTACGTGCTGTTAACCAGTTTGCGGCATCACGGTGGTTCAGGACACCGCTTTGGCACAGGACCAGCAAACCATGACCGCTACCGATCAAAAGCCGCTCGAAACGCTGCCTATCACGCCGGTACGGATTGAAGATCGCATCCACCTGTTCAACCGCGACGGGCGGCTGATCGATCTGGCCCGCGCCATCCACGACGCAATCGACGGGCACGAACGTGACATCGCGTTGTCCTTTTGGGCCACCTACAACAGCCTGCCCAACGTTCCCCGCCGCGTCGAAGGGGCGCTGCTGGAATCCTACATCGATGGCAGCGCGCAATATATTCTCATGCGGTACGGTCATATCGGATCCCAAGCCTGGGTTACCGAATGCTGCGGCAATGCCAACATGGTCGCGCGCGTGGGCATGGCGGTCGCCGATGTTCAGACCTGTATGCTGGCCGGGCATGAGACGATCATGGATATTATCCTTGCCCGCTATGCCGCCGATCCAGTCAGGCTGGCCGATGTTGCAAAGGCCGTCACCCGGATTGCGATGTTCGAACATGATATCATGTCGGCCTATTGGCAGCAGCTGGAACAGCAAAAAATCGAACAGGGACGCCGCGAACTCGCAGACGATTTCAACCGGTCAATCGCCACACTGGTTCAGGATACCGAAAGCATGCGTGGCCGCGTTTCACAGCAAACTAGCGCTGCCGATCAAGCCGCGCAGGGCATGATTGCCAAGTCGGCAGAAGTCGCCGCCGCATCCGAACAATCGGCAATGGCCATGCGCGAGGCCGCATCAACCGCCGCTGGCCTGATCCGCGCCATCGAAGACGCGCGCGCCGAGGTGGAAGTGTCGGCTGACGTCGCCACCCGTGCATCGCACCAGGCGGGCGAAGCCGTCGCCATGTCCGAAACATTGTCGCACCATGCCGAGGCGATTGATTCGATCCTGGGCCTGATCCGGGACATTGCCGGGCAGACCAACCTGCTCGCGCTTAACGCCACCATCGAGGCCGCGCGCGCAGGCGATAGCGGCCGCGGCTTTGCCGTCGTGGCGCAGGAAGTGAAGATCCTGGCCAATGAAACCGCACGCGCGACCGATGACATCGCGGGCAAGATCGCGGCCATTCAACAGGCCACCCGCGGCACGGTCGCTGCCAATCAGTCGATCCAGACCACGATCCACGAAGTCCAGCAATCCGCCGAACGCATCCGCGACGCGATGGACGCACAGGCGCAAACCGTAACCAGCATCACCGCCGCCGTCGATGAAACCGCGCTTGCCGCTGACAGCATGTCCACAACCATTGCGGCCATCCGCAGCGATACGGGACTGGTCGGTGGCGAAATCGGCAGCCTGACCAAAGAATTCGCTGCCATAGGTGACCGGCTGAAGCAGCTGGAACATGCCGCCAGCGAATTCAGCCGCCGGGTCGCATAATACCAACCTGAACTGGCTCCAGCCAGACTGCGACAGCTGGCGCCGTCAGGATTTCGTTGCCTCGGCCGCCTTAGGCGGCATCGGCGGGGTGATGTCGCCGGGTTTGCATTCGCCGGTGCGCTGACCAGTGACGCGCATTACCATTTCGCCAGCGGGCTTGCCGTCGGCCTTCATCGCCACTGTGCTGATCGTAAAATCCTGTGATGTCGCGCTGTTGGTTCCGTTCGCCGTCATCTTGGCCGTGCCGCCGTCACCGGATTTGCAGGTCGCGGCAAATTTGATGCTGTTGCCCTTGATCTCGCGGTCTTCAAACGTGCACTCACCGCCCTGCGCGCCCATTTGCTCCAGATTCTTGCTCATATCTTCGGCCGCAACGGCCTCGGGCGTCAAGCAGATGGACACATTGCCCATCATGTTCATCATCGCCTGCAACTGTTCCTTCTCGCCGCCCTTGACATCTGGCCCTTCCAATTTGACGATTTCAACCTTGGTCGACCAACTGCCCGGCTGGCGCTTGATCGGGTCGCTGCTTGCCGCAACGCTGCCGCCTGGCGCGTCCTTGGCACTGTCACCGCAAGCACCAAGCGTAAGCGCCGCTGCGCCCATCAGATAAGCCAAAGCCCGCATCACAGAAAACTCCCTCCACCACGCGCATTGCCGCGCGGGTTCATCCTGCCCATATTCACCCTCATGTCCATTCAGATTCGCACCAGCCTTGATGAAATCGACCGCAGCGCCGAATTCGTCCCCCATCGTCCCAATCGGCCTGTGAAGGCAGAGGCGGGAAAGGCATTCGCGTTGGTCAGCGATTATCAGCCCGCAGGGGATCAACCGACTGCAATTGCCGAATTGCTCAGCGGGATCGCTGGCGACGAGCGGGATCAGGTGCTGCTGGGCGTCACCGGTTCCGGCAAAACCTTTACCATGGCGCAGGTCATTCAGGCGACCCAGCGTCCCGCACTGATCCTGGCGCCCAACAAAATCCTCGCGGCTCAGCTTTACGGCGAATTCAAAAATTTTTTCCCGCACAATGCGGTCGAATATTTTGTCAGCTATTATGATTATTACCAGCCCGAGGCCTATGTGCCGCGCAGCGACACCTATATCGAAAAAGAATCGAGCGTGAACGAGGCGATCGACCGGATGCGCCATTCCGCCACCCGGTCGCTGCTGGAACGCGATGACGTGATCATTGTTGCGTCGGTAAGCTGTCTTTACGGAATCGGCTCGGTCGAAACCTACTCCGCGATGATCTTTGACTTGAAAAAGGGCCAGGTCGTCGACAGCCGGGAAATCATCCGCAAACTGGTCGCGCTTCAATATAAACGCAATGATCAGGCGTTCGCACGCGGCAATTTCCGTGTGCGCGGCGACAGTCTGGAAATCTTCCCCAGCCATTATGAGGATATGGCATGGCGCGTGGCTTTCTTTGGTGATGAGATTGAGGAAATTGTCGAATTCGACCCGCTGACCGGCAAAAAAATTGCCGCACGCAACACCGTCCGCGTTTATGCCAACAGCCATTATGTCACTCCCGGCCCGACACTGAAACAGGCAAGCGAGGCAATCCGGTTCGAACTGACCGAACGGCTGAAAGAGCTGGAGGCCGAGGGCAAATTGCTGGAGCACCAGCGGTTGGAACAGCGCACCAATTTCGACCTGGAAATGATCGCGGCCACGGGCAGCTGCGCCGGGATTGAGAATTACTCCCGCTTCCTTACGGGCCGCCTGCCCGGTGAACCGCCACCGACATTGTTCGAGTATCTGCCCGACAACGCGCTACTGTTCGTCGATGAAAGTCACCAGACCGTGCCGCAAATCAGCGCGATGTCCAAGGGCGATCACCGCCGCAAGATCACGCTCGCCGAATATGGCTTTCGCCTGCCATCGTGTATCGACAACCGCCCCTTACGCTTTACCGAATGGGACATGATGCGCCCGCAGACCGTCAGTGTTTCCGCTACGCCGGGACCATGGGAAATGGAGCGGACCCAGGGCATCTTCGCCGAACAGGTCATCCGCCCCACCGGGTTGATCGATCCGCCGGTTGAAATCAAACCGATCGAGGACCAAGTCGATGATCTAATCAACGAGGCCAAGAAAACGGCGGCGGCAGGATACCGCACCCTTGTCACCACGCTGACCAAGCGCATGGCCGAAGACCTTACAGAATTCCTGCACGAGGCCGGCCTGAAGGTCCGTTACATGCACAGCGACGTCGAAACGCTGGAGCGGATCGAGATTATCCGCGACCTGCGGCTTGGTGTCTTCGACGTGCTCGTCGGCATCAACCTGCTGCGCGAGGGGCTGGACATCCCCGAATGTGCGCTGGTCGCGATTTTGGACGCCGACAAGGAAGGCTTTCTGCGCAGCGAAACGTCGCTGGTGCAGACCATTGGTCGCGCGGCGCGTAACATCGATGGCCGCGTCATCCTGTATGCCGACCGCATCACCGGCAGTATCGAACGCGCCATGCGCGAAACCGACCGCCGCCGCGAGCGCCAGGTCGCATATAACGAAGCGAACGGCATCACCCCGCAGAGCATCAAGAAAAATATCGGCGACATCATCGCCCACGTATCAAACAAGGACAGCGTGACGGTCGCCATCGGCGAAGGCAAACCCGCCCACATGGTCGGCCACAACCTGCGCGCCTATATCACCGACCTTGAAAAAAAGATGCGCGACGCCGCCGCCAATCTGGAATTCGAAACGGCAGCAAGGGTGCGCGACGAAATCCGCAAGCTGGAAGCGGACGAGCTGGGCATTGGCTCGGGCGACAGCGCCGCGCCAAGGGTTGGGCGCAGCAATGAAGGCAAGCCGGGGACCAGAAAGGACCGGTTTGGCAAAACACAGCGGAAGGGGCGGTGAACAGTTTTGAAGCCGTGCGGAGCACCAATTCACCGCACCGGTGGCAATCGCTGGGATGTTGTCGACCCTTGGACGTCCAAGAAGGACGGTAAGAAGTGGTATAGCGACCGCTTCCCGCAATGTCTGCGAAAACAACCCCTGCCCAAGCACCCGCCGCGCCTGCGTCCTTGCATACAGCTTTCACGGCCTACGCAAAAACGCGGTCTGCTACCTTGCCAAGCTTGGGTTGAGTGAGGATGAAATCGGGATTATCTGTGCCCTGACGCCTGCGACGGTGCGGCATTATCCCAAGCGCAAAAACAACTTGATGATTGCTCAGGGCATTGCCTTGCGTGTCGCAAGGGGGGACGTCCTGCCCCTCAAATGGGAACAGATGCAAAGGTGCACCAAATAAATGTCGGAATATCAAATTGGTGACCCCTACGGGAATCGAACCCGTGTTTTCGCCGTGAAAGGGCGACGTCCTAGACCGCTAGACGAAGGGGCCGTAGCCGGTGAGCGGGCGCATTAGACGCGCCTTCCCAAAGGGTCAAG
>Ga0105044_10001872_pt1 | contig 28486 bp, 24 predicted proteins | sample MAT01_FD_78092 | JGI IMG/M metagenome (GOLD analysis project Ga0105044, IMG submission 78092) | Freshwater microbial communities from Lake Fryxell liftoff mats and glacier meltwater in Antarctica - MAT-01 | ecosystem: Environmental > Aquatic > Freshwater > Ice > Liftoff microbial mat | place... | reverse complement strand
TCGAACGCGACCAGCACCTGAATCCACGGCATCACGGAGCTTAAGCTCGCCCCTACCAACAACTTAGCCGAAGCCTGTGCCGCTGGCACCACCACCGGAATAAAGAACGGCAAGGCCAGCATGGGCAACAAAAGCTCCGCGAAGCGCGTGTGGACGGTCATCGAACTGAACAGCGTTCCGACGGTCACCAGTCCCACCGCCGCCAACAGCCCGATCGCGCCGAGGATCAGCAGGCCGCTGCCGAACTCCAGATTGTAGAAGAGCACCACCGCCGGGATCGTGATCGCCAGCACCGACGTGACGTAAACGAGATTCGCCAGAGCTTTCCCGAGGAAGATCGCCTCGCGAGACACGGGCGCGAGCAGCAGGCCATCCATCGCACGAGTCTGCAGCTCGAGGCCGAACGCGCGGTGCAAGCCGAGCAGCCCCGCGAAGGCAAAGATCGTCCAGAGCACACCCGGGGCCATGTCGATAGGTCGAACGGCGGTCGGGTCCCAGACCATGTAGAAAATGCTGACGCCGAGGAGCGAAAACACCAGCGACGAGAAAAACGCGCTCCGTGTGCGATACTCGATCGCCAGATCTTTCCGCGCGATCATCCACGCCACTGCAAGCGTTCCGGGCGCCTTCACGCGGCCGACTCCAGCGCGAGTTTCCGGTACATTTCGGCGTACATGCCGGCGTCGAGGCCTGCAGTCGCGTCGTACTGCCGGATCGTCCCGTCGAGCATGATGGCGGCGTGTGTCGCGAGCGAGAGACCTTCCTCCACAGAATGCGTAACAAGCGCCAGCGCAGCGCCATCATCGCGCAATGAAGAAAGCAGTTTCGTCAATGCGCGCGCTCCCGAGACATCCAATCCGGTGTACGGCTCATCCAGCAGAACCAGCGCCGGCCCGTGCACGATGGCGCGGGCGATGGATACCCGCTGCTGCCACCCTCGGCTCAGCGAGCGCACCGGCGCCAGCTCCCGCCCTGTCAAACCCAGGCGGTCGAGCGCGGCCTGCGTGGACTGCTCGACGTCATCCATTCCGTGCAGGCGCGCCGCAAAGGCGACATTCTCGCGCACGGTGAGAACATCGTAGAGCATGCTCTGATGGCTGATCAGCCCCACTTGCCCGCGCGCCGACGCCGAGTCGCTCCTGAGCGTCGCGCCCAGCAGCCGCACCTCGCCACCGCTCGGCCGCAGCAGTCCGGCCAGCAGGCGGAGGAGGGTGGTCTTCCCCGCTCCATTGGGCCCGAACAGCGCCAGACATTCCCCAGCGGCGATGCTCACACTGACGCCGTCCACGGCGCGGCGGCGGCCAAATCGGCGCGTGAGCCCGACCGTTTCGCACACCGGCGGTGACGGCTGCTGCTGAGTTGGGCGAGGCAAAGGCATTGCGCCAAACTAACCCCCACTCCACCAGCGTCACGACCGCATACAGTTGCTCGGCTTGCGACAGCGCTACAAACTCCCCGCTTGCGCAGCGCCCCCGCCCCTTACCAACGCCCCATGTCCGAGATCGACGCACTGCTCACCGAGAACCGACGCTTCGCTCCTCCGGAAGCGTTTCAGCGCTCGGCACATGTTGGTGATGACACGCTCTCCCGCGCTGCGGCCACGGATCCCGACGCCTACTGGGTGCAGATGGCGCAGCAACTCGAATGGATTCGGCCCTTCACGGTGGGTCTCGAGTGGAAGGCTCCGCATGCCACCTGGTTTCGCGACGGCCAACTGAACGTCTCCGCGAACTGCCTCGATCGGCATGTGCGAAACGCTCGCCGCAACAAGGCCGCGATCATCTTCGAAGGGGAGCCGGGCGATCAGCGCACCCTCACCTACTGGCAGCTGTATACCGAGGTCAACAAGTTCGCCAACGTGCTGCAGAGCCTCGGTGTGCACAAAGGCGATCGGGTGGCGATCTACCTCCCGATGATCCCCGAAGCGGCGATTGCGATGCTCGCCTGCGCGCGCATCGGCGCCATTCACAGCGTGGTGTTCGGCGGCTTCAGTCCCGAATCTCTGCGCGATCGGATCAACGATTCGCAGTGTCGCGTGCTGGTCACGGCCGATGGAGGTTTTCGACGCGGCCAGGTGGTGCCGCTCAAGCGCAACGCCGATCTGGCCATGCAGGACACGCCGAGTATCGAGCACTGCGTGGTGGTGCAGCGTCGCGCTGGCGGGATGGGCGATGAGAGCTTTGCGCAGATGCAGGATGGACGGGACGCGTGGTGGCATCGGCTGATGGCGAAGGCGTCGCAGCAGTGCGAGCCGGCGGTGATGGATGCGGAAGATCCGCTCTTCATTCTGTATACATCGGGGACGACTGGAAAACCGAAGGGGATCGTCCACTCCACCGGTGGCTATCTCACCGGCGTCACCGCGACTGCGCGCCAGGTATTCGACCTGAAGGACGACGACGTCTTCTGGTGTACCGCCGATGTCGGCTGGGTCACGGGACACTCCTACGTCGTGTACGGTCCATTGGCGAATGGCGCCACCTGCATGTTGTACGAAGGTGCGCCAGACTGGCCCGACAGGAATCGCATGTGGGAGATGTGTGAACGGCACGGCGTCACGATCTTCTACACTGCGCCAACCGCGATCCGTGCGTTCATGAAATGGGGCGAGAAGTATCCCAATCAGCACGATCTCTCGCAACTGCGCCTGCTTGGTACGGTGGGTGAACCGATCAATCCCGAAGCGTGGATCTGGTATCACCGTGTGATCGGCAGGGAGCGGTGCCCGGTCGTGGACACGTGGTGGCAAACCGAGACCGGCGCGATAGTGATTTCACCGTTGCCGGGCGCCACAATCACCAAGCCAGGCAGCGCCACACACCCACTCCCCGGATACTGCGTGGCGCTGGTTGACAAGGATGCCGTGCCGATTCCCGTCGGTGGCGGGCTTCTCACGATCACACGACCGTGGCCCAGCATGCTGCGCACCATCTGGGGCGATGGTCAGCGCTACATCGACACCTACTTCAGCAAGTGGCCGGGCCGCCCCGACCTCTACTTCGCTGGCGACGGCGCCAAGCTCGATGAGGATGGTTACTGGTGGATCCTGGGACGGGTGGACGACGTCCTGAACGTTGCGGGGCATCGTATCGGCACGATGGAGGTGGAGAGCGCGCTGGTGGCACATCCGACGGTGGCCGAGGCGGCGGTCGTTGGCAAGGACCATGAGCTGAAGGGTCAGGCCATCGCTGCGTTCGTCACGCTGCGCGAGGGGTTTGCTCCGTCTTCGGCGCTGCGCGATGAACTCCGCGATTTCGTGGGCGAAAAGATCGGGGCGATCGCCAAGCCGGATGACATTCTGTTCAGCGCCGATCTGCCAAAGACGCGCTCCGGGAAGATCATGCGTCGGCTGTTGCGCGACATCGCAGAGGGGCGCGCCCTGGGTGACACCACCACGCTTGCAGACCCGAGCGTAGTGGCGGGGCTCAAGGATCAGTACGAGGCGCAGGAATCGTGACGGTCCACGGTGCCGGTCGGTGGACCCGGTCGCGCCATCGCACGGCATCAGAGCAACACGCTGGCTTCGGGCGCCGGCACCGTGTAAAGTTCTGGATATGAGCCTGCTCGGACGCCTCTTCCCGGATACACTGTTCCCCCGCAAACTCAGCGATGCCGCCGAGCGCCGGTTGCGGCTGGCACAGGCGCGGGCGGAGGAAGCGGTACTGGAAACGCATGTCAGAAATGCGTTGCTCTACGTCGATACGCTGGCCGGCGAGCTGTCCTTCGATCGTGCGATCGAGACGTACATTCGAATGCTCGGCATTCCCGAACCGCTCGCCAGCACCGTCGCCACACGCACGCTTGTCGTCCTCGGTGATGACGTCGTGCCGGAGCGTACCACGCCGCTCGGTGCGCGGATGGTGAGCGACGATGTGCTGCCGCTCGTGCGCATCGCAGCGGCGAACGACGGCAACACGCGACGCCGCTGAAGCCAGGTTATTTCCCTGCGGCCGGCACTGCCGAAGGAATCGGCAGCGTTGCAGCGATCGAGGCATCCACCGCGGCCTTGATGTCATCGTAGTTCGCCGCCCCGCGCATCATCTGTCCGTTGACGAAGAACGTCGGAGTACTGCCGACCTGCTTTGTCATGCCCAGCGAATAGTTGGCTGTGATCCGTTCCTTGTGCGTGCCGGCATCCATGCAGGCGCTCCACTTGGGAAGATCCAATCCGATGTTCTGTGCATAGGACGTGATTACCTTGCGCGGCTTGTCGGTGGCCTGACCGTTCCACTCGATCTGGCCAAGCATGAGGGCATCGTGCATCGCCCAGAACTTGCCCTGATCATCGGCGCACGCCGCCGCCATCGAGGCTGGGATCGTGTTCAGATGGGCGTTCAGCAACGGGAAGTCGTAGAACGTGAAGCGCACCTTGCCGGTCTCGACGAGGTTCTTGCGCACATCGGGTTCCGTGATCCTTGCAAAGTTGCCACACGCCGGACATTCAAAGTCCGCGAACTCGACGATCTCCACTGGCGCCGTCGGCGATCCTAAGGTGTAGCCGCGCGCCTTGCTGGCGAGCGCTGAATCGGCGACGCTCGGCAGTACGAGCGCTGCCTCAGCCGGCTTTTGCTGGGTCTTCCACCAGATGAACCCGCCGCCTGCCACTGCGATACCGGCGAGTGCCATGATGAAAATGGTGTTACCGGACTTCTTCTGAACTTTCGCGCTCACAGTGCGTCACCCTCAATGGTTGTGAGCACCGGTTGAGGCGCCCACCGTTAGGTCAGTTGATCGGCCGTATTGGCGCGTATCACCCCTCGACCACATCACGCCGGTCGTTGTCGAGATTCGACAGCCGAAACTGCTGCACCCAAGCCTACGGATGGAGTATGGGCCGGCGCTAGTTCTGTTGTAGATTGACCGTGTGCCGCGCCCGCCTGTCATCGCCACCCCCGCGTTTTCGCCGGTCGCTCCAGCGCAGCGCAGGCTCCCGCCAACCCGCACGATCCTTCCCTACATCCCGCCGGATGGGGACTATGTGCGCCTGCCCGTGGGCCCGGGCGCGCTGCACGCGCTGCGATACGGCCATGGCGGGCCTTCGATCCTGCTCGTACACGGCTTCAGTACGAGCGCGCCACTCTGGCAGCGACTTGCCCCAATGCTGCTGGCCGGCGGCTGCCAGGTGATCGTCCCGGATCTGCTCGGATTCGGCGAATCGGATCGGCCGGTCGGCGGTCCGTACACCGTCTCGGCGCAGGCGCGCTACCTCGACCGGGCGCTGGCCCTGCTCCGCGTACACAGCGTGGTCGCAGTGGGCCAGGATCTGGGGTGTGTGGTGGTGCGGCGGCTGACGGCAATCCGGCCCGAGCGCGTGAGTGCGTCAATTCTCTGTTCGCCAACGCCCAACGACAAAGCCGGTGGGCCCGAGATCGATGCGGTGCGCGGCCAGACCGGGCCCGCCCTCCTCGAAATCTCCAGCCGGCCGCTTGGCGTGGTGGATCTGCTCGGCCCCGCGCTCCGCGCCGGCGTTCTCGACGCCGCCAGCATGCCGGACAGGTTGGTGGCGCGCTTTTCAGCGCCATACACGGGCAGCCAGGGCGCGCGGCACCTGCTGGATCTGGCCCGGGCCGTGGGCGAGGAGGAGGAGGAATCTGTCGGCCGCGTCAGCGAATCGCGCACGCTGCGCGTCTTTGGAGAGAATGATCCGATGGTTGCACCGGCCACGGGAGCCGTAATTCGCCTTCCCGGCGCCATGCGGCTGCTGGCCATGGAACAACCGGAGGCCCTCGCAGCGCTCATTCTCGAGAGGGCTCAGGCCGTTCGCAGCTCGACCGATGCGCTGGAAGATCGACCTGAAATGAGATAGATTCCACGAATTACAGTTGCAACCAAAAGAGGTGAATTTGACGAAAAAAAATCGACAGCGTCGCGTCGTGACGCCGCCGACCCCGTTCGAGCAGGCGCGGGATGAGTTGTTCCAGCAGGTCATGCGATGTGAAGTGATTGGCGCAGCGCCTGACCATCAGGCAGAGTGGTTCAATGAGACCATAGCCTATTTCGCACAGCGGTACCCGGAGTTGAAGCCAGCGGACGTGAACGACCTCCGCAAGCTGGGTGAACGGTTTGTGCAGCCGCCGAAAGCCGCCGTTGTCTCCGACGATGCGTTGACGGTTGAAGCCACCGTTGTTTCGGACGAAGCGGCAACGGATGAAGTCGCAACATCGGCCGCGGAAGCGTCGGCGATCGATGCGTTGGTTGGTGAAGCGACCGATACCGAGAGCGAGCTTGCAGTAGACGTGTCGGAAATCGAAGAGCCAGAGCCGGTGCCGGCCTGATTTCGGCTCTCTGAAGTTCGTGGTGCGAAAGCGCCCCCTGCATCGATGATGCAGAGGGCGCTTTGCTTTCTGCCGCCCATCGCAGCGGTCGGAATTGATTCTGGAAGCGTGGACCGACCGAGACGAAGACCAGGCGACGTACACCGGACAGCAGCGTCTGAGTCTCGCCGGTGCGAGTGAATCCACCGGTGCCAATCGTGCCGATGAAGTTCGCGTCGGTCAGGTTCAGCGCGTTGGCGCGGAACGTCACCCGTTCACATTGCGCATCGTGTACCCGAAATTCGCGTCGAGAGTGGTGTACGCCGGCACCTTGCCGTCGTCGCTGTTCAGGATGGAGAAGTACCGCTCCGAAACGTGGCGCGCCCCAAGTTGCCGCGCGTGCCGATCGAGAGGCTCGGGCGAGCGGAATCGGGGAGGGCGAGCGCCCGCTGGATCGTGCGGCCGTTGTTCGTGAAGTCGGCTCCGATGTCGAGAAACCTGGCGCCGTACGTGACCTTGAGACGCCCCTCGGGCAGCCGATTGGTGTTCTGCACGTAGAGCTGCGTGGTGTTGTACTGCCCCGTACGATCGAAGAACAGGCGCAGCACGTTGTTGAAATCCACCGCCGGTCCCGCCGAGAAGTTCTGCAGACGCCACGCAACGCGGCGGATGTTCGACTCGTTGTTCTCGTACCAGCCGCCGACTTCCAGATCGTTGCCGGGCAGCTGGAACATTGCCTTCGCATTCACACCGAGCCGCTGACTGTTGTATTGCGTCTGGCGGAAGTAGATCGGGTCAGGGCTCCAGCCGGAGCCGTAACTCGGTGCAGTCCAGTCGCCGGCGCCGCGATTGGTGTGAACGTAAGGCTGTATCTCGAGCTTGTTGACCACATCGGAACGCCTGAACGTCCCCTTCACGTATCAGAGATGATCGCGACGGGCGCCCTGTGCGGTGTTGCAGTACGCCTCATCGGGTGCGGTGCTGGCGGCGGCAGTAACAGCGGTTGACCAGGTGAAAACTGATCCCGGTCACGCCCGCTGGATCGCCAGCGGGTGAGCGACAGATCGGTGTAATCGTTCCCGGTGCGATCGGAGAGACCGTAGTACGCCACCACCGGATGGGGACCGGTGAAGAACTGCGCCTTGGCATTGATCTGATCCTGCCACGTCTGGCCGGTGCCGAAGAGCCCACCGCGCGATCCGATGAAGACGTTCGCAGCCGGCGAGGCCCGCGTGCCGCTCCCCTTCCACTTGTCGTTGTCGATGCGCGAATAGCTCAGGAAAGCCTTGATGCCGCTGCTGGTGCCGAACGTGAGCAGCCCGGTATCAAATCGACCCGAGGTGCGAAAGGTGTTCGCCTCACCCGCCAGCTGCGACAGTGAAACGGTGCGCTTGGCGAATGGATCCGCCGAGGCGTATTGCACTGCGCCACAAAGGTTGTTGCTCGATGAGGTGCCGAGCGCGCCGCTGCCCTGCAGCACGGTGGCACCACCGAGGTTGTCGGAATCGATCGCACGACCGATACCCAGGCCGTTGAAGTTGCCGTGCGACATATCGCCGAGCCTGATGCCGTCGAACGTCTGTCCGAGTGGAGTTCCACATGCACACATGTGTCGTTCTGCAGCAAACTTCGTGGCGGGCAACACGACGATCATTCCGGCGCGCATCGTGACTGCGCGCCGCACGTCGACGTGTTACGATCGCGGCGGCGGCATCACCGGAAAGAGCGACCGCATCGCAGGAATCGCGAGCCTGGCCGCCGGCGCCTCCACGGGTTCGTCCCACTCGAGAGGCTCTTCGAGATCCACCGGATCGATCGGCCGCGCCTCTGCAACTTCAGCGCGCGGCACCGATGCGGCTGCCACCGCTTCCACCATCGCAAACACATCGAACGGATCCTCACGCGCAGGTGCGGAGGCCACAGCGGCAACCGGCGGGGCTGGCGCGCTGAGCATGCGTTGCGGAACGGGCGCTGCAGGCAACGCCGGCGGCACGCTCGTGGGTATCACGGCGGTGGCGCCCGCGGGCGCTGTCAGCAACGCGGTCAGATCACCGCTGGTCAGCGCCGCCTTCTGCACCTGCACACGCGCTTCAGCGTCAGTGATCTGCTCCTCCACCGAATCCAGCGCGTGCGAGAGCTTGTCGAGAATCTCGAACGGACGAAATCCCGGAACGCGCAACATCGGGGTCCATTCGACGACATCGCGCATCACGCCGACTGGCAGCGTGCGCCCCGGCTCGAGGATCAGCAGCAGCTCACGCGAGTCTGCAGATCGCGCCGAGAACAGCCGCAGCGAACCGTCCCGCCCGAGCAGCAGCGCTCGAATGAGTGTGCCCGACGCGGTGTTCTGGATCGTGCGGTGCAGAATTCTGTGGCGAATGCGACGCAGACCTCGAGCCGACTGCGGCAGCAGCGCACTCGTGAACTCCGCCATCGGGATGGTGTCGAAGAAACTCGCGGCTGTGCGCGCCAGCACCTGCACTTCGCGAATCGTGAGGTCCTGCACCTCCGACTGCGCGCGACGCAGCTCACGGGCGCGGGTGGCCAGTGCGGAGGCGCGAGCGAGTGCATCGTGCTTGGCGAGCGGAGATTCGGTGGCCATTGGTGGGGGCAAAAGCAGGCGTCCGGCGGGGGTGGATGCCGAACTCATCCATTCATTATCGACCGATACTCCCAAGAACTTGAGCTCCAATCGGAGCTGCGGAGGGAGCGCTGTCAGCGTCGCCGAGCGCCGGGGCGCCGGAGTGTGAACCCAGCCCGAACGCCACCGCCCAGCCCTACTTCGACGCCGGGCACCCACGCTCCGTCACTCGGCCCCTCCACACCCAGCGCCACGATCGCGACCGCCGTCGCGCGACGGCGCTCCTCGACGCCGAGCCCGACGCCGCCGCTGAGGTTGATGCCCCAGCGCGACGCGCGGAACGGGTCACTGAGCCAGCGGGTGACCAGATCGATGCGACCCGTCTGCGTCCAACCGACGTCTCGCGACACCCCGCCGTATCCCGCGTCAGCTTGCAGGCGCACGTTGTACGCGCTGACCAGTACCGCGCCAACTGCTGCCTGCGCGCCGAGATCGCGACCGATCAGCAGGTCCGTGCGCAGCGACGGATAGAGTACGGCGCGCTCAGGCCGCGGCGCGACCTGCTGTGCCGTGAGCGGCGCGGCGGCGACGATCAGCGCAGCGACGGACCATGCAATTCCGTTCACCGCGCGTCGAAGTCCATGCCCCCGGAAGGCGGTCAACCGTCTCACTCCAGCAGATCGCCCGAGTCCTGCGTCAACGGCTGGGCGTTGCTGGCGCGGTCCTTCGGTCCACCCGTGCGATTGATCCAGAGCATCAGCGTGTAGTCCGTCGTCGCGACAACAGCCAGAATTCCGCATGCCAGCGCCATCCCCGCCACCACGCGCGGCGCGACCAATGAGGCGAGCAGGGTCACGAACTGCAACACGGTGACGCCCTTGCCTGGCCAACGCGCCTGAAAGGGGATGCGCTGCAACCAGCTGACGTTTCGCGCCACGAACCACCCGATCACCGTCATCACGTCGCGCACCAGCAGCAGCGCCAGCTGCCACGGGGAAAGCAGGCCATCGACCGTCACTGCGACGAACGCCACCAACATGAACACGCGGTCAGCGATCGGATCGATCAGCGCTCCGATCCGGCTGGTGGTGTGCGACAGACGTGCAATGACCCCATCGAGCACATCGGATGCCATCGCCGCCAGCACCACCGCGACGCGCCAGTCGGCATCACGCACGCCGACGAACACCCCCGCCATGGCCAACCGGGAGAGTGAAATCAGATTAGGCGGAGTGAACACATCGTTGCGGCGCATACCAACAAGAAAGCGAGACGCGTGCTGGACGGCCAGCAGTTGCCACATATGGCCCGCTGGCATAGGCTGCCCCACACGTCAGCGCTCCCGCCGCGAGTGCACTCCCATTCCCCTGTCTCTCTCCCCGTGCCGCACGCGATGGATTCCGCGCCACTGGTGCACTGCGGGTGACGATTTTCCTGCCGCTGGCAGCGATGATCGCGGCCGTGCTGATGCTGCTCTGGGACATCGGCCTCGCCGGTCGCCTGGCGCGGGTGGCCGAAGCGCCGCGAGGCTGGGCAACGTTGACCGCAGTGACGGGACTGTTGCTGTTGCCGGCGGCGCTGATCCGCGTGGTCGGCAACTCGCTGCTCGATGGCCGTACCGTCTCGTCGCTCGGGTGGTTGTGGCCGATGGTGGTGTCGTTGATCGCGCTGCAATCGCTGGTCACTCTCACACGCCGTCTCGGTGCGCGAACCATCGTCGCCCCGATCGTGGCCTACAACGCGATTCTCGCCACCGTTGCGTGGATCGAATACGCGGCCGGTCATGGCGTTGCGTTACCAGCGGTGCTGCACGCGGTGCCGACTGCCGCCGCCGGCGTACTTGGCTACGTGATCGGCCCCGCCGCACTCTGGTCGCCGCTGGCGATTGCGCCGCCGCTCCTGGCGCCGGCGTATCGCGCGCGGTGGGCGGCGAACGCCTCGGTACGCGGCGTGATTGCCCTCTATGCACTGGTCTCGGTGGTGGCGTTCGCCAGTGAGCTGCCGCAGGCGATTCGCGGGGTGCAGAGCTTTTCGCGCTGGACACTAGTACCGCTCCGCGAGCGTCCACCGGATACGCCGTTGCTGGTCGGCGTGCACATCCTGCCCGTACTGCGCGGCACTCCGGCGCCGCTGGCGCTGCGCTACGATACCAATCTCGCTGACAGCGCCGCAGTCGACGCGATTGCGGTGACTGTGGCGCCTGGTGGCGCGACGCCACGCGCGCTCGACTCGCTCGCACGCGCGTTGGACCAATATCGTGCCGATAGCACACAAATAGTTGTGACCGTCGGCTGGAGTCTGGACGATGTCGTCCGCGCCAGGCTGGCGCCTACGGCGTGGGAACGGGAACGCGTACAGCTGGTGGATCAGGTGGTCCGCCGGCTCAGGCCGGATGTCCTGATCCCTATCGAGGATCCCACCGGACTTGGCAACCTCCTGATCGGTCCGCGTGAGGTGAGCGAGTGGCAGCTTCAGCTCACACAGATGGCGAAAACCGCGCACGCGCTGCGACCGCGCACGCGCGTCCTCGCAGAAATCGCCACGTTCGATGGCCCCGACAGTCTGCTCGTCGCCTGGGCGTTTTCACCGGGATCGGGCATGGATGGCGTCGGCTACATTCTGCAGCCGGGCTTTCGCGGCGGGATCACGCTGGAAGCGCGGCTGCAGGCGGCCGATCGCTGGCGCGCGCTGCGCGCGGCGGGTGCGTCGCCATCGACCAAGGCGGGCGACGAGTGGGTGACGCTCGCCGCCGGGTTTCCGTGGACGCAGGGTGAGGTCGCACAGGATCGGGCGATCTGGGGCGTGCTGGCGTGGGCGAGCGCGCGCCCGGCTGTCGGCGGCGTGATCGTCGGCGACGCCGCCGACTACGACACGCGTCGCGGGCTCCGCGGACCGGGAGGACGACTGCGATTGGCGAACACCTCGTTGACGCGTGCGATCCGCGGCATGAACGAAGCTGCGCGCTGACACGAACCGCGTGGCGCAACCATCGTCACGCGTCCGACGCCTGTCCCAGGCTAACTCGCCGCCGAGCCGCGCACGATCGCTTCCACCCGCTGCGACGGCACGCACCAGCGCGCCACCGCCGCCTGCACCGCTGCTGCCGTCACCGCTCGCAGTTGCGGCACCTCGTCGTCGAGTTCGTGCAGTCCGCCTCCCGCGCTCCAGGCGTCCACCATATCGGCCAACTGCGCGCCAGCGCTTTCCTGCCGGAGCGCGTGCATCCCAATCGCATACGTTCGCGCCCGCTCCAGCTCCTCGGGCGTGACCAGTTCGTCACGCATCGCGGCGAACTCCGAGAGCAGGCCCGCTCGCGCTTCCAGCTCACGGTCGGGAGCGCACGCGATGTACGACGAGAGCATCCCCGCTTCGCGCAGAGTCGACGCGCTCACGAAAACGCTGTACGCCAGCGACTTCCTGCTCCGGAGCGATTCGAAGAATCGCCCACCGAGTCCGCTGGCCACGCCGGTCATCAGTGCGACGGCAAACCGTTCGGGATCGTTGCGTGACGGGCCTCTGAACAACAGTGCGACGGCGCTCTGCTGCTTGGCACGTGGTTCGACGATTTCAATCGGCGTCTGGATGATCATCGGTGCCATCACTGACTTCACCGGTGACGGCCGCAACGACACGAAGGGCGCCGCAACGAGCTGCGCGAGCACCTCCGGCTCGGCGTCGCCGATGATCGCCAGCACGACGTCGCCGCCAAGTACGGCCTGCGCATGCCACGCACGTACCGCATCATCCTCGAGCGCACCGACGGTCTCCGCGACGCCGAGCGCGTCGGTTCCGTAGGTGTGCGCGCCGAACAGCGCCGAACGCGCCTGTGCCAACGGGTAGCGGAGCATGTCGTCGCGGCGAGCAGCGAGCTCGGTGAGCATCTGCGCCCGCTCGTTCCTGAGCGCCTCAGCCGGGAAGGTCGGATGCTGGACGACATCAGCCAGCAGCGCCGCCGCGATGCCTGCATCGTCGGCCGGTACGCTGATCGACCATCCGAACAGCTCCTTGCCGGTCGAGACGGAGACGCTGCCACCGAGCCGTTCGCCATCGACTGCAATCTGCCCCGCGCTTCGCTGCGACGTGCCCTTCAGCGAGGTGCGGGCCATCAGCGTCGTCAATCCCAGCTGCGCTGCCGGTTCGTCCACCGCGCCACCCTGCACAAAGCAGCCGAGGTGCGTGATGCGTGCTCCACGTTTGCGACGAACGAGCACCGGAACGCCATGCGCCGTTCGATACACGCTCACGTCACCCGCACGCGATTCGAACAGTACGGAAGCCGGCGTCACCGCTGCGGCGATGGCCGACTCGCTCCCCGGCGCCAGCGGCGCGACCTCGGCGGCGTTCCACTCCGCCACGAGCGCGGCACCGTCGGACGCCAGTGGAGCGCTGCCTGCGGGGCGATACGTCACCACCGCCGCGGTCTGATCGCCGCACCAGGTAGCCAGAACGCGCTGCATGTCAACGGCCGTCACACGGTCGACGGCTTCCCAGTAGCCCTCGCCCACATCGGCACCACCGAGCGCTTCCCACGCCACCATCTCGCTGGCCTGACCTTCCATCGATTCATCGGTGCGCAGTTGTCGCGTGTGCAGCACATGCTTCACGCGCGCGAGTTCATCCGCGCCCGGCCCATCGCGTTGCAACGCGCGCAGCTGCTGCCAGGCGGCACGCAATGCGTCGCCCAGCGTCTGGTCGGCGGCGACCACGCCCATCGCAAAGACGCCGATCTGCGTCGGCGTGTAGTGATAGGCGCTGGCATTCATCGCCAGCCCCCGTTCACGGACCGCGCGATACAGACGCGATGCGCGCCCTGTGGAGAGGACGGCGGCGGCCAGATCGAGCGCCGGCGCGTCGGGGTGCAGCGGACCAACCGTGCGCCACCCGACGGTTCCATGCGCCTGTTGCACATCACCGCTCAGCGCGCGATACCGCGCACCCTGCCAGCGCAGCTCCTCGGGGCCTGTATTCGGCAACGGGTCGCGCATGGGCAACGAGCCGTACCGCACGCCCACCGCCGCCTGAATCTCAGCCGCCTGCACGTCACCGACGATCGCGAGAATGGTATTCGACGGCGTGTACCAGTTGCGATAGAACCCGTGCACCTGCTCGCGCGTGAAGGTGCGCAACAAGGCCTCGCGGCCGATCCGCCAGCGCCGCATGCGATGGGTATCGTGCAGCACTTCGTAAAGCGTCTCAGCCGTGACCGCACCTGGCGTGTCCTCCTTTCGCGCCGCCTCCTGGATGATCACTTCCAGCTCGCGGCGGAGCTCATCGGCATCGATCATCGAATGTGCGAACGCATCGAACTGGATATCCAGTCCACGTTCCCAGTTCTCGCTCGGCAGCACCGTGATGTAGGCGGTGGTGTCGTAGATCGTATGTGCGTTCAGCCAGCCGCCGACCTGTTTGGTGGCCGTCGCAATCTCGCCGGGACCGTGGGTTGGCGTCCCCTTGAAGTACATGTGCTCCAGCACGTGGGCGATGCCCACTTCGTCGTCAGGCTCGTCGAAGTATCCGGCCTTCACATGCGTGACGATCGCCACCACGGGCGCCGCACGATCTTCCCGAACCAGCAGTGTGAATCCGTTCGGGAAGATGGTACGGGTCGTTCGTGCGTTCAATGCAGGATCTTCAACACGCCGGCGTCGGCGCTCCCGCGCAGAAAGGCCTCGGCGGACTCTGTCGGTACTCGCTGACCCGTCTGGGCCTGTACGCGTGCGGCCTCGGCGAGCATGAACTCGTACACTGTCTTGGTGCCGAACGACATGGCGTCGCGCATCTCGGTCACGATGTCGTCCCAGCTACCCTTGAACGTGTCTCCGGTGCGAGTCATGATGCTGTGCTCCACCGCACCATCCTTCTGATCGCGCATTTCGGCGAGCAGTGTCCCAAACAGCTCGAGCTGCCCCCTGGAGTCGGGGTCGTCGTCACCCTCGCCCATCACACGCGCCTCAATCTCCGACAACATTTCGTCGATGCTGTCGTCTTCGGCGTTGAGCTCCTCGAGCTGCGCCTGCCACGGCGCCAGGTCCGGATCGTCGTCCTTGAGGCGATAGGCCGCCTTCTTCAACTCGATCAGGCGCCAGATACCGAGTTCGTCCCAGTGGTCTTCCGGGGACGACTTCTCGAACTGGTACAGCGCCGCTTCGTACTCCTGCTTGTCGTACAGCAGGTTGGCGAGGTAGATGCGTGCCTCGTTGTAATCGGGATCGAGCTTCAGTGCGCGACGGAGCGTGGAGATGGCTGCATCGTCCTCACCGGAGCGGTGCTGCGCATATCCCATGCAGCTCACCGCTTCCGCAGAATCGGGCTCCTGCTGCACCGCGATGTCGAAGAACTGCGCCGCATCCTCCACGAGATTATCGCGGAAGAGCGCGCGCCCAACCTGCAGCATCAGTTCGACGTCGTCCTGATAGCCCAACTCCAGAATCCGTCGGAAGTTGGTACGCGCATGGTCCACCTGACCGAAACGCAGGAGCGTCTCGCCCATGCCGGCCAGACCATCTTCGTGCTCGGAGTCGAGCGTCAGCGCCTCCTCGAAGCTGCGCCGTGCCCACGCATACTCTTCACGAGCGAGCCGGGCGTACCCTTCGCCCACATGCAGCTCGACGGAGGCTGGATAAAGCACCAGCCCTTCGCGGAGCACGGACAGCGCATCGTCAAAGCGCCCTTCGTTGTAAAGCTGGTGCGCGCGCTCGTCGTACTCTTCGGACGACAGAAATTGCGATGCCATCGCGATAGTCCCCCGGGGCAAAGCGTCAGCAGGGAGGATAGACCTCGGTAGGCACCGAGAGCCACCCTGCCAATCGGGTGATACACCGTTCGTCGCTTCTCGGCCGTGCCGGCGCTCATCGTCGAGCGCCTCCTGCGATGTCACGCCTGATGCATTGTAGTGAACGTGGGCGCGTTGTGCACTGTGCCCGTGCCTATCGCGGCGGGAGTTGCGACAGCGCGACTGCAATCTGCGCGGCCAACGTGGCGTTCGCCTCCAGCAGCGCGAGGTTGGCCGGGAGCGAGAGGCCGTGGGTGGCAGCGAGCACCGCACCGAGGAGATAGGGCGTGAGCGCGGCGCCGTGCACACCGGCCGCCTCGGCGGCGAGGATCGCACCGGTCACCGCCGTATCAACGACGGCCCGATCGAGTGCGGTCTCCGATGGCGGCGGCTGGACCACGAGCACGGCACTTCGCTCGCCGAGCGCCCAGTGCGCGCGTGCGATCCTTGCAATCTCCAGCGGCGTCTCCGCTCGCTGCGTCAGCGGGAGTCCGGTGCCCACCGTGAAGAATCCCGGCAGTTCACTCGTACGATAGCCGACGACCGGCACACCAAGCGTTTCCAATCGCTCGAGCGTGGCCGGAAGATCGAGAATGGACTTGGCGCCGGCGCAGACGGTGATCACCGGCATGCGCGAGAGCGCCGTCAGGTCACCCGACTCGTCGAAGGGGGCGCCGCGATGCACACCACCGATGCCGCCGGTTGCAAACACCTCGATCCCCGCCGCGTGGGCCAGCGAGAGTGATGCGGCCACGGTCGTCGCGCCGTCTGCGCCCTGCACCACGCACGCCGCGACATCGCGCGCGCTCAGCTTCCGCACACCGTCGCGCGCCAGAAAGCGTGCGAGTTCGTCATCGGTGAGACCAAGAGTGGCCTGCCCTGCGACGACGGCGGTGAGCGCGCCCACGGCACCCTCGCGCGCGATCGCAGCAAACATCTGTTTGGCTGCGCTGGCGTTTTGGGGAACCGGCAACCCCTGCGAGAGCACCGACGTCTCGAGCGCGACGACGGGCACACCGCGCTGCAGTGCATCGGCGATGTGCGGCAGCAGCCGGAGCGGTGTCATGAAATCAGATTGTCGGAAACAATGGAACCCTGCGCGAACTGCGGAACGCCAAACCTAGCGCGCAACGCCACCCGGTTCGACCGCGCGCGGCCCCGTCTCGCGCTCGCGCATCGAGACCGGTTCGGCCGTCAGCAGCAGCCGGTCCGGCGCCGGCCCCACGTAGCGGGTGGGCCAGCAGGTCGTGAGGGTGAGCATCGGCGTGGTCGTTTCGAAGATCGCCCGCTCGTCCTTGCCCACCACACGTCGCTGCGTGATGCGCCAGATCACGCTCATCTGCGGCGTCTGCGTTTCGATCCTGTCGCCCACACGAACATCATCCAGGCGATGGAAGTGACGGTCACGATGCGCCGACACGACCGAGTTGCCGTTCTGGCCTGGAAAAACCGTGCCGGGCATGTGACCGGGCCCTGACCACAGATCCTTGTCGGAGAGCCCTTCCACCACGACCTCGTCGAGCCGGATCGATGGGATGATGACTCGCACGACCGGTGCACCCGATGGCACGCGCGTGAGCCCCAGGCCGGCGATGGCGCTGATCGTCGACGACTTCATCACCTTCGTCCACTCGGTGCGCGCGCGCTCACGAGCGACGGCGCCGCGCAGCTGCATCACACCGACGATCGCGACCAGCATCACACCGATCGCGAGCAGCAGGATGCCAAAGACGCGCGGTGCGCGGCGGCGGCGGCCGCGCCCACGCGCCTCGCGGATCCCGACCGGGCTAGCCCCGAGTGCGGAAAACTGCGACACAGCCGATGGCAATGAGACCACTGCCCAACAGGAACACCGATGGCAGCGGTGTGGCCGTATTGGGTGCGCGAATTCCGACGCGGAGAGAATCCGGCGACACCGGATCGGGCACCGTCGCGCGATTCAGCGACGGGGCGTCATCGGTCGACGGCGGGTCGGCGGTCAGGTTGCGCGCACGCTCGGTGATGGCCACCTCTTGCGTGCTGACGGGCTGTCTTGCGCGGATGCTCGGCGCGATGCCGTTCGCCGGACCGACAGCGGGACCGACAGCGAACTTTCGAGGGCTCAAACCAGGGGAGCCACCGGCCGCCGCCAGTGCGCCGAGGAGGCCAAGGGGAGCGAATGCGGCCAGATTGCGCAGCTCGCCCCGCGAGTCGCCCTCGGGGCAATCGCACGATCCTGGGGCGACGCTCAACGGCGGCGTACGGGGCGTGGTCGCTGCCTGCGCGCCCACGATGCACGGCACCGAAGCCACAGTCGCCCAGGAGAACGCCAGCAAAGTTTTTCTGACCATTTGAGCTACTCCAGCACAAAGATCCGAGTTGGTATCACCAGGCTCACCGACCACCACACGTGCCACGGGATCGCGGGTCGCCGCTGCGCACCGTCTCTGCAGCAGAGCGACAGCGCCGCTGCTCGCAAGACCGTCAGTAAGCGTACTCGGCCTGTGGACAGGTTAGTCACACAAAGCGTAACAAGCGAGCTGGTCTTTAAGATCAGCGCCTCGATCTGCTGGAGGGGCGCGACTCCCCCTGCGGTCCGCCCCGACGGACCGGCCGCCGGGTCACGGCGGACCCAGCGCGGCCGAGAAACGGATGTCGACTCGCCGCCTCAGGGACGCCGCGCGACCGCCTTCGGCCACGCGCTCACGACCGCACGCCCCAGCGCTCCCATCGTTCGCTGCGGCTCGGAATCCAGCATCCATCGCTGATCCACGTTCTCCTTCGTGAAGGCGCAAGCCACGACCCGGCTCTGAAGGAAGAACACCGCGCACTCGGTGCGGACGGCATCGGTGGCACCGGTCTTGTGCGGCGCTCGCACCCCCTCCACGTAGCGCTGCAACAGCTGCCCATCCTCGTTGTGGTCGAGCATGTCCATCAGCACGGAATCGGCCGCTGGAGTGACCGCCTTCCCCTCGGCCAGCAGCGTGAACAGGCGCGCCATTTCGTTCGGCGTCGTGACACCCAACCCATACTTGATCGAGCTGTCGGGGGCGACGCTGGCCAGTCGCAGGAACACCTTCGAGTGCACCTTGGTCCGCGGCAGTCCGCGCCGCTCCATCGCCTCCCACACGCGGCGCATCTCGATGCGCGAGAGCAACAGGTTGGTGGCCGTGTTGTCGCTGTGCGTGAGCATCAGCCACGCGGCATCCCGAATGGTGATCTCCGCGCCATCATGCAGGAACTGCAGCACACCGGCGCCGGGGACCTTCTCGATGCGCAACACGGTGATGCGATCGTCCAGCGACAGGGCACCGGCGTTCACCTGTTCCATCATGGCGACGGCGATCGGCACTTTGATCAGGCTGGCAGTGGGAAACGGTTCATCGCCGCTCCGCGTCAGCCGCTCACCGGTATCGAGGTTGGACACGGTGTAACCCACAACACCGTGGTGCGCGGCGCTGATCGAGTCCAGCATTCGATGCAGCGCGGCGGTGTCGGCGCGCGTGAAGTCCGCTGACCGCGCTGGAACTCCCGCAGTCCGGGGAATTTGCGCACCGAGCCCCGACAGTGCGAAAGCCAACGGGGCGATGACGGCACCCCGCCGCCATCGCCCCGTCGTCCCGCGACGACCAACCGTCACTCGGCGGCGTCCGGGAAGTCGTCCGACTTCTTAGTGGCGACCAGTTCGCGCTCGGTGCTGGTCGGATCCCACAACGCGAGAATCTTGATGTGCTCACCCGGATAGCAGTCGAACTCCTTGCCGGTACCCTTGTAGATCTTGATTTCGTGGCCGTCTTCGAACCGGAGCATCGCGAGAGGATACTCGGTGTTCATGTACTGCTTGCGGACACGCTTCGGAGCTGTTGACATCGCTGGACGTTCCTCGGAGAGCTGTGCGGGCGGCGGCGACGCGAAGTGCGTCAGGTGACCACGGGTCGGTTGGCGGCGAACGGCTCCCACGCCCGAGTGGCGAGGATGTCATCGAGAGTCGCAACAGCGGCCTCGAGCTCCTCATCGGTCGTATAGAAGTGCGGCGCCACCCGGATTCCTGCCCCGGGACGGTAATCGATCACAATGTCACGCGAGAGGAGGGCCTGCGCCACAGCTGGCCCCTGCGGCACGTCGAAGGCGACCGTGCCGCCGCGCCGATTCGGGTCGCGCGGGGCGTGAACGGAGAAGCCCCGCGCGTCGGCGAGGGCGATCAGGCGCTCCGTCTGCCGTTGGCTCTTGGCCCGAATCGCCGGTAACCCCGCCTCGCCGATGATCCGCGGACCGTCCATTCCGGCGTACAAAGCGGGGACGGTCGGCGTGCCGCCAAGCCAGCGCCAGGCGCCATCGGCGGGGTCCAGCGTCCCCTCGAACGCGAAGGGCCGCCGATGCGCCTGCCAGCCGGTGAGCGTTGGGCGGAGCGCCGCAGACTGCTCCGGCGAGACCCACAAAAAGCAGCCACCGGGCCCGCCGCACAACCACTTCAACACACCACCCATGTAAAAGTCGGCGCCGAGGGTGCTCACATCCACCGGCAGCACACCTACCACGTGGTACGCATCGAGTACCACCAGCGCACCCACCGACTTCGCCTTGGCGATGATCGGCGCAACGTCCATGATGTACGCCGACTTGAACAACACGTGGCTGATGGCGACCAGCTTCGTGCGTGTGGTGATGGCATCCACCACACGCTGCGCATCGATGCTCAGGTTGTCGTCGCTCGGCACCACGGTCACGCGGCCACCGAGTTTCGGCGCCAGTTCATCCGTCACGTATCGCACGCTCGGGAAGTCCAGTGCCGTCATCACGATCTCATCGCGATCCGGGGTGAAGTTCAGCGCCGTGAGAATCATCGCCTGCGCCTGACTCACCGTCGGCACCATCGACACGCTGCCCGCCGGTGCGCCCATCAGCGGCGCGACGATGTCGCCCACCTCGATCGGGATCTGCCACCAGCGATCGGCCCACGCCTTCACCCCCAGCGTATTCCACGATTCGGCGTATTCACCCAGCCGATCAGCGGTGGTCGCCGGCATCGCACCAAGGGAATTGCTGACGAGATAGGTGCACGTCGAGAGGATCGGGAAGCGATCGCGAAAACGCAGCAACGGATCGTGTACGGGGGTAGTCATGCGGCGGGAGCAGTCATGGGGGTGAGCGTACGTCGAGCGACGACAAAGATCAACGACGCCGCTATCATCGTGCCGCCCAGCACGGTCCATTCCCCAGGCGTGATCGACGTCAGCAACCACCCGATCAGGCACACCGTGAGAATCGGGATCACTGGCCCACCGGGCACCGTGAAGGGCACCGCCCCCTCCGGCCGGATGCCACGCTGGCGCAGAATCAGCGTCGCAACTGCGCACGCGGCGTAAAGCAGCAGTGCCGCCAGGTTCGAGATCACGGCCAACTGTTCAAAGCTGTTGAACAGCGCCAGCAGGCCGACAAAGGACGTCTGCACGATGATCGCGATGTGCGGTGTGCGATACGTGGGGTGAATGGCGCCGATGGCTCGTGGCAACAGTCCATCCTGTGCAAACTTCCAGAGTGCGCGCGGCACGGCCAACGTCATGCCGCTCACATAGCCGAACATCGAGATCGTGGCACCAATCAGCAGCAACAGTCGCCCTGGACTGCCGAGGAATTGTTCGGCGGCGAACGCCAGCGGTGCGGTTTTCACGGTCGCGAGTCGGTCGCCGAGCAATCCCGCCGCTGTCAGATGCACCGCCAGATACAGTATGGTCACACCGATCATCGCGATTGCCAGTGCGCGCGGTACCGTGCGCGTGGGGTCCTTCACCTCACCGCTCGGCACGAGTGCACTTTCACAGCCGCTGAACGCGAAGATCAGGATGATCGCGGCGCGCGCAAGACTCGACGGCGCAGGGAACTGCTCCACCACGAGATTCGCCGGCTGGATGAAGAACACGCCCACGCCGACGAAGATCAGCAATGGTACGAGCTTGGCGACGCTCAGCACCACGATCAGCCGCGTGCCCTGCTTGACGCCTCGGATGTTGATCAGCGCCAGGCCGAGAAATGCAGCGATGATGAACGGATTCCGCAGCGACGGCATGCCGACGAGTGTGCCCAGCCCTTCGGCGAACGCGGAGGCGACGCCGGCGACCGCTGTCGTCCCGATCATCCAGAGCAGGACACCGGAGAGAAAGCCGATGTAGCGCCCGAAGACTGCCTCGACATAGGCGTACGGTCCGCCGGTGACCGGCACTCTGCTCCCCGCTTCGGCGAAGCACAACACCACGCACCCGATGACGGCCGCGCAGATCAGGTAGACGAAAGGCGCCGCCGTGCCGGCCGCTGCCGCCGCACCGGATGGGAGGCGGAAGATGCCGCCGCCGACGGTCACGTTGAAAATACTGGCCGCGAGTCCAAAGACGCCGACGGCGCGCACGAGACCAGGCGCGGAGGAGTTTTGCGAGGAGGTTTGCACGCGGGCAAGATCGCTGCCCGCTGGGCGCAGGTGCAGTGGGGCGCGTGAGACCAGTGCGCCACATGCGCCATCCGGATCGCACGTGACCGCACGACGCCATCGGGAGTCGCCCGTTCGGCAGGAAACGCACCAGCACCGCGCTCGTAGCCCGAGAAGTGGGGGCACTGGCATCACGCGCCATATTCTGCACGAGGGATGTGCGAACTCACTTCAGCCCGTAGGGTGGCATGACCGGCAACAGACCACGAATCGGATTAGTGCTCGGCGGCGGTGGTCTGAAGGGTTTCGCCCACATCGGCGTGCTGGACGTGCTGCAGCGCGCTGGAGTGACGCCAGTACTGATGGCCGGCTCGAGTATCGGTGCGCTGATCGCGAGCGCTTTTGCGCTCGGCACCCCCGTGTCCAAGATGCGGGAACGCGCGCTCAGCATGCGGCGGAAGGATCTCTTCCGGGTGAATGCCAGCGGCTTCGCGCGCGGATTGCTGCGAAGTCCGAGCTTCTATACCGCTGACCCGTTGCGTGCGCTGATTGCCGGTGTCATCCCCGACCGTCGCTTCGATCAGTTAGCCAACCCGCTGCTGGTGAACACCGTCGATCTGGAAGGGGGCATGCAGGTCATGTGGGGGTCGCCGGGGTTCCGCACCGCTTCGATCCGCGAGGCGGTGTATGCGTCCTGCGCACTGCCGGGGTTCTTTCCACCGGGGATCGTGGGCGGTCGGGTGTGCGTGGATGGGGGCACGGTGGACAACATGCCCGTGACCGCCGCCGCCGAAGGGCTCGACCTGTTGATTGCGGTGGATGTGGGCAACAGCGAAATCGAACAGGTGACCGCCGTGACGGACGACGGGATCGCTTCGATCTTCATGCGCTCGGCGACGCTGATGATGCGCACGTTACAGCGCACCCCACTGCTGCACTGGAGCGGGCCGCCCATGGTGCTGATTCGACCGCACGTGAGTCGCTACGGCTGGTTCAACTTCGACAAGATTCCGATGCTTATTGAAGCCGGTGCTGTCGCGGCCAGCGCGGTGCTGGATTGCATTCCGCAGGCGCTACAGGCAGGCCACGGGATCTTTCCACGGCAGCGGGTCACGGTGACGGTCGCGCGCGATCGGTGCACCGGCTGCGGGCAGTGCATCGCCATGGCGCCGCACGCCATGGTGCGCAGCGAAGATGGAAAGGCCGTGCCGCTGCAGGCGAGCTTCGACTGGGATCCGGTGGACAGCGACTTCACGGTGCACTGCCCCACCGGCGCGATCTCGATGAAGGGGGCAGCAGCGGCGAGCTGAGTTGCGCCGTAAGATTCCGGGTATGACGACTCCGACCCGTATCGCCCCGCACCTCCGGCGTCTCGGCGCCGCCCTCTGCGCCAGCGGCGCGCTGTTCGTTGGCCCGGCGGCCGCGCAGGTGGCCACTGCATCGCCGACGTACGCGCGCCTCACCACACTCTTCTCCGAGTGGCGCGCTTTTGAGGAACCGCCGCGTGTGAGCGGCGTTCCCGACTACACGCCGGCGACGAACACACGCCGCCTTGCCGCACTCAAGGCGTTGCAGCAGACGCTGCGCGCGATCGATACCACGGGCTGGCGTGTGCCGGAACAGGTGGACTGGCATGTGGTGCGCGCCGAGATGAACGGCATGCAGTACAACCTCACCGTGCTGAAACCGTGGGCGCGCGACCCCGCGTACTACGCCTCGGTCCGCACGGAGCAGAGCGATACGCCGGCGGAGGAAGGGCCAACCATTCACGGCGCGATTCGTCTCTGGAAGTATCCTGTGTGGCCGCGCACGCGCTTCGACACCTCGCGTACGCTGAGCGCAACCGAATCCGCGAGCCTTGCTGCCGAACTCGCGCCGATGCCGGCACTGTTACGGCAGGCGCGCGTGAATCTGGCACGCGGAACGGCGCGCGATCTGTGGGTCGGCGCGGTGAAGACGTTCGAGGAGCAGCACGAAGCGCTGGCAGAGCTGAAGAAGCTGGCTGGCAGCAGCGATCCGGTGCTGGTGCGCGCGATCGACGGCGCGATCAGCGCCACGCACGACTTCACCGAATGGGTGCGGATCGAGGCGCCGAAAAAAACCGGACCCTCGGGGATAGGCAAGGCGCAGTACACCTGGTTCCTCAGGAACGTGCTGCTGGTGCCGCTCACCTGGGATGAGGAAGTGACGATCACGCGCCGCGAGCTGGCGCGATCACACGCCTCGCTTCGGCTCGAGGAACAGCGCAACAGGAACCTGCCACCGATGCCCGTGATGGAGTCGCGCGCTGAGTATCTCGCGTACCAGAACGCAGCGATTTCTCGTTACACCGCCTTCGTGCGCGACACGAAGATGGTCACCTGGGAGCCATGGATGGACGGCGCCCTGCGCGAACGGATCCATCCCTTCGCGCCACCCGAGGCGCGGAATTTTTTTGCGCAGACATACCATCGCGATCCGATTCCGCTCTGGACGCATCTGTGGCACTGGTGGGACAACGGTCGGTTGCGTGAGCATCCACACGCCAGCGTCATTCGTCGCACACCTCTGCTGTACAACGTCTGGATGAGCCGTGCCGAGGGCATGGCGACCTCGATGGAAGAGTGGATGATGCAGGCAGGGTTGTACGATGTGTCTCCGCGTTCCCGCGAAATAGTCTGGGCGATGCTGGCGAATCGTGCGGCGCGTGGGCTGGGCAACCTCTACGCGCACTCGAACGAATTGACGATGGCGCAGGCAGCGGACTTTCACGTACGCTGGACACCGCGCGGGTGGATGCGGCGCGATCCGTTGCTCGGTTTTGAGCAGCATCTGTACCTGCGCCAACCGGGGTATGGTGCCAGCTATGTGACGGGCGGCCGATTGATGGAGGAAACGATGGCCGAACGCGCACGGCAACTTGGCGATGCGTTCACGATGCAGCGGTTCTTCGACGAAGTGAACAGCGTGGGGATGGTGCCGGTGTCACTGGTCTACTTCGAGCTGACCGGTGATCCTCGCATGCTCAAGGAACTGCAGGACGGCGCCACGCCTCGGCCTTTCCGGTAGACCATTTTGTGGCAGTCGTACGACTGCGGTAATACGACTGCGGTAAAACGACGGCGGTAGTGCGACGGCGGTAGTGCGACGGCGGTAGTGCGACGGCGGTAGTGCGACGGCGGTAGTGCGACGGCGGTAGTGCAATGGCGTCAGCGCGCAGTGTGGGTGTCGCCGCCGGTGTGACTCAGCGCTGTCGTTGCGAGGCGGACATATGCATCGACCGACGCCCGCAGCTCAGCGATCTCGATGTACTCGTCATCGGTGTGCGCCACGTGAATGGTGCCAGGTCCGAACAGATAGGGCGTACCCCAGTTGCTCAACTCGGGCACGTCGGTGGCGTACGCCATGACGTCCGTATCAAAGCCGGGCACGGTGCCGAGCAGCACCGGCTGCACCTCCGTCTCGACGCGGAAGTCACCGCGGTCACCTACCCACGCCCGCAGGATCGCAATCGTCTCGGCACTCGGTGTGACCAGCCGCACCATCAACCGCGCGGTGGCTGACGGCGCCATCACGTTGTCGGCGACACCGCCCGACAGCATGCCGATGTTGACGGTCGTCGCCCCAAGGATCGGGTGCGTGGGCAGCGTCAGTTGCGGCAGCTCGCTGAGCAGCGTCACCAGATTCGCCGTCGCGCTGATGCCGTTGTCGGGGTACGCCGAGTGCGCCGCTTTGCCAGTGGTGGTGAGCGTGCAGCGGAGTGCGCCCTTCGTGCCAACGGCGAGCTTCGACTCGGTCGGCTCGCCGTTGATGAGCACTTTGCAACTGTTCCTGACCGCATTCGCCGCTCGCGCCCCGTCGTGCGGCGCCTCCTCCCCCACCACCAGCAGGACGCCGACGGCCACGTCCTGCGCCTTCAGCGCCGTTGCGGCGCAGATCATTGCGGCGGCGATGCCCTTGGCGTCGCACGCTCCGCGCCCCGTGAGTCGGTCGCCGACGATCTCGGGCGCAACGTGGGGTGGCACTGTGTCGAGGTGAGTGGAAAACACCAGCTCCACCGGCCGGTCGCCGTAGGCGAGGAGGTCGTCGCGACCTGGTGTCACCGGAATCCGGCGCACGTTCCAGCCGAGCTCGGCCAGGATCCCCTCGGCCACCGCAATCACCCGACCCTCGTTCCCGGTGGAGGATTCGGTGGCCATCAGCTGCATGGCAATCGCCAGTACGTCGGGAGCGAGAGTCGTCGTCATGCACGCAACGTAAGCCTCGCCGATCATGGGGTCCGATCATGGGGTCAGAGTCCTTGATCCGCGATCATGGGGTCGATCATGGGGTCAGAGTCCTTGATCCGCGATCATGGGTCAGAGTCCTTGATCCGCGATCATGGGGTCAGAGTCCTTGATCCGCGATCATGGGGTCAGAGTCCTTGATCCGCGATCATGGGGTCGATCATGGGGTCAGAGTCCTTGATTCTCGCGATCAAGGGGACGTAGATCTTGATCCGATCATGGGGTCAGAGTCCTTGATTCTCGCGATCAAGGGGACGTAGATCTTGATCGGATCGCGATCATGGGGACGTAGATCTTGATCGGATCACAGGGGCTCAAAGGGATCAAGAGCGATCAAGATCTACGTCCCCTTGATCGAAGATCTACGTCCCCTTAATCGCGTCCAGTTGATCGCACGTTCCAGCCGAGCTCGGTGAGTATCCCCTCAGCGATCATGATCTACGTCCCCTTGAATCGGAGTCCTTGATTCGCGGATCGACCGATCAAGGACTCTGACCCCATGATCGTGATCCCGAGCCGATCAAGGACTCTGACCCCATGATCCGGTGATCCCGAGCCGATCAAGGACTCTGACCCCATGATCGTAATCCCGAGCCGATCAAGGACTCTGACCCCATGGTCCCGACCCCATGGTCCCCCGATCAAGGACTCTGACCCCATGATCCGGACCCCATGATCCGGCCCCCTTGATCCAAGCCTGCGGCTGCACGTCGCTATCTTGCGAACAGCCTGCCGGCCCGGCCCGTGGCCAGATCGTCGGCAGTGGCTCCATTCATCACTTCGCTCCCGCCTTGCGGGGGCCCCGGTTCCGGAGATCGTCGGACCATGTCCCATCCGAACTCCTTCGCGGCCCGCACGTCACTCGACGTCGGCGGCACTGCGTATTCCATCTTCCGCCTCCACGCACTCAATAGCGTCCCGGGCGCACACGTCGACCGTCTGCCGGTGTCGCTCCGCGTACTGCTGGAGAATCTGCTGCGCTGCGAAGATGGCGCGTTTGTGAAGAAGAGCGACATCGAAGCCCTGGCCGCGTGGGACGTCACCGCGACCACGGAGCGCGACATCAGCTTCATGCCCGCCCGCGTCCTGCTGCAGGATTTCACCGGCGTGCCCTGCGTCGTGGACCTCGCCGCAATGCGCGACGCCCTCAAGACGCTCGGCGGCGATCCAAATCGCATCAACCCCGTGCAGCCGGTGGATCTGGTCATCGATCATTCGGTGCAGGTGGATGAATTCGGCACCGCCGACGCATTCCTCCAGAACGTCGCGCTCGAATTCGAGCGCAACACTGAACGGTATCAGTTCCTGCGATGGGGCCAGACGGCGCTGAAGAACTTCCGCGCAGTTCCGCCGGGCACCGGCATATGTCATCAGGTCAATCTCGAGTATCTCGGCCAGACGGTGTTCTCCCGCACCGACGACGACGGCACGAGACACGCCTACTTCGACTCGCTCGTTGGGACCGACAGTCACACCACCATGATCAACGGGCTCGGCGTGTTCGGCTGGGGCGTTGGTGGCATCGAAGCGGAAGCCGCGATGCTCGGCCAGCCGCTCTCGATGCTGATCCCCGACGTGATCGGGTTCAAACTCTCCGGCAAGCTGCCGATCGGCGCCACCGCGACCGATCTGGTGCTGACGGTGACCGAGATGCTTCGCAAGAAGAAAGTGGTGGGGAAGTTCGTCGAGTTCTACGGCGCGGGATTGAGCAATCTCTCGCTCGCCGATCGCGCCACGATCGCCAACATGGCTCCCGAGTACGGCGCCACGATGGGCTTCTTCCCCGTGGATGCCGAGACGCTCAACTATCTGCGATTGAGCGGTCGAAGTGATGCACAGGTGGCGTTGGTGGAGGCGTACTCCAAGCTGCAGGGCACCTTCCGAACCGATGCGACGCCAGATCCGGTCTACACCGACACGATCGCGCTCGACATCTCCACCGTCGTGCCATCGATGGCCGGACCGCGCCGACCGCAGGATCGTATTCCGCTGACCGAATCGAAGGCCAACTACCGCAGTAATCTCGCCGAGACGCTGAAGACGCTGGGGGCGCAGGTGGCTCCGGTACTGGCGCCGACCGGCACCGCAACGGCAGTCATGGAGATGGTGTCAGAGGGGGGCCCGGTGGGCGATGCGCACCCGGGCGTCACGTGCAGCTTCCGCGGTGAAACGTTCAAGCTCACCCACGGCGCCGTCGTGATTGCCGCAATCACC
>Ga0105044_10001871_pt1 | contig 28493 bp, 24 predicted proteins | sample MAT01_FD_78092 | JGI IMG/M metagenome (GOLD analysis project Ga0105044, IMG submission 78092) | Freshwater microbial communities from Lake Fryxell liftoff mats and glacier meltwater in Antarctica - MAT-01 | ecosystem: Environmental > Aquatic > Freshwater > Ice > Liftoff microbial mat | place... | reverse complement strand
CGCGTGCAGCACCCAGCGCTCTCCCGCGCCGCGCTCGGGCTTCGAGGCTTCGCGTGCGATCCAGGCGAGTTCCGATTCGTGCACGAACGCGCCGTCGAGCTCGAGCTGCAGCGGCCGTTCGAATTCGACGAGGAGCGTCCAGCACGGACGCACGCACACGGTCCGAAGGCGCGCGGCGATGCGGGGAGCAGACGTGCCGATCAACTCGGCCGCCTGCGGAGGCGGGGCCGTGACGATCACGCGCGGGAACGGACCCGCGCGCAGACCGCCGTCCACGTCGAGCCACCAGCCGTTCGAGTCGCGCTCGAGGTGCTCGACGCGGACTCCGCAGCGCACGTCGAGGCCGCGCGCGAGGTGCCGCGCGATCGTGCTCATCGAGGGCTTGCCGACGTAGCGCCGCGTCTCGCTCGCGCTGGGTAGGACGGATCCGGCGCGCAGGACGCCGATGGGACCCGTCCATTCCGCGGCGATGCCCGCGCGGCGCCAGCTCTCGACCTCGTGCAAGAACCGCGGATCACGCGCCGTCAGGTACTGCGCACCATGGTCGAACGCGCTCGCGCCTAGGCCCCGCGTGGAGGCGCGGCCGCCCGGACGCCGGCCCTTGTCGAGCACGACGACGCGCACGCCGGTCGACGCGAGCCGCCGCGCGCACGCGAGACCCGCGATTCCCGCTCCGATGACGCAGATGTCGGGAGCGGGTCCAGCTTCGGCGTCGTAGTGCATAGTGCCAGGATCCTCGACGTCACCTACGCAGCGCCGAGCGGGTGGGATGCACGTCGGGAGTCGAAGAACGCCTCGACGAAGTGCGTGATCATAAGTTCATTACGTGCTTCGCACCCATCGTCCCGAGGTGGGTGGGTGGACTGTCGCTGTGGCCAGGAGCCGTGCACATTGTCGGGAACCCGACGGTTGACGACGCGGCGGGTGAAGTGCGTGTGCATCGATCCTCCGTACGACACGGGTCGGCGCTCGAGCACTGCGACCACGAGCTCGAGCACTCGATCTGGCTGGGACGGATGTAGGAGCGGTCGAATCCCATTCGGAGGCGGGAGTCGCGTGGTGCCACCGGGCGACCGAGCACGCGGCGTCGAATCGCGGGGAAACCGGACGCTGCGCGCTCATCGCTGACGACGGAATCGGCGCGGACACGACGCGGGGCCGGATCTCCCGGAAGTCCGAGGAGTCACGCGTCGCGCAGGCCGTCCGTGGGACCCGTCCAGGATCCGAGTGCTGTCCATTCGAGCTGGACGAGCGTCAATCACTGGACAAGAAGCGCCTCGCGCGGGCCGGGGACAGGACTTGACCTCGAGACCCCGCATCCAGGGGTATGTCGCCATCGTAGCTCGGTTGAGGATCGTGCAAGATCTCGTGCGCACCATCCAATAGTCCCTGCCCGATCGAGACTCGGGAACCACCATGCGCCGCGCGACCAAGCTCACCCTCGTCCTCATCGCTCTCGGCGCCAGTCTGCTCGCCGTCGGAGGTTGCTCGTCCATGAAGAAGTCCGAAGTCGAAGCGCGGCTCTTGGCGCTCGAAAAAAACCGGCCCGTTCGCGACGCGGGCCTCCAGGTGCGCGCGGCCGAAGCGACGATCGCGGGAGAGCGCACCGCGGTCGAGTACCGCTGGCATCAGGCCGGCACCAGCGGGCCCATCGTCGTGCTGGTGCACGGCACGCCCAGCTCTCTCGTCACCTGGACCGAGGTCGTGCACGGCGGAGTCGGCTACGAAGGGCTCGCGCAGTCGTGTCGCGTGTACGCGCTCGACGTGCTCGGTCACGGCACGACGCGTACGGAGTTCTCGCCGTACTCGTTTCAGGCTTGCGCCGACTGGGTCGGCGGCTTCCTCGACATGCTCGACCTGCGCGACGTCACGCTGGTCGGGCAGAGCTATGGGGGCGAGTTCGCGTGGCGCTGCGCGCTCGACCGCGAGCAAAGGGTGTCGCGGCTGGTCCTCATGAGCAGCTCAGGTTTCGAGCGTCGCGACGACGAATGGTTGCCCGAGGAGGTCCAGATGCGCGAACGCAGCTTGGCCAAGATCGGATGGCTCTTGAACTCGCGGGATCGGCTGCGCCCGGCCATCGATCTGCACTTCGCGTCGCCCAGCCCGGACGAGCGCATCGAGGAGTACTTCCTCGTGTGCGAGAACTCGGAGAACTGGCACGCGATGATCGACCTCGCGCGCGACGAGAACGGATCGCGCTCGGCCGATCTGGCACGCATGAAGCAGCCGACGCTGCTCTTGTGGGGCGAGCGCGACATCGCCTATCGACCCGAGCGCTTCGGAAAGCTTTTCGCCGAGACGATCCCGGGCGCGCGCTTCGTTTCGGTCCCCGGGGCCGGCCACTATCCTCACGAGGAACAGCCGGCGTTCATCGCGCGCGCGCTGGCGGAGTTCGCTGAAGAGGGAGCCCGATGATCGCGCTCGTGACCGTGTTCGCCGCTGTGGTCTCGATCTCGGATCCGCCGACATTGCAGCCCCGGACCATCGAGTGGGCCGAGCTGGGACCGGCGACTTTCGATCGCGCGCACGTGCTGCCCGACGCTCTCGAGTCCGCGCGCGAAGGCGCGGGCTCGGCCGTCGACCTGGCGCGCACCATGCGACGCCTCGCCATGGATCGCTACGCTTCGAAGCCCGGCGCGACCGAGTCGTGGTACTGCTTCGGCGACGTCGTCCGAGCTGTGCGCGCGGGCGGCGGTGACGCGCAGGCCTGCGAGCGCGTGCTCGCGCGCGTGCGCGACTTCCACCCGACGCTGTGGAAGGACCTGGAGCCCTGGGCGGCCGAGTTGGTGTGCGACGCGCGTTTCCGCGCTCCGCAGTGGGATCCCGATCGCGACGACCCCTGCGACGGCTTCGTGTTCGCGCGTCCGCTCACGCTGAAGAATCGTTCCGAACCGATCTGGAAGAAGCGCGACAGCGCCGATCTCGTGCAACAAGCTGCGACGCTCGTCTACGCCGATCTCGAAGCGATCAAGGCGGCCGAGAACGACTACCGCACGTATCCGACCCGTCCCGGCGCGAGCTACGAACGCATCGGCCCGATCGAGAACAGCTACGTGCAAGGCAAAGACCCGAACAGCGATGCGTTCTCCGCGCTGCGCATCCTGTTCGAGACCGATCTGCCGTTTCCGTTCTCGAAGTTCACGTGCGATCTGCACGTGCTGAACCGCGTGGACGATCGCGGGATCCTCGTGACCGACGTCTACTCGACCAGCGAGGACTTCCACTGGCTCGCCGGCCGCGACCACTTCTATCCGGTGCGCGCGAGCGACGGTGAATGGGTCGCGACGCTCGTGGTGCGTTGGTACGGCTTCGATCTGCGCGGCGTGCCAGACGGCGACGACGCGCGGATCGCGGCGCTGCGCTCCAGCCTGGGCGGTCTGCGACGCGACGCCGAGGCGCTTTTTCGCGCGTATGGCGGCAAGCCGCGGACCGTGGAGGGTGGCTTTCCCTCGTACGAAGTGTACGGGACGACGATGCGCTGAACCCGATCCATCGCGGCCGACGTAGGCCCCTCCATGACGCCCGCGATTGCACTCTTCGTCCTCGTCCAAGGCTCTCTCAGCACGGCGCCCGCGGCCGACCTGCGGGCCTCAGCGGCGCTCACGCTCACAACGGGTCTCGGGGCCGTGCAGTCCGAAGTGCCCGAGTTCACCGACGCCCAACGCTCCGCGCGTTTGCGCGAGTCGATCGCGGCGGCGGCAACCGACCTCGGCGCGGCGTCGCTCCTCGGGTCGCGTCTCCGATCGCTTGCCGCGGCATCGGCACCCTTCTCCGATCTGCAGCGCGAGACGGGCGCGATCGCCGTCGACCTGAGCTTCATGCCCGTGATCGAGGCCGATCGCCCGCGCGGGTTCCCGGGCGCGACGCCGGTGGGGGAAGTGCTGGTCCTCGACTACCCCGCGTCCCGTCTGGCGCGCGTGTCGATGAAGCGCGGATATGGGCCGGAAAACAGCGCGTTCCGGAAGCTCTTCCAGCACATCGAATCGAACCGCATCCCGATGACAGCGCCGGTCGAGATGACGTACGACGCTGCGGGCGAGCGCCAGACTGCGATGGCGTTCCTGTACGCGTCGACGGACGTGGGGCGCCTCGGGAGCGCGGGCGAAGTCGAAGTCGTGGACGTCGCGCCGCTCAGGGTGGCGAGCTTCGGCCTGCGCGGTCGTCGCACGGACGAGCGCGTGCTGGACGCGAAGCGCGCGGTCGAGGGCTGGCTCGCGGGCCGAAGCGATATCGAAGCGGCCGGCCACGTGCGCGTGATGGGTTGGAACGGCCCGATGACGCCGATCACGCGCAGCTACTTCGAGGTGCAGATTCCGGTGCGCGCCAAGACGCCCTGAGCGCGGGATGTCTGAGGGATTCCAGCACGAGGGCGCAGACAGTGGCCTGCGCGCCTCCCGTGTTGCGATCCCATCGTCTGTACCCTGAACAGTGAAACTGGGATCGGAGGCGGCTGCAGTGGGGGCGCGTTGCCGGGGTCACGCCACCGCGTACGTCCTCTTCGCGCCCACCCCGTGCGCTACGAGCAGCCCCGCGACCTCGAGCTGCGTGAAGGCGCGTCGTGCGCGCTGCGTGCCGACGTTGCGCGCCTTCGCGAAGCCCGCCACGGTCGCGTCGCCGCCGGGATGCGCGTTCGCCCGGATGCGCTCGGCAACCCACGCGAGCACGGCGCGCTGCAGCGGATCGAGACCTGACTTCGAGACGCGCGCCGACTGCAGCGCCGCCAGCGTCGCGCCCGTCGCGACGCGATTGCTGGATCCGACGCGCGCGACGATCTCGCGGGATCCGTCGGCGTGGACCACGGCGTGTGGGCGCGCGGGCGACAGCGGTACCGAACACCACACGATCGGCTTCGTGGCGACCGTCACGATGCCGCTCTGCACCTCCAAGGGCGGATCCACGCACTCGCGTGCGATCGCGCGCACTTTCAGCAGCGTCTCGCGCGCGTGCGGAGCACCGAGGATCTCTCCCCGATCGCCCACGCCGACCAGCAGGATTCCGCCGCGCGTGTTCGCGAACGCGGCCAGCGAACGCGCGGTCTTCTCGTCGCGCGGCAGCCCGCTCTTGAACTCGAGCTTGCGGCCCTCGCGCTCCGCGGCCAGCGCGGCGATGTCCTCGGGGGTGAGATCCACGGTTGTCGCAGCGGGGCCGCGCAGTCAGACTCCGCGCCCGATCGGCCGCATCGCGGACCGCGCTCGCGCCACTCGTCGCTGGGACCTTCGCATGGATCTCGTCTACTCGATCTTGATCGGAATCGCCGCCGGATTCCTGGCCGGCCTGCTCACGAAGGGCAGCGGTTTCGGATGGATCGGGAACCTGATCGTGGGAGCGCTCGGGGCGCTGCTCGGCAGCTTCGTCTTCGGACTCCTCGGCATGTCGGCCAGCAACCTGCTCGGTCGGCTCGTATCCGCGACCGTCGGCGCGGTGCTACTCCTCTTCCTCTTGTCCTTGGCGACCAAGCGGAAGGCTTGAAGCGCGATTCCGGGCCGATCTCAAGGCGGCCGTGGGAGTTCGACGATGCACCCCCCTGGCGCGCGCCTGGCAGCGCGCGGCCGAGGAGGAGTCGTCATGCGCTTCGAGCGCCACATCATGGGTCTCGCGATCACTGCGGTGCTCGCGAGCTGTTCCGATCGTGCGGCCAGTGGCGAGAAGATCGTCGCTCGCTCCACCGTCGTCGCCTCGGTGATCCCGTCGCACGCGACCGGGGCTTCCGTCGAGGAACGCTTCGGTCTGCAGTCGCGCGCGCCGAAACCCGACGCGGGAGTCTCGGAAGCCGCGGGCATGTTGCGTTGGGATGCGCCGACCGGATGGGTCGAGCGCGCACCGAGCGCCATGCGCATCGCGAACTTCCTCGCCGCCGGCGATGAAGGCGCGGAGTGCTACCTGACGATCCTGGCCGGTGATGCGGGCGGGATCGGCGCGAACGTGAACCGCTGGCTGGCGCAAATGGGTCAGCCGGCGCTCGGTCCCGCGCAGATCGACGCGCTACCGCGCGAGAAGATGTTTCAGCGCGAGGCGGTCCTGCTCGAGACCGAGGGCGCGTTCACCGGCATGTCGGGCGGAGCGGCGAAGCCGGACCAGCGCCTGCTCGGGCTCTTGCTCGTCGACCCGGCGGGTTCGGCGTTCCTCAAGTTCACCGGGCCGTCGGCGCTCGTCGCACGCGAGCGCGCGGCGTTCCTCGGACTGGCCGCTTCGTTCCGCTCGTCCAACGACGCCCCGCCGGACAGCACGACGACGACTGCGCGCGTCGAGCGCGCCGGCGGACTCGTGGCGCACGTACCGCACGATTGGATGCGCACGATGGCCAAGCCGCCGCGCGCGCTCGACCTGCGCGTCGACACGGACGTCGAGTGTTCGATCACCGTCCTGCCGGGCGAAGCCGGTGGCGCCCGCGCGAACGTCGATCGTTGGCGCACTCAGCTCGGACTCGCGCCGCTGGACGACGCGCAGTACATGGGTCTGGAGACGATCTCGCTGCTCGGATCGCAAGCGCTGATCGCCGAGGCTTCCAGCAGCGACAAAGGCGTGCTCGGCGCAGTCAGCTCGGCAGCCGATAGGTCCGTCTTCGTGAAGTTGACCGGCCCGGTCGGCCAGATCGCGCGCCACCGCGCCGCGTTCCTGGAGCTGTGCCGAACGCTGGAGGACGATTGAGCTTCGTGCGCAGCGCGGTGCGCGGGATGTTCGACGTCCTCGCTTCGATGAAGCTCGCGTGCGCGCTGCTCGTGATGCTCGGAATCTTGACGTGGCTCGGTACGCTCGAGCAGGTGCATTCGGGCCTCTTCGACGTGCAGCGCAAGTACTTCGAGTCGTTCTTGCTCGTGCACGACTTCGGCCCGGTGTCGATCCCCTTGCCGGGCGCCAACCTGGTCTTGTCCATCCTGGCGCTGAACCTCTTGGTCGGCGGATTCGTGAGGATTCGCAAGTCGCGCGAGACGATCGGGATCCTCGTCACGCACGCCGGCATCGTGATGCTGTTGCTCGCGGCGATCGTGAAGCACCACGCGTCGCAGGACGGCCGTGTCACGCTGCGCGAAGGCGAGAGCGCGGCCTGGTTCGAGAGCGACACGCGCTGGGAACTGGTCGTGCGCGAGTCGCTGGCCGGGGGCGGGGTGCACGAACACGTCGTGCCGTTCGACGCGCTCGAGCACGGCGAAACGACCGCGCCACCGCGCGTCGAGGCCGCCGACTTGCCGTTCGCGATCGAAGTGCGCGCGGCGCATGCGAACTGCAGGCCGGGAGCGAACGGTGCGGGCGTCGAGCTCGCCCCGCTGGCGCACGATCGGGAGGTCACGCGCAACATCCCCGGCGTCGAGTTCGCGCTCGTGGGCGAGCACGGAACCGCGCCGCTGGGCGGGCTCGTGTGGGGCGCGCAGAACTCACCGTTCGCGGCCGATGTCGCGCAACGCCGCTTCGAGATCGACCTGCGCCGCGAACGGCATGCGCTGCCCTTCACGCTCGCGCTGGCGGACTTCCGCAAGGAAGATCACCCGCGCTCGAGCATGCCGCGCTCGTTCGAGAGCGACGTGGTCGTGAACGGCGATCGCAAGGTGACGATCTCGATGAACGAACCGCTGCGCGCGGACGGGCTCGTCGTGTACCAAGCCTCGTGGGGCCCGCAGGGCGCCGCGCCGGGAACCGTACTGTTCTCCACGTTCGCGGTCGTGCGCAACCCGGCCGACAACCTCCCGCTGGTCGCCTGCATAGTGATCGCGTTGGGGCTGATGCACCACTTCACGCGCAAGCTCAGGCGGCACGTCCGCCTCCAGCGCGCATCGGCGAGCGAGGTGTCTGCGTGAACGCTCTCGTGCGCTGGATCGCCGCTTCGGTCGCCGTGGCGCTCGCGCTGCTCGCCCCCGCGCGAGCTGGTGAATCACGCGCGAGCGGCACCCTCGCCGTCGAAGCCTTCGAACGTCTTCCCGTCCAGGACGGCGGTCGCGTCAAGCCGATCGCGAGCTTCGCGCGCTTCACGTTGCTGCGTGTCTCGGGCAGCACTTCGCCCAAGGACGCCGACGGTCGCAAGTACGGCGCTGCCGAATGGCTGCTGCGCCTCGCGCTGTACCCGGAGCTTGCCAACCACGATCCGGTACTTCTGGTGGAGGACTCGCAAGCGCTCGTCGCCGTCGGCCTCGCGGACGCCGAGCACAAGAAACGCGACCGATGGGCCTATGCGCGACTCGTGCCCGTGCTGCCCGATCTGCTCGATCGCGCGCACGCAGCCGAGGGGATCGCCGCGGGGCAGCGCACTTCGATCCAGGAACAGACGGTGCGCATCGCCGAGAGCGCGCTTACCGTGCTGCGGATCGGACGGTCGTTCGACTTCGCGCGGCATCGGATACCGCTGATCGAAGGCACGCGGCTGGCCGCGCTCTTCCCAGGCCGTGACGACGCGAGCGTCACGGACGTCATCGAGCGCGCGCCGCGGATCTTGGCTCTCGAGCGTGAGCTCGCTGCCACGGAGGAAGTCCGCGAGAAGGGTGTGATCACCGCGCTGTGGCGGTCGTCGACGGAGTTGTGCGCCGACGCGCAAGTCCTGGCCTGGATCCCGCCGGTGGTGAGCGTCGCGGCCGATCCGGACTGGAAGACTCCCGCGGATCTCCTGTTCGCCGCGCGTCGTGGTGAAGCGGCCGCCGAGGCACACGTGGCGCTCCTGCGCGCCGCCGAGGAAGTGGTCGCGCGGCGGACGGATCCCGTGCGACTAGAAGCAGCTCTGCGAGATCTCGTGTCGCGCGTCGAACAACTCGCGAGCGCGCGCGGCGAAACCGGCGAGCTCGGACTCGAGGTGGTGTACCAGCGACTCGCGCCATTGCGCTGGTCCGCGGCGCTTTTCCTCTTGGGCTTCGCTCTGTGCGCGATCGGCTGGCTGCGAGCGAAGAGCGTGTTCCTGACGCGCGGCGCGTGGACCGCGGCAGCCCTGGGTGTGGCGCTGTTGTGCATCGCCATCGTGATGCGCTGCTGGATCCGCGGGCGTCCGCCGGTGTCCACTTTGTACGAGACCGTGCTGTTCATCGCCGCGACCGGCGCGATCGTCGCGTTGGTGGTAGAGCGCATCCAACGCCAGAAGATCCACTTGGCCGTCGCGTGCCTGATCGGCGCGGGCGGGCTGTTCCTGGCCGGCGGCTACGAAGCGCTCGAGGGTCGCGACACGATGCCGAGCCTCGTCGCCGTGCTCGACACGAACTTCTGGCTGGCGACGCACGTCACGGCGATCACGCTGGGATACTCCGCCGGCCTGCTCGCGGCGTTGCTGGGCAGCGCCTACGTCTTCATCGCGCTCGCACGCCACCGCGGCGCCGATCCCGATCGGCAGAGATCTCTGGCGCGTTCCGTCTACGGAGTCACGTGCTTCGCGCTCTGCTTCGCGGTGGTGGGGACGATCCTGGGCGGAATCTGGGCCAACGAGAGCTGGGGACGCTTCTGGGGTTGGGATCCCAAGGAGAACGGCGCGCTGCTGATCTGTCTCGGGCAGATCGCGCTCGTCCATGCTCGTCGCGCCGGAGTGCTGCGCGATCTGGGAACCTGCGTGGCCGCGGCATTCGGCGGCACGATCGTGGCGTTCTCGTGGTGGGGCGTGAACCTGCTCGGCGTCGGACTGCACAGCTACGGCTTCACGAGCGGCATACAGCGCGCGCTGTGGACCTACTACATCCTGCAGTGGTCCGTCGTCGGTCTCGGCGTCGTCGTTTGGCTGCGTCGACGCATCACGGCGAGCAACGGGGCTCGATCGTCGGCTGCATCCTCCGCTGCCTCGTCCGCCGCGCCCGCGGAGGCAGCGCAGGACACGGTCGGGAATTCGGTTCCGCCCGCGCTGCCGCGCCGTATCGCCGCGCCGGTCGAGTCCCAGGCTCGTTAGTTCCACTTGGCCTCAACCGGGCCGCGAGATCTTGCCGAATCGTGACGAGTGAGTGGCGCCATCGCAGCCGCTCGTCCACGGTGTCGAGGGATGAGGAGCAGATCGTAGTGGCCAGAACTTCCACAGTCCGTCAGTCCGTCTCCGTCCTGTCCATCGCCCTACTTCTCGCCGGGTGCGCGGGCACGTCCAAGCGCAGCGAGAGCGTCGAGCAGGTCGACGAACTGCTCACGCGCATCGAGCGAGTCCAGGCCGAGACCGCCATCGCCAAGGACTCGGTGCACGCCGCGCTGACCGACCTCTGCACGCTGGTCTCGCCCGGCTTCAAGGGCGATGCGGCGACGGAGTTCGCGAAGTTCCTCGCGGCTTCGGAGGCCTCCGAGGAGCAAGCTGAGAAGCTGCGGGACATCACCGACCCCATGCAGGACTCGGCCAGCAAGCTGTTCCAGCGTTGGACGAAGGACATGGAAGCCTTCGGCAACTCGCGCATGCGCCAGCGCAGCCAGTCGCGCCTCGACGAGACGCGCACGCGCTTCCAGAGCATCGTCGGTGCCACGCAAGCGGCGCAGATCGCACTCGACGCGTTCCACGACGACATGCGCGATCACGCGCTGTTCCTGCGTCACGATTTGAATTCGGACGCGGTCGCCTCGATCCGTGCGGACGTGCGCGCGCTGAACGACCAGATCCGCGGCCTCGACACGCGCTTCGACGCCACGACGGCCGCGGCGCGCTCCTACGTCGAGTCGGCTGCCCTCTACGGGCAAGTCGAGGTCGAGAACACGACGCCGGTGGAAGAGAACACGGCCCGCTCGACGACGACGACCACCTCGCCGAATTCGACGGGCACGCCGACGAAGAAGCGCACCGTCACGACGCTCAAGCCGAAGGCCGCCAGCGGCAAGTCGTCGACGACCGCGACGAGCAGCACGACCACGAGCACGACGCCGGGTGCTACGGACACGCCGCCCGCTCCCGTCGAACCGGCGCCGACTCCGGCGCCGGTGCCCGAGACGCCCCCGCAACGTCTGTTCTGACCCACTCTGCGCTGCCGTGAGGCCGCGCCGCGGAAGCCCGTGTCCCACCGAAGCCCGAGCGCAACCGCCGAGGATCGCTCGTGAGCTGGATCCTGCTCGTCGTGCTCGTGCTGGCGTTGGGCATCGCACTCGGCGCCGCGCTGTTGCGGCGGGCTGAGCTCGGCCGCATGGAGGCCAAGCTCTCCGAGCGCGAGCGCGCGGTCCGGCTCGGCAGCGCGAAGGCCCAGCTCCAGCACCCGATCGTCGACTTGACGCTGTGCGTCGGCTGCGGCACCTGCGTGCGCGCTTGTCCCGAAGACGGCGTGCTCGACCTCGTGCACGGCCAGGCGATGGTCGTGAACGGCGCACGTTGTACCGGCGTGTCGGCCTGCGAGTCGGAGTGTCCGACGGGTGCGATCACGGTTGCGCTCACCGACACCGAGACGCGGCGCGACATTCCCGCCGTCGCGGAGTCTCTAGAAGCCGTCGGAGTGCCGAACCTCTTCCTGGCGGGCGAGGTGACCGCGCGTGCGTTGATCCGCAACGCCGTCGTGCAGGGCACCGCCGTCGCGGCCGAAGTCGCGCGACGCAAGGGCCAGCAAGCCGCGAGCGATGTGCTCGACCTCGTCGTCGTCGGCGCGGGGCCGGCCGGGCTCGCGTGCTCGCTGGAGGCGAAGCGTCAGGGGCTCGCGTTCGTGACGCTCGACCAGGAGCCGGCGATCGGAGGTACGGTGGCGCGCTATCCGCGGCGCAAGCTCGTGCTGACGCAGCCGGTGGACTTGCCCAACGGCGCGCGCCTCGAGAAAAGGACGTACGCCAAGGAAGAGCTGATGGATCTGTGGTCGCGCGTCGCGGCCGAGAACGAGCTCCCGATCGTGAACGGCCAGACCGTCGCCGCCGTCGAACGCAGCGCGAACGGTGTGTTCGTCGTGCGCACACGGACGGGCGAGCACGTCGCGCGCAACGTCTGCCTCGCGCTCGGACGACGCGGAACGCCCGTGAAACTGGGCATTCCCGGCGAGGACGAACCCAAGGTCGCCTACGCGCTCGTCGACGCGAACGCGTACCAGGGGCGGCGCGTCCTGATCGTCGGCGGCGGTGAGAGCGCGGCCGAGACGGCCCTGGCGCTGGCGGAGCAGCCCGGCAACGAGGTCACGCTGTCGTACCGCAAGGACGCCTTCTTCCGCGTCAAGCAGCGTACGGAAGAACGCTTGCGCGAACGCGTTTCGACCGGTCGGATCCGCCTGCTGCTGTCCAGCCGGGTCCTCGCGATCCACGAGCACGCGGTCGATGTCGCCATCGCGCAGGACGGCTTGGAGTCGACCCGCTCGCTCCCGAACGACGAGGTCTTCGTTCTCGCCGGTGGCACTCCACCCTTCGCCCTGCTCGAGAGCGCGGGCGTCTCCTTCGATCCCGAGAAGCGTCCGTCGTCGTCGCCCGTCAAGGAGCAGGGCAGCGGCCTCGTGCGCGCGTTGGCGGTCGGCTTCGTGCTCTCCGCGCTGACCTTGTCGTGGGCGCTGTGGAACAGCGATTACTACGCGGTCGGGCCGCACCAGAGAGCCGTCCATCCGCTGCACGCCGTCCTGCGGCCGAGCATGGGCACGGGTCTGATGCTGGGCATCGCGTCGACCGTCCTCGTCGCCCTGAACCTCCTCTACCTCGCGCGCCGATCGCCACGCGCGACGTGGCTCGCGTGGGGCTCGCTGCGCGCGTGGATGACGAGCCACGTCGCCACTGGGATCGTGGCGTTGCTGCTGGCGCTGTTGCACGCCGGGATGACTGCCGGCGATTCGATCGGCGGTCATGCCTTCCTCGCGATGCTCGTGCTCTTCGCGAGCGGCGCGATCGGGCGCTACCTGTACGCGTACGTGCCGCGCGCGACGAACGGTCGCGAGCTCGAGCTCGAGGAAGTGCGCGTGCGCCTCGCGCGTCTCGGCGACGCCGGCACCGGTTCGCAGCGCGCGTTCGCCGAGAAGGCGCGCGCCACGATCACAGACCTCGTCGCCCGGCGTCAGTGGCGGAGTTCCTTGCCCGGGCGCGTGAGCGCGCTCGTCCTGGGCCAGCGCGAGCTCACGCGCGTGCTGTCCGACTTGCGTGCGGAGGGCCGGGACTCGGGCCTCGCTCCCGAGCAACTGGACGAAACGCTCGTCCTCGCGCGCGAGGCCCACCGCACCGCGATGGTGGTGGCGCACTTCGAGGACGTGCGCGCTCTCGTCGCCGGTTGGCGCTACGTGCACCGCTGGGTCGCGCTGGCGCTCGTGCTGTTGCTGGTCATCCACATCGTGGTCGCGCTCTCGTACGGCACAGCTCGGACAGGGGGGGGGCTCACGTGAAGTTCGGCAACCCGAAGATCTGGGTGACGACCTGTTCGATCGCCGCGGTCCTGGTGATGGCGCTTGTCGACGTGGACCGCGCGTCGCCGGGTCCGGTGGCGAGCGTCCACGCGCGCCTCGCCGCGGTCGAGGGCGGCGAGAGCTGCTCGGTCTGCCACGGCGGCTGGTTCTCGTCGATGACGGACGCGTGTCTCGCGTGCCACGCAGCCATCGAGGACCAGATCGAGCACGGACACGGCGTGCACGGCGTGATCGACGAGACGCTGGCACAGGGTTGCGCCACGTGTCACGGCGAGCACCACGGCGCGGGCTTCGACCTCGTGAACGTGCGCACGTTCGCGCTGGCGGGCTTCCCAGATCCGCTCGAGTTCGATCACGAACGCATCGGCTGGAAGATGGACGGGCGTCACCTCGAAATCGGGTGCACGCAATGTCACGAGAACGCGCGCGTCGACGTGCTCGCGGAGGGCCAACCGCGCTTCCTCGGGCTGTCGCAGGCGTGCTCCAGCTGTCACGAGGACCCGCACGAAGGCCGCATGCAGGTGTCGTGCGCGAGTTGTCACGGCCAGACCGCGTGGGATGCGCTTCACTCGCACGGGCACGAGGTGAACCTGCCGCTCGTCGGCGGTCACGGCGACGTCGCTTGCCGCGCATGCCACGCGGAGGACGGACCTCACGCCCTCGAGACGCTCGGCGAAAGCCGCGTGCGGCCCGACGGTCGCACCTGTGCCGAATGCCACGCATCGCCGCACACGCAAGACTTCGCCTCGTTCTCCGCGCGTATCGCCGGCTTCGACCTCGAACGCGGCTGCGTCGTCTGTCACGCCGCCCTGCACACGACTTGGCGTGCGTCGGCAGAAACGCTGACCCCCGGCCAGCACGCCTTCTCGGGCTTCCCGCTCGATGCGCCGCACGGCGAAGCGCGTTGCGAGGAATGCCACGACGCCAACGCCGGCGAATTCCGCGCGCGCCACCCCGGGCGCTCGCCCGAAGCGTGCAGCACGTGTCACGCGGATCCGCACGGCGGGCAGTTCCACCAGGGTGCATTCGCGGGTCACGAGTGCACGGCGTGCCACTCGACGCTCGCTTTCGAGCCGCACGAGTTCACGGTCGAAAAGCACGCGCATGCGGCGCTGGCGCTCGACGGCAAGCATCTCGAGACGCAGTGCGAAGCCTGCCACACGATCCCGGGCGAGAACGCGCCACGCGCATTCCGGGGCATCGGATCGAACTGCGAGACGTGCCACGCCGATGCGCACCAAGGCTTCTTCGACGAGCGACTCGCCGACGTGGAGCCCGTGAAGCACGGATCGTGCGCGCAGTGCCACACCACGGCCGGGTTCGCGACCGACGCCGCGGAGTTCGAGCACGAAGCCTGGACGGGCTTCCCGATCCTCGGCTCGCACGCGCAAGAAGGTTGCGCGAGCTGCCACCCGTCCATGCAGTCGAGCGACGCGACGCGGCGGACGTTCGGTCGCGTCGCGGAACATTTCGGCGCGTTCGAGGGCTGTGTCACGTGTCACACGGACCCGCACGAGGGCCGCTTCGACACGCCCGAGCTCGCCGACGTCGTGACGGAGCGCGACGGATGCGCGCGTTGTCACGAGGAGACTTCGTTCCGCAGCTTCCCGAACGGCTTCGATCACGGTGCGTGGACGGGGTTCGAGCTCGCCGAAGAGCACGCGGAAGTGTCGTGTGCTGCGTGTCACGCGCAATTGCGCCGTCCCGACGAGGTCGGACGGACGTGGGGTCCGGCGAACGGATCGTCGTGCGCCGATTGCCATCTCGATCCGCACATGCGGCAGTTCGAGAAGGACGGCGCGACCGACTGCGCGCGTTGTCACGCCAGCGCGAGCCCGGCCTTCCTCGCGTTCGATCACGATCGGGACTCGCGGTTCGCGCTGGGAGAACAGCACCAGGGCCTGGACTGCGCCGCCTGCCACTTGACCTTCGCGCTGACCTCCGGCGTCGAAGCGGTGCGCTATCGGCCGCTGGGAACGGAATGCGTGGATTGTCACGGCATCCAGGAAGACGTCCTGATCCGTCGACGAAGGAAGTAGGAGAGGCGATGTTTCCTTCACGGATCGGGCCATGGGTGGCCGTCGCTTTGGGCGCGGTCGCCGCGCACGCGCAGGACGAGCGACCGGTCCTGGTCGAGATGCGCGTCGTCTCGAGCACGCCGAGGCGCGCGAGCGTCGACCGCGGCGCGCTCGACGGGCTCGAGCTGGGCGATCGCGTCGTCTTCCGACTCCGCGACGGTGGCGAGCGCACGGGACGTGTCGTCGCTATCGAGGATCGTTCGGCGCAGATCGAGCCCACGGACGCGAACTTCAACGCGCTGCCCGGGATGCGCGTCGAAGCGCGCCTGCCAGCCGATCGCTTCGAGCTCGTCGAGGAGGAGGTCGTCGGCGACGCGCCCATGGTGGACCCGGCGACGGATCCGGCCGCGGAAGCTCCCGTGTCTTCGGAGCACGCACCCTGGGAGCGACCCGACGACGGCTGGAGCGCCGACATGCCGCTCCTGGCGAAAGTGCGCCCATTTCGGCCGGAAGAGCGCGATCCGTACTGGTACGGCCGGGCTTGGACGTCGGTGGATGTCGCGACGAACAGCGAGGACGATCGCAGCGATCTGTACGCCCGCGCTGGCGGAGACGCGACGTTCGAGAACATCTTCGGACTCGGAGGCCGCCTCGCGCTCGACGCGGAGTGGATCCACCGGGACACCGACGTCCCCGACGACGACGACGAGAACGGAGCGAGCTTCCTCGTGCACCGCGCTTCGTATGCCTGGGGCGGAAACCGATTCGCGCCGGACCGCTTCGAAGTCGGTCGCTTCCTGCACTCCGAGTTCCCGGAGTTCGGCGTGCTCGACGGCTTCGAATGGAATCGACGACTCGCGGGCGGCGGATCGTTCGGCACCAGCTTCGGTTTCATGCCCGATTGGGACACGCTGAGCGAGGAAGGCGACGATCAGGAAGTCGCGGCGTGGTACCGCTGGGCGCGCGACGAGAGCGAGGAGCTCAGTTTGGGCGGCGGCTACCAGAAGACGTTTCGCGATCTCGACGCGGACCGCGACCTGGTCGTGCTCAAGGCGGCGTGGGTCCCGCCGAACGCCTGGAACACGCAGGCCACCGTGTGGATCGACGTGTACGGATCCGGCGACGAAGCGAAGGGATCGGGCGCGGAAGTCACGCAGGCCTGGTTCACCACGGGGAGATCCTGGGCGGACGGCAGCTCCGTCGACCTGACGTTCCGCCACCTCGCGTTCGCCGAGACGGATCGTGACGAGTTCACTCCGGTCACCCAGGCTCAACTGGCAGACGACCGTTACGACCGCGCGGCGATCTCGGCGCGACAGCGGTTGGGCGCGGTCGGTCTGCGCGAGGAGCTCGGCGTGTGGAGCGACGAGGACGAGGAAGGCGCGGACGGCGAGCTCACGTTCGAGGTGTACGACCTGTTCTTCGACGGCTCGCGCTTCGATGCCGCAGGCTTCGGAACGCAGGGCCGCTTCACGTCGCTCGCCGGCTGGCGCGTGTCGATCGGCGGCATGGGCGCAGTCATCGGCTGGCGGGCCGGATACGAGTTCGTGCTCAACGACGCGCAGGGATTCTCCTCGGCGAACGACGAGCTCCCGCAGCACCGCGCGAGCGGAACTCTCGATTGGAACACCGCATCGGGGTGGAGCCTCGCGCTGCACGGCGAAGTCCTGATCTACGACGAGGAGACCGGTTTCACGGCGGGTCTCTACCTGCAGAGGAGCTTCTGATGATCCGCTTCACTCCTTCGAAAACGTCGTTCTGGTCGGCGATCGCGGCCGCTGCGTGCCTCACCGTGGCTGCTTGCGTCTCGCACGGGAAAGACAGCGCTTCGCTGCGGTTGTGGTGGGCCGGCTTCGGACCTGTTCTGCCGCACGACACGTTCCCGGGCGACTGCTCGCTCTGTCACGAAGGCGGCGATTGGTCTCGCGTGCGCATCGACTTCACGTTCGACCACGAAGCGGAGACGGGCGTCGCGCTGAACGGCGCGCATGCCGACGCGAGCTGCATCCGCTGTCACAACGATCGCGGACCGGCCGGCGTCTTCGCCGGCCGCGGCTGCGCGGGCTGTCACGAAGACGTGCACCAGGGCTCGCTCGGATTCGGCTGTGCGGACTGTCACAGCGAGACGAACTGGTATCCGCGCGGCCAACACGAGTTGCACCGACGCACGCGCTTCCCGCTCGTGGGCGTGCACGCGACCACGTCGTGCCATCGTTGCCACCCGGGCTCGCAGGCAGGTCGCTTCACCCCGACCGACACCGAGTGCGTGAGCTGCCACGCGAGCGACCTGGCGCGCGCCGTGAACCCCAACCACGCGGGGCTGGGCTGGACGGACCGCTGTGATCGCTGCCACCTCCCGCGCACCTGGAATCAGGCCGAAATCAACGGCGGATGACTGCGCGTTCACGTCCGTGCGACCGTCGTTCGAGTCGTGCTCAAGATCGCGGAGGCCGCGGCTCGATGGATCGGTCAGGGAGAGCGCCGCGCTCGCGGCAGGGCAGGGCGGCTCATGAGCCGCGCGATCCGTGAGGATCGCGGCCTCGCGGCGAGAGCGGTGGACGGAGCAGGCGCGGACCATCGTCGCGAGAGCTCCGCGGAGGAGAGAGCAATGATCCGGATCGAGAAGTCGTGGCTAGCGGCGACAGGGCTGGTGCTCTTCGCGAGTTGTAGCGGCGAGACGAGCACTCTGACGGTACAGACGGCGTCGTCGTGCATGCTGTGTCACAACGGCTCGCTCGAGGAGGATTACTCGGGCCCGGGCCTCGAGAATCCGCACCCTTTCACCGGCGCTTCGGCCGTCAGTTGCACGACTTGCCACGGCGGTGACCCGAACGGCATCGACATGATGTCGAGCCACGTGCCTCCGCCACCGCAGATCGGCGACGACGTGTTCCAGGACGACAACGCGCAGGCCTACTTCAATCGACTGACGCTGGCGGGGATGGACAAGTTCCCCGACTACGTGGTCGACGGGAAGACGTACACCGCGCTCGACTATCTGCAGTTCGTGAACCCGGGCGACCTGCGCGTCGTCGAGCACGGCAAGAGCTGCGGTCAGTGCCACGCCGGACACGCGGACATCGTCTCGAAGAGCCTGCTCTCGACCTCCGCAGGGATTCTCGCCGGCGCGTCGTTCGCCGCCGGGATCTCGAGCTTGGTCCCGGAGAGCCAGGGTCTCCACCAGGACACTGCCGCCGACACCGGGTTCCGCGCTGTCCAGGACGCGAACTTTGCCGGTAACCAGAGCTTGGTCGGCGCCGTCGCGCGTCTGCTCGAGTACCCGGTGTTCAGCGAGCGCAACGTCACGGGACCCGAGCAGATATTCAACAATCCGGCCTACGACGCGGCGGGATTGGCTGACGACCTGGATGCGGAGAATCGCGCCATCCCGGGATCGCCGCTGGCGAATCTCTACCTCGAGCAAGTCGCGTTCACGTGCGGCGATTGCCACCTCGGCAGCGCCGGCGCGAACAATCGAGCGGGCGATTTCCGCTCGTCGGGCTGCACGGCGTGTCACATGCCTTACGCGCTCGACGGCAAGAGCCGCAGCACGGATCCGAACATCAACAAGCTCGAGCCGGCCGATCCGGACGACATCGACGACCCCGAGCGCTCGCACCCGCGCTCGCACGTGATCCACGGCGTCGCGCGCACGCTGCCCTCCGGCGCAGTCGTGCCGGGCATCGAGGACCACACGTGCGCGGGTTGCCACCAGGGCAGCAACCGCACGGTCATGCAGTACTGGGGCATCCGGCTCGACCAGAACGCCGACGTGCGCAACAACCGTCAGTATCCGGCGAACCCGATCACGAACCAGACCACCGCCAACGACCCGCGGCTCTTCGACGCGGTCGCGCAGAACAACACCTTCAACGGCCGCAACGCGAATCAGTACCTCCTGCGCGAGGACTACGACGGCGACGGACGCGACGACACGCCCGAGGACGTGCACTACCAGGCCGGTCTCGGATGCATCGACTGCCACGGCAGCTGGGACATGCACGGCGGCGACGCGACGAACCCGGACGGGCTCGTGCGCAGCCGCATGGAGCAGCAGACCGCGATCTCGTGCGAGAGCTGCCACGGCACGATCGACGACTACGCGCCCGTGTCGCCGGGCACGACGTACGAGGGCGTAGCGGCGAACGTCGCCGCGGACTCGAAGGGCAACGCGCTGCGCCACGTGTGGCGCGGCACGGACGGCCACACTTATCTGAAGAGCCGGCTGACGGGCAACACGCACGTCGTCCCGCAGACGAAGGACGCGGTCGTCGACAGCGGCAAGGTCAATCCCTTGACGTCACAGCCCTACTACAGCGCGAAGGCCTCGTACGCGATGGGCCGGATCGACGCCTCCACGGCGAACGGGATCGGACCCAAGCAGACCGGGACGACGCACGAAGGGTTCAGCCACACGGACAACATGGATTGCGCGTCGTGTCACGCCGCGTGGACGAACACGTGCATGGGCTGCCACCTGTCGGGCGAATACGACAACGGCAACAACTTCAGCAACATCACGGGCGAACGCATCGTCTTCAAGCAGCGCACCGCCGACTTCACTTACCAATCGCCGCTCTTCTTCCAGCTCGGCGTCGACCCCTCGGGCAAGATCACGCAGTTCAGCTCGAATACGAAGGTCTTCTTTCAGTGGGAAGACCGCAACAACCAGCTCTCGCAGCGCTTCTCGTTCAGCGACCGCAAGGGCATGGGCAACTCGCCCGACGCGCCGTCGGGGTTCCCGTCGCTTTCGCACAACGCGATCATGGCGCACTCGATCCGCGGCAGGGTGGATGCGACGCGCGAGGGGCCGCGCTACTGCGTCGCCTGTCACCTGACCGACACGGGCGTGGAGGAGTTCGGCACGCAGTACGACTCGTTCCGCACCGCGATGGCGGCCGGCAATTGGGGCGCGCTGGACTTCAACTTGCTCCGGCAACACTTCGGGCGGAACACGGGGAACACGCTGAACTCGCCGCTCTACGTGCACGGCGTTGCGGGCCTCGGCACCGGCCTGTTCCTGTTCGACGTGAACGGGGCGCCCGTCAATCCGCTCGACACGTTCGCCGGCCGCAAGGGCGCGGACAACGTGGCGCCATCCACCGTGTTCAATCCGGCCAACGTCTTCTTCGACCTCGACCGCATCGTCGAGTCCGACGGCCGCTCGAACGGCTCGAGCAACCACGCCTGGCTCAACGGCGTCGACGGATCCCCTCTGCGCGCCGGTGCCACGGATCCGGGCATGGCCGGGCCGCTGGGGTGGGATCTGATCCAGCTGCTGTGCGATCCAGTGAACGGGCTCGTGCTCGACTCGTGGATCGACTCGGACGCGGTGCCGCGCGGCGACGCGAGCGGGTTCCTCGGCAGCGGGTAGTACGGAGTCAGGCTCCACTCCGCCGTTCTCGACGACCTACGTGCCTGTTCAGGCGAGCGGGGCGAGAACGGCGGGGTGGAGCCTGACTCGGTACATCACCACACGATGCGCACCGCGTTGGACAAGTTCCACGCGCCGCCCGATGCGGGTCCGCAGAAGGTGGCGTTCGCGTCGCGGTACCACGACTGGTACCCGCGGATCGAACCGGGCGTCAGTGGATCACCTTGCGCGGCGGAACGCGTACGAATCGACGACTGGCCGGCGCCTGGGACGACGAGTGAGCCGCTCACCGCGTTCGTCGTGTACAGCCGCACGAGGAGCCCGCCGATGCAGCGCAGCCCGTCGCCGAACAGGATGGGCGCGCCGAGCAGCGCGTCGCCCTGGAACACGAGCGTCGCCGCGTTCGGCGGAAGTCGCGCCAGCTGAGGCACTGCGCCCAAGCGGGGACGGCGCCGACGACGACGATAGCCGTGGCGAAGGAGAGGAGACGGCGACGGGAGAAGGGGTTCATGGTGGGGCGATCCTCGTGGGTCCGAGTCGTTGTCCCTGGGGCGCGCGCCGTTGCGGCCTTTGAACGGGAATCGATCGCCGATTCCGTCGGTCGTCGGGGAGGCGCTGAGGGCCCGGTCGGCGACGTGTCCGGGTGCTGCGCGCCGCGGGGGCGCGCGTCGGCACCGTCGGCCGCTTCACGTCGGAGCGGGACGAATCGGCGATACGCGCGTGAGCGGAGCCTGACTCCGTATGATCCCTCCGACGACGACCATGAAGCCCTTCCTTCGCATCCGCACGCTCCTCGCGACGACCCTCCTGGCCCTTGCCGTCACGGCTTGCACCGGGCCCGAAATGAGCGGCGGACTCGCTGCCGACCTCGGCTCGCGCTCGCGCCCTGTCACGACGACCTCGGCCGAAGCGCAACGCTGGTTCGACCAGGGCCTCGGCTGGCTCTACGCCTTCAACCACGACGAAGCGATCCACTGCTTCAGCGAGGCGGCCGAGATCGATCCCGGCTGCGCCATGGCCTGGTGGGGGATCGCGACGGCCAACGGGCCGCACATCAACTTCCCGATGGTGCCGCCCGAGCGCGACAAGTTCGCGCGTGAGGCGATGCGGCGCGCGCGCACGCTCGCGGTCGGCGCGACGCCGGTCGAACGCGCGCTCATCGCCGCGCAGTTCGAGCGCTGGGGCGAGACCGTGCCCGAGGATCGCGGTCCGCTCGACGTCGCGTACGCCGAGGCGATGATCGTGGTATCGCGCGAGTTCCCGCAAGATTCCGACGTTGCGGCGCTGGCGGCCGAGGCGTTGATGGACCTGCAGCCGTGGGATCTGTGGACGCGCGCCGGCGCGCCGAAAGGTCGCGTGAACGAAGTCCTGGCGCTGCTCGAGCACGCGCTCGCGCTCGACTCTACGAACCCGCTCGCGAACCACCTCTACATCCACGCCACCGAGGCTTCGCCGCGGCCCGAACTCGCGCTCGACGCGGCGGACCGGCTGGTCGATCTCGTGCCCGGCGCGGGTCACTTGGTCCACATGCCGTCGCACACGTACGTGCGCACGGGCCGGCTCGCCGATGCGTCGCGCGCGAACGAGCGTGCGATGGAGGTCGACGCGAGCCACCGCGACCGGTTCCCGCGCGACGGCTTCTACCGCGCATACATGATGCACAACGCGCACTTCCTGGCGTTCAGCTCGATGATGGAGGGCCGTTCGGAATCGGCGCTGGCGGCGGCGAACCGGATGCTCGCGGACTTGCCGCCCGAGTTCGTGAAGAGCGCCGGTCCGCTGGTCGACGGCTTCATGCCCGTCGTGCTGCACGTGTACCTGCGCTTCGGACGCTGGGAAGACATCCTTGTGCAGCCGGCGTTTCCCGAAGAGTTCCTCGTGGCGAACGGCGTGCGTCACTACGCGCGCGGCGTCGCGCACAACGTACTCGGCGATGGGGGCGAAGCGCTGGCGGAGCTGCATGCGCTCGAAGCGATCCTCGCGCGGCTCGACGATCGCCCCATCGGCAACAACGCGGCTAAATCGGTGATGCGCATCCCGCGGCTGGTGCTCGCCGGCGAGATCGCGTTCACGGCCGGACGTCACGACGAAGGGCTCGATTTGCTGGCACAGGCCGTCGCGGTCGACGACGAGCTGCGCTACGGCGAACCGCCCGACTGGATGATGCCGGTTCGGCATCCCTACGGCGCGATGCTGCTCGAGGCCGAGCGTTGGAGCGACGCCGAGCGCGCATTCCGCGAGGACCTGAAGCTCTTCCCCGAGAACGGCTGGTCGCTCTTCGGCCTCGAGCGCGCGCTGCGCGAGCAAGGCCGCGCTGCGGAGGCCGATCGCGCCGCCGCGCGCTTCGGAGCAGCGTGGTCGCGCGCGGACGTGGAGATCCACGCGCCGTGCCTGTGTCAGCCGGGCGAGACCGCGGGAGCCTGACCGACGCGCATCGGGCCGAGACCGGGTGGGAGTTTCACCCGGCGCGCGGCCCCGGGGTTAACCTCGAAAGGCTCCCCCTGCGCCGTCCGGATCGCGCACGCTCCGCGCGGCACGCACATCTCGCCGATGTGCCTGCAGCCGACATGGTGCCGACATGACCCACTCGAGCCGCCACCCCATGTTCCGGACGAACCTGCTCCTCGCCCTCGCGGCGCTCTCGTCGACCGTCGAAGCCCAGACCCTCGTCGGCGTCCACTGGGACAGCGGTGCGATCCACGAGATCTCGACTGTGGACGCGAGCATCACGCCGATGGGGTTCTCGGCGCCGCGGTTCCTCGGGGATCTGACGCTGGCAGCCGACGGATTCCTGTACGGAATCCGCTCGGGCGCCGATCCCGAGCTCGTCCGGATCGATGGGGTTTCGGGCGTCTCGCTGGTCGTCGGTCCGCTGGGACTGCCGAGCGTTTTCGAAGGCGCGCTGGCGATCAGCCCCGCCGGGATCGCCTACGGATTCTCGGTCGGTACCAGTACGACCCCGCAGCTCTTCCAAGTCGATCTGGCGACCGGAGCGGCGACGGGGCTCGTCGCGCTGTCGAACCCGCCGCATGAGATCAATGGCGCCGCGTTCCGTTCCGATGGAGTGCTGATGGCGCTCGAGCGCGTGACGAACTCGCTCGTCACCATCGACCCCGCGACGGGCGCAGTCAGCGCGATGCAGGTGCTCACGCCCTACTTGGGCAGCGTCGGCGGTCTGACGACGATCGGCGGCGCGGGCTACTTCGTCCGCGCTGGTCCGGGCTCCGCGGGACCGAGCACGCTGTGGCAAGTCGATCTCCACACCGGCGCCCACGTGTTGGTCGGAGACCTCGGGCCGATCGGGTGGGGGACCGGTTTCAGCGGACTCGCCGCCGTGCCCGCGCCGCCGGGGACGCCGTTCTGCTTCGGATACGGCACCACCCTCACCTGTCCCTGCGGCAACAATACGAGCCTCTACCAGCGCGCGGGCTGCGCGCACTCCCAGAGCGCGGGCGGCGTGCTGCGCGTCGGCGGCACGGCGAGCGTGTCGAACGACACGCTGCTCCTGCGCGGCAGCAGCATGTCGTGGTCCTCCGCGCTTTACCTGCAAGGCAGCGCGACGCTCGGCGGGGGATTCGGCGCGCACTTCGGCGACGGTCTGCGCTGTGCGGGCGGGACGATCGTGCGCCTCGGCACGAAGCTGAACGAGGGCGGCCGCTCGCAGTACCCGGACTCGGGCGATGCGAGCGTGTCCGTGCGCGGCACCGTTCCGGCGGGTGCGACGCGTCACTACCAGGTCTGGTACCGCAATGCGGCCGCGTTCTGCACGCCGGAGACGTTCAACCTGACCAACGGCGTGACCGTCATTTGGTCGAACTGACGTCGGCGGCTCACGCGCGTACCATGCGCGCATGCTGGCCTTCGACATCGAGCTCGCTTCCGTCGTCGAGATCCCCGCGGGTGGGGATCTCGATCAACTGGGTCCCTTCGACATCGCCGTCGCCGCGGCGCGCGACGATCGCGGCGGATCGTGGACGTGGCACGGCGACGAGGGCGGACTTCCTGCCGCGAGGATGAGCGCGAGCGACGCGCGCGCCGTTCTCGTCGCGCTGCGCGAGAAGCAGCTCACGGGCGAACACATCGTCGCGTGGAACGGAGTCGGGTTCGACTTGAAGTGGCTCGGCATCGCGGCCGGCGACGTGCACCTCGCGGGCGAGGTCGCGCTCGATTCGCTGGATCCGATGCTACAGATCTTCCACGCGCGCGGGTTTCCGATCGCGCTCGCGGCGGCGGCCGAGGGACTCGGGGTCACGCAGAAGAAGTCGATGCACGGCGCCGAGGCGCCGAAGGCCTGGGCGCGCGGCGAGCACGCGCGCGTGGTCGAGTACGTGCACGGCGACTGCCAGCTGACGCTCGAGGTCGCGCAGCGCATCCTCGCCGCGCGCAGCATGCGCTGGATCACCAAGAAGGGCACACCCGCGACGGAGCCGATGAGCCGATTGCTCAGCGCGCGCGAGATGCTGCGCCTCCCGCCGCCCGACCAGTCGTGGATGTCGACGCCGATCCCGCGCGAGCGTTTTTTCGCGTGGATTCCGCCCGTTTTGACGAGCTGACCGGTCGCCGCGCGAAACCGGTCGCGAGGCTCATTCGAGCAGCTGCAACGTCAGCACGTTGAGCGCCGTCGCGCACATCGGGCCGCCGTGTTCGAACGCCCAGCGATCCGGTTGCAGCCATCCGCCGTGCGCGCACGAACCCTCGTCCCGGTCCTGCAGCGCGGGCAACGAATCCGCCGCGAGCGTCCGCCACGGCGCCCAGTACGTCGTGTTGCGCCGCGGGGGCATCCGGCCCGCCGAGGAAGCTCAGCGCGAGCGTGCCGTGGTGCCAGTAGAAGTAGTCGACGGACGAGCGGTCGTCCGACACCGTCGGCAAGTCCCGCAGCAGTCGATCGGTGCTCATGACGAGCAGCGGATCAGGCCTTCACGAGCGCATCGCGCGCCGCGCGTCGCCGTCGCGTCAGCTCCTCGCGCTGGAAGGAGGGCGGTCACACGCCGCGCTGCTCGAACGCTTCGCGCTCGGAGTCGTTCTTGACTGTCGCCTTGGCCAACTTCTCGGCGGAGGACCGCGTGTCCGCGAGGAGTTCCTGCGCACGCGCTTCGAGCAATTCGACGAGGCTCGAGCCGACCGCGGAGTTCTCGGCGTCGTAAGCAGCCCGCGCGTGCGCCAGCGGTTCGAGCGCGGGATCGGGAGCCTGCGCGGCAGCCACGGATGCGAACGCGACGAGGCACGGGATCCAGGGCACGAGTATCCGCCGGGCGAGCGAGCGATGCGGCATGAGAACGGGTCGGGAGGGACGATCGTGCGACCGGACGCGCGAGAGGCGAGCGCGCCGCGCCGGTCCACCCGGCCGCCGGATCATCGAAGGGCGCGCGTGACTGGTCAACGCCGGATCGAGCGCACATTCCGCGGCGGCGTGGCGGTGTGTCGCCGTGGCGACGTCAGCGCCGAGCGGACTCCGCGGCGGCCGCGATCGCGTCGAGGTTCTTCGCACCCCGCGGCCATCTTCTTCATCATCGGCTTCATCGAAGTCCCCATCTCCCGGGCGAAAAAGGTCAGCGGAGTGGCCTCGAACGACATCTCGATCTCCGCGCCGCCGTGGCGAGTCGGAAAACCGTATCGACCGGGGCGCGCGCCTGCCGTGTGACGCTGGGCGCGGTCATGGCTTCAACGCGTGCGCTTGTAGGTGATCTCGACGACCTTCGCGTTCACTTCGCCGATCGGCAGATCGTGCACCTCGAGGCGCATCTCTTCGGCGGAGACGAAGCGCCACGCGTACTTGACCATCTTGTCGTGCTCGCCGGTGAGGTACTCGTCCAGCGTCCCGTACATCACGAGCGACTTGCCGTCGGGGGTCATGTCGCCCTCGCCGTGCGTCATCGCGGTGTCGAACGACGAGATCCACGTCGACACGTAGCTCATCTTGAAGTTGTCGTAGCCGAGCAGCATCACGCCGCCGCCGTTCATACCCATCATCGAGCCCGACCAGTCGAGGTCGAGCCAGCGGCCGGCGACGCGCCAACGGAACTCGGCCGTGCCCTTCTCGGGCGGCGTCGGTTCCGCGCCCATGTAGAAGCGCGTCTCCGTCGTCCACTTGCCCACGAACCGCTCGAGAGACTTGTGGTTGTCACCCGGCTGCGTCCAGCGCCGGGCCTTGTCCATCATCTCCTTGATCTCCTTCGTGCCGTCCTGCGGCGGGTCTGGGATCAGCGCGGCGCACAGCAGTCCGGTCACGAAACAGGCGGTCGGGATCGTCGCGTTCATCGTCGGTTCTTCGGATGGGGAAAGGAGTCAGGGTTCGGAGCGGGCATTCGATTCGGCCGCGAGAGCAGCCATCACGGCGAAGCGTGTGCGCAGGCAGCCGTCGAGCCCATCGATGCTCGAGGTCGCGGGGTCCGCACTCCGTCGTTCGAGAGGCACGACGCACGCGCAGAGGAGCGCGAAGGCGAACAGCGCACCGGCCGTGTCCCGCGCGCGCGATGCGCGCAGAGGGCGGTCGAGCGCAGCCAGACGACTCAATATCTGCGCGCGAGGCGGCGCGAACTGCGCGATGGCGAAGGGCCGCGGCATCGCGAGAGCGCGCGCGTGGTCCGACAGGGTGGCGCGGTAGCTAGCCGGATCGGTGGCATTGCGCGCGGCGCGTTCGTCGCAAGCGATCTCGCGCAGCGTTTCGGCATGACGCGCTGCCCAATGCACGGCGGGATGGAACCAGAAAACGATGCGCGCGACGTTCCAGGCCAGAGCGGCCCACGCGTCGCGGCGCACGACGTGGGACAGCTCGTGGAGCAGCACGTGCTCGGTCGCGCGCGAGTCGGCCCGAGCCGCGACGCGCGCGGGCAGGACGATCACGGGGCGAAACAGACCGACCACGGCCGGGCCGCGCGCTGTCTCAGCGACACGCACGGGAGGCGCTTGGGGGAGCCCTATGCGGCGCGCCAGCTCGCGAGCGCGCGCTTCGATGCGTTCGCCGGCTGCTCCTGCGCCGTCGAGCCATTCGCTCCGGTCCGCGCGCCAGCGTGCCGCCGCGCGCGCGGCGAACGCACCGAAGCCGAGCATCCAAGCAACCGCGATCGCCAGCGCGAAGTCCGAGAACACGCGCGCCGACGAGGGCGCGACCGTATCGGTGCCGAGCAGGTGGACGAGCGCGAACGGGGACTCGAGCCCGGGCGGCAGCACGAGACGCGCGAGGAACGCCCACGTGAACGCGCTGCGTATGCTCACAGCGGCCTTGTGCAGGAACGCGCGCTCGGCAAGGGCGAAGAGGGCCGCGAGTACCGCGATTTGCAGCGAAAGCTGCACGATCCACGCGAACCAGTCCTCCGCCAGCGACTCGAGCGCGATGTTCACGGCTCGTCCTCCGACAGGAGCCGCGCCAGCTTCTCGCGCTCCTTGCGCGTGAGCTGCTCTTCGCTGGCCATGTGCTGCACCAGCGCGCCGAGCGAGCCGCCGAACGCGCGCTCGAGCAAGCCACGCAGCGCGGTGACGCGCGCTTCACCTTGCGTCACGCGCGGTGCGTAGTAGCTCGCGTTCCCGCGCAGGCGCTCGGACAAGACGCCCTTCTCGACGAGGCGCGCGAGGAGCGTCTTCACCGTCGTGTAGGCCCAACCCTTCTCCGCCTCGACGATCTCGAGCACGTCGCGCGCGCTGGCGGGGTGGCGCTGCCAGACCGCCTGCATGACGGTCCACTCGGCTTCGGTCAGCTTCGGTTCGTCCTTCGACATCTGTAGCTGATCCTACTACAGATGTCGCAGGCGTCAAGAGGGTCGTCGTCGTACGGAGTCAGGTGAGTTCGTGCAGGGTGTACGGTGCCTGGAACGAACCCGACGCTTTCATCGGCGCGCCACAGGCGCGCCGATGAAAGCGTCGGGTTCGTTCCAGGCACCGTACACCCTG
>Ga0105044_10001869_pt1 | contig 28512 bp, 12 predicted proteins | sample MAT01_FD_78092 | JGI IMG/M metagenome (GOLD analysis project Ga0105044, IMG submission 78092) | Freshwater microbial communities from Lake Fryxell liftoff mats and glacier meltwater in Antarctica - MAT-01 | ecosystem: Environmental > Aquatic > Freshwater > Ice > Liftoff microbial mat | place... | reverse complement strand
TGAGAAAAAAAATCGCAATTCCAATCTTTTCCCACTCCTAACGCGAGTTGTTGGGGAAGTTGGGTTAGCAGCTACGGCCTGGGAACGAGCTCGAGCATTTGGAAGCCGTTTATGCAGCGCAGAGTCACTCTCGGCAAGAGTGACCCACCGTGGGTCACACCTGCCGGGTGTGACCGATCGACCGGCAAAAGGGAACGCAGCTCAATTCACTCGTCTGTTCGCCGGTCAGCCACAGTGCCATTCGTGCCATGCACCTAGCAACCCTCGTTACCTACAGCCTAAACCGCTACAACCTCCAGGGGTGGAAGCCTGTGAAAAAAGCGATACTTCTTGCTGATAGCCAGTACGTTCCACAGGTGCCATGATTCGCCGAATAGCCCGTTTAAACAAGAGGAACTGTTTTCTCTGGCGGCGATGCTGCATCGAGAGACGTTGGCTTTGCCTGTTTCCAGCACCGTGCCACTCAATCCTGATGGCCGTGTACCACCGATCACGATCTCGCTCAAAGCGGGTGACAAACTCGCACCGGATTGGCATCTCGCTTCCTTTCCAAGAACTGAGTTTTCCACCCAGCTGCTTCGTAACCCTAGCGACACGCGTGAGCAGTTTGCCGCGATTGTTACAGCGCCTACGAACCGGCGGTTTCCACGAGTCATCATGAATCGGTTATGGCATCGCTATCTCGGTTGGGCGATAGTGGAGCCGATCGATGATTAGGGCTCAGCAGGTGAAGTTGACTCGAGACTCTTGGACTGGCTCGAACGCGATTTCGTCATGGCTGGCTATGACCTAAAGCACGCCGCTCGGTCTATCTTTCTTTCACAAGTGTACCAATCGGCAGCGTTGAATCAGAAAGAAATAGCATCCGCCAAACGATCCAAGCAACTTGCAAATGGTCCTGCACGCCGCAGATTGTCCGCAGAGCAACTTATTGATTCTTTATTTGCCATGTCCGGCAAAGCCATGGACTTGGAGCCGATGTCTCTCGACCCAGAGGGCCGGCGGCCACCCGAGCAATTCCTGCACCTCGGTTTTCCGTCCCGGGCCTGGCAGTTAGCGTCTACATCCACTGACCGGGATCGACCCGCCCTGATGCTGCCGGCTCTGCAACAAGTATCGGATGTAATGATGTCGTTCGGCTGGCGAGATTCGCGACCGACGCCACTGTCTGTTCGAGACGAATCCGCCAGCCCACTCCAATCGTTGATCCTCGGCAATGGGCTTGCGTCGACTCGGATTGCACGTTTGTCGGATGACAGTCTGTTCACGGAACTGGCATGGTCCGCGACCGCGCCGCGTGAATTGTTCGAAAACCTGACTCTGACGGTTTTGGGTCGCACGCCCACGGAGGAAGAACGAATGGCGTACGAAGCTTTGCTGTCTCCGGGCTTTTCGTCGCGGCGACTTCATCGACGCCCAACTTTGAATCCCGTCGCATCGCATAAACGCAATGCGGTTTCGTGGGCGAACCATTTGGTACCGGAAGCAACGCGAATCAAACTCCTGCTGGAGCAAGAGATTCTGCGAGGCGACATACCCACTCAATGGCTGGAAAGCGATTGGCGCGATCGCATGGAAGATGCGATCTGGTCACTGATGAACAGTCCAGAGTTTTTGTTTGTTCCCTAGCCTACGAACAATTCAGTCTACGAACAATGCATCCAACAAAGCAGTCTTGTATCATGAAGCGACGTCAGTACCTACAGTGGATGGGGAGTGCCGCGGCCTTGGGCTGCCTAAATACTAGCGTTGTAAAGCCCGCTTTGTGCAGCCCATTCCAGGCCCCAAAGATCGCGCCGCTATCGCGAGTAGGGACCGCGGACAGCTGCATTTTTCTATGGCTCGGTGGGGGCGCTTGCCAGATCGATACGTTTGACCCGAAGAGATTGAGCACAGGTCGCAAGGATCCTGGCTCCGCATACGCGGCAATCGATACGGCCATACCCGGAGTACAACTCTGCCAACATCTGTCGCGGACTGCGAAACTTCTTGATCGCTGCGCAGTGGTCAGGAGTCTTCATCACAATGTGGTAGATGAACATGCGGCCGCAACCAACCGGGTCCATACTGGACGACCGCCCGCGGATTCAACTGTATACCCATCCATCGGTTCGATCGTCTCGCACCAGCTGGGTGCAAATGGTGATGGGGTTCCAGCGTATGTTGTCGCCGGATACCCGAGCGCCTCGCGTGGCCCTGGTTTTTTGGGTGCGCAGTACAGCTATGTTTATTTGACCGACACCGAGCTCGGTCCTTCTGGGTTGCGCAAACCGACCGGGCTTTCCGACGCACGAAACAATCGTCGTGCCGATCTGGCAGCCCGGTTACGAGGAGACTTTGCCCGTAGGAACCCGGAAGATGAGCGTATTCGCGACTACGTCGCTGCTGCAGAGGCGGGCGTTAAACTGACCAGTCCAAAATTCATGAGCGTGTTCGATCTGAAATCGGAATCGGATACCCTGCGTGGAGCATACGGTGGCGAGTTTGGTCAACGCTGTCTGTTGGCTAGACGGCTGGTTGAGTCCGGAGTTCGTTTCGTCGAAGTCTCCTTCAATCTGAATTTTATCAACGGAACGGGCTGGATGACACACAACGAGGGACAATTGCAACAACACGTTTTGATCGATCAATTGGACCAAGCGATCGCAGCCTTGTTGCTCGATTTAGAGAATCGCAATCGATTGGATCGCACTTTGGTGGTCGTCGCGACTGAGTTCGGCAGGCCCCCTGAGTTCGGCAGGCCCCCTGAGTTCGACGGGGGTGGGGGGCGCGGGCATCAGAGCACTGCATTTAGCGGTTTGTTAGCCGGTGGCGGTTTGGCGTTGGGCCAAGCGATCGGCACTACCGATGAGCTCGGTCGAAAGATTGCGTCGCGGCCGGTCTCGATCCCGGACTTCCATGCTACGATCCACCGCGCGTTGGGGATCGATCCAAGCGAAGAGTTGTACGATGGTGATCGCCCTGTACCGATCACCGACCGCGGTCAACCGATCGCGGAGTTGTTCACTTAGACTCCCTTCCCTATGTTCCTATGTGCGGTCGCTTCACTCTCAAGACTCCCGTTGCCAATTGGCTCTCCAGTCTGTTTCCGGATTGGCAAACTCAATCGCCGACTCCCTGGCTGGCACTACCCGATGGTTTGCGTGAACCTCGCTACAACATTGCCCCGACTCAACAAATTGCGGTGGTGCGTATGGGTGGTGATGGTGCGACGGAACTGAGTAGTATGCGGTGGGGATTGGTGCCCAGTTGGGCGGATTCTCTTTCGGTCAGTTACATCAACGCGAGGTCGGAGACTCTCGCGGACAAACCAAGTTTCCGCTCCTTGCTCCGGAACAAACGTTGCGTTGTACTGGGTGATGGCTACTACGAATGGAAAAAACTATCCACCAAAGCGAAAGAACCCTATTGGATTCATTCACCTGATGAGCACGTTTTTGCCATGGCTGGCTTGTGGACTGAGAATCGCAAAATTCCTATCGAGGGTTCCGAAGCCCGATCGATTGTCTCTGCCACGATCATCACGACCGAATCCAACCGAGATGTCTCGGAAGTCCATGACCGTATGCCCGCCATTCTTTGGAGTTCAGAGCAAATTGCAGCTTGGCTCGCTCCATCGAAGGCCGACGCCTCTGACGACGAAAGATTACTAAACCTGCTCGTTCCAAGTCCCCTCGATTGTCTTCGGCTTAGGGTGGTCACTCCCCAAGTCAATAACGCTCGCAACGAAGGTGCGCACCTTCTCTATGGACTCGAAGACGGCTCGATGCATTCACCAGATGGTCTACGAAGTGAATAAATCCGTCGGGGCATGAACTGTCTCCCTGCCCATCCCGTACTTTCTTTGGCAAGTCAAAAGAATCAATCTTACGGGGGGGCTTATGAGTTATTTAATCCGTGATCTGAATCGGGCTTTGAATCGGGCATGTTCTCTTAGATCCGTGATTCTCCTAGTCTGCCTGGGAGTGATTGCGATCGGTTGTAGCCGTGCGTCGAACAAGACGGTTGTGGAATCCAGGTTGCGATCTCCGACGGAGCCACCAACGCGAGAGCCTGCGATCGACAGCAGCTTTACCATGGATCGGGAAGCCTACGATTCCTTCGAAGAGAATGAGTTCTTTTCCACGTTAGACCAGCCGCAATCCACCTTCGCGATCGATGTCGATACTGCGTCGTACGCGAATGTTCGACGGCTCATACGCGACGGGATACTCCCACCCAAAGGAGCCGTTCGTCTCGAAGAAATGGTCAATTACTTCCCGTACGACTATCAGGAACCAGCGGGTCCTCATCCGTTCTCAGTGGCAACCGAGATGGCAGAGTGCCCCTGGAACGATAAGAACCGACTCCTTCGAGTTGCGTTGCGGGGTAGGTCCGATTCCGATCAAGCTCGCAAAGCGTGCAATCTCGTGTTCCTTATCGACGTATCGGGCTCGATGGGATCCAACGAGAAACTGCCATTGGTCCAATCGGCTCTGCGCTTGCTGGTCAAAGAGCTCGATGATCGCGATCGCATTGCCATCGTTGTCTATGCGGGGGCCAGCGGTTTGGCGTTGCCCAGCACTGCGGTTCGCGAATCGTCGAAGATCCTCGCGGCCTTGGAAAACCTGTCCGCGGGTGGTTCGACCAACGGTGGTTCCGGCATCTCGCTCGCTTACAAAGCAGCGGAAGAGAATCGAATAGACGGAGGGGTTAACCGGGTCATCCTATGCACCGATGGCGATTTCAACGTCGGAATTTCCAGCCAAAGCGATCTGGTCGATCTTGTACAGACCCAAGCCAAGCAAAAGGTGTTTCTCAGCGTTTTGGGATTCGGCAAAGGCAACCTTCAGGACGCCACCATGGAGAAACTGGCCGACAAAGGGAACGGAAACTACGCTTACATAGACTCGCTATTGGAAGTTCGCAAAGTGTTGGTGGAGCAACGTAGCGGTACGCTTGTGACAATCGCTAGCGACGTCAAAATACAGATCGATTTCAATCCCAAACACGTGGCGAAGTACCGGTTGCTGGGCTACGAAAATCGAATCCTGGACAACCAGGATTTCCGTGACGATCAGAAAGACGCCGGAGAAATGGGGGCGGGCCATACGGTGACGGCCTTCTATGAACTGGTCCCTCAGAACGAACGCGGGTCGGCAGATGCGAGCAACGAACCAATCCGGACATCCGAGTTTGTCGACCGGAAACCGTCCAAAGGATCGGAAACCGACACTATGTTGACCGTGAATCTGCGTTACAAACGACCGGAAGTGGACACTGCAAACGAGTTTCAAGTTCGGGTCCAATTCGACGGAATCGGCCAGACTCCGACGACCGACTTTGCATTTGCATCGAGCGTCTTGGCTTACGGAATGCTTCTGCGAAATAGCAAGTTTGCAGGACATGCCAATTGGGACTGGGTCATTGCCAACGCCGAGAAGAATGTTGGCAAAGACCCTTTAGGACTGAGGAGCGAATTTGTTCAATTGGCCAAATCCGCACGCCGCATCGTTCCAAATGCTCGTTAGCGGAAGGTAGGACCGTTTGGCTGCCCGTTGGCCGTGTTCATTTGGGGCATCGAGTGATTGGGCGGCATCGACATAATGGGAGGTAAACCTTGCATTCCCGCCACCGCCCCGGACCCTTGCGCTGAGAAATCGTAACCGGTTGTTCGGCCAACACTACCTGGTCGGTAGGGGGTTGCACCAGCATAGTTCTGTGCCGACATGGCTTGATGGCCGTTCGACTGCTGTGCCCCTGGAAATGCGTTCGGCATGTTGGACGGCGGAGGCAACGCAGTGGCGGACGCTTGCATTGTTGGATTAAACCCGGCTTGCATCGCAGGTACGTTGCTGCTGGCCATTGTAGGATAGGCCGAGAGACTCGGTGTTTGCGGAACCCCTGTACCGGCTCCGCCGTATGCAGGTGGGAGGCCAGCCATTGCATTCGATGGTGCAGGAGGTGCTCCATACCCGCTCGGTGGTGGAGCCGTCATCCCGGGCTGCGTGCCACCGTAACCGCTTGCAGGCGCGTAACCGCCTGGTCGTTGCGCGTTGCCCGCCATGCTATATGGACCCGTCGAATACCCGTTCGCGCTCGCGGACACGCCAGCGACATGGTTGGCCGTCGGATTGTTCGGTGGCATATTGAAGCTAGGACCAGTGCTGCCGGTGGCTCCATACGGCGAACCTGGCCGATTGCCGCTAGCCACGCTGTTGGCCAACGGGTTTGGTGTGTTTCGCAATGCAGGGCTTGTGTTTGCGGATGCCGTCGAACTGGTTGTCGGCATCGAAAGACTAGGACTGCTGCCGGCAAGCGTAGCTTCCGATGGCTTCCGCGACCAAGCAAACATATCCGAGCCCGGCATCTTCCAACCGCTTTTGCATCCCGATTGAGTTCCCGCTACTACAGCGACAACAACCGCCATTCGTGTCCAATTCGAGATTTTCTTACGCATGGCCAACAATTCCCTTTGGTAGCTTGGAGCATCCCGCTCATCGTGAGCAGGGACGTCGATATTTCTGTTCCGGTTGGTTCTCTTCAAAGAACTTTTGTTTACTTTGAGGCCGTCTTTATATTTAGTTTTCGGCAGGATGCCGCTGACACAACAGGAATAATCGGAAGATTTTGCCCATCTGTCTTGGGACAGTTTTAGCAAATTCACTGCTCGTCCGTCAATAGAATCTGGGACGCATTCAAAGCGCGGCATTGCACCACATTCCACTTTGCTAGCTCTGGCTGTGACGATTGCATTTCGGTTGTCCAGCTCTGCGAGAGTGCAGCCACTGCGCTCGCCTCACTCCAGCAGATGCTGGTCATCCATAGTTCACTCGGACCAGCGTGCCTCAGCATCGTCAACATGATTTGTGGTGTTTCGCCGAAGTAGTCCAGTCGATCGTTAATTGTCGCCACGATGGCCGGCCCCTGATGAATCGCTTGTTGTATTTTGATGTTCCAGGCAGCGGACTCATACACGATCTGTGTGGCGGCGGCGACCGCGTTTTGAATACTTGGAAAGACTGAATGCAGACCATCATTCATGGATTTGATGACACATCCGCTGTGTTGGACGACAACGCCTGCTATGGCTAGCAAGTGTTTCAGAACGAGCGAACAAGCCGCTTGGTCGCTCAACGTGTTATAGAGTTTGCCAGCGTCGGAAATCACGCATCCGAGCAGCGTGACGTTGGTCAAGCTTATCATTTGGCCCGGCGAAAGTACTTCGTCCGGAAACCAATCTCGAAACGACGGCAACCTAGCGGCGTCTGCCGCAGTCAAAGCATCGGCACGAGAAGCTAGCCGTTCGATGCGCACTTGGCGCGGATCTGATTGTGAGTTGAGCAAAGTAATCACTTGGTCACCGCTTCGCAAAATGGGAATGTCATGCTTAGCCACAGGATGGTCAAGATCGATATCCCACCGGCCCTTGCTCCCATTCGGAGAAACACGAAAGTCCACAACATAAGGCAACTGTGGACCGCGCAATCGGTACTGACCGTCGCTCATGCGCAGCTGCAGTGTCAATCGCTCGTCCCCTTGAAGACGCAATTGGGCAACTACGTGTGAGGAGAAGGCTGGTCCGCCTACACAGTAGGTTCTCGTCTCCGCGCTGCGAACTTCGGGGTGCGCGCGGAAGATCAGTTCCACACTCTGAGCAAAGTCCAATTGGTAGTCCGCGTGGCATGCTTCGCAATGACCATGATCGGCAAGACCCTTCAGTGTCTCCTTTACGTCGGAAGGGATTCGACAGGTCGGGCAAAGGATGTCCCAAAGCAATACCAGAGCCCCTTCGCGTGCAGCCAGCAAACAGGTTTGGACTACCTCATTGGCGCTCAACGCGAACCGCTCCGCAAATGCCAATGGCCGAATTCGAGAAACATCCAAGTCGGATGCATAGGACAGATACTGCTCCAGCGTTTCCAGAACACGAGGATCGATTGCGTTGCTACTCGATCGCACACGATCGAATCGCTCTCCCAAGCGTCGCTTCTGTTCCGACGTCATCGGCTTGGAGGGTGAAAAGGAATTCGATTTAGAATCTGTTGTCGCGTTGGATTGCAGGTAGTCGTCGATTTTCTCGTAAACCCGGCCAAAGTTTCTTTCGGACTTGTTGCCGATTTGGAAACGTGCGAAGAGCTTGCCCATAAAATTTCTAGGTCGCATCTCCAAAGTCTGGACGATAATCGTCTTACCATCGGACTGCGGGTTCAACTCGACGACGTTCGTAAACCAGTAAAACGGACCGCTCGGAAACTGCCTTAGTACACTCAATCGTCGCCCTTCGATCCATTCGTATGGATGCTCTTCCCATTCCATATTCATACCCATAGCCCGAACCATCGCCATCCGTCGCATACCCAGTTTGGGGTCGTGGAATGTGCGATAGCGGACCGCCGGTAGCCCGATGGCATGATTGACTCGGTCGGTATTGGACACATACGGCCATAGACTCTCAGCCGACGATCTCATTCGCCACTGGTATTGATACCGCAAGACTCCGAGCACGTTCTTGTCAGGAACCGCCGGATGGAAAGCGATCGATGTCGACTTGCCCAGCAACATGCCTTCCAAATCATTTAGCAATGCTCCCGCGTCTTGGTAGCGAGCCAGAGCGTTTTTTGCCAAACACTTTTCAATCACCTGTTGAACCGCTTCGCTGGCCGTCTTGACCACCGACCGCACGTTCGGAACCGGCGCGTCGCACTGCTTGCGAAAAATCTCGATAGGTGATTGTCCTTCGTATGGCAATCGCCCTGAAAGTAACTGATAGAGTGTAATGCCCAAGGCATAGACATCGGTGGGAGGGCCTACATCTTCTCCCCGGCATTGCTCAGGGGCCATGTAGAGCGGCGTCCCCAACACCATTCCTGTTTGAGTCATCGCCATCGATTCGGCTGCATCAAAATGTTTGGCTAGACCAAAGTCCGCTACCTTGACCAAGGGCTCACCTGTTTCAACTACAACATGGTTCGCTTGAAAGGAAGCTTCACCGCGGATGCTGAGGAGCAGATTGGCAGGTTTGATGTCGCGATGGACCATTCCATTCTGGTGAGCCACCGCTAGGCCGCGGGCTGCGTCCGCGACAGCAGACACCGCCAAAACCTCATCAAAGGGGCGTTCCGTTTTGGTAAAGTCCGAAAGACACCCGCCGGGAACAAACTCCATAGCCAAATACATGGTCTCATCGGCCTGGTTGAACTCGATCAAGCGAGCGATCGAGGGATGTCTCAACGTCGAGAGCAATCTCGCTTCCTTAGCGAAACGCCTAGCCGCCTTTTCATCTCGAACCAAGTGTTGCGAGAGGACTTTCAAAGCGACTATTTCATCGTTGCTCCGATCTCGTCCAAGAAAAACGGCACCCATGCCTCCTTCGCCAAGCGAACGTTCAATCGCATAACGCCCCAGGGTCGGCATGCTGGATGGCACCATCCACTTCTTTGCAATGGATAGGGCACCCATCGCTGGCAATTCTTGCGTTGCTTCCTCCATGAGCGACGGCGTCGAAGCAGACTGACAATGCAAATTTTCCTGGCGGCACTTTGCTAGTTTCGCAGCGATCTCTCCCATCGCAGGACGGTTGGACCATTCGGGTTCCAGTATCTCAGCAAACAACGTTCTGATCGATGGACTCGCTGACTCACTCACGGAGTGGAGCAGCATGTCTCTGAAGACCAAGCCAAAGGAGGCGACATCCTCAGCCAACGCCATGGCGCCGGTTCGAAACCGTTTCTCGTCACCGAGCAACAGTTGGTCCAAAAGATCGATATATGCAAAGCGAACGTTATCGCTTGATAAATAGATAGTCGAGCGTTGCAGGCAACCGTGTGCGATCCCAAAACCGTGCGATTTGGAGGTTGCGTCCGCAATCGACCAAGCGACAGACAGCATATCCAGGCTCTTTGACATCGGATCCGCCAACGACATGTCATGGTCGTACGGCGTGCATACAGCAAGCGTTTGTTCATCGTCCTGCACCAGCGTCAGCGGCAAAACATTCTCATGCGCAACAAGCAATGCGCGGTGTACACCCTCGATAGCTTCCGTTGTTGCGGGGGTCGTATTGCGGGCAATGCGCATCAATCGAAACAAAGCACCCGAACTATTTTTCGCAAGGTAGGATTGGGCGAACGTAGAGCTTTGAAGCGGCCGCACAAGCTTCAGATCGTGGCTTTCCAATGTACATCTCGACTTCGAAAAAAACGAAAAATGGGACGCTACCCGACGAACGACAACCTTTTTGATGGCGTCCTAGCGTTTTGCCCTATGAAATGCTTTCTTTTTGAGCCTGAGGCGCTAGCCGATTTCTTGCGGCGTGGCTCGGCTAGCGTTTCAGGCTCAAAATCTCAAGGGTTTGCAATGCAAAATTTTCCATGAGTAGTCTTGTGCAATGGTGGTCAGCGTGAAGTGTCAAAAATCGGATCGGGCTACAATCTAACCTTTGCTGAGCCCAAGCGAAACAGACCTCTCAGAATCACTTCCGCCAAACTACCATCTTATTCGTTCCGTTGGACCACAAACCCACTATCGGCGAAAAGCACTACAATAGTTTTCTCCCGGCGAATCCTCGAAATGACTTCACCGCTAGTCGGGATGAGTATTCGGGATGCGCCCAGCTCTAGCAAGGCCTCCTTACCAAATCGATCCGATGCCATTGAGTTCTGATGCAATGAGTTTTCTATGCAATGGCGAGCGCCCGATCTCTTCTATTCGCGGAACATCGAAACTGCGACCCGTGGCTGCTCTTGCGACGGCGTTTTTCTTACTTGTTTCACTTTCTAGGGATGCGGCCTGCGATTGGCTCGAGTTTCGAGGAGGCAACGGTGATGGCGTCGTCGCACGCAATGACTTGCCCGTCCGGTGGGGTGGGCTGTTTCGACAGCCTGTTTGGAGCACCCCCATACCCGGCCAAGGCTGGTCCAGCCCGATCGTTATCGGCGATTCTATTTGGCTTTCCTCCGCCGAGGTGACCGCGCTTCCCGACGCACTAGCTACCAAAAAACTCGAAGAAAACCAGTACGGGCCGACCGACTTTCAAACTCATGGGACTGTAGCGTTGCTGGCGATCGAGTTGAACGCAACGGACGGAAGCATCGTTCGCACCATTGCACTCGGGAAAATCGAGAAGCCTGTACCCATTCATTCCATGAATAGCTACGCTTCCCCCACTCCCTGCTCCGATGGTGAACGCATCGTGTTCCATTTTGGGACTCTGGGTACCTACTGCATCCGATCCACAGGCGAATTGCTTTGGCAATTGCGATTCGAGCTGGATGATATCACCGGACCCGCGACTTCGCCTATTCTACGAAACGGTCTAGTCTATTTGGCTTGCGACGGAACCGACCATCAATATGTCGCGGCTGTGGACGTCCAAAGCGGTCAGGAAAAATGGAGAACTCCTCGACCGCCGATCGATACGGCCCGCGGGGCAGAGCGGCGTGCGTTTTCCACTCCGTTGATCATCGAACACAAAGGATTGCAACAGCTTCTTTCCCCCTGCGCGCAATGGCTCGTTTCTTATGATCCAATCCGTGGAAACGAAAACTGGCGTTGCCGTATTGGGAGCGGGCATGCACTCGTGCCACGCGTTGTTTATCAGGATGGAGTCGCGTTTGCATGTTCCGGCTACATGCGTCCGGAGCTCTTCGCCATCCAAGTCGGTGGACATGGAGACGTATCCGAAACCCACGTGAAGTGGAGTTGGAAACGTCAAGTGCCAGAGGTTGCATCCCCCGCCTTGATCGGTGACTCGATTTGTTTCGTAAGCAGCATGGGAATAGCAACGTGCCTTTCCCAACGCGATGGCGTGCAACGCTGGCAAGAACGATTGCCAGGATCCTATGCAGCCAGTCCTACCGTTACCGGCGGTCTTGTTTACTTCACCAACCAATCGGGCGTGACCACCGTCATCCGCCCCGGAAACCAAATGGAAACGGTTGCCGTCAATGAGCTTTTCGGCGAAACACTCGCCTCCTTTGCTGTTCACAACGACGCTTTTCTGATCCGAACTCATCCCCTTCTACACTACGTACGACGCACCGATCTCGACTAAGCCCGTTTCTGCTTCAAAATATACGGCTTGTATCGCTTCTAACCGGCCTTTGCAACGTTTTTGTCGGTTGTTCGCTTTGTACCCTCAGAGTCGGTTCTCCACAAAGGCGATACAAACGGAACAAACGGTTCGCAATTGATTTCCGACCGTCGAACTAGCCTTCATTGTGGAGTGGAACATGCCCAGTCGCTCTTGGACACGACGAATTCGTATCGCAATAACCTGTTTGCTCGTCGTATCGCAAACTACTCTCGCTATAGCCGACGGCCCCATCCAGGCGAAATTTACTAGCTGGGTCAAAGGGCATGGCAAACGACCCGTGACCGCTCGAGACGGACGACTAGAGGAGCTCGCCGCCAACGTCGATTGGCTGGAACACCATCTGAATCTATGGGGTGCCGTCTCCGCCAAAGCGCCCGATGTTTGGGGCGAAGCAAGATTGACCGAGTACCGATTCCTGGTCGAGAAAAAATTGGCTGAGTATGAAGGTGGGTTCACTCCAGACCGTATCAGTGGGGCTCAATCCGTTTCGGATCAAGCCATGCTAGCTGCGGCTCTATCCATTCAAGCCAACAATAGCGTTCAGGCCGGTCAGTCTAGAGTTACCGCCCCTCCCATCCAAATCCAATCCACGACCGGCGCTTCCAATCCTGGCTCCTCTACAACAAACATTACCCTCCCAAACGATTTCTCTCCGCCGGCCAATCGTCTTAGTTTCACGGAGTCGGACAAGTCCTTCCTGGGCCAATCATTCGGTCTCGAACAAACTCAAGTTCTCGACGAATTGAATCGCTATCTGCAGCATCTCAATCAGCTCAGACGTATCAACGAAGGGGACGATACCTCGGATGCTCCGGGCTACGCCATGAATCTAATTCGTGTGCCGGTGTCGATTCTGCCAGGTACGCTAAGCAAACGTGGATATGGAGCTGAAATCACGATGACGGCCAAACCCTACTTGGGACCAGAACTCTTGCCGATGACCTTTCGTGATCTTGTTACCAATGACTTGATCGATCAACTGGCTGTCCCGCTCGCAAAATTTCTAAACAGCAATCCAGGTAGGGCAGATCGACTGCTCCATGCCTACGAAGTCAACAAAAACCAAGATAGATTGCTGTCGGATTTCAATCGACGCTACGGCAAAAAAGCCTTGCCGCTTTCCTGCGGAGTCCTGAATATCATCCATGAAGTGAACGATTCACTTATCTATTTCAGGGACGGAAAACTATCTCAGCCGATTCTATCCAAGACCGACGTTGAAGCCGCCTCCCATGAAATCGAACTGATCAGTGACAGATTCGCCGCCAACGGCTTAGGCGCAATCAACGAAAAGTCTGGCGACGATGTAGCGAAGGGCCTTAACGACTTCGCAAAGAAAAGCAATGTCATGCTCCGCAAAACAAACCGTACCCTCCAGTCGATGAAAAGCACACAAGCACTGGAAAGCATAAGAGAAGACAAATCCAACGGGATAACACCGCGACCCGCCGTCGAGTCTGATCCAAACAATGCTGTCGCTGGTTCGCTAAGCAGGTCGCTGGCCAGCGATGCGAAACAGAGTATCGAACAAGAGCTCAGTGAAGTGTTTTCCGTCATTGAGGACCTCAATAAAGTGGGGCAGTTACTGAGCAGTGTTTGGGCCATCTCCGTCACTAGCTCTTCATCGCGTCGCAGCCAGCTTCCCTTCCCACCGACACAATTGATCGATGTCTTTGGTCTCGATGAAATGACTAAGCTGGTATTGGCTGCGCTGGCTGGATTCCGAGTGGATCTGCCAAACAAACGGGTCGTGCATGTGACCGATTGCAAAGCGTTCCTTCGAGACGAGGTGTCGGCGGCCTTCTCTCTTCTATACGCAGATACGATGCGGGAATGGTGGGAGTGCGAATCGACAGGACAACACCATTTGCACGATCTGATCCGCATGCGACAAACCGATCGCGTCGCGGACTACCGACACCGATTCATTGAGTATGTGCAAGCGACCGGAGGCTCCGACATAACCGCCTCGCTCGCATGGTGTGCTTTTGTGGATTCCATTTTGCTCAACGAAAGACTCATCGAAGACATTCGCGAGAACGCAGGTAATCGTCCCAACGCCCCACAAATCCATCAATGGATAGCCTTCTTTGGACCGGATCCCAGCATGGAAGCTCGCCAACTCTTTGCCGACTACACGGCCAACCGATGGCCTCTAAGAATCTTTGCCTTAGATCCCATGGTCGACCAACAGAACATCGGTGACGTCTCCTCGATTTACCGTCAAATGCAGTTCGCACTCGTCCTGGGTGTAAGCGGTGGGGATATCGGTCTATCGACCGCGATGCAAACCATGCGCAAACTCCAACGAGACCGTGCGACTATCGATCTCAATCGAACCGCCATTGGTTTTGGCCAAGGGGACAATACGTTCGGCTGGCGATTCCAGCCCCGGTTCCAAACGCCTCCCGTCGAAGGGAATGCCAAGGTATTCTTCCGCGATCTGATTGCGGGTGGCCCGACCGACAGACAACTCGAACGCAGCGTCGAAATCGAACCAGGCATGCGTGAATGCACCGCCGTTGTCTTGATGCCCTCCTTTGTACCTTTTGTCTCTATCGAAACGCGAAGCCAATGGTACAAACTTGCCGCGCCCGGCCATGTGGCGCAGTCGATCAAGGATGACGTCGAAATGAGCCGAGCGGTTCAAGACATGAAAACACGAGCCTCCGAATGCTCCCTGTGCACTCATCTCTATCGTGAAGGTGAGGTCGAGAGGGTACTCTCGCGTGTCGAACAGTTGGAGAAACGTTTGCCAATGCAAACGATCGCTTGCCAAGTCCCCACCGAGAACACCTTTGGCGGATTCGAAATCCTTTCCAGCGGCACACGAGCCCTTGCGCCCGAACTGCTGGGTTGGTACGGAGCGCCCGGTTACGACATCGCTACCGGAGGAAGCTTCTTCCTATCGGGCGACAACTTCAGTATCAAACAAACGAAGCTGGTCGTCGGCAATCAAGTGATCCATCCGGACAATATCAAGTTGCTTTCCCGACAAGTCATACAGGTTGTGCTTCCACCAAAGCTGGCACTCTTACCCGATACGCTTTTGCGGATGCATAACCCCCAAGAAACATTCCGTGGCGACGAAGATCGTTTCATTGCAGAAGATCAGAAGTACGGCGGATATCTCGACGCCCATTTGGCAACTCCCTACGGAATTAGCAGCCACCTACTCATTCCGGTACTCGCCGTTCCGTCCCCACCTCCTGCCCCAAACGCAGCACCCGCGAACGCACCACCTGGATTCCAATTGCTACCAGGTGTGCTCCGGCTCAATGCTAAGTTCTCTAAAGTCCAGACGATACCTGGCGAACTTCTCAGTATTCAACCGGTAGCCCCGATGATGCCTGCCATCAAGAACCCTCAAACCGTCGGCCTGACCACCACCCCTCGCGACGTGAACCTCTACCTCACCCACGATCAATCACGGTTCGCGCCTATCCAGTTCAAACAAGTGAGATTTGAGTCCAGCCCGGGAGCCTACCAGATCGGCGCCGATCAATTGCAAGAGTACTTGCAACGACCATCAGGCGATTTGTTCAAGTTGATAGAAAACTACCTCAAGTACCTGCTCGCCAATAATTTTGATCTCAAGGATGGTCTATCATTCCAAGCCTCCTACACCATCGAAAACGAAGGGGCTGAAATCCCGGTCATCGGCAAATTTGAGATCATTGTCTTCAAGCTCTTGGACTAGATTCTAGCGATTCGTCAATCTCAAATTTTAGGATAACGATGCTCGGAAGCATCCTGCGGAGCGTGATGAGTACGTACCCATCATGCTCCGCGTGAAGGCCTAGGCAAGAACTTATTCTTCTTTGATTTCCGCGTCCGACGCGGGCGGTGGCTCGACCGCTTCAGGTCCCGATTGAGGACGAGGTGCGTTGTCCAGCAACGTAAAACTCTGTTCGGCTGCGGCAGTGCCACGATTGACCAGATCTTCGAGAGCCTCTTTGCGGTAACTGACTTCCGAGTCTTGGAAAACCCGGAACCCCGTTCCGGCTGGGATCAAGTGTCCGAGGATGACGTTCTCTTTCAAGCCCACCAAGCGGTCGACCTTGCCTGCCAATGCAGCTTCGGTAAGTACCTTGGTCGTTTCTTGGAAGCTTGCTGCTGAGATAAAGCTATTGCTTTGGACGGCGGCCTTGGTAATACCCAGCAACTGAACTTCACCGTGAGCTGGCTTTGGCTTCTTGCCCTTAGCCGACTTACCACCCAACGCTTCGCATTGAGCATTCGAAGTCTCGAACGCTTCTTTAGGAACGATTGCTCCCAATGCAAACTCGGTATCGCCTGGATCCGAAATCTTGAGGCACTTGGCCAATTGATCGTTGTGCCGCTTGAACTCAAATCGATCCATCACCAAACCGGAAAGCAAGCTGGTATCACCTGCGTTGGTGATTTTGATCTTGCGCAACATGCGGGCAATGATGATCTCAATGTGCTTGTCACTGATTTCAACGCGTTGCAGGCGATAGACCTGTTGTACTTCGTGAACCAGATACTGTTGAACGGCTTCTTCCCCACTCACGCGGAGAATGTCGTGTGGTACCAGCGGTCCTTCGACCAATGCCTGCCCAGCCTTGACCGTGTCCCCCGACGTGACGAGGAATCGTTTGCCTGGCGGTACCAAGTGTTCCGTTTCCTCACCGCTCTCGCTCCGAACTACGATCGATCGCTTGCCTCGTTTCCGGTCCTTGGAAATCTCGACGATGCCGTCTAGTTCTGCAACGACTGCCGGATCCTTCGGCTTGCGAGCCTCGAAGATTTCCGTAACGCGTGGCAGACCGCCGGTGATATCCCGAACGCCTGTCGCTTCACGAGGCATTTCTGCCAACTCGGTACCTGCATTGACGATTTTACCTTCGGTGCAATTGATAACCGCCTTGTCGGGCAGATAATGCACGTCCAGAGCCTTACCGTCCGCATCTTCGATCACAATCTGTGGATGGAACTTTCCGCGGGCATCCATGATGCGACGACGAATATTACCGCTTGGATCCTTTTCCAATTTGAGTGTTTCGCCATCAATGATATCGACGAACGCAACCTTGCCACCGGCCGTCGAGAAGATCGGAATCTTGTGAGGATTCCATTCGCAAAGCTGTTGTCCCTTGACGATCTCTTGGTTCTCTTTGACGCTTAGGCGGGCACCGGAGGGAACGTCGTAACGTTCGATTTCGCGGCCGCGAGCATCCACCAAAGCGATTTCGCAATTGCGTGTCAGAACCACATCGTGACCATCGTCGTTGGTCACCAAACGCATCTTCATGAACTTGACGATACCGCCTTTCTTGGCTTTGATATCGCTTTCTTCCATGCTAGTCGAGGCCGCACCACCTTGGTGGAACGTACGCATGGTCAGCTGTGTTCCGGGTTCACCGATGCTCTGTGCAGCGATGATACCGACAGCCATTCCCTCCTCGACCAATGCACCCGTACTCATGTCCATGCCGTAACAGGTGCGGCAGATACCCAGCGGAGCATCGCAAGTCATCGGCGATCGAACTTGAATCTTTTCCAAGCCCATCTCTTCGATCATGCGAGCGATTTCCCGGGTGATCATTTGATTCTCTTCGACAATGGTTTCGGCCGTGATCAGGTTGACAATATTCTGGCGGCTCACGCGGCCTGCAATCGAATCCGCCAAGCGAACTTCGACCTTTTCGCCGCGATAGATGACCCCCTTCGTAATTCCTTGGGTGGTCAAGCAGTCGTTCATCGTGATCACCACGTTTTGAGCAACGTCGGCTAACTTACGAGTCAAATAGCCCGAGTCGGCCGTCTTGAGCGCCGTATCGGCCAATCCCTTGCGTGCACCGTGCGTCGAGCTGAAATACTCGAGTACCGTGAGCCCCTCGCGAAAATTCGACTTGATCGGAGTTTCGATGATCTCACCCGTCGGTTTGGCCATCAGCCCTCGCATGCCGGCGAGTTGGCGGATCTGCTCAATACCACCTCGTGCACCGGAGGACGCCATCAAGAACACAGGATTGATGTACCACTTACCGCGGTGCGTATCCGTTTCCATGGCTTGCAACATATCCTTCGTGATCAACTCACGTGTCGCCGTCCAAGCGTCCAGCACTTGATTGTATCGCTCTTGTGCCGTCATGACCCCCTTGAGGTAATTCTTCTGGAAGGTCATGACCTTTTTATCGGCATCTGCGATATGTTTGATCTTAGAATCGGGCGTTACCAGATCGTCGGCGCCGAAGGAGAGACCGCTGCGAGTCGACTCGCGAAATCCGAGCTGATTCATATCATCCAACAGTTTGATCGTCGGACGACGACCGAGCCGTTGATAACAGTCACTGATAACGGCGGCCAAGTCGCTACCCTTGAGCGAGATGTTGTAGAAATCCATTCCTTGAGGAAGGATGGAATTGAAGAGGATACGACCAAAGGTGGTTTGGATGACTGCGCCACGCTTGACATTCGTATCTTCGGATTTGACGCGCCGATCCTCGGGCAATCGAACCTTGATGCGGCCATGCAACGCGATGATCCCCTGCTGGTAAGCGTAGTCGGCTTCCATCATGGTGGCGAAGATCATGCCTTCCCCTTTTTGATCAGGCAGTTCCACCGAGATGTAGTTGCAACCCATCACGGTGTCCTGAGACGGGCTCATGATCGGCTTGCCGTTGCTAGGAGCAAAAATGTTGTGCGTGCTCATCATCAGCGTATGGGCCTCGACCTGCGCCTCAATCGAAAGTGGCAAGTGCACGGCCATCTGGTCACCGTCGAAGTCAGCGTTGAAGCCCTTGCATACCAGCGGGTGCAAATGGATTGCATTGCCCTCCACCAGGATAGGTTCAAACGCCTGGATTCCCATACGGTGAAGCGTCGGAGCACGATTGAGTAGGACTGGGTGATTGCGAATCACCTGTTCGAGAATATCCCACACTTCTTCGTCTTTTCGCTCCAACATTTTCTTCGCCGACTTGATCGTGTCGGCGTGGCCGAGTTCTTTCAGCTTGCGAATAATGAACGGCTGGTACAATTCCAAAGCGATCTTTTTGGGGAGACCGCATTGATGCAATCGGAGTCGCGGTCCAACCACGATCACGCTACGAGCCGAATAATCGACTCGCTTGCCCAGTAGGTTTTCGCGGAATCGACCTTGCTTGCCCTTAATCATGTCCGTCAGCGACTTGAGCGGCCGGTTGCTGCTGCCCAAAACAGGTCGCTTGCAGCGACCGTTATCGAACAATGCGTCGACCGACTGTTGCAACATCCGTTTCTCATTTCGGATGATGACCTCAGGTGCATTCAAATCCACCAGCTTTCGGAGGCGGTTGTTCCGATTGATGATACGACGGTAGAGGTCATTCAAATCGGAAGTAGCAAAGTTGCCGCTGTCTAGCAAAACGAGCGGGCGCAGATCCGGTGGAATGACCGGAATCACGTCGAGTACCATCCACTCCGGTCGGTTCTCGCTGTCGCGGATCGACTCCACAAGCTTGAGTCGATTGATCAAATCCTTCTTGCGTTGCTTGCTGCTGGTCTCCGCCAGTTCCACACGCAATGTTTCCGAAAGCTTGACGAGATCCAGGGCCTGCAATAGCTTGCGAACAGCATCTGCCCCCATGTCGGCTTCGAACGCGTCGCCGTACTGAGCACGTGCCGCTCGGAATTCTTCCTCGGTGAGCAATTGCTGGACTTCCAACTCAGTCGTTCCTGCATCGGTCACGACGTAATCTTGGAAGTAAATGACTTTTTCCAGGCTCGTAGTCTTCATTTCGAGCAAGTTGCCAAGCCGACTTGGCATCGCCTTGAAGAACCAAATGTGAGCAACCGGCGCGGCCAACTCGATGTGCCCCATCCGCTTGCGCCGCACGCGAGAGTGAGTCACCTTCACTCCACAGCGATCGCATATCATTCCTTTGTACTTCATGCCGCGGTACTTACCGCACGCGCATTCCCAGTCCTTTTCAGGGCCAAAAATCCGTTCGCAGAAGAGACCGTCTTTTTCCGGTCGATACGTGCGGTAGTTGATCGTCTCAGGCTTCTTGACTTCACCGAACGACCAGGAACGGATGTCCTGCGGTCGGGCGAGCGAGATCTTGACGGAGGTATAATCGTTTACGCGATCGTAGGTGGCTTCGGCATTGGCCATTACGAAAAACTCCTGTTCAGGGTGGTGGAGAATGCTATCGGTTTGGGGGCGAGGTTCATGGAACTCCGCGTTTTATGTTTAAGGAACACTTCGGCCCTCGGCTCTCGCGTCGGGACGGAGTGTTTTGGCTATAGACGTCGTTTTTCAAGTCGCATGTTGAGTGCAAGGCCTCGAATTTCGTTGGTCAAAACGTCAAAGCTAGCTGGCGTGCCGGCTTCCAGAGTATTCTCTCCCTTGACCATCGATTCGTAGATCTTGGTGCGTCCCTCGACGTCGTCGCTCTTCACAGTGAGCAATTCCTGAAGGATGTATGCAGCACCGTATGCTTCGAGGGCCCAGACTTCCATTTCGCCGAAGCGCTGACCGCCAAAGCGAGCCTTGCCTCCTAGCGGCTGCTGGGTAATCAGGGAGTACGGGCCTGTGCTACGAGCATGCACCTTGTCATCGACCAAGTGGTGAAGCTTGAGCATGTAGATGTAACCGACCGTAGTCTCCTGGCCCATCTCTTCGCCAGTTCGACCGTCATAGAGCCGGATTTTGCCGTGGCGCGGAAGCCCAGCTTCATCGAGGGCTTCGTTGATGTCACCTTCCGTTGCACCATCGAAGACAGGCGTGAGAGCCTGGAAACCACATTTGGCTCCCGCCCAACCAAGGTGAGTCTCCAAAATCTGACCTACATTCATTCGGCTTGGAACCCCGAGCGGATTCAACATGATCTGAAGCGGTGTGCCATCTGGCAAGAACGGCATGTCTTCTACCGGCAATACTTTGGAGATAACCCCTTTGTTACCGTGGCGACCTGCCATCTTGTCGCCGACGCTGATCACACGCTTGGTCGCAATGTAAACCTTTACCATTTGCAACACGCCGCTTCGCAACTCGTCACCACGCTTCATGCTGTTCAGTTGACGATCGCGGATGTCGAGCGAATCTTCGACGGCTGGCCAAAGATTTTTGTAGACCTTTTTGACTTCCGCATGCAGCCCTGTATCCAATCGATTGATCAATCGGGACAAGTTGAATGTCTGAGCCTTCTCAGCGATGTACTTTGGGTCCTGGCCGCCGGTGAGCGGTGTCCCATCATCGTCCGTAAGCTTTCCACCAATGGCTTTTTCAAGCTCTTCAGCGAAGCTGGCGAACGAATTGGCTATCTCTTTGTTACCTTCGGTCTCAACTCGCTTAAGTTCCTTTTCGAATTCCTTTCGCTCTTCTTCCGTTAAGCTCATACGACGGGAGAATTTCTGGGTATCGATAACGATACCTTCCACGCCAGAGCTCACTTCGAGAGAGTCGTTCTTTACGTCTTCACCTGCTCGACCAAAAATCGCGTGCAGCAGTTTCTCTTCGGGTGTCAGTTCAGTCTTGCTCTTGGGCGAAACTTTTCCAACTAGAATGTCTCCTGGCGCTACGTACGTGCCGACTTGAACAATTCCGGTCTCATCGAGATTGCGTAGCGATTTTTCGCTCACGTTCGGAATATCCCGCGTGAACTCCTCTCGGCCCAATTTCGTTTCCCGGATCTCAACGTCGAACTCTTCGATGTGAATCGATGTATAGACGTCTTGCTTGACCAGCTCTTCGCTGATGATGATCGCATCTTCGTAGTTGTAACCATCGAACGACATGAAGCCGACCAAGACGTTTCGCCCGAGAGCCAATTCGCCCAAATGCGTCGAGGCACCATCGGCGATGATCTGCCCCTTTTCGACCTTGTCACCCGTTTGAATAATCGGGCGTTGGTTCAAACACGTGCGCTCGTTGAGCCCCTGATACTTTTTCATGTGGTACATGTCGTTGCCAACTTCGATCTTCATCGAGTCGACGTAGGTGACTTTCCCGGCCCGTCGAGCTCGAACGACCATAGAGCTGTTGGCCGCAACCTCGCGTTCCAAGCCTGTGCCCACGATAGGTGGCTCAGCGACCAATAGCGGGACCGCTTGACGTTGCATGTTGGAACCCATGAGCGCGCGGTTAGCGTCGTCATGCTCAAGGAACGGAATCAATCCGGCCGAAACACCGATCATTTGGCTGGGAGCTATATCCATGTAATGAACGGTCTCAGGAGTGACGATTTCAAAGTCGCTGCGGTGCCTTGCAATCAAGCTCGGACCAGCGACCAGAGCTCCATCCTTCACCGTCAAGTCAGCGGGACCGATGTAAGCATCGGACTCCTCGTCCGCTCGGAGCCAAACCACCTCTTCCGTGACCTTGCCCTCCAAAACCTTGCGGTAGGGAGTCACTAAGAATCCATATTCATCCACACCAGCGTAAATGGAAAGGGAACTGATCAATCCAATGTTGGTACCTTCAGGAGTCTCGATCGGGCAAATACGGCCATAGTGCGAAATATGGACGTCACGGACTTCGAAACCAGCCCGCTTCCGATTCAATCCGCCTGGACCAAGAGCTGACAACCGACGCTCGTGGGTCAGCTGCGATAGTGGGTTCGTTTGGTCAACCACCTGCGAAAGTTCACCGCGACCAAAGAAGTATTCAATCGCTGCGCTGATGCTCTTTGGATTGACGAGCGATCGGGGAGTCATGTCCTCGACCTCTTTGAGGCTCATTCGCTCCTGCACGGTCCGTCGAAGCTTAAGAAACCCCTTGCGAAGCTCCTCGCATGCTAATTCATCAATGGTTCGCAAACGTCGATTTCCAAGGTGATCGATATCGTCAAAACGAGCATCCGTTTCGCTATCGAACAAATCGATCAAATAGCGAATCGACGAAACCAAATCCTCTGGTCGCAACGCCATTTCGTCCTCTGGCACCTCAAGCCCCAGCTTGCGATTGACGCGAAAGCGACCCACGCGACCCAATCGGTATCGGTTGATATCGAAGAACTTTTCATGGAATAGCGTGCGAGCCTTTTCGAGAGCGGGTGGATTGCCAGGACGAAGCCTTTGATAAATGCGAAGCAAAGCTTCTTCGTGCGAACTGGTATTATCCTCAGCAATCGAATTGAGAATGTAGGGAACCTTAGGAGAATCCATGATCTGAACGCTCTTCACACCGCAGGTACAGATCGTCTCGGCCACAGCCTTGCTGATCTTCTGGCCCGCTTCGACAATAATTTCACCGGCACGCTCATGATCCGATGGATACACGACATCGTCACCCGTGATCTTGTTTTCCAACTTGGTTACACTACCGCCGCCAGAGACTTTTTCGGCTCGGATTTCATAGAATGCGGCCAGTAAATCTTGCTCAGTGCTCAACTTCGGGGACATCGCGCGCAGCAACGTCATGACCGAAAACTTGCCGCTCTGGTCGATGCGAACGGAAAGCGAGTCCTTCTTCGTAACATTGATCTCGATCCAGCTGCCACGCTCAGGAATAACTCGAGCCGACGGCAACTTGCGATCTGATGTCCCTTCGGATTCTTCGACGAAATCGACGCCCGGAGATCGGTGCAACTGACTCACCACCACGCGCTCGGCACCGTTGATAATAAACTCGCCACCCCCAAGCATGATCGGGACGTCACCGAGGTAAACCTCTTCCTCGAGTGGCTGATCGCGCTTGAGCCTGAACCATACCTTGAGCGGCTTTCCGTACGTGAGCCGGAGCTGGCGACATTCCTCGGGCGTGTAGCGAGGCTTACCCAATTCGTATCGCAAATACTCGAGCGCTACCGTTTTGTCATAGCTTTCAACCGGGAAAATCTCCCGAAAAACCGACTCCAACCCCTGATTCTTTCGCTTGTCCGAAGGAATGTCTTCCTGAAGAAAGGCTTCATATGACGAAGTCTGGAGAGTGGTCAGGTTCGGAATAGGAAACTGACTGCGGCCGGAGCCGAATACGCGAACGGTGCTGGTCAGTAGTCGTCGCTTGGAGGATGTTGCCATGGAGACTAGCTATCTTCTCAAAGTGGGTCTGAAGGGAACGTTAGAATGTCGGTGAGGGCGTCGGTGCAAAGTGGGTTGGTCGGATCGACTCAACAGACTTGGCCACAACGACTTGCATCTGCTGGATATGAAAAGCGGGCAGACGGAAAGAGACGGAAATTGCTAACGCTAAACATGGGTGAATCAAAGGGATCGGGCGATCGATGGCGACCACAATCAACCCAAAAAGAAGACGAGGCTCTCGGAGATTGAATCTGAACAACGAAGTATCCGTCCAATGCTCTCCCCCCAAAAATGATTCAGAATCGGCTAATATGAGTAGTTTACGCCCAAAGTTACCGTCCAAGCAAACGCAACAGTTCCGGCCAGATAGTCTAGCGACGCCATGCCGTTAGGATAGGCCAACATGAGTCGATTTCGAGAATTTTCGAAAAAAATATCGCCAATGGCACCGGACTAGCTCTGTCCGGGCCAGTCCCAAGGTTTTCGATACCAAACGCTTTGGAGTTTCCTCGCCGTCCCGCCGGGCAATGACCAAGCCGCATCTGGGGAGACATCGGACTCGATCACAATTCCGGCAGCGTGAATTGCTAGCAATTGGCCCAATCCATCGATCTGGTTCCGACGCGGCGGAGTTTGGACCAGCGGCGTCCTTGGCAAGTTGGGCAAGAAAGCAAATTGGGCAAGAGATAGGAAATGGCCCTGGCAAATGGTGGGCCAACCGTGGAATTGGGGGGGTTGCCTTGGCAACTAGGGTCGAGCAGTAGATTTTCTGCCTTACCTTCAGCATGGTAGACTATGCCATTGATCTTCGACCCGATCACAACGTCTCGCGTTTCGACACTGAGTTGGCCGCCCTATTTCTCGAGTCCAGATGAGAGCTTACGAAAACTAACATGCAAACTTCACAACACGATTTGTCTTCGCTCGATGCGATTGGACTTAGATGCGGGTGGACTTAAACGTTGAATGCTAAGAATCGGTTGTCCTCCGACACTTCAGCGGAACGACTAAAGCGGCTATCAGATGCACAGCAAACTAACTGGGCTCTGGAGGGCCATTGGTCGATCGATGCAGCCATGGCAGACCAAGGAGATCTTTCTCCCGAAGATCGTAAGCAGTTAATTTTGGACTTAATCTGTCATGAAATGCTGCTCCGCGAGAATGCAGGCGAGACTCCCAGTTTAGAAGAGTATCTGCTTCGATTTCCGTTGCTTCATGACGACCTGAAGCTTCAATCTCAAATGGACGATCTGCTTCGTTCGATACTTGAACGAACGGTGAGTGGTTCAACCGTCGTTAGCGGAGGTGGGGTCGAGCCAATGCCGGACGAGACGCCAAACCGCATCGGCCGCTACAACATCGTCAAACAAATTGGGAGAGGTGCGACGGGCGTTGTTTACGAAGCGTTTGATCCCGACCTGAAACGAACCGTAGCACTCAAAAAGCTCCGGGCTGGTCTCGACGCGACGAAAGACGAGCTGGCTCGCATGCGGGCTGAATCGGAGGCCGTCGCGAAAATCCGCCATCCGCATGTTGTGCAGGTTTATGATGTTGGTATCGACAACGGCCAGCCCTTCATGACCATGGAGTTGTGTCGAGGAGGAAGTCTAAAGAGCCGACTCCATGGAGACCCCATATCCCCACGACAAGTTGCTGAATTGGCTATTCAACTGGCACATGCGCTGGCGGCAGCTCATGCGGCCCGAATAATCCATCGGGATCTCAAACCTGAAAACATCATGCTGACCGATGCGACCACATGGGACGTTAAGGTCACCGATTTCGGATTGGCCAAGATTATGGATAGCAACGTCAGTGCCACCCTTTCCGGATGTGTGATCGGAACCCCAGCCTACATGGCACCTGAACAAGCCTTTGGGGATGGAAAGAATGTCGGTCCAGCGGCCGATATCTATGCCATGGGTGCGATTCTTTATGAATGCCTCACCGGCACGCCACCATTTCGCGGTGTCACCGTTCAAGAAACCCTCGCTCAAGTCCGCTCGCATGAAGCGGTTTCCCTTCGCCAGTTGGCACCTGCCGTCCCCGTCGATCTCGAAACGATCGCTCACAAGTGTTTGCAGAAGGAGCCCAACCGTCGCTATCTTTCGGCGCAAGAGTTGGCTGAGGATTTAGAAAGGTACTGTGCGGACAAGCCAATTCGCGCGCGAAAAATCTCAGTGCGAGAAAGGATCTGGCGTGTATGTCGACGCAATCCAGTCGTCGCGATGATGTCGGCCGCCGTGATTGCTTTGATGCTCGGTGCGATTCTTTCGCTGGCTTGGTTCAACTCCATCATCCGATCGAAGAACCAAACAGTATCGATTGCCTTAGCCGAAAAGACCCTTTCTTTTAATGAAAAGGTCCGGGCTCTCGAAGGACGCGAGGTAGCTCTAGAAGCTGCTCGGAGTAGCGAGGTTTTGGCCAACCGTCGCTTCTACGCGGCTCAAGTCAACTTGGCCAACGAAGCCCTGCTTCAAAAGCAAACCGCCAGAGCCGATCTGCTGCTCGATTCGGTCAAGCCTAAAGATGGGCAAGAGGATTTACGAGGCTTCGAATGGCATATGTTGCGAAACGAGTTGAATCAACACTTGCTTCTCGACCTGGATGGGCATTCGCTAGAAGTAACCTGTTTATCCGCGTCGCCTGATGGCAAGCAATGGTTGGTCGGAGGCGGCAATCAATATTCTGGTTACTACTATATCGTCGATAGCGAAACAGGTCGTGTAGTCCATGAGAACAAAAGGCTCGACTGCATTCTTCACGGCTGTGTTTATGATTCTAAACGGAGCCAATTCGTTCTGGCACATGGAAACGGCCTCCTGACTCACTTCGATAGCCAGACTTTTGCCAACCAGGCATCGGAAAAGACCAGCACCTTGTTTCGATCGATGTGCATTTCGCCTGACTCTAGATGGATGGCTGGAGGGGGAAGCGAGGGTGATCTATGGGTAATGGATTTGGAAACAAGCGAGTCGACCATTTTGACTAAAGCCCATCGTAGCGCTCCCATACTCTACTCCTTCTTTTCAAGTGATTCCAAGCAGCTCTATACTGCGGTCGAATGGGGCGATGAAGGCAAGATTTCCAGGCGTTGGTCGATGGAGGCGTGGCCACCCACGCTCGATAGAGACTTTCCCAGTATCGTTTTGAGAGACGTTTCGCCTGATGGACTTGTAGCGGTCGGAACCGATTGGGGGAAACTTTCGACGGTCGCAACTAAAGATGGCTCCGTGATCCATACGAAAAGCGTTAGCACAGGTGCTATCGCCGGTGCTTTGTTTATAGATGCTGAGCATCTTCTTGTGGCCACTCGAACCGACCGCGTAGTCAAGAAACTCGACGTCAGCACACTGGACGTGACTGAGGCCTATTCCATGCGAAATCCTGTAATGGCTTTGGCGTTGGACCGAGAACACGGCACATGGGCTTCGGGTGACTCGCATGGTGATGTGCGCGTTTGGGAGGAGGAGCCATCCGCTCAGACGCGACGAATCTCGATCCCGGGCGCGATCGTCGGCAAGTTTTTGGAAGATGGCGAGAGAGTTCTGGTGGGGATAGAGAAAGGGCCAAGTCGAATCTGGAATCCAGCGACCCAGGAAGTAGAATCCATTGCGGACCGTCTAAATCTTAGAGCTTGGTCAAACAATAGGGCCTTCGAACTCACCGAATCCTCTCCCGGCGGCAAGAAGCAGTTCGAAGTATGGACCAAGAACAGCGACACTCCGCGAAGAGTGCCTTTTAATGGGGACATCTATCGACACAGCGTGGCGATTTCGCGATCGGGCAAATGGCTGGCCCTCCGAGCGGAAGGTGAAGATGCGCAAGTCTACGATTTGAGCAGTTCAACTCTAGAACCTCGATTCCGAGTCCCTTGCTTAGCCTTCGCTTTTGAGTTTTCACCCAACAACCGTTGGCTGGTGGGCGGTTTGCAAGCGGGAATCGTTAGTTGCTTCGATTTGGAAAAGGGGGAGTTGCGACCCAATTTGAAGGAATGGGATTCATTCTGGGCGTGGGGGCTTTCGGTTGCTTTCAATCAAGATGGTTCGCTGGTCGCCAGCGGCAATGAATCGGGAGTCGTTCGCATATGGGAAGTCGAAACGGGCAAGTTGGTGAACCAAGTCGACACCGGCCAAGGCGAAATCATGGCGATTGACTTTTTTCCAGACAACCGACGCATCGCAGTAGGATCGACGGGCAACCTTATGATTTGTGATTTCCAAACCAATCAAGAGCTCGTTCGATTGCCTACGTCGGATAGTCAAATCGTCTCCCTCGATGTGAACAACGAGGGAACAGCCGTGATGGCGTTAACCGAGTCGGGTTACATGTACTTTTGGAAAGGCGGATCCAATAACTAGGATCGGCAGCAAATTCGTTGACTAAAGAATCTCAAAGCTCAAATCTCAAATCTCAAATCTGAAATCTGAAATCTGAAATCTGAAATCTGAAATCTGAAATCT
>Ga0105044_10001868_pt1 | contig 28523 bp, 21 predicted proteins | sample MAT01_FD_78092 | JGI IMG/M metagenome (GOLD analysis project Ga0105044, IMG submission 78092) | Freshwater microbial communities from Lake Fryxell liftoff mats and glacier meltwater in Antarctica - MAT-01 | ecosystem: Environmental > Aquatic > Freshwater > Ice > Liftoff microbial mat | place... | reverse complement strand
GAGGATCGGCTTGCCCCCGATCTCGATCATCGGCTTGGGCTTGAGGTGCGTCTCCTCCGAGATGCGCGTGCCGAGTCCGCCGGCGAGGATCACGACTTTCATGGGCGGATGATGTGGGGGGGGGTGTGTGACCGGGCGACGCCACGCTCAGTGTCCCGGATCGTCGCGGCCCCCACAATTCCGGGGAGTCGGCGCGGCGAGTTCGCGCGTCAGCCCAGGATGCGCCGCGCCCGCTCGCGCGGGTCCTCGGCGTGCGTCAGGCGGTTGAAGACCTGTTCCAGCGTCGCACCGCCGTGCGCTTCGCGGCGCAGCTCGTCGAGCGAGCCCACGGCCACGAGCTTGCCGTGGTCGAGGATCGCGATCCGGTCGCACACGCGCTCGGCGACGTCGAGCAGGTGGGACGTGTACAGCACGGCGCCGCCGCGGTCGGCCCAGGCGCGCAGCACTTCCTTGATCACGACGGTCGTCGGCGCGTCGAGCCCGTTCAACGGTTCGTCCAGGACGAGCAGCGGCGGTTTGGCGAGCAGTGCGCAGGCCAGCGCGACCTTCTGGCGCATCCCGCGCGAGAACGTGCCGACCGGATCGTTCGCGCGGTCGCCCAGGTCGAGCGCCGCGAGCAGGCGGTCGGCCTCGACGCCGATCGCGCGCTCCTCGAGCCCGTGCAGACGGCCGACGAGCTCGAGGTGTCCCTTCGCGCCGAGGTTCGCGTAGAGCGGCGCGCCGTCGGGGACGAAGGCCACGCGCCGACGCGCCGCGAGCGGCTCGCGCGCGATGTCGAGCCCGGAGAGGAACGCCTGCCCGCTCGTCGGCGCGAGCAGGCCGCACAGGATGCGCAGCGCCGTCGTCTTGCCCGCGCCGTTGGGCCCCAGGAGTCCGAACACCTCGCCAGCGCGTACCTGCAAAGTGAGATCGGAGAGCACCGTGTGCTCTCCGAACGTCTTCCCGACCGCATTCAGCTCGGCCAGCGCCTGCATGCGCGCCTCAGTCGAGGATCGACTCGGCCTCGTAGACCGTGGCCGGAACGCCGACCTTCGCGGTGACTTCCTCGGCGATCTCGGCCAGCTTGGCTTTCGAGACCGACTTGACCTTCTTGCCCAGGCCCTTCTCCGAGCGCAGCAGTTGCACTTCGCGCGGCTTGAGCTCGCCGACCTTCTTCAGCCAGGCCTTGATCTCGGCTTCGCTCGTGTTGTCGATGCCGTCGCCCTTCACGAAGCGCGACTGGAGGATCAGGTTTTCGGCCGTCGAGAGCGCCGCCATCAGGCTCGCGTACTCGGCCGGCTTGCGGCCGGTCAGCGCGGCGAAGGTCTTGGCCGAGCCCCACTCCATGCGCAGGTAGACCCGGTCGAACAGCCCGAGGACGCGGCGCAGCGCCGGCTCGTCCAGGTGCGGGTTGTCGAGCGCGAGGCACAACTTGGCCTTGGCGAACCATTTGTTGCGCAGGTCGCGCATGTTCTCGGTGATCTCGCGGAAGTCGGGGTGCAGCGACGGATCGCTGACCGACCCGTAGACAGCGATGGCCTCGATCTTCTCGCCGGCCTTGGAGATGCGGATCATGTGCCGAGCGGCTGTGGTCACGATGACCGAGGCGCGTGGCATGCGGTTGTCGCGGCTGACCGCGAGCGCCATGTCCTGGGAGCCGAGGTCGATGCCGAGCGTGCTGCCGAGTCGGGCCGCCTTGCGGGGGCCCGAGAAGATCGGACAGTCGGTTACGGCGACGACGGGGGTGGTGGGTGTGGTGACGAGTTCGGCCATGGAGGGCTGTGCGGGGGCGCCTGCGGTTGGGCGGCACTTCCCGAAAAGGGACTCTGCGAGGATAACCCCCCGCTGAGATCCTTCCCAGACCCAGGAAGCCCGGCGTTCCGATCCGGAAGCGCGGCCCACACGAGGAGGGTCAAGGCCGTGCCCAGCCGGGCCGGGTGCTCGGCGGCGAGTCGCAACCAGGCCAGGATTAGGTTCTCGCCGACGGCCACGGGGAGCGCCTTTTGGAGCTCGAATAGGGCCCAAGTTGCCAGTAAACCACCCAGGACGGCCTTCTGGGCACGATTCCAGTCCGCTTGGCCGTCGGCCGTGGCATCTCTGTCGGGTTCGGGGACGGGGCGCGCCAAGTCGGTCTCCTTGGAGGAGACGCTCCGTCTTCGCGGCGGTCGCAGGCTCGAGCGCATTTTCCTGGGGGGCGCGGGCAAGTCCGGTCGCAGCCCGCGCGCCGTACGGCTGGAAACTGACCCAGTTGCGTGTCCCTACACCTTGGGTTGGGGGAGCGCGCATCCTCGCCCACTACCGCTGGTTCCAGCGCAGGCGACGGACACGCAACTGGGTCAGTTTCCACTCAGCTCGGGGAGGCGCCGCGGCCGGCGCAGCGCGCCACGAGCTCATCCAGAGGTCCAAACACGACTTCCCAGTCGTAGGTCGCCTCGACGAATCGCCGGGCGGCGCGCCCGAGCTCCAACGCGCGCTCGGGCGAGCGCAGCAGGTCGACGACCTCCCGCGCGAAACCCTCGGGTTCGTCTTGCACGCGGAAGTCGCGGCCGTCCAAGCCCTCGACGCCCTGGGTCGCGCATGTGGTGCCGACGACGGGCAGACCCATGGCCATCGCCTCGAGCACCTTGTTCTGGATCCCGCGCGCGATGCGCAGCGGCGCGACGCTGAGCGAAGCCTTCCCGAGCCACGTCCGCGTGTCATCGACGAAGCCGGTGACCTCGACGCCCTGAACCTCGGCCAAGCGCTGCACCTCGGGCGTCGGGTGCGACCCTACGATCGAGAACGTCGCCCCCGGCACCACGCGGCGCACGAGCGGCAAGATCTCGCGCACGAACCACACGCAGCCCTCGGCGTTGGGCAGGTAGTTCATGACGCCGGTGAACACGATGCGTCCGGGCTCGCGGCCGGACCAGCGTGGCGCGTAGTAGGCGAGGTCCACCCCATTGCGCAGGACGACGGCGGTCGCGCCCGGGATCTCGCGCTCGAAGACGACTTTCTCGAGCGGCGTGCACACGACATTGGCGGCGAAGGAGCGCGCGATGCGCTGCTCGAACTCGAGGAGCGTGCGGTGCTCGCGCGCGTAGACATGCCGCATCGGGAATCCGCTGCGCTCGGCGTACTGGCGCCACTTGTCCGAGTCGAGCTCGCCGAAGTGCATGATACGCGGCAGCCTTCTGTGTTTCTCGAGGAACGCGCCCATGGAGGACGAGTACGCGTAGGCGAGGTCCGAGTCCGGCGCGAGCGCGTCGACCGCCGCCTGCAGTTCCCGCGACCCGTAGACGCCCAGCGTGAGCGGCTTCCGCGTCAGGAGCAACGGCAGCGCCGCGATCTTCGCCGCGCGATCGCGGTAGGGCACGGCCGTAGTCGGAAACCCCTTCTTCCGCAGCTCTTCCGCCGCGGCCAGGTCCTTCTCGTCGTGCGCGAACGCGACGATGCGCACCTCGTGCGTGCGCCCCAGCCGCTCGACGAGACGCCAGGTCGTGATCTTGTCCCCGCGATTCGGCGGGTAGGGCACCCTCTGCGCCAAGAACAGGATCCGCATCGCGCGGAGAGTATCGAGTCAGCCGCCACGACGAACAGCTCCGCACGGTGCCTGGCTAACTTCCACTGGGTTCGTTTCCGGGGAAAAGCGCAGTCGCCGTTTCCCCGGAAACGAACCCAGTGGAAGTTAGCCAGGCACAGTTCAGAGGCGCTTGCCGACGAACGTGTGCCAGCGGCCGCGGGTGGGGCGCTCGGTGATCGTCAGACCGGCGGCGGTCAGCGCCTGGTCGGTGGCCTCGGCGTGCTGCGCGGGACAACCGGAGAGGGCGAACCAGCCGCCGGGTCGCAGACAGGCGCGGAAGTCGGGGGCGTGGAGCTGCAGCACGTCCGAGTAGATGTTCGCCAGCACGGCATCGAACGGGCACTCGCGCACGGGGAGCAGCTCGAAGCCGCCGGTCTCGAATCGGCAGGTCGCGCCGTAGCCGTTGCGCTCGGCCAGGTCGCGCGCATTGGGCTCGGCGTTGGGATCGATGTCGAACGCGACGACCTCGCGAGCACCGAACTGCGCGGCGGCGACGGCCAGGATTCCGCTGCCCGTCCCGCAGTCCACGACGCGCTCGCCCGGGATCAAGTGGTCCTGGATCGCGCGCAGCATCATCCGCGTCGTCGCGTGGCGGCCGCTCCCGAACGATGCGCCGGGCTCGAGCACCATCGTCACGTCTCCGGGACGCGTCACCGACCTCGTCCAAGGCGAGAGCACGCACAGATTCCCGACGCGAAAGGGCTTCCAGACCTTCTTCCACGAGGTCGCGTAGTCCTCGGCCGGCAGCGGCTTGAACTCGACGGAGAGGTTCGCGAGCGAGACCTCGCCGGTCGCCGCCGCGAGCTCGCGCAAGGCCACCAGCACGCGCTCGCGGTTCGCTTCCGTGTCGTCGCGCCGCGCCAGGAAAGTGCGCACGTACTCGAAGCCGTCCGGTGCCGCGGGGGCACCCAGCGACGGACGCCCGAACACGACGGTCGTGCACGCTCCACCCTGCAGCGTCTCCGCGACGAGTTCGTGCCAGCCCATCGGCGCGAGCACGCGCACTTCGGTCCAGGCGGAAGTCGACTTCATGTTCGGGGGGGGGCTGAGACCACGCGGTGCGCGGGGCGAATGACTACCACACCGCGGTCGTCGCGCCGACGCCCTTCAGCGGACGAGGAGCGGCTCGACGACCGGCAGGAGCGCCCGCGCGGCGAGCTCGTGCCCGCGCAGATCCAGGTGCAAGTCCTCGGACCAGTAGGGCGGTCGCTCCTCGGCGCGGAACACCGAACGGAGGTCGACGACGCGGACGCCTCCGGCCTCGACGGCATCGAGGAATCGCTGGGTCAAGGCCTCGGCGGCCACGAAATCCGCGGGCTCGAGATCGAGGAGTTCGCAGGATGTGCCTGTCGCGCCGCATCGATCGCTAGACGGTCCGCGCTCCGCACGAGCCGCGATTCGACGCGCCCTGTCAGCGATTGCGCGCGAACCGAGCGATCAGCGCTTCCGCGCGAGCCGTGCGTCGACACGCCCCGGCGCACTCGGCCACCACGCGCCCGTCACCGCGTCGATGCTGCCGCCGACGAGCGTGAAGCCGTCGAGTTCGACGCGCAACGTCCGCGGAGCGTCGCTCGCGGTGACGAGCGCCTCGCCGCGCGCATCCGTGCGCGCGCGCGCCATATCGTCAACGAGCACACGCACGTCAGCGATCGGCGCGCCCGTGGCATCGTCGAGCGCGCGCACGAGCAGGCCGAATCCTCGCTCGAGACGCACGTCGAGCTGGGTGCGATCGCCCACGCCGCGCAGCGCGGTCTCGTCGCCGCGGGCAGGGCTGAATCCCGCGGCCGCCAGGCTCCAGCGCAGGCGTACAGAGCGCGGCGGTCCGGCGAGCGTCGCGCTACCGATCGAGGAGCTGCGCTCGACGGTTTCGCCGCTAGCGAGCTCGAAACGCACGTCGAAGTGTTCGATCGGATCGCCCGTCGCCGCGTCGCGTGCCTTGACGACGAGCGGAGCCGCATCCGCGGAAGGGACGGCCTCGAACTCGAGACCGACGGCCGGCGGATGGACGCGCTGGACGGATGGGGTCCAGCTCCACACTTGGCGCGAGCGCGCGACGAGCTCGTACTCGCCGAGCGGCACGTCTTCGAACACGAAGCTCGAGCTCGATCGTCCAGCCGAAGTCGCCTCGATGCGCTGGACGAGCTCGATTCCGCGCGCGTCGCGCAAGACGACGTGCAGGCCGTCGGAACGTTCGAGTCCGTGGCGCAGCACGCCCGACACGCGGCCGCGGGGGACGTCGCCGTCGAGTACGAGCACCACCTCGGTCGTGGATCCGCTCGGCGTGAACTCGACCGTGCGTGGTGCGAGGCCGAGCGCGGATGCGCGCACGACATGCGGCACGCGCTCGAGTCCATCGATCTCGAACGCGCCGGCCTTCGTGTCGCCGCCGCCGACTCGGATCCCGCGTGCGTCGTGTACTTCGATGCGCGCATCGAGCGCGATGCCGGCGTGATCGCGCACGCGTACGCGCGCCGAGGCCCGCTCGCGGAGCTGCAGCTCGAGGGGAATCTCCGCGCGCTCGCGGAGCGATTCGATCTTGGTTTCGCCGGCCAAGCGCGCATCGCTGGTCTCGACCTGCAATGTCCACGGACCGCCGCCCGCGAGCGCCGCGGCGTCGGCGCCGAAGCGGACCCAGGCGTTCACGACGAGCGCGTCCGCGTCGTGCTGAACGATGCGAACGCGCGCGGACGATGCGGCGCGCGCTCCCTCGCGGCCCGGCGCGAAGAGGCGCGCGGCGAGCTCCCGTGCGCGCGCTTCCGGCGGCATCTCGAGCGCGAGCGTCCACGTGGGACCGATCGGAACGACGAGTTCGACTTCGTCCCGGCCGGTGTGCACGAGCGGCCGCGCGCGGCGGGGCGTGCGTGCCTCTCCGCTGAGCGACCCACTCGCCACGCGCGGATCATCGAGCACCTCGATGCCCAGTTCGCCGTGCGGGAGAGCGCTCGTGACGATCCGCCCCGACTCGTCCGTGATCCACTCGCTCGTCTCGCCGCGCGCGCGCACACGCACGGCGCACGCGTGGATCGGCTCGCGATGCCAGACATCCACGAGCACGAGCCGGAGCGGCGAACGCGGCGCGTCGCGACTCGTTGCGCTCGCGACGAGGGTTCGTGCGGATGTCGTCTCCGGTTCCTCGGTGTCGCCGAGTGCGACGCTCACGCCGCCTTCGTCGAGCCGCGCGAGCGCCGCGTGGTGAGGCGAGCCGCCGGGCACGAGGAAGAAGACGACCGCCACGATGGTGGCGAGAAGTCCGGCCGCCGCGGCGATCGCGGCACTGCTCAGCGACTCGCGCGCCGCACGGATGGGGAAGGCGAGCAGGGTCAGCGCGGGGAACCAGCGCTCGCGTCCACCCGGGCGACGGTCGAGCCGCTCGCGCAGCTGTGCGAGCGCACGCATCCAACGCGAGCGCACAGCGGCCGCGGTGACGCCTTCACGCGCCGCGATGTCCTCGGCCGTCGCGCCCTCGAAGAATCGCCGCCACAGACTCGTGCGGTACGGCTCCTCGAGCTGCTCGAGCTCGGCGGCGAGCTCGCGGAACATCTCCAGGCGTTCGACGATCTCCTGTTCGTCCGACACGTGCTCGGGTCGCGCAGCGGCCTGCTCACGGCGCCTGCGTCGTCCTTCCGAACGCGCGCGCTCGAGCCGCAGGTTGCGCAGGAGTCCTCTCATCCAAGCCGCCGGGTTCTGGATGCCCGACGGCGACACGCGCGAGCGCAGGAGCTCCAGCATCGCCTCCTGCGCCAGATCTTCGGCCGCGTGCGCGTCCGAGATCAGCACGTGCGCGAGTCGCCGCAGATCCTGTGCGTGCGCGAGGAGGTCCTCGGGGTCGTGGGGCTCGGCTTCGGCCATGCGTCCGGGATCGTTGCCGCTGCGCGGCAGGATGTTGCAAGCGCTTTCCGCGCGCGCTCCAGTCTCGCGCGCCGGGCAGGGGCAATGCAGCGCGCGTGCACGTCAGTCTCGCCTCTCCGGCCGCGACCGGACAAGCTCGCTCGTCCGGTCGCGTGGATTCCGTCAGCGCTCGTCCACGCCGCGCGGCTCGACGTCCGGTTCGCCCGCGGGTGCGGCGTCGAACGGCGTGTCGAGCCCGCGCGCGCGAACCTCGTCCGCGAGGTGCATGTGCTGCAACGCTTCGCGCACGCAGCGGTCCGTGTCTCCGCGCACGAGCCGCGCGAGGTCGCCGTTGCTCGCTGTGGGATCGGTCTCGAGCGTCTGCGCGACCGGCAACTCGCGCAGGAACATGCGGTGCCGCGGCTCGAGCGCTCGGCCGTCGAGCACGAATACGCAGCCGCGGTCGCTCTCGCGCCGCATCAGACGGCCGAAGCCCTGGCGGAACTTCGACAGCGACTTCGGCATGTAGATCTGCCGGCGCTGCTCGGCCATGCCGATCGCGGCGCACTGCGCCTGGTGGTAGCGATCGGGAACGCCGTAGGGGAGCTTCACGATCACGAGGTATTGCAGCGCCTCGCCTGGGAAATCCGCGCCGTACCAGAACGTGTCGACGCCCATCAGCACCGATCCGACGCGCGCGCGGAAGAGGTCGGCGAGCTCCTCCTTCACCGTCCCCTCCTGGTTCTGGAACCAGAACGGGATGCGGCGCGCGCGGAAGAAACCGACGAGCTCCTCGCCGACCCGCTTCATGTCGCTCGCGTTCGTGAACAGGACGAGCATCCGGCCGCGCGTGCGCTCGGCGAGGTGCGCGACGAAGCGACGCACGTAGGCCAGGAACGCGTCCTTGTCGCGCTGCACGTTGGGCGCGTCCTTCGGCACCGCGACCATCACGCGGCTCCAGTCGAAGACGTCGGGCGCCTTGAACGTACGCACCACGCAGGCCGTGCGGTCCTCGCCCTCGGCCGGACGCGCCGCGCGATCCAGCCCGAGGTAGGCCTTGGCCGCGTCGAAGCCGCCGCCGATCCACGTCGTCGCGGACAGGAACGCCGCGCTCGAGAGTTCGGGGTAATAGCTGCGACCCAGGACTTCGTTCGGCAGCAGCACGCGCGCGGCCAGCACGAGCCCGCCGCGCGCTTCCGGTTCGATGTCGTAGAAGAACGAGGCCGCGAAGCTGGGCTTGTCGTCGTCGAGCGGCAGCCACGCGCCGATCGTCGTCAGCGCCTCGTCGAGGTCGGCGCGCACGAGGTCGAGCGCGCGCCGCAGTCCGCCCGCGCCGCGCAGAGGCATGTCCGCGATGCGTTCCGCGAGGTCGGAGAGGCACGTTTCGAGCACCGCGCCCGCGCGCGACGTCTCGATGCGCGCGCGGACGAGCTCGTCGCCTTGTTTCTCGGCGTATTCGCGCATCAAGAAGTGCTGTTCGCTCTCCGGGCGCAGGCGCAATTCCTCGCGCCGCCACGCGTCGAACTCGTGCGCGTTGCGCTCGAGCTCGTCCACGCAGGCTTCGAGGTCCTCGAAAGCGGAGGCGGCGTACTCGACGCAATCGCCCGACGGCGTCCCTGTCAGCACCTGCCGCGCGAGTCGGTCCAGCACGGCGCGCGACGACGGGCGTTCGTTCTGGCGCACGCGCGACAAAATCCCGCGCAGCTCGCGGAAGGCCAGCGAGCGGCTCCAGGCGTTGTGCGCCTGCTCGTGCAAGTGCTCGCATTCGTCGAACACGAGCCGGCGGAAGAACTCCGGCCGCGCCAGCGCGAAAGCCTGGTTCACGATGACGACGTGCGATTTCTCGGCGCGTTTCCGCGCGACTTCGGCGCCGCACGATTGGCGATCGAGCTTGTGGCTGCAGCAGCCGCTCTGGCCGCGCACGGCGCGCACGATGCCTTCGAGTGCTCGGAGATACGGCGCGGTGGACGAGAGCTGGATCGGCGGACGGCGCGGCAGACGGTCGAGATCGCTCTCGAGATCCGTCAGCGCGAACACGGCCAGTTGCGACCAAGCGAGCCACGCCTCGCCGGATTCGTCCTCGGGCGCGCTCGTCTTCAGCGCGCGCCAGCACAGGTAGTTGTCGCGGCCCTTGAGGAGCGTCACGCGCGTCCCCGGCAAGACACCGGATCGCGTCAAGGCCGCGAGCGCGCGCGGGACTTCGCGATCGAGCGCCTGCTCCTGCAGCGCGCGCGTGTACGTGGCGATGCCGATGCGCACGTCGTGTCGGCGCGCCCACAAGAGCGCCGGCACGAGGTACGCCAGCGTCTTGCCCGTCCCCGTCGGCGCGTGCACGAGCAGGAGCTCGCGTGAGCCGAGCATCCGCGCGACCTCGCGCGCGGTCTGGTGCTGGCTCGCGCGGTACGAACCGTGCGCGGCGTCGTGCACGCCGAAGAGCGCCGGCAGATGACGCTCGAAAATTTCGTCGAGCAGCGCCAGGTCTTCCGGATCGAAGGGCATGTCGCCCTCGCGGTCCGCGGGAACGTTGTCGAGACCCGCCCAGCGTTCCATCTCGCGCGCGCAAGCCGGGCGCGCGTCGTCGAGCAGGTCCTCGAGCGCGCCTTCGTGGCGAGCGCAGCGCGCCAGACGTCCGTCCTCGACTCCGGGTAACGCGTCGCCGGCCCAGGCCGACGTCGCGTCGAGCAAGGACAGCGCGAGGCCGATTCGTCCCGCCGCGAGACCGTCGGTCGCCGCGAGTCCGCGCCACGCGCGCGTGGCTGCGGCCGCGAGCACGAGGAGCAGCGGTTCCTCCAGCGCGTGCACGCGCCGCGCGAGCTCGACAGCCGCGCCGCGCAGGTCCTGCGGACCGAACGCGCGCGCGGGCGCGTCCTTCGTGAGCAGGGCGACGAGACCTTCGCGTCGTCCAGCGAGGCGTCCGGGCAAGAACAGTCCACACAGTTCGTCGAGTCCGATGCACGCGCCCGTCTCGCGCCCGGTCATCTGCTCGTGCCAGGCCTCGAACGCCTCGGCATCGGGCACGACGAGCGGCAGCGAACCGACGAACGCGGCCATCTCGGCCCACGCGGCCTCGGGGCCGAGCGCGCCCTCGAACGCGGAACCGTCCAACCCGAACTCACGCGCCGCCGAGGCCGCGGACTCGCGCGGAACGCAGAGCGCATCGAAGCTCTCCCACGTTCCCGCATCCGCGCCCGGCCGGATCGCCTGGATGCGGACGAGCGCGTCGAGACCCGGATCGGGTCCCGTCGTCCACGGCACGACGAAGGCCGGTCGCGGTCCGCGGACGTTCCGGTCAGTAGATCTCGCTCCGCGTGAACTCGCGACGTGCTCAGGCGGGCGGATCACGCGGCGCATCATGACACGCGGCAGCGGGGCGGCACGGAGTTCGAAGCGGTGAAACGCCGGCGAGCAGACCGCCGATCTGCGCACGCAGAGAGGAGTCTCTGCCCTGCCGAGCAAGATCTCGCGTCGGAACTTGCAGTAACGCGCTTACGGGGTCCCGGTCGGACTCCGAAAGCGATTTGGGAACCGCCACGCGATCTCCGAGATCCGAATCGACCTACGAGTTCGTAGCCGATCTGTACCAGCTCCCGTCCGCAACGCCGACCCCGGACGCGCGGACCCCACCACTCGAACTCTCACCATGAAGACAAATACCCGATCGGGTGCGTCGGCCGTCGCCGTCGCGCTCACCGCATTCGCTGCCTACGCGTCCAGCCACCGAGAGGCTCCGATCACGGCTCTCGACCACAAGGCCGACATCACCGACCTCTACGCATTCGTCAGCTACGACGGCTCCGCGACGCAGTCGGCCACGCCGACGAAGGTCACGCTGATCCTCGGCGTGGATCCGCTCCTCGAGCCGGCGAACGGTCCGACGCTGTTCCCGTTCGATCCGAGCATCCTCTACGAGATCCGGATCGACAACAATCACGACGGGCGCGAAGACAAGATCGTCCGCTACCGTTTCACGACGCAGTACGGGCTGCCGAACGTCTACACATCGGTCGCGGGCATCGGCCAGTTCGGTGCGAATGACCCCCAGACGGGAACGCTCGTCGTGCCGCCGCAGATCCAGTCGCTGTCGGATGCGGGTCTGAATCAGCGCCAGACGTACACGTGCGAGCTCGTCGACGTGAACACCGGCGCCATCACGGCGCTGACGCAGACGAACGGCGCGCCCTTCATCGCCTGCCCGGCGAACGCCGGCCCGCGCACGATGAACTACCCGCTGCTGTACAAGGAAGCGGCGTACTCGCTCCCGAGCGGGATCTCGGTCTTCGCCGGCACGACGGACGACGCGTTCTGGATCGATCTGGGCGCGGCTTTCGACACCGCGAACTTTCGCACTCTGGGGAGCGGGATTCCCGGCGTGCTCACGGCGGCTGAAGACGCCGCAGCGTCAAACTTCGCGAGCGACATGGTGTCGGGCTACGCGGTGAACACGCTCGCGATCGAGCTCCCGATCGGGCTGCTCACGTCCACGGGTGTGGTCGAGCCCTCGACTTCACCCGCCGCCGTGATCGGTGTGTGGGGCGTCACGTCGCGCCCGATGACGACCATGCGTCAGGCGCCGAACGCGCCCGTCGAGAGCGGACCGTTCGTGCAAGTGCAGCGCATGGGCAACCCGCTCATCAACGAACTGGTCATCGGCATCGGCATGAAGGATCGCTTCAGCATGGACGAGCCCTCGAACGATTCGCAGTTCGCGAGCTTCTTCCTGGACCCGCCGATCGTGCAGATCGTCGAAGCGTTGTACGGCGGCGCGCTCTCGGTGCCGGCCGCGCCGCGCAACGATCTGCTGCCCTTGGTCACGTATGCCGCCCCGATCGCTCCCCCGGGAACGCCGGCCGGGCCGATCGCGGACTTGCTGCGCCTCAACACGGGCGTCGCCGCGACGCCTTTGGCGAATTCGAGCCGTCTCGGTCTCATCGGTGGTGACGCGGCCGGCTACCCCAACGGCCGCCGCGTTTTCGACGACGTGACGGACATCACGCTGCGCGTCGCGGTCGGTGGTGTGCTCGCCGCGCCGTTCCCGGGCTATGACCCGAACGTGAACGGACGTCTGGGCGACGGCGTCAATCAGAACGACGTGCGATATCGCCTCATCTTCCCGTACGTCGGGCAGTGCCCGAACGGCCGCAACCGTCGGCACGTCGATCCGGGTGAACCGGGCGGCGGGCCCGTGAACTGATCGACCCGGCTTCTCCGAGGAATCGGCCGGGCCCTGCTCCAGCGAGCAGGGCCCGGCCGTCGTTCCAGAGTGCGACATCGTTCGAAGCTCGTCCGCATCGGATCGGGCAATCACAGGTGTCGTTCGGTGCTCGCAGTTCGCCCGTGAGCAGCGTCTCGACGGATCGGAGGTGGAACGGCTATCCTGCTCCGCCTTTTCCTCGCGGCCGGAGCCTCCGAGGAAGCCAGTCGGCACCGCCCCTCGAAACCCGCACAGCACCCAGACTCTTCCGATGGAGATCACGACGATCCAGTACGACGGTTACGAGAAGGTGGTTCGCTGCCGGGACGTCAAGACGGGGCTGCACGCCCTGATCGCCGTGCACGACACCACGCTCGGGCCCTCGCTCGGCGGGATGCGGATGCTGCCTTACGCGCGCGAGGACGATGCGCTCTTCGACGTGCTCCGCCTCGCGAAGGGGATGACGTACAAGTCGGCCGCGGCCGACACGGGACTGGGCGGCGGCAAGTCGGTGATCATCGGCGACCCGGCCACGCTGAAGAGCGAAGCGTTCTTCGCCGCGATGGGGCGCTTCGTCGACAGCCTCGACGGCAAGTACATCACCGCCGAGGACATGAACATCGGCATCAAGGACCTCGAGCTCGTGCGCAAAGAGACGCGCTGGGTCACGGGTCTTTCGCGTGAGTCGGGCAGCTCGGGCAACCCGAGCCCGTACACCGCGATCGGCTGCCACCACGGGATGCGCGCCGTGCTCGAGGAGCTCGACGGCAAGGCCGACTTCAAGGGCAAGCGCGTCCTGATCCAAGGCGTCGGAGCAGTCGGCGGACGCCTGGCCGAGCTCGTCCATGCCGACGGCGCGCACGTGCTCGTGTGCGACATCGACGAGGCCAAGGCCGAGCGTCTCGCGAAGCAGCACGGTTGGGAAGTCGTCAGTGACGCGAAGCACGTCGAGGTCGCGTGCGACATCTATGCGCCCTGCGCGCGCGGCGAGGGCCTGCACGACGCGACGATCCCGCGCTTGAAGTGCCGCGCGATCGCGGGCGCGGCGAACAATCAGCTGCTGGAGCAGCGCCACGGCCGCGACTTGAAGGCGCGCGGGATCCTGTACGCACCCGACTTCCTCATCAACGCCGGCGGCATCATCAACGTGTCGATCGAGATGCTCCCCGGCGGCTACGACGAGAAGAAGTCGCTGACGAAGATCGAGAGCATCCACACGAACTTGAAGAAGGTGTTCGAGATCGCCAAGACGGAAGGCATCCCGACCCACGAGGCGGCGGTGCGCTTGGCCGAGCAGCGCATCGCGAAGGGTCGCGCGGCGAAGCTGGCCGCGAAGGCCTGATCGGAGCGGGGCGGCGCGTGCAACTCACTCCGCGCCTCGTCCTGTTGGCGCTCGTTCTACTGGTGTTGCCGGCGCTGGTCACGGCGCTCTTCCTAGCGCGGAATGCGCATCCCGCCGTCGAGGCGGGAGCGCAGCCGGGCGGCGCGTTGGAAGGCCGGCTCGAGCCGCGCGATCCGACGGGCGCGGCCTCGATCGGCGGCGTGGAGCTCGTGGTCGGTGGCCGCGGCGCGGACGGCTCGCTGCGCGAGCTCGCGCGCGGTCGGAGCAGCGAGGACGGACATTTCGCGATCGACGTCCCGCCGTTCGACGGCCGCTACGAGATCCGCGTCGTGGAGGGCGCGTGGCAGAGCGAAGTGGTGCCGGCCTCGCTCCTCGGCGAGCGCGGACCGTGCGTCTTGCCGCTGCGCGGTGCGTCGCAACTGGACCTCGCGTTCGTGCGCCGTTCCGGAACGCCTGTGCGCGGCGGACGCTGGACGATCACGGGTGAAGCGTCACGGAGCTGGTTCTCCGCGTCCGGCGCGACCCTCGAGCGCAGCGGCACGTTCGACGGCGCGCGGCTGTCCCTCGTCGGATTGCCGCCGATGCGCGCGCGGATCCTCGTCCGACTCGACGGCGGCGACCGCACGGATCTCGTGATCGATCTGGCGATCGGCCCGAACCGGCACACGGTCGAGATCTAACCCGGATCTCTCACCACGTCTCTCGAAGTGATTGATCCGAGGGCGTGCGTGCGGGCACCGTGGTCGCGATGAGGTGAATCGGCGTCGATGTGGCTCGTGACCGCCGCTACCTGCGGTACGGTGCCTGGAACGACCCCGACACTTTCGCCAACGGTGCGCGCACTCCGCAGGGGCGGTACGGCGGTACGGTGCCTGGAACGACCCCGACACTTTCGCCAACGGTGCGCGCACTCCGCAGGGGCTGCCGGCGAAAGTGTCGGGGTCGTTCCAGGCACCGTACCGCCGTACCGCAGGCACCGCCTCACTGCCCGTCGAACGCATCCGCTCCAGCGCATCCGCTCCAGCGCATTCTCGAACGCCGTGGTACGGTTCCAGATGGCGCTCACGAACCCCGCGCCGGAGCCCTCCCCATGCAGAAATTGCTCTTCACCGCGGCCTCGCTGGCGTTGTGCGCCGTCGCCGCGTCCGCACAGACGACCTTCGTCTACGACCTCGTCCAGTCCTCCAGCAACTTCACGTGGAGCGGGACTTCGTCGCTTGGGAACATCGTCGGTAACCCCTCGAACCAGTTCCAACTGGCGGGCACGACGAACCTGGACCTCGTTCTGCAGAGCGGCGCGCAACCGTACGCGTCGGCGGCGTTCAGCGGCGGCTCCGCGGCCGCGGTTCCGGACCTTCACGGGCGCATCAACAACCCGTTTCCGTTCCTGCCGCCGCTCGCGACGATCGACGTGAACGGCCTCGTGATCAGCCCGAGTTCGCCGTCGTTCACGGTCGGAGCGGGCGGCGCGTTCACGGGCTCGATGACGCTGACCGCGCTGGCCGGCACGCTCGTCGTGACGCCGCTCGGCAGCGCTCCGACCAACACGCCGCTGGCCGGCAGCTCGTCGGCCCCCGCGGCGGTGAGCGGCACGCTGACGCTCTCCGGTGGCGCGCTGCGCCTGAACACGCCGGTCAACTCGACGTTCGCGTTCAGCGATCCGACGAGCGGGGCGAGCGGCACGATCACGGTCGTGGGAACGGTCGTGGGGCAGTATCCGCTCGTGCGCAGTTACTGCGCCGGTGACGGATCGGGCATCGCCTGTCCGTGCGGCAACACGGCGCCGGCGAACTCCGGTCGCGGCTGCCTGAACTCGACGGGCGTCGGCGGGCTGCTCGCGACGACGGGTTCACCGGTCGTGACGGCGGACACGCTCGCGCTCGTCGGCAGCGGAATGCCGGCTAGCGCGTCGGTCCTCTACTTCCAGGGCACGGCGCAGTCCGGCGGTGGCGCGGGCACGATCTTCGGCGACGGCAAGCGTTGCACGTCGGGCTCGGTGATCCGCGTCGGCACGAAGACGAACGTCGCGGGCTCGTCGAGCTATCCCTCGGGCGGCGACCCGGTGATCAGCGTGCGCGGCGCGGTGCCGGCGGCCGGTGCGACGCGCACGTATCAGGCCTGGTACCGCAACTCGGCCGTCTTCTGCACCCTGGACGGGTTCAACCTCACGAACGGCCTGAGCGTCACCTGGATCCCGTAGCGGAGACGCGAGTGCGCTAGGTGCGCGCGGGGTTCGTTTCGCCGCCGATCGGCAGCGAAACGAAGCCCGCGCGCGTTCCACGGAACCGAGCGCAGCTCACTCCTTGCGCAGGAAGTCGACCAAGTCCTTCTCGAGCTCCGCGAGGCCGTATTCCTGCACCGTCAAACAGCGGTACACGATGCGCGCCAGCGGCTCGGGCGTGTTCGGATTCAGGTCCTTCGGCGGCGGATAGCTGAGGAAGTAGCTGAGCGACATGCGCTCGACCTCGCCGCCCTGTTCGCGGCCGGCGTATTGCCACGGCACTTCGTCGAAGGGCAGGACGCCGGTGAGGATCTCGTAGAGCATCACGCCGATGCCCATGACGTCGGCCTTGCTCTCGCGCAGCAAGAGCGGGTTGTAGTGCGGCGTCGTCGTCGCGATGCCGCGCTCGCCCACGCGCAGCGCGGGATCGATCAGGAGGACCGCGCCCGACGGCTTCACGAGCACGTTCTCGGGCTTCAAATCGCCGTGGTAGGCCAACTGACCGGTGCGGTTCAGCTTCATCAGCGAGCGCACGATCGTGAGGAACCAGTTGAGGCGGATGCCCTCGAGCGCGCGGATCTTCTCGCGCAGCGTCTTGCCGCGCGCGTACTCGAGCGCGAGCACGGGCCGGCCTTCGTGCATGAAGACCTCACGCAGCTGCACGACGTTCGGGCTCTTCACCTTCTCGAGCAGCGCGGCTTCGGCCCGCAGCGTGTCGTCGATCTCGTGCACGTCGAGGAAGTCGATGCGCACGCCGTCGTTGCGGAAGAACACGGCCTCGGCCGGCGTCTCGTCCGGGCTGATGCCTTCGGGACGGCGCTGGTTCGTGATCTCGAGGAAGCGCGTGACGTAGCGGCCGCCGCCGGCGACGTCACCGAGCTTCAACGCCACCTTGCGGCCGTCGGGATCCTCGGCCACGTAGACGAGCGCGAAGCCGCCGCGTGCCAGGAACTCGATGACGCGATACGTGCCGATGAGCTCGCCAGCTTCGAGCTTGATCATGAAGAGGACCGGGGGAACGGGCAGAGGGGGAGAATCGCCGATCGCTCGCGGCGACCTGAGCACTCATCGGGAGACCGCTGGCCCGGGTTGAGTTCTTTTCCGCCCGTTCGGGTTCCGCGGGGCGGCGCATTCCCGTGGGCGAAGCGCTTGGCGCCATGGCCCGCGCGGAACCCCCGTAACGAGCTCGTCCTCCGCTGGAACTGCCGCGGCCTCCGCCGCCGCGGAGAAAGTTCCATGCGGCGCGGACGAGGGCGAGTGCGTTCAGCGCAGGGTTTCAGCGCGGGGAGAAATCGAGCCTGCGTGGTCCCGCGGGGCCGGCTCCGTGGCGCGTCGCACGTGACCTGATGATGGGCGCTGAGGGCGTGCTTCCCGGTCAGCGCGCCGACCGCGCGACGATCTCCTCCAGCGAGATCTCGACGAGCACGGCCGTGGGATCCGCGGACAAAATGCGGCCCGCGCCGGCCAGGACCGTGCCGGTGCCTAGCCATTCCGGCTCGCGCTGGTGCGGCCGGTAGCGCCATGCGCGACCCTCGACGTCGACGATGCCGAGCTCCTGCGCGTGCACGTTGCGCACGCTGAACCACGCGCGGCCGTTCGTGCCGGGTTCTTCGAAGCGCACGATCGAGCCCGCGCGCTGCGCGCCGTCGATCACGTCCCAGGCGCGGGTCGCGCTGGACCGCAGGACGACGGCCTCGGCGAGTCCGGGCGGCGAGCTCGTCTTCGTGGTGCGGCACGCGCTCGCGCACACAACGAAGAGCACGGCGATCGCAACGCGCGAGAACATCACGGGTGCTGTATCGGACGCGCTCCTCCGCGCCTGAAATGGACGGGTCGGCTCCATGCCCGTATCCTGGCCGCGTGGACGACTACGAGCTCGATTGTTTTCGCAAGGCCGGCAAGATCGCTTCGGATTGCCGGGAATGGGCCAAGGAGAACATCCGGCCCGGAGTGACCATCCGGTCGATCCTCGAGACGATCGAGGACCGGATCCGCGCGCGCGGCGCCCAGCCGGGATTCCCTGCGCAGTCGAGCCGCAACTTCGTGGCCGCGCACTACTGCTCGGCGCCCGAGGACGAGCAGGTTTACGCCGAGGGTGACTGCGTCAAGGTCGACATCGGCGTGCACGTGGACGGCTACATCGCCGACACGGCCGCGACGGTAGACCTGTCGAACGACAAGCGCTGGACGCCGCTCGTCGAGTCGTCGCGCAACGCGCTGGCCGCCGCGATCGGCGCCGTGAAGGACGGCTGTCAGGTCTCCGACGTCGGCGCCGCGATCGAGCGCACGATCCTCGCAGCGGGATTCCAACCGGTGCGCAACTTGACCGGGCACGGGCTCGCGCGCTGGAAGGTGCACACGGCGCCACAGATCCCGAACTACGCCGAGCGCGGCTCGGGCACGCTGAAGGCCGGGATGGTCTTCGCGATCGAGCCGTTCGCCAGCACGGGCAAGGGCTACATCCGCGAAGCCGGCAAGGCCGAGGTCTTCATGATGGTGCGCCCGCCGACGAAGGCGAAGGCCTGCGATCGTGATGTGCTCAAGGCGATCGAGGCGTGGCGCGGGCTGCCCATCGCGCGCCGCTACTTCCGCCACCTCGATCGCGACGCCGTCGAGGACACGTTCACGAAGCTGGCGCGGCAGGGCGCGTTGGTGCGCTATCCGCCGCTCGTCGAGGACGAGGGCGTGATGGTCGCGCAGTACGAGCACTCGCTGTACCTGACGAAGGACGACGTCGAGATCTTGACGGCGTGAACGTCGCGCGCGAACTCCTCGGAAGTGAGCCTGGCTAACTTCAGCGATGGTGGCGGCGCGATCGGCGGTGGGCCGAGCGCTGGGGGGATCAAGGCGCGCGTACGGGCTCAGCTCCACACAGCCATTCGCGCGCGAGATTGTTCAGCGCCGCTCGCGGTGGAGCGCCAGCAAGCGCGCGTACGGCTCGGGTAGGTCGGAACCGTGCATGCTGACTTGACCACCGCCGCGTCGTTCCGACTCGCACTTCCAGCCGAACCCGCCCTCGCCGATCGAGACCTCGTACTCCTCGTCGCCGAAGGGGAGCACCGCGAACTCGAAGCCGTCGTCGAGCAGGACGCGGCAGTCTTTCGAGTTGAGCGTGTGGACGAGATGCAGCCGCAGCGCCATTGCGAGCGTCGCGCGTACGGCGGGGAACGCGCCGATGCGTAGCCGTGCAATGTCCTCGTCGCGAGTCGGAATCGGGATCGCCTGGGCCGCTTCGACGCGCAGGTACTCCGCGAGGATCTCGCGGCCGCTGTGCGCGAGTACGCCACGCGCAGCGGCCCAGACTGCGGGATCGCTGGGAAGCCCTGCGGGTCCGCCTCGTTCAGGTCGCGGCGCCGCGGCGGTCGGCGCGAACTGCGCGAAATCCGGCAGTTCGGCGGGCACCGCATCGGCGGCCCCGGCGCTCGCTCGAAACCGGTCGACGATCCTTCGCAACCCGCGCGGGAGACCGGTGTCGAACCGATCGACGTCGACGTCCCCGCCGCTCACGCGCTCCTCGACCGTGTAGCGCGCCCCGTCGTGCTCGTATCGGATGCGAATCTCGACCGAGCCGGTCTCGAAGGGCATGTGCTCGCGCACGAGCCACTCGATGTGGTCGTGCGCGACCTTCGACCCGAACGAGGAGGTGAGGGCCCTGCGCATCTCCTGTCGCAGACTGCCGACGATGACCGGGTCCACGTCGACGCGCGCCGCCGCGATCTCGTTCCCAGCAACGAGCGGCAGCAGCTCCGTACGATCGGCTTCGTGCGCGCGGTACTTGGCGAGCAGATCCGTGCGCAGCCCGATGCCGGGAGGCGCGAGCGCGATGTCGATCGCCCGCAAGTGGTCCGATGGATCCTGCCCGGTCGTCAACACACCCATGAGAACCTGGAGAACGCTCTGCAACGAATCGACGCGCAACGCTGCGGTCCCCGCGTCGAGACCGCGCAGTATCGCGACCGTCTCTGCGAGCTCGGTCGCCCGGGCGCTCGCATCCGGTGCGAGCGCTTCGAGCGTGTCGGACTGCACCACGACCGAGGGGGTCGACTCCGACAGGTCCAGGATGGTCCTCTGCACCGGTTCGCCGCCCATCCGCTCTCCGCCCAAGACCAGCATCACGCTGATCGTGCCCACGATGACGGACAGCAGTAGCAGAACTCCCGCCGCGACCCAGCGCCAATCGCGACCGCGCTCCGGGCGGGTTAGCGCAAGTCTTCCAGTCGCCGGCGTCGTCGCGCTCTGCATCGGCGTGCTCGTCACTCCTTGCACCGCCGTCCGCACCTCGCCCGCGAACTGGTAGCGCCGATCCGGCTCCTTCTCGAGCGTGCGGATCACGATGTCGTCGAGTCGCACGTCAATCGACACCTTGTGCGACGGCAGCGGGAAACGCCCGAGCGGGAGCTCGCCCGTGAGCAGCTCGTAGAACACCACGCCGAGCGAGTAGATGTCCGCGCGGTGGTCGACGTCCTTCGGATGCTCGATCTGCTCGGGCGCCATGTAGTGCGGCGTGCCCATCGTCTGCGAGAGACGCGTCAGCGACAATCCGCGCGCCACGCGATCGAGGACCTTGGCCAGACCGAAGTCGACGATCTTCACTGTGCCGTCGCGCGTCATCAGAACGTTCTCGGGCTTGATGTCGCGGTGCACGATTCCGTTCTTGTGCGCGTAATCGAGCGCGGCGCAGATCTGCACGACGAGCGCCAGCGCTTGCGCGGGCTCGATGTGTCCGGCGCGCTCGGCCTGGCGCAGGTTCGGACCGTCCACGTACTCCATCGCCAGGAAGAAGTGCGGACCCGCACGGCCGGCGTCGTACACGGCGACGATGTTCTCGTGGCTCAAGCGCGCGAGCGCTTGCGCCTCGCGCGCGAAGCGCTCCTCGAAGCTCGAGTCGGCGCGCACAGGCGCGGCCAGGATCTTCACCGCGACCGAGCGTGCGAGCCCCTTTTGGCGCGCCTCGTATACGGCGCCCATCCCGCCGCGACCGACGAGTCGCAGGATCTCGAACTGGGGGAAGTGGGGTTGCAGCTCCGCGGCGGTCGGTGGTGGGGGAGCAGGCTCCCCGGCGTCGGTCAGCACGACCTCGGGCTCGCCCAAAGCGACGGACAGCAAGCACTTGGGGCACATCCCCGCGGGCCCATCGGGCGGGATCACAGCGTGGCAGCGGGTGCAGTTCATGGATTTCGGGCGTCCTTCACCGCTGACTCACGGGCACCGCACCAGAAGTTACGGGCAAATCGCGCCTGTTTCGCGCGGGAGACTTCAACCAGATCGCGCGATCCGATCGGATGATCGGGGCCCACCCCCCCCGGAGATCCCCATGTTCGAATGGACCGCGCTGCTCCTCCCGGCCCTGCTCGCCACCGGCCTCGTCTTCGTCGCCAGCTCGATCATTCACGTGGTGATCCAGTGGCACGCGCCCGGGTACCGCAAGTTCTCCAACGAGGACGAGGTGCGCGCCGTGATCCGCCGGTCGAACGCCACGCCGGGTGAGTACGTCATCCCGCACTGCAAGAGCAGCAAGGAGATGGCGGACCCCGCGATGATGAAGAAGTTCGAGGAGGGCCCGCTCGCGACGGTGTACTTGCGCCCGAACGGCGCGGTGAAGCTCGTGCCGTTCCTCGGCGCGTGGATCGTCTACACGTTGGTCGTCAGCCTCGTCGTCGGATACGTCGGTTGGGCGTCCGTCCCGCGTGGGGCCGAATACTCGAAGGTCTTCCAGGTCATCGGCGTCGCAGCGTGGCTCGCGTACTCCTTTGGATCCCCCGCCGACTCCATTTGGAAGGGCAAGCCGTGGGCGTCGACCCTCCGCTACCTGGTCGACGGTCTTGTCTACGCGTGCCTGACAGCCGGCGCGTTCGCCTGGCTCTGGCCGCGGTGATCAGCTCGCGAGGGCACTGAAGAGCGCGCGCACTTCGTCGTCGAGGTCGCGCACGTCGTCGAGCGTGGACGCGATCTCGGCCCGGATCTCCTCGCGCCATGCCTGGCGCACGCGGTGAGCCGCGATCCTGACGGCGCCTTCGGTCGAGCCGAGCATCTGCGCGATCGTGCGCAGGCTCGCGGCGTCCGGCTCGGCCGTCAGGAACGGTTTCAGAGCCGAAAATAGGACGGATTTGCCTTCGCGCTCCATCCGCTGTTCCAGTCGCAGCAGCGCAGCGTCGAGCACGGCGAGCGCCCACGCGCGCTCGAACGTGCGCTCGGCGTCGAGTCCCGTGGAGCTCGCGAGCTGCCATCTACGATCCGCTTCGCCCGTGTCGAGCGGCACGTGAAGCGCGCCGCCGCCGCGCTTCACCGCGCGGTCGCGCTCGTTCTCGTGGCTCACGTGGAACTTGAGCGCCGCGAGCAGCCAGCCGCGGAAGCGACCGCGTTCGCCGTCGGCCTGCGCGAGCCGGCCTTTCTCGATCAAGTCGGCGAAGAGCCCCTGGACCAAGTCCGCAGCACGCTCGCCGTGGATGCCGCGTCGCCGCAGATACGCGTAGAGCGGCCACCAGTACGCGCGACATAGATCTTCGAGCGCTCCGCGTGCCTCGGGCGCGTGCGGAGACGCCGCGCGCGCCACGAGGCTCCAGCGCGTCGTCAGGAAGCTCGACGAACTGGTCAAGACATCTCAGCGCGCATCACGGCAGCTTCTCGCGTGCGCGCACGTGCTCGAGCGCGATCCACCACGGCGCGGGATCCTCGCCGGGATCGCCGCGCGCGCGGATGCGGGTGTAGGAGCGTGCCCCGATTTCGAGCAGCTTTTCGAGCTCGCGCAGCACCGCTTGTCTCTCGGCGCCGCTGCGCCGCTCGTCCACGCGCGCGAGGAAATTCTCGAGCGACGCGAGGTCCGCGCCATTGCGCCACAGGTAAACGCGCGCGACTCCCGCGGGCCGCGCCCCCGGCGTCCGCCAGTTCTCCGCCGCGGCCGAGGGCTCGAGCTTCGGCGCGAGCGTCCCGACCGCGAGCAGGAGGAACGCGGCCAGGATCGAGGACGCCGTTCGTGGATGCGTGCGCCCGACGCGCTCGATCGCGAGCCCGCTCGTCAGGGAGAGCACGGCGATCAAGGGCAGTACGTAGCGCAACGCGACGATGTGATCTTCCTCGCCGCGCACGAGCGGCGACATGGCCCAGATCCCGACGAAGATCAGCGGATACGAGAGAAGCGCGACGAACGCGGGATCACGTTGCTTCCGCCAGGTCCACGCCGCGAACGCCCACAGTGCGAACAGCGCGAGCATCCAGGCGAGACCGATCCCGTAGCCCGCCGGTCCGCGCACCCAGAACGCTTCGGGGACGTGCCGTGCGAAGAGATCGACGAGGCGCGTGAGGGGCTCTTCTCCGCCGCCGAACGCGAGTCCCGCCGGTCCGTGCCCGTAGATGCCGAGTGCGGTCTCGGGTGAACGAGGCCGCGCGAATACGAGTGGCGCGCAGCCGATCAAGAAGCCGCCGACGCGCGCGGCAACGAGCTTCGCGCTGCGCCACCAGCTCCGATCGAGGAGTAAGTCGAAGGCCACGGCGAGCGCGATCAGCACGCTGCCGCCGAAGTAGAGCATCAGTCCGAGCGAAAGGCCGAGCGCGCCGTGCGCGAGGAACCCGCGAGGACGCGCGCGCAACTCGGTCGAGAACCACATCCACGCCAATACGAGCGCTTGGAAATGCTGGTGTGTGCCTTGCGCGAGAACGGAATCGAGAACCGGTCCGGGTGCGGCGACCGCGAGCAGGAGCCCTCCGGCCCAGGCCGCGCGTGGACCGGCGAGCCGATGGAGCATCGCGAACGCCGCTGCGGCCTCGATCATCGGGAATGGGATGCAGGCCATGCGCAGCGCGGGCAGCACGTCCCCGAGGATGGCGAAGAGCGGCGCGGCCAACACACCGATCGCGATGACGCCGCCCCACAAGCCGACGGCGTGGTCCCTCAACGGCACGAGCTGTCCGTTGAGCAGCTCGTGTGCGACGTTGCCGCGCAGCCATTCCTCGGTCCACACGAAGCCGCCCCACTTGAGATCCTCGGGCGGCATGAGGATCACGACGAGTCGGACGATCGCCGCGATCAGCGCGCAGGCGAGAGCGCCACGCCAGACGGGTGCGGAGCGGGTTCGAGACGGCTCGTGCATGCCGCGGATCAGAGCAACTTGCGCTGCAAATCGCGCAGGAGGCACAGCGCCTCGAACGGCGTGAGGCGGTCGATGTCGAGTTTGCGGATCTCCTCTTCCGTCGCGCTGAAGGGCGACTCGAAGAGGCCCAGCTGGCGGCCGGAATCCTCAGGTCTCTTCGACTTCGAGATCCGCGGTGCGAGGCCCTCGGCGTCCTCCTCGAGCTCGGCCAGGATCTCTTTCGCGCGGACGAGCAGCGCGTCGGGCACGCCCGCGAGACGCGCGACGTGAATGCCGTACGAGCGGTCGGTGCCGCCCTCCACGATCTTGTGCAGGAAGACGATCTCGTCGTTCCACTCGCGCACGGCGACGCTCTTGTTGCAGACGCCCGTGAAGCGCGTCGCGAGCGCCGTCAGCTGGTGGTAGTGCGTCGCGAACAGAGTGCGGCAGCGCGCGCGCTCGTGCAGGTGCTCGACGATCGCCCAAGCCAGCGCCAGTCCGTCGAACGTGCTCGTCCCGCGGCCGACTTCGTCGAGCACGACGAGCGAGCGGTTCGACGCGTTGTTCAGGATGTTCGCGATCTCGAGCATCTCGACCATGAACGTCGAGGCCTGTCGCCCGATGTCGTCCGCCGACCCGATGCGCGTGAAGATGCGGTCGACGACGCCGATGCGCGCTTCGGATGCGGGAACGAACGAACCCATCTGTGCCAGCAGCACGATCAACGCCGTCTGGCGGATGTAGGTCGACTTGCCGGCCATGTTCGGGCCGGTCAGTACCGTCACCAACCGGTCGGAACGGTTCAGATGGCTGTCGTTGGGAACGAATGCGACGCTGCGCTGCGCGCGTTCGACGATCGGATGGCGTCCATCCGCGATGCGGATCACGTCGCTGGCGTCGACCTTCGGCGCGACCCAGCGGTTCTCGGCCGCGCACTGCGCCAGCGCGGCGAGCACGTCGAGCTCGCCGATCGCGCGCGCGGTCGAGAGCACGCGCGGAATCTCCGCCGCGGCGGCGTCGCGCAGCTCCTCGAAGATCGCGAGCTCGAGGTCGCGCGCACGCTCCTCCGCGTGCAGCACCTTCTCCTCGAACTCCTTCAACTCCGGCGTGACGTAGCGCTCGGCGTTCTTGACGGTCTGCTTGCGGATCCAATGTGCCGGCACGCGCTCGACCTGACCGCGCGGGACCTCGAGGAAGTAACCGAACACGGAGTTGAAGCCGACCTTGAGGCCGGTCATCCCCGTGCGCGCGATCTCCTCGCTCTGGAAGCGCGCCATCCAGCCCTTCGCGTCGCGCGCCAGTGTGTGCAGCTCGTCGATATCCGCCGAGACGCCCGCGCGGACGAGGCCACCTTCCTTGATCGTCGGGGGCGGCGCGTCGACGAGCGTGTGCGTCAGGCGCGCCACGAGTTCCGCGATCGGGTCGAGTCGCTCGAACAGCTCGCCCAGCGCCTTGGAGTTGGCGCGCTCGAGCGCGGCGCGCAGCTCGGGCACTCTCGCCAGCGAGTTCGCGAGGCCGACGAGGTCGCGCGCATTGCAGCGCCCGGTGGCGATCTTCCCGGCCAGACGCTCGACGTCGAGCACGCGCTCGAGGATCTCGCGCACCCTCTCGCGTGCCAGCGAATCCTCGGTGAGCTCCGCCACGCCCTTCTGGCGATGCAGGATCCCGTCGACGTCGCGCAGGGGTGCTCCGAGCCACTCGCGCAACGTGCGCCCGCCCATCGGCGTGCGCGAATGGTCGAGCACCTCGAGCAGCGTGCCCTCGCGACGCCCGTCGCGTTGCGTCTCGAACAACTCGAGGCACGAGCGGGTCGCGCGGTCGAGCACGAGGTGGCGCGCGCGATCGACGAGCTCGAGGCGGGTCACGTGCGCGCAACCTTGTCGCTGCGTCTCTTCCAGATATGCGAGCAGTGCGCCCGCGGCCGGCACGATCGCCGAGTGCTCGTCGATCCCGAGCCCTTCCAGGCGCGCGACGCCGAGCTGTTTCGTGACGAGACGCAGCGCGGCCTCGCGATCGAAATGCCAGGCTTCGCGCTCGTGCACGCGCGGCCCCAACACCTGCTTCAGCTCCGCCGACGCCGCCGGTTGCGCATCGGCGAAGGTGCTCGCGACGATCAACTCCGCGGGCGAAACCCGCGCGATCTCGTCGCTGAGCGTCGCGAGATCGAGTTCGCAAGCCTGGAAGCGTCCCGTGGACAGATCGACCCACGCGAGCGCGGCGGAATCCGTGCTCGCGTACAGACACGCGAGGTGGTTGGCCGCGCGCGCGTCGAGCGCGTTCTCCTCGGTGAGCGTGCCCGCGGTGACGACGCGCACGACCTGACGATCGACGATGCCCTTCGCCTGCCGCGGGTCCTCCATCTGCTCGCAGATCGCGACGCGAAAGCCCTTGTTCACGAGCCGCATCAAGTACGAGTCCGCCGCGCGCACGGGTACGCCGGCCATCGCGATCGCGTCCTCGCCTTTCGAGCGCGACGTCAGCGCGATGCCCAACTCGCGCGCCGCGATCGTCGCGTCCTCGTGGAACAGCTCGTAGAAATCGCCCATGCGGAAGAAGAGCAGGGCGTCCGGCGCTTCGCGCTTGGCGCGCCAGAACTGCTCCATCATGGGCGAGTGCTGACCCCCGGATCGCGCGGGCTGGTCCTTGGGCAGGTACGTCGAGCGCATGGGGTCAGGACAGTGTAGGGGACGAGCCGCGGCGGAACCCGCGACTTGCGCCCGCACGGCATGGCGCGGACGATCGTCGGCATGCGCGACCGCAAGTCTCTCGTCCGGCTGGCTGCCGTCCTTCCACTCGCCTTGGCCGCCGCGGGTTGCGGTTCCACGCGCGCCGCGAGCGAGCTGCCTCGCGAACCCGAGGCGCGCGAAAAGGCGCTCGGCGAGCGACTTTTCCTGCGCGATCCACGCACCGGGAACGAGAGCGGGATGGCTTTCCTGGAACTGACCCTCGCGAATTCGAGCGGCGCGTCCGTCGCGACGCGTTGCGCGCCGGAGTGGTACGACGCGAAGGGCGAAGTCGTCTCCACGGCGACCGACTGGCAGGACGTGGAGCTGGCCGCGGGTCAGGAACGGAGACTGCGGTTCGCGCCCATGCCCGCGGCGGCGCGCTCGTGGCGCTTGCGCTTCGCTCCGTGAGCCGGCGTCTCGCCGCCGCCGTCGTCTGCCTGGCGATCAGCCTGACTGGCTGCCGGTCCGCCGCGGATGCTCCCACCCCCGCGCCGCCGGCCCGCATCGAGCTGGGCTCGGGGTCCTTCGACGCGATCGCTCAGCGCGCGGCGACCGCGATGGCGGACTCGGGCATCCTGTCCGCCCGTGCGCTGCGCGTCGAGGCGCTCGATCGTCGCTATCTCGTGCGGCTGCCTCCCTCAGCGCGCGGCGGATCCGGCGCCCAGGCTGACTTCCAAGCGATCCTGGAGCGCGCTCTGGTGGGCACGGGCCGATTCCTGCTGGTCGATGACGTCGGCGCCCCGGAAGTCCGCGCCCAGGTTTCGGGCCGATTAGGCGCCGAGGAAGCCCGGATCCTGGTGCTCAGCGCGGAGGGCGCCGAATGGCTGGACCTTCGCGCGCTTCTGCGTCCTCCGCATTGAGGATTCCTGGATCAGCGGTTCGGAGGCCGAAACGGCCCGGCTTTCCACGGCATCCTGAGGGGGGATCGGCTGAATGGGGGCCGGTTCTCGTGAGTGAACGCCTGCTTCGATGTCCCGAACCCGCCGATTCCCACGGCGGGTTCGGTCTTTTTCGGCCTGGCTCGCGCGCCGGTGCTCGAGACGCGGAGATGCCGCGAAGGAAGTTGGATTTCCGCGATCGGAAGCAGCCTCCTCCCGGCTCGATCGAATGCAGCAGGAAGCTGCGCTGGGGACAACTCTTCTCGATGCCCGTCAGCCCGCTGGGTCCGCCCGGCGGGCTGATGTCTTTCCGGGCCGAGTTCGCCTAACCGCTCTCGACTCCGCGCGCCGTCCCGCGAAAGCTCCTCGGAATGCGTGTTCGCCACAGCCTCGCGAGTGGCTCCGAGGGATGCAGCACGAAAAGCTGCGCTGGGGACAATTCTTCTCGATGCCGTCAGCCCGCCGGGTCCGCCCGACGGGCTGATGTCTTTCCCAGCTAGACCGCAGCGCGTGAAAACAGCGATCTCGCGCCGCGCGGCGCGACGAAACGCGGGCGCCAGAGACGCCGCGCGGCGACACGAAAAGTCGCGCCAAGCCGCGAAACGCCGCGCCGGTGAACGCCGACCCGCGCTGCGCCGCGACCGCGCTGCGCCGCGACCGGGTTGCGCCGCGACGCGCTGCGGCGCCACCGGGCTGCGGCGCCACCGGGTTGCGCCGCGACCGGGCTGCG
>Ga0105044_10001862_pt1 | contig 28564 bp, 24 predicted proteins | sample MAT01_FD_78092 | JGI IMG/M metagenome (GOLD analysis project Ga0105044, IMG submission 78092) | Freshwater microbial communities from Lake Fryxell liftoff mats and glacier meltwater in Antarctica - MAT-01 | ecosystem: Environmental > Aquatic > Freshwater > Ice > Liftoff microbial mat | place... | reverse complement strand
GACTGGCCTCGGGCTCGAAGCTGCACTCGATCCCCTTCTCCCGGAGGCGCTCGGTCAGGGCTTCGCCGAAATTGGCGTGATGCACCACCACCAGCGGATCCGTCTCCGCAGGGAGCACTTCTGTGGCGAGAGCACCCGTGTAGGCGAGGAAAGTTGGCGGATCGTCCCGGCTGACCTGATGCCAGGGAGAGACCGAGCGAATCAGGCGCTGCGTCTCGGGAGCGAGCGGTTCATCCATTTTTTGACCGAACATCAGGGCGAAGGCCGGATGCACCTCGGGTCGCCCGCCGACGTGCTCAAGGATCCAATCGGGCAACAAATTCGTCGGCGCGTCGAGTGCCACCACCGCCCGCACTCGCGTCGAACGCCGCGCGGTCCGATCATCGGACTGGGGATCGCCAAAATCATCGTGATACGCCACCCAAAGTGCGAGGACTCCACCGGCCGTCTCTCCGGCGAGAGCGATCCGTCCGCCATCCAGGCCCCACTCCGCCGCCCGTTCCCGCACGACCTGCACGACGCGGGCGGCATCTGCGAAGGGTGCTTCGACAAGCCGGTCTTCCCCATTCACAAAACGATAATCCGCACTCACACAGCCGATCCCGGCGGCCAGCGGGATCGTCGGATCGAAGCCGGCTTTGTCCCCTTCGACAAAACCGCCGCCGTGGAAGTGAATCAAAATCGGGGCCGGCAGCCCATCGGTTCCCTTCGCGGCTTTCCACACGTCGAAGCGCTGCAATGGATCGTCCCCGTAAGCCACGTCCGTTTCGTCGGGTTCGGGCCGGGGAGGCGTTTCCACGCCACTCACGCCGCCTGACAAGAACAACAAAACAGCAAGGAACCACGGAAAAAGGCGGGTATTCATGGTCAATTTTTCTCAAACACCGCAATCCGATCAATTCATGATTGAACTCTGCGGGCCAAATCCTATACTAGCAAGCCATCTACGTAAATCCCAACCTAAATCCATGCGCAACACCCTTCTCTCCCTCACTCTTCTTGGACTGCTGAGTCCCATCGTGGTCGCTCAAGCCGAGGACAAAATCGATTTCTACAAGCAGGTCTATCCTTTCGTGAAGTCCGGCTGCGTCAAGTGCCACTCGCCCGAGTATGCGGATGAGGGCGGCCGCACCCGTCGTCCCAAGGCGGATCTCATCATAACCAGCCCCGAAGCTTTCATGAAAGGTGGCGAGAGCGGTGTCGTGCTCGTAGCCGGCAAGCCCGAGGAGAGTGAATTCCTCCGCCGCACCCTCCTTCCACTGGACGACGAAGATCATCAACCCGTCGAGGGCAAAGCTCCCCAGTGGACCGATGCCGAGAAAGAACTATTCGCCAAATGGATCACCGAAGGTGCCAATTTCGGTGAGTGGAAAGGCGACGACAAGCCGCAGGAAGGCATCGAGTGGGATGGCAAAGAAAAAGCCGCCGGCACGATCCAAACTTGGTAAGATCCTTGTAGAAGCGATCTACACTTTCAAAAAAACCGGAGCCAAGGCTCCGGTTTTTTTGTGCCCGGCCCGAATGGCACGGGATTAAGGATATTCTTCGGTGATGGCCGAAGGCAGGTAGTGCGTGGGCGGCTCGCCCGCGCTAGCGAGCGATTTCCTGATTGTCAAAGGGTAAGCGATGGGGCGATCGGGCCGCCCGCCCCCTACCAATGCCGGCGACATTTCCGGAACAGGGCTTAATCCCGTGCCATTCGTGCGTGGCCCAAAACGCCCGTCACTCACCGCGTCGCCGGAAATCGTGGCGAAACAGGAAGTAACCCCCGACGAGGCTAACGCCGAGGACCAATCCGAGGCCACCAATCAGTCCGAGGGTCTGACGGAGCGCCAGCGCAGCGCTGAGCAAAGCCACCCCGGCCCCTGTGGCTAGAATGAGCACAAAGACCACCCTAGCCACCCGCGAGGCGAATGAATCAGGATTTGCCTCCGCCCCGATCTCAACTTCCCTCGCCACCCGGTGCTCGCTGACCTGAACCCGAAAACCTCCGACCACACGCGGTCCCCATAGAAACCCGACGCTTTCGTTGACGATCTCGGCCCCGTAGCCATCCGCTTGTTTGCCCTGCACGAAAAGAGAAGCCTCTTCAAAGCTGTCGAATTTCTCAATCATCGGAGCGTTTCCCTTGCTTCGTGCCCGGCGAAGATCCAACGACCCCAACCGATCAAAAAGCAAAGCCCGCCCAGCGGCGTGATCGCCCCAAATTTCGTGATGCCGGTGAGCGCCAATACGTAAAGGCTCCCCGAAAACAACACGATCCCCGCGAGGAACCAGCCATAACCGAGTGGTCGCGACGAACTGCGGGCCACCGCAAAAAGAGCCAAGCCATGGATTAGGTGATACAGCGTGGCCGTTTCCCAATTGGCGAGACGCCCCGTCTCCGCTAGTTGATCAGCCAAACCGTGCGCTCCGAAGGCCCCCAGACCGATCCCGAGAAACATCACCCCGGCGGCGATGCGAGTGCGCGAAGTAGTGTTCATGGGGCTGGGAAACTAGCCTTGGCATCAACCGGGCGAGCCTCGATTTGGTATTCCGATCCGGTCATCCGTAGGCGATCCCCGCGCTGCCAGGCGGGCGTCGGACCTTCCCTGTCCACAAAGGCCAAAAGACCGGACAATTCCATCGTTCCTGCCAGCAGATCGTAACGAAGTCTCGCGGCAGAGGCGGTCCGTCCGGTGGAAATCTGGGTGACCCGAACTTCCGTCGCGAGCAAACAGGAGTCGAGGCCGTCGCGATCATCTTCGATGCTCCGGGCCGCTACGTTCCCGAGAGGGGGCAAAGTGGCCTGCTGTGCTTCGATTCGGTATTCCGCATCCTCGATCTCGACCCGTCCCTCGTAGCGAATGCCCATGTCGGTCGCGGATTGGTGATCCGCGATGATCCGGAGACGTCCCTGGCGCAACGTATCGAAAGCAGAATCAGTCAGGGCGGGACCAAGGCTGGCGATCAACTCATAACCGGGAACCGGGCTCAGACCGACCAGTGGCGAAGCATTGGGGTGCGCCGCGTGAACCATCCACCCGCCCGGGGGCAAGGATCTCAAAGGAGCTTGTGCGACGATCGCCGAGGGACGGATGGCAGGGTCTGCCACCGGATCAGCAATGCGCCGCACCACAAACTGATATTCTTGCGCCGTGCGGCGGGAATAGTTCAGCGAAGAAAGAACCCACACCCCCACAGTCACGATCGCCGCGACCGCCCCCACACCAACCACAATTGATCGCCGGTCCCACAAGTTCGGCGCGACAAGGGGCCGCCGCAGAACCGCGTTCACCGGGCGATGCACCGTCGCTTGCAGGATACGATGGATCATCTCCTCATCCCGCCCCCCCGCGCCCAGGCGGGCCTGTTCGCGGAGCGCGGCATCGAGAAAACGTTCACTCGGTTGAAGCGGGTAGTCGGGGTCCATGGTGGAGAGAAGAAGAAAGAGTGAAACGTCGAAGGTAAAAAGTGGAAGGTCAGGATTCGGAGCGCGGCGAAGTCGATCAGGTGTGGCCCATGACTCCTGCCCCATCACCCGTGCCCCGTAACTCCAAACATTGTTTCAGCGCGGAGCGTGCCCGCTGCAGACGCTTACGGATGGCGGCCGGGGCCAGGCGGAGGCGATCCGCCACTTCATCGCCAGTGCAGCCTTCGTAGTAATAGAGCTCGATCGTTTCGCGAAGATCTTCGGGCAGCTTGGTCAGGCAAGTCTCCAGGGCGATGGAAAGCGGATCGTGCCCCTGAGTTTGGCGCTCCTGCCAGATGGCGACAGCGGCATCAATGCGAGCCAGCTCGTTGTCATTCAGATCATATTTCCGCTCGCGCCGCAGCCATTCGCGCCACTTGTTGCGAACGATGCCCCGCATCCAGGTGGCGAAGTCGCGGGTCACATCGAAGAGGTGCATCTTCTCGTAGGCGACGATGAAGGAATCCTGGACGATGTCGCGGGCGGTGGCGTCGCTCCGGGTGAGGGCGACGGCATAGACGAGGAGGTCACGGTGATGCCTCTCCACCAGCACGGCGAAATCTTCAGGGTGTCCCGGGTCGAGATCACCGCTCTGTGGTCGGTCATCGATGGTCAGAAAATGCATGTCCTGATAGCATTTGGCCAGAGCGCAGATATTTGTGACAAATTTTGCCTCCAAGGTTTGAACATCGAGCGCAGAGCCTCTGTGAATAAGCCAAGCTAATCCTACCCGTGGCAAATGGCTGGCCCGAGGGCTGAGATGCGTTTGCTTCGTTCATATGAATTAGTTTTGCTAATTTACGCGATTAATCCACAAATTCCTTTTGCACCGACTTACACACCCTCTATTTTTCCGTCTAGCTGGAATGGTCTCACTTTAAACGCCCCTATGACACTCACCTCACGATTTTGCTGCCTTTTCATGGCACTAACTGCTCCCGCGATTGCGCAGGAAACGGACATTCACCAGGGTAACTGGGTCTCCTGGCGAGGCCCTTTGCAAACCGGAGTCAGCCTTGAGAGCTACGAGAACTTCGAATTTAACCCGGAGCCGATCTGGACTGACCCCATCTCGGGCCGGGGGAACCCGGTCATTTTCAAAGGTCGCCTTTATACATGGGGCTATCGGGGGAGCGGTCAGGAGTTGATGGAAGTGCTCCAAGCTCGCGATGAGAAAACCGGCAAGGTGATCTGGGAGCGGGAAACACAGGAGTTCATGTCCGACACCGCCTACAGCCGCTACACGATCGGTGCCCCGACCGTGGATCCGGCGACCGGGAATATCTTTCTCGCCAACACTTACGGCGAGGCGCTCTGCTACAGCCCTGACGGTGACATCATTTGGCAACACTCCTTTGTCGAGCGTTTCGGCCGCCTTACTTTCCCGAACGGTCGCGCCGGTAGTGTCGTGGTCGATGGCGATATCGCGATCATTCGCGGAGTCACCAGCTATTGGGGGGCAGACGGTCCGGCCCGTGATCGTTTCTTCGGACTGGATAAAAATACCGGAGAAATCCTCTGGTCCTCCACTCCCGGGGTTGGGCCTCCCTATCTGAAGGATAGCTCCTTCAGCACTCCTTTCCTCGCCACGCTCGACGGGCGCCGCGTGTTCTATGCGGGAACCGGTTGCGGCAACATCGTTTGTGTCAACGTCGGTGACGGCACCCCGATCTGGCGCTGGCAGATCTCCAAGGGCGGCGTCAATGCCTCTCCGGTTCTTTACAAAGACAAGCTCATCTGCATTCACGGGGCCGAGAACATGGACACCACCGAGACTGGTCGTCTCTTCGCTCTGAAGTTCCCCACCGATCTCGACGCGGTCGGCGGTGCGGTGGAAGAAGGTCAGGGCGGCGCACCGAAGCTCGGTCCCGAGATCGAGGCATGGCGATATACCTTCGAGCAGTTCAACTGCTCTCCGCTCGTTCACGACGGTAAGATCTACCAGATGGACAAAACGGGTCTCCTCGTCTGTGTCGATGCCGAGTCAGGCAAAGTCCTCTGGGAGTCCAAGCTTGCCAACGAGCAACTCTTCTCCTCGCCGGCCTATGCTGATGGCAAGCTCTTTGTGACGACCCACCCCGGCGATCTCGTCATCCTCGATGTCACGGGCGACGCCCCGAAAGAGCTTCATCGCGTCAAGCTTGAGGGCAACTGTGTCGGCTCGGCCACGATTTGCAACGGTCGTGTCTATGTCCACACCACCGCCAAGCTCTACGCCTTCGAGATCAAGAACTCGGGCATCACCTGGGCCAAGGCTCCGGTGGATGAGCGCCCCGTTCCCGGTGAACCGGCGAAGCTGCTTCCCGTTCCGTCTGATATCCTTCTGACTCCCGGCAGTTCTCTTGACATCACACTCCGGACCCTCGATGCCGCCGGCAATCAGGTCGGAACTGTCGAAACGGCCGAATGGGCGAAATTTGTTCCGCCAACCGCGAAGGTGAAGGCCGAGATGGATGCGTCTTTCTCCGGCAATACGATCTCGGCTACCGCCGATGCGAAAGAGTCCGCCGGTGCGTGGAAGGCCACTTCTGGAGCTCTCAGTGGTGTCCTGCGCGGCCGGGTGGCCAGCTCACTTCCCTACTCGCAGAACTTTGACAGCTTTGCCCTTCCCGAAATGCATCCTGTTGACAAGGTGAATTTCGGTCATCCTCCGCTGCCGTGGATCGGGGCCCGTCTCAAGTGGGACGTTCGGGAGATCGAGGGCAACAAGGTCCTCGCCAAGACTCTCGACACCGTTCTCTTCCAGCGCGGCCTTACCTTCATCGGACAGCCCAACATGAAAGGCTACACGGTCCAGGCAGATGTGATGACCGACGGCAATCGCCGGATCAAGTCTGTCGTAGGTCTGATCAACCAGCGTTACATCATCTCTCTGGTCGGTAATTCGAACATCCTCGAGGTCAGCTCCAACCACGAACATCTCAAGGACAGCGTTCCGTTCCCGATCTCGGCGAATCAGTGGTATACGCTCAAGACCCGCGTTGATGTGGCCGAAGACGGCTCGGGCGTCATTCGCGCGAAAGCCTGGAAGAAAGGCGATCCGGAGCCCGAGACCTGGACCATCGAGACCAAACACAAGCACGCCCATGCCGTGGGAGCGCCCGGAGTGTTTGGTTTCTCCCCGCAGGCGCAAAAGAGTGTTTACATTGACAACCTCCTCGTGACTCCCAACAACTGATCACTTCATACCGTCGAATCGCCCGCCCGACGAATCCTCTACCCAACTGACCCCATCATGAAATCCATCGACAAACTCCTCGCCCTGACCGCAGCAGGGGCGCTTTTTGCCGCCTCCTGTGAACGCGCCGCCGACCCGGCACCGGCTCCTTCTGACGGCACCCCTGCCGCACCGGAATCTCCGGCTCCTGACGCCGCTGCTCCGGCGACTCCCTCGCCCTCTGCGCAGGTCGCTCCCGCAGACGCGAAAGTTACCGCCCGTGTCCTCGCCGAAGAGGCCGACGATGCCAGTGGCGGCGAATGGCTGCAGTGGGGACGGAACGGTTCGAAAAACATGGTCTCCCCGGCCAAGGACGTTTCCATCGACATTACTTCCGGCGAGATGGGCGACGATGGTGAGGTGACCGGTGCCAAGGGTGCCAAATGGGTCGCCAAGCTCGGTTCGCAGGCCTACGGCACTCCCACAATTTATCAGGGGCAGGTCTTCATCGGGACGAACAACGAAGAGCCTCGCATCGAAGCGGTGAAAGGCGACTACGGCATCGTCATGGCACTCGACGAGAAGACCGGCGAGCTCAACTGGCAGTTCAGCGTGCCGAAGCTCGAGGCCGGCAAGGTCTCTGACTGGGAGTATCTCGGTATTTGTTCCTCCATCCTGCTCGATGGTAAGCACGGCTATGTTGTTTCAAACCGCGGCGAGATCATCTGTCTCGATCTTTACGGCATGAGCGACGGCAATGACGGTCCTTTCAAGGAGGAGGCGAAATATGTCGTCGGCGGTCTTGAAAAACTCGATCTTGCCGAACCCGTCGATAAGGGTGCAAAAGGCGCGGACATCGTCTGGGGCTACGACATGCGTTCCGAACTCGGCGTTTTCCCGCACAACATCACCTCCAGCTCGGTGGTCCTCGCCGGAGACAAGATTTTCGCGAGCACCTCGAACGGGGTTGACTGGTCGCACATCAACATTCCCGCGCCGACCGCGCCAACCCTCATCGCTCTCGACAAAGAGACCGGTGCCCTCGTTGGAGAAGAAGCGAGCGGAATCAGTGAGCGCGTCATGCACTGCAACTGGGCGTCCCCCGCTTACGCCGAAATCAACGGTGTGCCGACCGTCGTTTTCGGCGCAGGTGACGGCTACACCTACGGCTTCCATGCGAACGAGTTCGATCTTGAGAAGGACGGCGACGAGGAATTCCACCTGATGAAGGAGCTTTGGAAGGTCAACTGTTGTCCCAACGAATATCGTTTCGACGACAAGGGCGAGCCGATCAAGTATGCGACCTATCCCGGTCCGTCCGAGATCATCTCGTCGCCGGCCGTCTATAACAACAAGATTTATACGGTGATCGGTCAGGATCCCGAGCACGGTGAAGGTGTCGGTGCCATCACCTGCATTGATCCCTCCAAGGGCAATGGGGACGACGCCATCGTCTGGCAGTTCAAGGAACTCGGACGTTCCATCTCGACCCCTTCCATTGCCGATGGCCTCGTTTACATCGGCGATTATTCGGGCCGTCTCTTCTGTCTTGATGCCGAGACCGGTGAAAAATACTGGGAGCACGACACCCTTTCCCATATCTGGAGCTCTACTCTCGTCGTCGATGGGAAGGTCTTCCTCGGCAATGAGGATGGCGAGCTCGTCGTGCTCAAGGCCGGCAAGGATTATGAAGAAATCACTACGATCGAGTATCCCGCTCCGATCTATTCGACCTGCGTCGTCGCCAATGGCACGCTCTATGTGATGACCCAGACTCACCTTTACGCTTACGGTAAACCCTGATTGCCTTTTTCCGCAGGGTGCCGTGACGCGGTGCTTTGCGGCCCTCCCCTCAATCTCTCTCCTGCCGTGTTATGAAGTCCAAGATCGTCGTGCTGCTCTTTTTCGTCTTCGCCGTTCTCCATCAGGATCTGTGGAACTGGGATAATCGTTCACTCTGGTTCGGATTCCTCCCCGTTGGCTTGGGTTACCACGTCCTCTACTCCATCACTGCCGGTGTCTTCTGGTATCTCGTGAGCAGCTTTGCCTGGCCGACCGAGACGGAAGCTTGGGCCGATTTGCCAGCCGAAGATTAAGATTGCACCGCCGTAGCCAACCACGTCACTCTCAGACGCGGGAGGCTTCCTGCCGCTCCATTGTTTCCGAGTCTTTTCTTGTCATCACGGGCCGGAGGCCCATGCTACGTCTTTCGAAATCCCTATGACCACCTTCTATATCCTCGTCGGCTACCTTGCCCTGCTCATCGCCCTAGGGGTCTTCAGTAATCGGTTCTTCAAAGGAACCAGCGCCGACTTTTTCGTGGTGAGCCGCTCTGTCGGCCCCTTCCTGCTGCTGATGTCGATCTTCGGCACCACGATGACCGGCTTCGCTCTGGTCGGTTCGACCGGGAAAGCCTTCACTAGCGGTATCGGAGTCTATGGGCTGATGGCCTCCTCCTCGGGCCTGATCCATTCGGCCGTGTTCTTCGCGGTTGGAATCAAACTCTGGGCAGTCGGAAAACGCTACGGCTACATCACCCAGTGTGAATATTTCCAGGACCGCTTCGAGTCGCCGAAATTGGGCTATCTACTGTTCCCCATCCTCGTGCTTCTGGTCATCCCCTACCTTCTCGTCGGAATCATTGCCGCCGGTAAATACATCCAGCCAACCACTGCCGGATTATTCCCCGAGGCCTTCCCGATGCCGCCGCTTCCCAATGGCAATCCACATCCACTCAACGGTGGCATTCCGCCCGCGATCGGGAGCGGGGTGATTTGTCTGATCGTCCTTTTCTACGTTTTCTTCGGCGGACTGCGCGGAGCGGTCTGGGCGAACACCTTCCAAACCATCGTCTTCATGATCACCGGAGTCATCGCTTTCTGGATGATCTCCCGCAACCTCGGCGGGCTCCAGGCAGCCACCCAGGCTGTTGCTGACAGCGCCACCGCTTCGGGTCGACTCGTCCGCCAAGATTCCATCGGTCCACTTCAGTTCCTAAGTTACATGCTCGTGCCGCTATCAGTCGGCATGTTCCCCCACCTGTTCCAGCACTGGCTGACGGCCAAAAGCGCAAAAAGCTTCCGTCTCACCGTGGTGGCACACCCCATCTTCATCATGATCGTCTGGCTGCCCTGCATCCTGATCGGTATTTGGGCATCGGCCTATCTCGGTGAACTCGGCCCCGGCCAGACCGCCAATTCGGTGCTCGGACGTATGGTTGGCCAACTCGTCCACTCTCCCGTGCTTTCCGGCCTGGTTGGAGCTGGTGTGCTCGCCGCCATCATGTCGTCACTCGACTCACAGTTCATGTGTCTAGGGACCATGTTCACCAAAGACATCGTGCTGCGGAAATTCGGCGAGGACCGCTTCAGCGACACCCAGAAGATCTGGATCGCCCGGGGCTTTATTTTTGCGGTGGTCGCCTTGTCTTACCTACTCGCCATTTATCTCAAAGACAGCACCCATGTATTCGACCTCGGAGTCTGGTGCTTCAGTGGATTCGCCGGACTCTTCCCTCTGGTGCTCGCTGCCGTCTATTGGAAGGGTGTCACCAAAGCTGGAGCCTACGCCTGCATCCTTTCCGCCGCAGCCGTCTGGTGCGTGCTGTTTTACCGCGACATCATCGCCGTGAAACCCGCCAGCATGGGTGACGACGAACTTCTCATCTTCGGCATGATGCCCGTCGCGATCATTATCGCCGCGTCGGCGCTCTCCCTTGTCTTCGTTTCTTTGCTTACCAAGAAACCAAGCGAGCGCACCATTCGTAAGTTCTTCGCGTGACCTAACAGGGTATGGTCTCCGATCATACCCTGTGGGCTCTTCGGCACTTCAGCTCTTCAGCTTGATAGTCGAGCCGCCATTCTTCGTTCAATCCGCTCCCTCCACCGCTCACCAGCTGAAAAGCATATCCGCATACCCGCTCCAAACATGACCTCCGACGAAGCCAAATCCCAACTCGACGAACGTGTCCGCGACATGATGAAGTGGCACTTCAGCGATGAAACCGGCTGCCCCTTCTGGCTCGATTGGAAAAAGAGCGTCGGCTGGGATCCGCGCGAAGAGGTCAAGAACTACGACGACATCATCAAGTTCCCCCACTTTCAGGACGAATGGCTCCGCGACGAAAAGAATGAGCGCTTCGTCCCCAAGGCATATGCCGGGCGCCCCTTCAACGTCTTCGAAACAGGTGGCACCACCGGTCTGCCCAAGCAACGGGTCGGATGGGAGGACTACAAGCACGACTACGAGCAGTTCTCCCACCAGCTCAGCGACGAGTTTTTCCCCAAAGGCGGAAATTGGATCATGGTCGGCCCGACCGGTCCCCGCCGTCTCCGTCTCGCCGTCGAACATCTCGCGAACTTCCGCGGCGGCAGCTGTTACCACGTCGATCTCGATCCCCGCTGGGTCAAAAAGCTGATCGGCCGCAAGGAGATGGATCAGGTCGAGCGCTACCAGGCCCACGTCATGGAGCAGTCGGTCGAGATCATCAAGCACCGCGACATTTCCTGTATCTTCACCACGCCCAAACTCCTCGCCTCCATCGGCGAGCGCATCTCCATCCCCGGCAATGGCATCAAAGGCTGCTTCTGCGGGGGGACCTCGATGACTCCCGAATACGTTCGTTTCCTTTCTGAAGAAGTACTGGAGGGCAAATCTCAGTTCGTGCCCACCTACGGCAACACCCTCATGGGCCTAGCCGTGAGCATTCCCGAAGAGCTCAAGGCCAACAACTACAGCGTGACCTACTACGCCCCCCAGCCGCGTGCCGTCCTCCGCATCGTTGATCCGGAGAACACGGAGGTCACGATGGGCTACGGCGAATATGGCCGGGTCGAGCTCACCACCCTGAGCCACGAGTTCTTCATGCCCCGCTTCCTTGAGCGCGATGAGGCCATCCGCCGCAAACCCCACGCCAAGTATGCGTGGGACGGCGTCGGCGATGTCCGCCCCTTCGGAGCACTGACCAAATCGGTCATCGAAGGCGTCTATTGAGGATTTTTGGAGGCCTGATTCCCGATTTGGATTTCGAGAGGTCGCAAACGGGCCTTTGCAAATTGCGGAGTTTTCTCTAGGGTGGCTTTCTTGCTTTTCCTTTTTGATGACTCCCCCTGCTCTCTCGACTTCCTCGGCACCCTCTGCGGTGCGCATCGCCGGCACCGGCAGCTATTTGCCAGACCGGGTTCTCACCAACAAGGACCTCGAGGCCATGGTCGAGACCTCGGACGAGTGGATCACCGCTCGCACCGGAATCCGCGAGCGCCGCATCGCGGCCGAGGATCAAGCCGCCAGCCATCTCGCCAGCGAAGCAGGCCGCCGGGCGCTTGAACAGGCCGGAATGTCGGCCGAGGAAGTGACCCTGATCATTGTGGCGACGATCACTCCTGATACCTTCACCCCGGCGACCGCTTGTTATGTCCAGCAGCAGCTCGGCTGTCCCCGCGCCGTGGCTTTCGACATCTCTGCCGCGTGTTCCGGATTTCTCTATGCCCTGGAAATCGCGCGACATCTGGTGGGTGCGGGGACATTCGCGAATGCCCTCATTATCGGAACTGAGAAGCTTAGCGCGTTCATCGACTGGACCGATCGCAACACCTGCGTGCTTTTCGGCGATGGCGCAGGTGCGGCGGTGATCGTTCCTTCCGGGGACCAGGGTGGACGCATCCTTTCCTCCCAGATCGGAACCGACGGAAATCTGGCTGATTTGCTGAACATCCCCGTCGGTGGCTCGGCTTGCCCGATCACCCCGCAGAATGCCCATGAAGTTCGCTCCGTGCTCGCCATGGCGGGTCGCGAGATCTTCAAGCACGCGGTCAATCTGATGCGCAAAGCCAGCGTCGATGCCATCGAAGCGGCCGGACTGACCACGGCAGACATTTCCTTGCTCATCCCCCATCAGGCGAATCTGCGGATTATCGACGCCATCGTCGAGCGGCTCGATTTTCCCAAAGAGGATGTCTATATCAACCTCGACCGCTATGGCAATACCTCCGCCGCCGCCGTCGCCATCGCCCTCGACGAAGCCCACCGCGAAGGGCGCATCAAAAGGGGCGACAAAGTGCTCCTCGTCGCTTTCGGAGCCGGATTAACGTGGGCAAGTGCGGTGATCGAGTGGTAAGGTTGAGCACGGAGGCTGGATGAGAGTCACAGACTCCGCAGCACCATGAATCTCCTCGCGGAAACGACCTTCACCCTCGCCCATCCCTGGGCTTTGGCCTTGTTGGCTCTGCTTCCCCTCCTCGCGCTCCTGCGAAGCAAGGCCGGAGGCGACAGCGTGGTAGTATTCTCTTCCCTGCACATTCTGGAACGTCTCGGGCCGAGCACGCGCTCCCGAGTCGGAGGGATGCGCTGGGCAAGCGTCTTTCTGGCGCTGACCTTCCTGATCTTCGCCTTGAGCCGCCCCCAATGGATCGACCGAACGGAAAAAGTCACCGAAAGCGGAGTGGAGATGATCCTGGCCATCGACGTGTCCCGATCCATGCAGGTCGAGGATTTTTGGATCGACGGGAACAAGGTGAACCGTCTCCAAGCCGCCAAGAAGGTCACCCGGGAGTTCATCGCAGGACGCACCACTGATCGCATCGGGATCCTCGCTTTCGCCGGCCAACCTTATCTGGCTAGTCCCTTGACCCTATCCAAGTCATGGCTTGAGGGACCACACGGACTGGGGAGGGTCCAGATCGGCTTGATCGAAGACGGCACCGCGATCGGTTCCGCCATCGCTGCGGCCGCCAAACGTCTCGACAAACGCTCCGCCAAAAGCAAAATCATCGTGATGCTGACCGACGGGGTGAACAATGCGGGCAAGCTTTCCCCCATTGAAGCTGCCAAGCTGGCCAGTACTTTGGGAATCCGGGTCTATACGATCGCCGTCGGAACCTACGGGGATTACATCGTGCAAACTCCAAACGGACCGCAGCGACTACAGCAAGCCTTCGATGAAAAAACCCTCCAGGAAATCGCCCAAATCGCCTCGGGTGAATACTTTCGGGCTCAGGACACCGCAGGGTTGGAGAAGATCTTCACTGCCATCGACCAGTTGGAAAAAACCGAAGTGTCGAGCAGCACCCGGGTCGAAATTGACGAGGTCTTCCACTGGTTCGGCCTCGGGGGGCTCGCTTTCGGTTTGCTAAGTCTCGCTGGTGGAGAAACATTCTGGAGGCGGTTTCCATGAATCAGATCACCTTTGCCAGTCCCCTTTGGTTGGGCGGGGTGCTCCTGCTGCTTCCGCTGTTCCTACTGCGCTGGCACTCGCAAAGTCGGCTGCGACGCGCCCTGCCGGGACTGGTTTCGCCTCGACTGCAACCGCTCCTGCTCCGGGGCCACAGCGAAGCCCGGCGCTGGATGGTATTTGGTCTGCAATGGCTGGCGCTCGCCGCACTGCTCGTGGCGCTGGCTCGCCCCCAGTGGGGATTCGATGAAGTAGAGAGCGAGTTGGAAGGCCGCAGCCTGATCATCGCCATCGACAGCTCGCGCAGCATGCTGGCCAACGACCTGCTCCCCGACCGACTCAGCCGGGCCAAGCTCGCTGCGCAGGACATCGTGCATTCGCTCCCGGATGATCGCATCAGTCTGCTCGCCTTCGCCGGCAAACCATTCCTCCAGGCGCCACTGACGGGAGATCACGATGCAGTATTGGAAGCCATCGACCAGATGGATACCGAGATCATTCCGCGAGGTGGAACCAATCTCTCCGCAGCGGTTGAACTGGCGATTGAAACATTTGCGGAGGCGAAACTTGAGCACAGTGCGTTGGTGATTTTTTCCGACGGTGAAGCACTTGAAGGGCTTGACCAGGTGGGATCCGTCCGGGCGAAAGCCAAAACAGCGGGGATGGTCATCCTCACGGTCGGAGTCGGCAGCGAGGCCGGATCGATCATCCCGGAGCTAGACGATCTGGGAAAACCCAAACCGGGAGTCTTCGTCAAAGACGAAACTGGTCAGGTGGTGCGGAGCCGCCTCGACCCGAGCAGTCTCCGGGCCCTCGCTGCAGATGGAGGCGTCTATTTGCATTTAGGCGGACCGGATTCCCTCACCAAAGTGGTGGATCAAGTGCGGCGCGGGCTAAGCGTGACCCGCACCGAAGCCGAAACCCGCCTGCGCCCCATTGAGCGATTCATGGGACCGCTCATCGCCTCCTTTCTGCTTTTGATTGCGAGCCATCTATTGCCCATGATCTGGTCGCGCTGGCCGGTCGGAGCGAAGCGGGAGCCCTCTCGGATCATCGTAAATCAGACCAAGAGCGTGGCATCTTCTTTGATTCGCGCCCTCATGATCGGCTCGCTCTTGGGAGGTGGTTCGGCGACAACAAACGCCGCCGAGGTCGCCCCGAACGGATACGCCGCCTTTGCGGCGAAAGACTACGACGCCGCCATCGAAGCCTTCACCGCCAGTCTGGCAGCCCAACCAGACATCCGCGAGGCCATCGAGCTACAACTCGGTCTCGGTGCCGCAGCCTATCGCAAAGGCGACTACGAAATGGCCGCCCGCGCCTATGGCCAGGCCCTCGTCGGGAGCCGGGACGAGCTGAAAGAAAAGGCCCACTTTAATCTCGGAAACACCCTTTTCCAGGTCGGGGCCAGTCGTCTGCCAAAACCAACCGATCCCAATGGCATCCAACCTCTTAGCGAAGAGTCCGGCGGAATTGATGAAACGATCCGGCAATGGGAAGGGGCTGTCGAGCACTACGAAGCCGCGCTAGCGATCAACAAAAGTGACACCCCCGCTGCACACAACCTCGCGGAAGTGCAAAAGCGACTCGAACAGTTGAAAGAAAAGAAGAAGAAGCAAGAAGACGAGCAGAAAAAAAAGGAGGAGGAAGAGAAGGAGGAAGACGAGCAGGAGAAACCCGAGGACAAACCCGAGGACAAACCCGAGGACAAACCCGAGGACAAGCCCGGGGACAAGCCCGGGGACAAGCCCGGGGACAAGCCCGGGGACACGCCTGAGGACACACAAGGTCAGCCAGATCAATCCGACCAACCCAACAAATCAAAAGACCCTCAAGCGGAAAACCCAAACGACCAGCCCAACTCCGGCGACAAGCCTGACCAAAAACAGAACTCGGACCAGCCCCAAAATCAACCTCCCCCCGCCGAAGAAGCCTCCCCTGATCCCGACGGGAAGCTCGAGGCCAATCCAGATCAGCCCCCCCCAGGGCAACAACCTGCCCCAAAACCCTCCGCCGCCGACCCAGGGGGCTCCGCATCTCCCGCCGAGACGGCCCAGGCTTCATCCGCACAGCAGGTCAATCCCGAGACAGGATACTCCCCTACCGACGCCCGTCAACTTCTCGAAGCACTCGACGACGAGACTGAAGTTCGACCCATCTTCCTCAAACCCGGCAAAGGCGAACAATTCAAAAACTGGTGATGTCTCCCGTCCTTCGTTTCCCATTTTCCCTTGTCAGCCTATCACTCGTTTGGTCAGGTACACTCCTGGCCCAAACCGGGCCCATCACTTCATCAGCTCCCGCTGCAGGGAGAACACCAATCAAAGCCACCGTCCTCACGGATCGGATTGCCGTCGGAGAGATCGGCACCTTCGTTGTCAAAACCTCCGAGGATGTGGCCCTTCCCGAAAAAATCGTCGCCATCGGACTAGACATCACCCAGTCCGGCTCCCAATCGAGCATGACCAGCATCAATGGACGCATGTCGGTCGATATCAGCACCTTTTACCGCTTCGAAGGCGACCAACCCGGCACCTTCGAGGTTCCGCCAATCGAGATCAACGTAGGCGGTGTGATCTACAAGACGGAGCCGATTCCCGTGACCATCTACGCGCGCGACATAGCCAGCGAACTTGTCAATCCAACCCAACCTTTCTTCGCCAAACTTGATCTGAGCAAAACGACGTTCTACGTGAACGAGTTGATCCCCTTCTCCATGACCGGCTTCGTGCGGGGACGCAATTCGATCAACGAGGTCGCCTCGCCGACATTCGAACATCCGAGCTTCATCATCCGCCCCTTCCGTGAAGTCCGCCGGGACGGCAGCGACCTCGGGAATACCTATTACACTTCCGCGACGATTCCCTCCATGCTTTTCGCGCTGAAGCCGGGCGAGCATCGCCTCGGGCCTGCCCAGATGGCCATTCGCGTGCTTGATAATGCCACGGGCTTCGGCTTCTCGACCTTCTTTCCCCGGACCGTCCTGCGCGAGATCCCCACGAATCCCGTCACCGTCACGGTCGAACCCCTTCCCGGCAACGCCCCGCTTAGCTTCACTGGCGGAGTCGGGAACTTTGCCTTCACCGCGACAACAAGCAGCAAGGAAGTAGCGCTTGGTGACCCTATCTCCATCGACTTCGAAGTCAAAGGCGTCGGCAATCTTCGCACGATGACCGCTCCGGTTTTTGCCATTCCCCAAAAGGGAATCTGGAAGACTTACGATGCCAGCAAAACCCTGACCGATGAAGAAGATTCGGACGGATCCAAGGAAGGCATCGCCCGCTTCTCCCAGGTCATCATCCCGGAAGCGAAAGTCGAAAGCATCCCGGAGTTCGAACTCACTTTTTTTGACCCCGAGAAAAAGGAATATGTCACCCGCCGGACCGAACCCATCCCTGTGGGCATCTCCGCAGACCGAACCGCACCGACCGGCGGATTTGCTCCCACCACCACAGGCGGATTCGGGGCTGCCATCACGCCCGACGCGATGGCCCCGAGTGCAGCCTTCGAGGATGTCCTCCACATTCGCACTGGCAGTCCTCGTTGGATCGGTCAGGTTGATCTTCAGTCGGCCGGACCCTGGTATATCGTAATTCAGGGTATTTTCTCGATCGCTTTCTCGACGGTCCTCGGCGTGGGGATCGTTCGATTCGCGAAACGCTGGCGCGTTCGCCAATCAGCCTTGGCCGAAGTCTCCACCTATCGCAAGGCGCTCAAAGCGCTTCCCCCTTTGGGTTCCTCCCGCAATGAACTCTATCGGGCAATCCGCGCCGCCCTTGCTCTCTGGCAACGCGAGAACCCCAAGCCCAACCCTGAAGCGAAAACCATCGTCGAGCGTCTCACCCGACATTGTGACGGGAACCTCTACAGCGGTGAGTCCGAAAACCAGGCCCCGCTTCCTCCCGAGGAGGACGGAAAGCTCCGCCGCGCCCTCCAGCAGATTTCCAAAGGATGACCTCGCGCTTATTTTTTATACTCCGCCCGGCGGCCCTGATTCTGGCTGTTTTGTCAGGCTCTCCAGCCGCCCGCACTCAGGACGGTTCCCAGATGGATCAAACCCTCCTCTTCCGAACCGCGAATGCCGCTTTCGAAAGCCGGGAATACGCCCAAGCCGTTTCTGACTACTCCGATCTGATTGCCGCCGGGAAAGTATCGCCCGACCTCTACTACAATCTTGGTGTCTCTGAATACCGCCTCGGGAATCTCGGGAACTCCGTTCTGTGGCTTCGTCGGGCACTTCTCCTGGACCGTGGACTCGATGAAGCCGGTCAAAATCTGGAATTCTTGCGTGCGAAAGTTGCCTTTCTTGAATTCGGCGATTCCAAGTTGGATCGATTCCTGCGCGGGCTTGCACCTGCCTCGATGCGGATCGCCCATGCCTCCTGCTGGTGGCTCGCATTGATTGCTGTCGCCGCTGTGGTGGTGATCAGGAGACTTCGACAGTATCGCACTGCTCTGGTGGCTTCCGCGATCTTCATGGCCGCCGCTGGGTTCGGGATCAGCAAGATTCAGAAGTATCGCCAAAGCTTCCTTGCCCCTGAGAGCTTTGCCATCGTCACCAGTCCCGCCGCCATCGCGGTCACTGCGCCCGCACCCGATTCGAAAAAGGTCATCGACCTCCCCCCCGGTTCCGAGCTTCGGATCCTCGAAGAAGCAGGTCCCTGGCGCTACGTCGAGATTCCGGGAGACCTGCGCGGGTGGGTCCGTGCCGAGGTGGTGACTCTCCTCTGGCCGGTTCCAGAACCCAGCACTGCTGCGGCGGCCCAATAAAATGGCTCACTCCTCCACGCTTCGACTGTAGCGCCAATCAAGGACAAGCTGGTAGCGGACATACGGCTTGTGGTCAGTGGAAAAGTCGGCCCCTCGGAGAATACTGAGCAACCACTTTCCCTTGCGATACTCGGTCACCAGGACCGAAGGATTTTCGTTATCATCAAGCTTCCACCCACGCTCCTTGAGTCGATCTGCGAACCATCGTTCTACCTCATCAAAGTTTCCCGGAGACTCCCACTCCCGTGTCCAAATGACTCCCGTTTTTGTTCCTTGCAGATTGCTTTTCCGCCCCTCTCCGGGGAAGGACTTGATCCCGTCGCTGGAGGGAGTCGATCCCGTGGGAACTGTGATCGCTTCGATCAGCAGCGGCCCTTCCTGCTCAGCGGCGCCGAGTTCAGCGGCGCCGAGTGGAATCTGCTTGCGGAGGTAGATACTTTGAAAAGTGAGGAGAACGGCTCCGATCACAAAGATGAGAATGAAACCAGCGAACGAACGAACAGAGATGCGAGGAGAAGCCATGATGGTTAAATATTGGTCAAGGAACGACAGTCTGCCACTCGATCAGACGCTGGAAGCGGGCGGGTCCTGTTGCATCGCCTTTCGAAAGAAGCGTCAATGTCAGGGTCCATTCCCCCCTTGCCAAAAGGTGACGTAGCCAAGTCTGAGGATTCGACCTTTACCCACCCCGTCATTCCGAGACGCTGACGGTAGGAATCCACGAGTCCCGGGAAACTCGGCTCGGTGGAAATGGACTCTTCCCAGGTGATCCAAGCCTCGCGGACATTCCTCAGGGCAGGCGCGAGCGGCCCGATCTCCACCTCCCGGAAGGTCGTCGAGGTCGCTGGCAGGTCGGCGAGCTGTTTGATGAGGACCTCACCATCGTATTTCGCCGCCGCGACCACGGTCTCGCGATCCCAGCTAACCCGGTTTGAAAAGAGGGAAACGAGAATGATCGCGAGACCGAGGACGATGCCCCCCCGACGAGGAACGCGGGAAGCTTTGATTGGGTAGAGTCTGACATGGCGGATTTTTCTAAGATGCGTCCCGGTTCACCAGAATCTCAAAGTCACTCTGAAGCACATTCTTCGAAGAGACGCGTCGCTCGACCCGCAGATACCACCGCACGATGTTGGATCCTGCGCCCGAACCGGAGTGCTTCAGCGGCACCGACTTGCAGGTGGCCCTCGCCGGCGATGGAATGTGGACTATGGCGGACCATTCCTTTGCGTCGAATTCGTCGCGGGCCCGGACGGCGACGTTCTCCTCGGAAAGAAACGTCTTTTTGATCTCGGGAGGCTGGCCGGGAGTAGCGTTCACTTCACAGATGAGAGAGACGAGATGGGCCGAGACCTGACACGGACCTCGCTGGGTGATATGGACCGGAGTCGAACCGCCGGGGCGAGGACGGGACGAGTAGCGCTCTGACTTTCGCTTTTTAATATCCTGATCCTGCTCTCACGGACCTCTTCGCCCCTGATGACGCCCGCTCTTTCAAACCGCTTCGAGACGGCCATCGGCTTTCCAGCTGAGGAAGCTACCCTGCGGGGCGATCTGGACATGCTGCTCTGGTCGGCCAGCATTGCGAGCCTGCTGGGGGTGATCCTGATTCCCAGTTTCCAGCGCTTCGTCACAGCGGCGGTGGCGCATTTTGAAAAGCGGGCTTCGATGGCGCGACTGGCCCTCTTTTTCTTCTCCCCGGCGGGCTTCGCGGCGATGCGGTAAAGCGCCTCCCTCCCCTCGCGGAATACCCTCAAACTCTTCTCCAAAAAACCATTTCTGCGTGAGGCCAAGCTCCCTTGGGGCATCATCGTCGTGAATGTCTTCGGGGCCGCCCTGCCCGCCATTGGAGTGCTCAGCTCGCTCTACGTGGGGGTCCTTGAACCGTGCGCACGACCTCAAAGCCAGCTTTCCGCCGTAGTGAACTTCAGGGGCACCATCCTGCTCTTTGCACTCGTCGATCCGAATCTTTCTTATCTGACGGACACCACAACCTCCGGTGAGACCAGCTGGGGCAGTTGCGCTTCCACGTCGCCGCCATTGGCGGTAAGCCGGCTTCTCGGAACCGTCCTCGCCCATCTCGTGCTGGTGCCCGGTGCGCCCATGATCGCAGCGGTGGCGCGTTGGCTTCCAGGGTGATTGATCGGCGCGGACTCATGTGTTGGGTGGGATTTACGAGACCTGACCGCCCCGGTGGCAGAGAACTTGCTTTATCAATCAGTCTGGCTCTGACCGCCATTGGCGGCGTTCCGTTGTTCCGACTCAGCATGTCGCCATCTCTTCTGGCATCCAATCGTCCATGGCCGCTGCTCGCCTCGGCGTTGCTTTTGTGCCAAATTTCGCACGGTGAAAACGCCGAACCATTCTCTTTCGCCACGGTCGTGGCCGAGGCGCGTCGGCTTGCGGCGGACGATTACCAGTCGCCCGAACCACTTCCGACGGTCCTCCGCGACCTAAACTACGACCAATATCGGGCCATCGGGACAGCCGAGGGAGGGGTCTTGTGGGCGGACCGGGACTCACCGTTTCAGGTCGAACTGCTCCATCCCGGCTATCTTTTCAAGCGACCGGTCCGGATGCATCTCGTCGATGTTGCGGGATCGACGACGACTCCTTTGGCGTTCTCAGACCGCTACTTCAATTACGACCGGCTTGTCGTCTCCGAACCGATCATCGCCGATCAAGTGGGTGGCTACGCAGGCTTCCGGATCCGCTATCCACTCAATGGCGGGCCGCAGGACTTCGACGAGATCGGCTCCTTCGTGGGAGCGAGTTATTTCCGACTGTTGGGGCGGGATCAAAGGTATGGACTCTCGGCGCGAGGTCTGGCGATCAACTCGGTGCGGGATGATGTGGGAGAAGAGTTCCCTGACTTCACCGCATACTGGCTCGTCGAGCCAAAGCCGGTTGACGAGTCCTTCGAACTCTACGCTCTGCTCGACAGCCCGAGCGTCGCCGCAGCCTACCATTTCCGCATCACTCCGGGAGCGAGCACCTCCGCCGAAATCAGGGCTTCGCTGTTCTTCCGCCGTGAGAATCCTTCCGTGGGATTTGCCCCACTGACCTCCATGTTCTGGTATGGGGAAAACCACCAGGAGCGCCCCTTTTTCGATTGGCGACCTGAAGTCCACGACTCGGACGGCTTGCTCATGCACACTGAGAGAGGCGAGAAAATCTGGCGCCCCCTCTACAACCACCACGCCGTCCGCCAGGGCCACTTCTATGGGCGCGACATCCGAGGTTTCGGACTGCTGCAGCGGGATCGAGAATTTACGCACTATCAGGATCTCAGCAATCCCTACTGGCAAACGCCGTCAGCCTGGGTGAAACCGCTGGAGTCCTGGGGCGATGGAGATGTCCGTCTCATCGAACTCCCGACCAACAATGAGGCGATGGACAATGTAGTGGCTTTTTTCGAGCCGCGCGACCCGCCCCGGGCGGGGGAACATCGCGAGATTGCCTACACCTTGTCCTGGGATCTGCAAGAAGAGGAGGAGCTGTCCTTGAACCACGTCACGGCCACCCGGATCGGCGAAATCGGGGCCTACCCCGACACCAGGCGCTTCGTGATCGACTTCGACGGTCCAACGCTGCGGGACCTCCCTTCCGTTGCACCCGTCGTGGCGGAGATCACCTCGAGTGGCAATGGCTACGTCACCGAAAATCAATGCTTCAAGAATGTCATCAGCGGTGGTTGGCGGGTGGCATTTGCGCTCGACACCGAGGATGATAATGTCTCTCCGGTGGAGTTACGATGTGTCTTGCGCGATTCCGAATCGGGACTACCTCTTACCGAAACATGGAGTTACCAGTGGAGCCCCTGAAACCGAAGTCATCGACCTCACCGCAGGCGGCCCCACCCTATTGGGCCGGGTCGCCGGAATCGCTTGAACTTTGGAACGAAGCCTATCGCCGGGTGGAGTCCTACTTTTCCGCCCTCCGCGTCGATAACAAGCTCCTTCTAAGTTCCCTTGTCTTCAAAATCCTCGACCGCGCCAAAGTGCGATTTGAGGAAGAGCCAAGTGTCTCGCCCGTCGAACACGCTGCGGCAGAGACCGACCAGCGCCTCGTCGATTGGTTCCGCAAAGTCATGGCCGACGCGGATGCCGAGCCGAGCGACCGCCTCTCCGCCCGCGGAAGACTCGCTCTGATGATGATCGAGTCCTACGTCCCCTGGCAGCAGTTTTTCCTCAATGACGAGCCGCTCCCCGCCGAGCTGGCCACTATCATGCAGACCGCCTACTTGCGGGCCGACCCGGATTTTCGCTTCATCGAGATGCGCCCTCGCCACATCGATCTCGGCATCGTCGATGTCGCCAACCGCACCATTGAGAGCATGGGCAAATTCCGAGTGCTGGCGGCTTGGTTGCTTTGGGGGGCGTTTGGTTCGATCCTGGCACTGATTTTTGTTTTGACGAGATGATTCGGGGACCGGCTAAGCTGTTCGCTTTTTAGCGGTTTAGCCGGAAGGAACGTGAGTGGATACACATTGACTTAACCCTGTTGGGTCACTGACCGAACCCTATTGATTCAGCATTTCGAATAAAAACTAAATCGCTAAACCGTTTCCAGCTAACCCGCTTCCCCTAATGCCCAAATCTTCTGTCAGCGAACGCCATTCCGTCGGGCGGACTTTCCTGTTCTTCTCCATCGTGCTCGGGCTGACCGGGACGGGTGCCTATTTGATGGCGGACTATCTTTGGGAGATCGGATGGACCTTTTCTTCTGGAGTTTTGTGGGTGTTGTTTCTGGTGCTTTTCGCCTACCTTTCTTTTGGTTTCACCCATGCCTTGATCGGATTTCTCGTGCGTCGCCTGCACCTGCCAGGCGTGCGGATGCCTTCCCGGGACGATGCCGGGGCCGCCGACCTCGACAACCCCTCGGAGCCTCGAGTAGCCATTATTTTTCCGATCTACAACGAGCCGGTAGATCGGGTCTTCGCCGGGATCAGGGCGATCTTCGATTCCGTGCTACGCACCCCGCAGCGCGATGCTTTTGACTTTTTTATCCTTTCCGATTCCACCATCCCCGAGCAGTGGATCGCCGAAGAAACGGCTTGGATGAAACTGCTGCGCGAGCGCCAAGCGCAAGACCGGGTTTTCTACCGTCGCCGCCACGACAACGTGGGGAAAAAAAGTGGTAATGTCTCCGACTTCTGCCGCACTTGGGGACAGCACTACCGCTACATGATCGTCGCTGATGCGGACAGCGTCATGACCGGCGAAACCCTTGCAGAACTTTTCCTCCGGATGGAGGCCAATCCTCAGGTCGGACTCATCCAAACGGCGCCGATGCTGGTCAACGGCGAGTCGCTCTTCGGACGCATGCAGCAGTTCGCGAATCATCTCTACGGACCCATCTTCATGGAAGGTCTCGCCTATTGGCAGCAATGTGGTGGCAACTTCTGGGGGCACAACGCCATCGTGCGGCTACGCCCATTCATCGAGCAATGCGACCTGCCCGAACTGCCCGGACGCAAGCCCTTCGGCGGCCACATCCTCTCCCACGACTTCGTCGAGGCCGGACTGCTACGTCGGGCGGGCTGGGAAGTATGGCTTGCTCACGACCTCGGAGGCAGTTACGAGGAGGGGCCGCAGGGCATCATCGAATCGGCGCAACGGGACCGGCGCTGGTGTCAGGGGAATCTGCAGCACGGTCTCATCCTCTTCGCCCGTGGTCTGCGCGGAAAAACCCGTCTCCACCTTGCCAACGGCATCCTCGGCTACGTTTGTTCGCCCATTTGGCTGATCTTCATGGGGGTCAGTTTTTACAAGGTCCTCGTCGGTAACTCTGACAGCCCGATGAGCCTCGTTTCCACCGCCGAGGGTATCACAATCCTCGCACTGACCTTCAGCCTGCTTTTTGCGCCCAAGATTCTCTGCCTGATCGACCTCATGTTCGACCCCGCCCGCAAGCGAGGCTTCGGCGGATGGCTCAATGCCGCGAGCAGTGCACTCGTGGAGACCTTTTTTTCCGCCTTGATTGCCCCGGTCCTGATGCTATTTCATTCCCGTTTCGTACTCTGGAATCTGCTCGGACAGACCGTTGGGTGGGCAGCGCAACGCCGCGGGGCCCAGGGCACTTCGTGGGATGATGCCATCGCTGCCCACGGCTTTCAAACCCTCTTCGGGATCGGTGTCGGGGCCGCCGCTTTCTGGGTGGACGCCTCCCTTTTCTGGTGGCTTGCGCCCGTGCTACTGGGGCTGTGGGTCAGCATCCCCCTCTCCGTCTGGACCAGCCGACTCGATCTGGGACAGAGCGCGAAAGACGAAAAGCTCTTCCTCACCCCCATCGAGCAGAATCCCCCCCGCGAAGTCGCCGAGGCCATCTCCGCCGAGGCGCACGAAGTAAGCAAACACAGCGGTGTCACCAGCGCGGTCCTCGACCCCTTTCTCAATGCCGTGCACGTCTCCCTACTGCGAAGAAACCGCCGCCGTCTCCTCACCGGACAGAAGGTCTATGGAAAAAACAACACTTCCGCAGTTCCCAAAGCGGGTGAATCCCGCGCCCGGCGGCGCCTCGCCGAACGTCTCCTCCGCGATGGTCCCCAGACCCTGACTCCCGCCGAGAAGACCGAGATCCTCTCCGACATCGACAACATGCTGTGGCTCCACCGCGAAGCATGGCTGCGCCCCGGCAACGACCTCGCCCCCTGGTGGCAGCGGGCCATCCGCGAAACCTCTTCAGCTGTATGAGGGGGTCACAGGGAGAATAGTCGTGCCCTCCCGCACGGTGGCTCTTCACCGGGGATAGCGGTAGTGACCGACGACCTTCCATTGCCCGATGCCCTCGCTCTCCTCGGGACCGGCCCCGATATTGTGAACGAAACGATCCGGGGCGACGACGAGGCCGATATGCCAGAGTCCGTTTCCCGTCAAATCCCAAGCCACCAGATCGCCGGGCAAATAGACCTCAGCCTCCGACAACTCGGCACCCTGACGCTCGAAGAACCTTTGCAAATTCGGAACCCGCCGATGATCGATATTTCGATCCGTGACACGCAATCCCCACAGCTTGGGATAAGCCGAAAAGTGGGCCTTCATATCCTCGTGGACCAGCACCTGAAGGTCGATCCCCAGCGCCCGATAGGCCCGCACCACCACATCGCTGCAAACGCCAGTATCGGCTGGAACGTCACCTCCCGGATAGTCAAGGACGACGTAGGCTGGGTCGTAGCGGACCACCTGCTTGGTTTGCTTGAGGGCGGCGGTCACCAGCCCCTCGGCGCCTACGAGTCCCGCAGCCCCTCCCGTCTCCTGCCCGTAGCTCTTCGCGGCGAGCAATTCCGCCACGACCCAGACGCCAAACAAGATGAGGGAAATATATTTCATGGGAGACCTACGATTGGACTCCCGAGACTCTTTCGTATTGCAGAAAAAATAGCGCAGCCGACCGCTTTTTTTCTCCCCACGGCCCTACGGCATTTTGACCCGGACAATCGGAGCCGTTTCGAAGGTCAGCCCTTCGATCTTGCCGAAGGCTTCGAGCAAGCCATCCGTGCCGATGCTGGCGGGGTCGGCCGCCGCCTTGTTCAAAAGCGCGGCGAAATCAGGATCCTTCAGCACTTGCGCGATATCGACCTCGCTCAAGATGATGGTGTTCCCGTTGACGTGACTGGCGTTGGTCTCCGAGATTCCGTCGAGCACCTTCACGAAGACCCCGACCCGCATGCCTTCCATCATGCCGCTGGCCATCTGCATGGCCTCAACCGGCTCCATCCCGGCCTGATTGAGACCGGCGAGCTGCCCCTGATCGACGATGCCATCGACGCCTGCCGCGAGAAAGGTGGAGTGAATCGTGAGAACGCCGCTCTCCAAGCCGAAGGTCAGTTCACCGGCCTTCTTGGCATCGAGATTTTGACCCGACGATTCGACGAACTTCTGGGCACCCCCGGGGACCGATTTTTGATCGACCCGGACCGTGCGGACGTCGTCGAAGGCATACTCGACGGTGTAGCCCGGCCAGCCTCCATCATCCGCACCATCCTCGTGCCGCAAATAACGCACTCCAGAACCGTAGTTGGCGGCATCAGTTTCGAGCGACTCCCGGGTGGGCTTGGCCAGACTCCCCAGGAGGGCAAAATTCGGCCCCTGCACTCCTGAATTTCCGCCCAGGGATATGGACCCGAGGGCCCCGAGCTGCTCGACCATGGCCAACATCTGCGGAGAGAAGTGGTAACGCACCAGAATCGAACCAGCTCCATCTTTCTTCACCTGAATGATCGTATTCGAGCGGATGCAGGAAGAGGTAGACGCCAACAGCAGAATAGCGCTAAGAACTTGGAGGCAGTGCTTCATGCCCCGAGCCTAAGAGAATCAACGAAATCGAACAAGCTCCATTCAGCGCCTCCGACGGAATAATCCATCGAAGATTCCCCCCTGTTGCGGGCTGTATCCTGGCTGCGCTCCTGGCTCGCCGGGGAACCCGGGTTGGCCGGGGATGATCTCCTGGATGACCGGTTCAGCAGGAGCGTCCTGGAAAATTCCTTCGATCGGTCCGCGGTAGAAGGTGCTCTCCGATTCCACCGGTTCCGCTTCCTTGATCTCATTCGAGGCATCGCGGACCCGGTTATAGTTATCCTCGGTGAGGTAACGCTCCAAAAACTCACCCACGACAAGGCCGGCGTTTTTACCACCACTGACTTTTTCTCCGGGATCGCCCTCATAGAGCACCGCGAGAGAATACACCGGGTGTTTCGACGGGAAATAGCCGGCGAACCACGCAATGTTCTGTTCCTGGGCGGGTTTCCACTGGCCGGTTCCGGTCTTTCCAGAAACGGTGATCTTGTGGTGAGCAGCGTGTCCGGTGCCGTTGCCGCTATTGACAACGTCATAGAGGCCCCGCTGAACGGTGCGGAGGGCGTAGAGGTCGGCGTTGAGGGGGATCATGACTTCGGGATCGAAGGTGTTTTTGATCTCGTGATTGTAATCCTGCACCTGAAGCACGAGCCGGGGCTTCATAAGATCGACCCCATTGCCGATGGCACCCATCATCCGAGCCACCTGCAGCGGGGTGACTTCAACGGTGCCTTGACCGATGCTCATGACTGCTTCTTCGCCGTCGGACATGAGGTAGCCGTGCTTCTCGAACCAATAACGATTATTTGGGATGAAGCCGGGGGCGTCATTCAAGGGAACTCCGGTTTTTTGACCCAAGCCGAGACGGGTGGCGGTGTAGCTCATGGTATCGGCCCCCGCGCTCACGGCGACCTCGTAGAACCAAGTATTGCAGGAACGGGTCAGTGCGCCGATCACGTTCATGAATCCTTCGTTCTTAACATTCCAGTTACGCATGATCAGGCTGCCGACCTGCCAGGAACTGGGGCACGGATAAACGTCAGACGCAGAGATATAACCGCTCTCGAGGAAGCCGAGCGCAGACACTACTTTGAAGGTCGAAGCCGGCGGGTAACAAGCGCGAAAAGCCCGGGGGAAAAGTGGTTTTCCAGGGTCCTCCATCAGCGCCGAAAATCGATCTTGGGTGATCGCCGGGATGAAGTCATTGGGATCGAATTGAGGATTGCTCGCCATCGCCACGATATCCCCATTGCGGACATCGGTGACAACCATGGCTCCTCGCTTCACATGCGTCGCGAGCAGTTCTTCGCAGAGCAACTGCATCTCCAAATCGATGGAGGTGACCACATTGTAGCCGGGCTTAGGCCGGGTCAGGACGTCTTCCTTGACCTTGGTGCCGTCAGCCTCGTAGAGCACATTGACCCGCCCGGGCGTGCCCCGCAATTCAGCCTCGAAGGCTTCCTCAAGACCATCGACCCCAACTCCCTCGCCCCAGAGAGGCTCGTCATTGACGATCGGGCCGAGGGTGCGCGGCGGCCGCTTGCCCACGTAACCGATCACATGGGAGAGCATTGCTCCCTTGGGGTAATGCCGCAAATAGATCGGGTGAATCGCGAGACCCTCCATTTTCTGGCGCTGCAATTCGTCGAGTTGCTCGGTGGTCAGAACCTCGGAAAAAGTCAAGGGCAGCCAGCGTCGCTCTTTGTAGTGGGCCAGCACTG
>Ga0105044_10001861_pt1 | contig 28571 bp, 30 predicted proteins | sample MAT01_FD_78092 | JGI IMG/M metagenome (GOLD analysis project Ga0105044, IMG submission 78092) | Freshwater microbial communities from Lake Fryxell liftoff mats and glacier meltwater in Antarctica - MAT-01 | ecosystem: Environmental > Aquatic > Freshwater > Ice > Liftoff microbial mat | place... | reverse complement strand
GGTCTGGCCCACGCCGCCCACCTGAAAATCGACAGTGACAGTGTTGGTGATGACTGTACCGGAAGCCGTTCCGGCCGCAAAGGCCGGTGTGGCCGATATCATAATTGCTGCAGTCGCTGCAGCTGTAGTCGATAATTTCAGCTTACTGGTCATAGCTGAACTCCTTGATTATGAATGCCAGTTTACCGCCGCTGGCACCCCCAACGCGGCTATGCGTATTACTTGACGACCCCCCGAAACATCAGCTTGCCAGCGGCCCCGGCAGGGATGGGCGCGTTGAAGGCCCAGCGAATGTGCGTCACATCATCGTTACGGGCGGTGCGTTCGGTGCCATCGGCGTCGCGCACGCGAAGCCGGGCTAGATCGCCCCAATTCTTTCCGCCATCGACCGACACCTGAGCCGTCCCCCCATCCTGATCGGTAAACTGCACCGCAGATGGCATCGGGTTGGTGACGACGAATTTCTCAGCAGGCTTGCTGCTCGCGTTGCGATAGTTGAGGACAAAGAGCAGGCGATCACCCGGGGTGACGAGGCGCGGTTCTTCGAGCACGACTTTGCGATTGCCCTGGGCGTCGGTGGAGACCCGCTCAACAAACACATTGTTACTGAGCGAAACCGGGTTTGCAAGCGCCGGTGCCGCAGCAGTCCAGGCTATAATTGCAAGCAAAAACATACGCATGGTTCAATCCTTAATTGATCGTAGTGCGGAAAGTGACGGTGCGAACATTGCCCCCGGCGACGGTGCCGAGTGCAACAAAGATTTGACCGGTGTCGAACCGTCCTGCGTCCGCGTCGGCGGCGTCGGATTGCGGGGCGCCGCCGAGCGTGATCGATCCGGGCGCATAAGCGGTGCTGGCAGGGACAATGTCGGTGATCGACAGATTGCTGACACTGCCCGATCCCGAGACGGTTGCGGTAATTGTGTACGTTATCACGGCTCCAGGGATCGGCTCGCTGCCCCCCAGCGGATCAAGGATGACCGCAGATTTTGCGAGCGTGACGTTGGCACTGGCGACGACAAAAGTACCGTCATCCTGGCCATCGGCGCCCGTCAGTCCGACGATGGCGTCACCGCCGCCTTCGCCCTGGCCCGCGAACGATGTGCTGGGCGCGCCGGTGCCTGTGCGCGCTGCGGCAACCAGTGCAACAATCCCGCGATTGCCATCAACGACGCCGTTCGGTGTGGTGTTGAGTATAAAGATCGTGACGGACGCATCGGGGTTCAGCGTCGGATCGTTGCTGCCCGCGACATAGATTATATCGATGCCCGGTTCATACACCCCGTCGCCGTCGTCGATGACGATGGACGTTACCGTCGGATTATAATCATCGCCGCCACCATTGGCGATCGGCGTCAGGCCAAAACTTTCCATGCCGTTGCCAGTGTTGGTGATGGTAAAACTGAGCAACTGGCTGGTGGCGCCCGGCGTTGTTGTGACGTCGGCGGGATTGTTCGATGCAACGGTTACATTGAGCAATTCATCGACCACCATATTAACGGTATTTGAATTGATGTTCAGTGTGCCGCCACCGGTATCGAAACTGGCCGTTGCCGTATTGCTGATCGTGGTACCGGCGCGTGTCCCTGCGGCAAGCGCAGGCGGTGTGGTCAGAGCCATCAGTGATGCCGAGAGCAAAAGGGCGGCGCGCAGCATGCGGCATTCTCTCCCTTTCGCCAGAACCTTGATATTCACGATACGCTCCCGTAAATTGATCCGAATTGGAGCTTACATGTCAATTAAGGGCTAATTTCTGGTTAACGATGTCACATAAGCGATGATTTTTGCGGGACCGCAATCGTTTGCAGGAATTCATGCCAAAGTGCGTGCTTTGGTGCTGGCAACAGGTTCCGCAATGGACTAAAATTCCGATAATCGATTAGGATTTGTCCAGCATGAGCGACGTCAAAACAACCAAACAGGCGTCGAACGCATCGGCCAGCGAGGGCGTTGCGACGCAGCGGACGCTTGAACGCATTGCACAGGATGATTTGCGCCGCGACCGTTTGCTGGCGGCATTGACCCTGATTTTGGGCACCGGATTGTGCTTTGCTCTGCCCTTTGCGTTAAAGGCGGGGGCCGAGTTTTTTCTGCCGCTCACTGCGGCAATCGTGATTGCGATTACGCTGGTGCCCTTGCTTGAATGGCTTGAGCGTCGGGGACTGCCATCGCTGCTTGCCGCTCTGTTAGCGCTGCTCAGTTTCGTGATGCTGATCAATGCAGCGCTGGCTATTGTAGTTTTGCCGGCGGCAGGCTGGTTCGCCCAACTCCCGGATACACTTCCGCGGATTCAGAGCAACATTGCGCCGCTGATCGATTTTTACACGGCGTTTCAATCCTTCGTTGACCGGACCCTGCAATCGGTCGCCAGCGGCACCGAGGCGACGGCGCAGGCCATGGCGGCGCAGGCCCCGACATCGGTCGTCGATTATTTCATTTCGGCGGCGCCCGCTGCAGCGATCCAGCTTTTCTTTGCTTTGCTGGTGGTGTTTTTCTTTCTGAGCAGCTGGACCCGGCTTCGGCGCGGGACGATCCGGCGACGCGGCAGCTTTGACGGGGCATTACGGACGGCGCGGCTGATCCAGAACGTCGTGGACGCGACAGCCGACTATCTGGGGACGATCACGCTGATCAATGTCATGCTGGGACTGTTCGTCGCCGCATTGCTGTGGCTGATTGGCATGCCGTCGGCGCTGATGTGGGGCGGTCTGGTGACGCTGTGCAATTATGTGCCGTATCTGGGGCCGATTATTGCCGCGATCTTACTCGGGCTGGGCGGGCTGATGACTTTTGACGCGATTGGCCTCGCGCTGCTGCCGCCGCTGATGTTTATCGCCATCCATACGATTGAGGCAAATTTCGTCACGCCACTGGTGCTGGGACGGCGGCTGACCATCAATCCGCTGCTGATCCTGGTTTCGCTCAGTTTCTGGGGATGGGTGTGGGGAGCACCGGGCGCTTTGCTGGCAGTGCCATTACTACTGATTTTTCAGACTATTCTTGCAACGACCGGGACACCAGATTTAACCGGGTTCCTGTTTGAACGCGGCACGCTGACCCAAGACGACGATGATCAGGACAGCCAATCGGCCTGATTTTTTTACGCTGTCCGGCAACAGCGGTTGACAGCATGGCACTGCCGCAATAATGGCCCTGCTCCCAAGCCCACGCGGGTGTAGCTCAGTTGGTTAGAGCGCCGGCCTGTCACGCCGGAGGTCGCGGGTTCGAGCCCCGTCACTCGCGCCATTTCCCTGTCTCCATCCACAGGAGCAGGGGGCGCAGTGGGAATATCCAGATTATTCCCGCTATCAGATATACGGCACTCTGCACGGCAATCGGCCATCCGCTGATCGTTGGCGCTGCTGACACTACCAGCGCCGACCAGCCAACGATAATCATCAGGATCAGCACCACGCCGGCGGGCTTGCGCCATGTCGGCTCTGGCGGCGGGTTGGCAATCACAAACGGTCTCCAGTCACAATCCATTCCTGTTCTGTCAGCACAGCATCAAGCGGCAGATCATGCGCCTCCAATGGCATCGCGTCCACTTCCTGGACCGACCAGCCGATACCAATGCGTAATGTCAGGGGATGTGCGGCGAAATAGCGATCATAATGCCCGCCCCCTTGACCAATGCGGCCCCCGCCGCGATCAAAGCCGAGCAGCGGGCACAGCAGCAGATCGGGCACGATATATGTCCCGCCGCCGGCTGGCTGATCCACCCGCCATGGCCCAGGGTTAAGCGCGTCGCCCGCCATCCAGCGGACAAACGCCATTTGGTCATCACGCTGGACAAAATAGGGCAGGGCGGTCGCCGCGCCGCCGTCTGCCGCCATCTGGAGCAACGCATCAACCGGCGCTTCGCCACCGCGCGCGGCATAGCCGCCGACACTGGTTGCAGCCTTAATCAGATCGCGAAGCGGAGTTGGTGGCACGCGAAAGGAAATTGCATGAACAAGGTCGCTGACAGCACCGACATGATGATTCCGCCGAAACCGCAGTTTGGCACGCATCCTGGCTTTGCGTTCGGTGAAGGCAGCATTTTCGTCGGCCATATGCGCCTTTGTCCGATTTCACAGGGTGGCGGGACCACCAGAGTCGTTTGCCCGAAGATCCGCTGACGCCAGTAACGTCAGGTGGGGACCATATGCGTCGGACCAAGATCCGGGCAGGGACAGCCCCCATGGAAGATGAATCGCCTCAGGGATGTTACAAAGGCTCGTGCAAGGCAGTACCCGCCGCCATCAATATAGGGGCATTGGCCGGTTTCCTCAACCCTGTGGGGTAATGCGATCGGCCAGCGCTTCGATTCGGTTGGCCATCTGCTCCAAGGCACGTGTCATGGCAGGCGAAGGGCCCGTTGCTGGCGCTGGGGTGTTTTCAAGCGCCTTGATCCGGGCAAGCGCGATTTGTTCGCGGGATTCAGCGGCATTAAGTGCCGCGCGCGCTTCTGCTTCGCGCGTCGTGATCGCTTCGATTTCCTTTACACTCGCATCTGTATCGGGTTTCTTCTGTCCCAGCTTGGCCTGAATTTCTTGCGCTTCGTCGGCCAGCATCAATGCAGCGAACAGCAACTGCCGGACTTCGGTTCCGCCCGTGATCGTCCGCGCCTTGGCATCTACCAACCCGGAAAGCATTTCCAGCTGTGCCTCCTGCCCATCTGCGCAATGGACGTCATATTGGCGACCACAGATGCTTAATCGAACGTCAGCCACGGTCCGCCTCCGCAATTAATTTATCCAGTTCGGCAATGACGGCTTTAACCTCTTTGCGCAAAGTATCGCTGGCGTGCGGCGGCGGTGCAAGCAGATCGCCCTGGCGCGGTGCGGGCGCCGCAGCGGACACCGACAAGTTCGCGCGTTCAAGACGATTTAACGCCCGTTCGATACGGCCAATGGCCAAGCTTGCTGCATCCAGTTCCATGAGATCGGGAATAGCAGTGCAGACAGCGGTTCGCAATTCCGCTGATACGGCATTTTTATATCTAGTGTGGCCCCCCAAGGTTGACTCTATGCAGCAGGGCCGCGAAGGGCGTCGCATCCCGCAAGGGCGCGTTGCAGCGTATTGTACCTTGTTACACCTGGAGGCTTTATGTCCGTTGCCGACCGTACGCTGGCCAATGCTATTCGCGCACTGGCGATGGACGCGGTTCAGGCGGCAAATAGTGGGCATCCCGGGATGCCCATGGGCATGGCCGATGTCGCGACGGTGCTGTACACCCGTTATCTGAAGTTCGATCCGGCGGCGCCGAAATGGCCCGACCGCGACCGGTTTGTCCTGTCCGCCGGTCATGGATCGATGCTGGCCTATGCTACGCTATATCTGACCGGCTATGCCGCGCCGACCATCGACGACATCCGCAATTTCCGCCAGATCGGCAGTCCGTGTGCCGGGCATCCCGAAAATTTTGAGCTTGATGGCGTCGAATGCACCACCGGGCCGCTGGGGCAGGGGCTGGCCATGGCGGTAGGCATGGCGATTGCCGAACGGCATTTGAACGCGGTCCATGGCGATGCCCTGGTCGATCACCGCACTTGGGTTGTCGCAGGTGACGGGTGCCTGATGGAGGGGATCAACCACGAGGCTGTCGGGCTGGCCGGGCATTTGAAACTTGGTCGGCTCATCACCTTTTGGGATGATAACCGCATCACCATCGACGGTGCGACCGATTTGTCCACCAGCGAAGATATTCCCGCGCGCTACCGCGCCAGCGGCTGGCATGTCACGGCCTGTGATGGGCATGATTTCGATGACATCGCCCGGGCAATTGACGAAGCGCTGGCCGATGACAGGCCCTCCTTGATTGCGTGTCGCACGCTCATCGGTAAAGGCTCGCCCAACAAGGAGGGGACGAAAGCCCCGCACGGCAGCCCGCTGGGCGTTGATGAAGTCGCGGCGACCCGCCTTGCCCTTGATTGGCCCTATCCAGCGTTTGACGTGCCTGGGGACGTGCTCGACGCATGGCGCGCCACTGGCGCACGCGGCGCTGCGACACACGCGGCATGGTGCGAACGTGCGGCAGGGACCGATCTTGCCCCCGCCATCGACAGCGGCTGGCTGACGACCCATCTGAATGCTTTGATGGCCGACCCCAAGACAGTCGCGACCCGCAAGGCATCGGAGATGGCTTTGGAAGTCGCGACCGCCGCAATCCCCGCACTGCTCGGTGGATCAGCGGACCTTACCGGGTCGAACTTTACCAAGACGGCCTCCACGCCGGTGCTTGACCGCAACAATTATGGCGGACGTTACATCAATTATGGCATCCGCGAATTCGGTATGGCGGCGGCGATGAACGGCATGGCGCTGCATGGCGGGATCATCCCTTATGGCGGCACGTTCCTGATTTTCTCGGACTATTGCCGCCCCGCAATCCGTCTGTCGGCGCTTCAGGGTGCGCAAGCGATCTATGTCATGACGCATGATTCGATTGGCGTGGGCGAGGATGGTCCGACCCACCAGCCGATTGAACAGATCATGTCCTTGCGGTTGATCCCCGGTCTTGACGTCTATCGCCCCTGCGATGCGGTGGAGACTGCAGAATGCTGGGCGCTGGCCATCGAACAGCGCAATGCGCCTTCCTTGCTTGCATTGTCGCGCCAGAATTTGCCGCAGTTGCGTGACGACATTTCCGAAAACTGGTCTGCGCGTGGCGCCTATCGGCTGCGCAGCGCCAATGCCGCGCGGCGGGTCGTGCTGATTGCTACTGGATCCGAAGTCTCGCTGGCTATCACGGTTGCCGACCGGCTCGAACAGCATGGTATCGGCGCTGACGTGGTATCGATGCCGTCGTGGGAGCGGTTTGACGCACAAAGCGCCGATTACCGTGCCGATGTTCTACCCCACGGCCCGCTGCGGGTTTCCATTGAGGCTGGCAGTTCCATTGGCTGGGAACGCCATGTCGGCGGCGGCCTGCGTTTCGGTATCGACGGCTTTGGCGCATCGGGGCCGATTGACGCACTGTACAAGCATTTCGGGCTGACCGCCGACGCGATCACCCCCCGCATCCTCGCTGAACTGGAAGGAAATTAAGCCATGACCATCAAGGTTGCCATCAACGGTTTTGGCCGCATCGGTCGCAACGTCGCCCGCGCCATTTTGGAACGGACCGACCATGATCTGGAACTGGTGTCCATCAACGACCTGGCTTCGGCGAAGGCCAATGCGATGCTGTTTCAGCGCGATTCGGTGCATGGACCGTATGCGGGCACAGTGACCGTCGATGGCGATGATTTGGTCATCAACGGCAAACGCATCAAGGTGACGGCTGAGCGCGACCCCGCGAACCTGCCCCATGCCGCAAATGGCGTCGATATCGCGCTGGAATGCACCGGTTTCTTCACCGACCGCGCAAGCTGTGAAAAGCATCTTGCCGCCGGGGCCAAACGCGTGCTGATCTCTGCGCCCGGCAAGAATGTCGATCTTACCGTCGTGTTCGGCGTCAATCACGAAAAGCTGACGGGCGATCATGTTATCGTATCGAACGCGTCGTGCACGACCAACTGCCTCGCGCCCTTTGCCAAGGTGCTGAACGACGCCATCGGCATCGAACGCGGGCTGATGACGACGGTGCACGCCTATACCAACGACCAGAAAATCCTTGACCAAATCCATGAAGATCCGCGCCGTGCCCGGGCCGCCGCCATGTCGATGATCCCGACCACAACCGGCGCCGCGCGCGCGGTTGGTGAAGTGCTGCCCGAACTTAAGGGCAAACTTGACGGGTCGGCCATCCGCGTGCCCACGCCCAATGTCTCGGTTGTCGACCTGACGTTCCAGCCCAAGCGCGATACGACGAAGGACGAGGTCAACGCGCTGCTAAAGGCTGCAGCTGACGGTCCGATGAAGGGCGTCCTTGCCTTTTCAGATGAACCGCTGGTGTCGATTGATTATAATCACTGTCCAGCGTCATCGACCATCGACAGCCTCGAAACCACCGTTATCGATGGCAAATTGGTGCGCGTGCTCAGCTGGTACGACAATGAATGGGGGTTTTCGAACCGCATGGTTGATACCGCCGGAGTAATGGGCAAGCTGATCTAGGGATTTGGTCCAATGGCTGCTTTCAAAACCCTTGATGACATGGGCGACTTGCTAGGCAAGCGCGTGCTCGTGCGCGTCGATCTCAACGTGCCGATGGCCGATGGTGCGGTGACGGATGCGACGCGGCTTCGGGCGGCAGTGCCGACGATCAGCGAACTGGCTGACCAGGGGGCGATTGTCCTGCTGCTCGCCCATTTCGGGCGGCCCAAGGGTGCAAAGAACCCTAATCAGTCGCTGTCGCTGGTCATCGACGCGCTGGCGGACGTTCTTGGTCGCGGTGTCATGTTCATTTCCGACTGCATCGGTGAGGGCGCGAAGTCTGGCCTAATGGTGCTTGCCGCAGGGGATGTGGCAGTGCTTGAAAATACCCGTTTTCATGTCGGCGAGGAAGAAAATGATCCCGAATTTGCCGCCGCGCTCGCGGAAATAGGCGAGTTTTATGTCAATGACGCTTTCTCGGCCGCGCACCGCGCCCATGGTTCGACCGAGGGAATAACCCACCATCTGCCCAGCTTTGCCGGCCGTGCGATGGAGGCGGAACTGACGGCGCTTGATGCCGCACTCGGCAATCCGGCGCACCCTGTTGCGGCTGTCGTCGGCGGCGCGAAAGTGTCGAGCAAGATCGATGTCCTGACCAATTTGGTCGGCAAGGTTGATCATTTGATCATCGGCGGCGGCATGGCCAACACCTTTCTTGCAGCGCGCGGGGTCAGTGTTGGCAAATCGCTGTGTGAACATGACTTGATTCCAACAGCCAACGCAATTTTTGACGCCGCAGACAAAGCCGGATGCACCATTCATCTGCCCTATGATGTTGTCGTGGCAAAGGAATTTGCGGCCAATCCCACGTCCTTGCGCACTTGCAATGTTCACGAAGTTGCCGCCGACGAGATGATCCTCGATGTGGGGCCAGCGGCGGTTGAGGCGCTGGCCGATGTGCTGAAAATTTGCCGCACTTTGGTTTGGAATGGGCCGATGGGCGCGTTCGAGATGGCCCCCTTTGATACCGCCACAGTCGCGCTTGCGCGCACAGCGGCGGCGCTGACCCGCGATGGTTCGCTGGTGTCGGTGGCAGGCGGCGGCGATACCGTCGCCGCGCTCAACCATGCCGGGGCGGCAAGCGATTTCAGTTTTGTCTCCACCGCAGGCGGGGCGTTCCTTGAATGGATGGAAGGTAAACCGCTGCCCGGCGTTCTCGCGCTTGAAACCGCCGCCTGATTTTTCGACGTTAACATCGGTTGCACGGCGATTTTGCCATTGTTATGGCCGCGCACAGCATCGCTCCGCACAGACAAGGGAATAGCATGAACACCGCCGAAATGACCGCAAAAATGTCCGCTGGACAGGGTTTCATTGCTGCGCTGGACCAGTCGGGAGGATCAACGCCCAAGGCACTGAAAGGCTATGGCATCGCCGATGATGCCTGGTCCGATGAAGCGAGCATGTATGACCTGATCCACCAGATGCGCTGCCGCATCATCCGCTCGCCCGCCTTCACCGGTGACAAGGTGATCGGTGCGATCCTGTTTGAACGCACGATGGATGGCTGCGCCGATGGCCTGCCTGTCCCTGCTGTATTGCTGGCCAAGGGTGTGGTCCCCTTTATCAAAATCGACAAGGGGCTGGAGGACGAGGCGAACGGCGTCCAGTTGATGAAGCCGATGGCGGAACTTGACGCGCTGCTGACCAAAGCAAAGGCGCTGGGCGTCTATGGCACCAAGCAACGCTCCGTCGTCAGCCTTGCGAACCGCGAGGGCATTGCAGCGGTCGTTGCGCAACAGTTCGCGGTCAGCGCGCAAGTGCTTGCGCACGGCATGATGCCGATCATCGAGCCTGAGGTGAACATCAAGAGCGCCGAACGCGCCGATTGCGACACCATGCTGTGCGAGGAAATTATGAAGGCGCTCGATGCACTGCCCGACGGCCAGCAAGTGATGCTCAAATTGTCGCTGCCAGTTGTTCCCGGCCATTTTGACGCGCTGGTTGCGCATGGCAAGGTTCTGCGCGTCGTGGCGCTTTCGGGTGGTTTCCAGCGGCCAGAAGCGTGTCGCGAGCTTGCCAAAAACAGCGGTATCATCGCCAGTTTCAGCCGCGCGCTGCTCGAAGACCTGCGGGCACCGATGAGCGACGCGGAGTTCGACGCAGCGCTTGGCGAGGCGATTGGCGCGATCCACGCCGCATCGGTGGCTTGAATATAATAGGTCATTGCCTCGCTCCGCTCGCAATGACGCAGGGTATCTTTTGTTCTGTCACCATTTGGACTAACGAGCGCCCATGATCAGGCCCACCTGCCAGCTTTACCTCGTCTCCCCGCTCAACGTCGGCGGCGATTTCCCCGACCAACTGCGCGCCGCGCTTGGCGCTGGCCCGGTTGCTGCGTTCCAGTTTCGCGTCAAAGACCTTGATCAACACGAAGCCGCACGACTGGCCGAACCCTTGCAAGAAATCTGCGCCGATCACGACGTCGCTTTCATCGTCAATGATGATATCGCGCTGGCGAAACGGTTGCACGCAGACGGGGTGCATCTGGGGCAGGGGGATGGCAAGCCGGTTGAGGCGCGCCGCACCCTTGGGCCGGATGCGCAGATAGGCATCACATGTCACAACAGCCGTCATTTCGCCATGGAGGCCGGGGAAGCGGGGGCAAATTACGTTGCTTTCGGCGCATTTTTCCCGACAACGACGAAAACGGCCGAGTATTATGCCGAACCTGAAATCCTGACCTGGTGGCAGGGGCTGTTCGAACTTCCCTGCGTCGCTATCGGTGGCATTACCCCGCACAATGCGGGCATATTAGTGGAAGCGGGCGCCGATTTCCTTGCTGTGTCGGGTGGTGTTTGGAGCGATGCCGATGGCCCGGCGGCGGCTGTCGCCAAGTTCTTCCCGGTCATGCAGCAGGAACGGCTGGTCCGCGAGTAAGCCGAACAGACCCGCAGCGGGCGGAGGGGAGGAGCGCGGTTTGTGTGCGGGTCTGTCCATTTCGCCAAGATGCCAAGATAAAACCATGCGGTATTGGACAAAATCGCCAAACCGCGCGGCGCTTGCGCTTTTGGCGCTGCGCCGCTAGTGGCCAGCGGCGGACCGGTGCCCAATGGGCTGCCTATCCATGCTCTTTCTTTCCTTTTTCAAACGAGTGTGCAGCAATGAAGATCAGTGGCGTCGAAATCCGTCCCGGCAATATCCTGGAATATGAAGCCGGCATCTGGAAAGTCGCCAAGATTCAGCACACCCAGCCGGGCAAGGGCGGCGCCTATATGCAGGTTGAAATGAAAAACCTGATTGACGGGCGCAAGACCAACGTACGCTTTCGCAGCGCTGACACCGTCGAAAAAGTTCGCCTTGAGACCAAAGATTTTCAATATTTATATGCCGAGGGCAGCGACCTCGTTTTCATGGACAAGGATACGTACGAACAGATCACCATCGCCAAGGATGTCGTCGGCGAAGCCGGTGATTTCCTTCAGGACGGCATGGATGTCGTGCTTGAACTGTGGGAAGAACGCCCGATTTCCGTCGAACTGCCCGAAAATGTCGAGGCGTTAATTGTTGAGGCTGACGCGGTGGTAAAGGGCCAGACAGCGTCGTCGTCCTATAAACCCGCGATTCTCGACAATGGCGTCCGCGTCATGGTCCCGCCCCATATCGGCAGCGGCACCCGCATAGTGGTCAATGTTTATGACCGCGAATATGTGCGTCGTGCGGATTAAGGTCTGATATTATGGCTATATCTGGCATCATCACGGTCATGGAGCGCGCCGCGCGCAAGGCGGGGAGCAAGCTGCGCCGCGATTTCGGCGAGATTGAACATCTCCAGGTTTCCCAAAAGGGGCCGGCCGATTTCGTGTCAAAGGCCGATCAGGCCGCCGAGCGTACCTTGTATGACGAGCTATGCTACGCGCGCCCGGGTTGGGGCTATGTGATGGAAGAGGGCGGCGTTATCGAAGGCGAACCGGGCAAGCCGCGCTTCATCGTTGATCCGCTCGACGGCACATCAAACTTCCTTCACGCCATCCCGCATTTTGCAATTTCGATTGCGGTGCAGGAACCTGCTCTGGGCGGCGGTTGGGGCGATGTGACGGCGGCGCTGGTGTATCAGCCGGTGACTGACGAAAGCTATTGGGCCGAACGCGGGCGCGGTGCGTGGTTGCACGACCGGCGACTGCGCGTCGGCGCGCGTCGGCACCTGAACGAATGCCTGGTCGCAACCGGTATCCCGTACATGGGCCATGGCGATTTTGCGCAATGGAGCCGCATTTTCGGTGCAGTCGCGCCCGAAGTTGCTGGCATCCGGCGCCTTGGGGCGGCCAGCCTTGATCTGGCATGGGTCGCGGCTGGACGGTTCGACGGGTTCTGGGAAAGCGATCTTGCGATCTGGGACGTGGCAGCGGGCATGTTGCTGGTCCGCGAGGCGGGCGGTTTTGTCAGCGATTTTCGTGGCGGCGAACGCGCCATCGAGCGCAGTGAGTATCTTGCGGGCAGCGCGGCGGTGCACAGCAAACTTCAGAAACTGGTCGCAGGCGCGCTGCGGGGCAGTTAAGAGTTTTCGAATTTACAGTTATTGCGAGCGGAGCGAAGCTATCCAGAGCGCATTGCACCTCCCTAGATTGCTTCGTTCCGCTCGCAATGACGCGCTAATTACTCTATGAGTCTGTGGTTCAACCGTTCACATGCTTGCGGAACTCATCCATCAGGGATTTCCAAGTGTTGAGCGCTTCGCCAACATTCTCACGCGGCAGCCCCTTGAAATCTAGGTCGAGGTCCATCTCCAGAACCGGATCGCTCTCGTCATCGCGATAGGCACGGGCAAAACGCTTATTCTTATTCCAGTTGTTCAGGGCTTCTAACGTCGTGTCTTCAGCGTCGCTAAAGCCCATAAAGAATTGTATAGTGGCGCAGTTGCGTTTATTTTCATCGCAATTCATGAAATATACCATAAACTTAAGCCCGTTGTGATTGCTTTCCAGATAAGCAGAGCCATTGTCACTTTCTTTGAGTTCAGCCGACAGACCCTGCCCTTCTAATATCTGGCGAATGACAACCGGATCCTTCGCACTCACCAGTTCTGCATGTGCCGGTGCTGCGGTGACAGCAGCCAATGCCAGCGCCGCGCCGCCAAACCATTTGTTCCGCATAATTTCCCCCTAAAGTTCAGCCCCTACAGGCCTGACGCATCATTGCGCGGCATTCGGGGCGTTACAAGGGTGAAACCGTGACAAAATGGGCTAATTTCCCCCATCATCCGCTTGCGGGCCTGCGTTGGCTCGCCTAAAGCGCCATCAATATCCGGGCGATCCGGAGTCTTTCGCTAGCCAAGAAAAGCACCGATAATGCTCGATCTCTCGCAATATCTGCCGATCCTGATCTTTCTTGGCATTGCGCTGGGAATATCGAGCCTGTTCGTATTCCTGCCGATGGGCGTGTCGCGTCTGACTGGTGCGCACCAGCCGGATGTAGCCAAGCTGAGCGAGTATGAATGCGGCTTTCCCGCGTTTGAGGATGCGCGCAGCCAGTTTGACGTGCGTTTCTACCTTGTCGCAATCCTGTTCATCATTTTCGATCTGGAGGCGGCTTATTTATTCCCGTGGGCCGTCAGTCTTGATGAAATCGGCTGGGCAGGGTGGGCGAGCATGATGGTATTCCTCGCCGAACTGGGCATTGGCCTGGTCTATGCGTGGAAAAAAGGAGCGTTGGACTGGGAATGAGCAGCTCGATTATCCTTCCGCCCGGTGCCACTTTGCCGCCAGCCATGCCCGTGGCCCCAGGCACGGCGCCCGATGCCGCCTATTTCAGCGACATGACGTCCGAAGTTGGCGACAAGGGTTTTCTGGTGACATCGGTTGAGGATCTGACCACCTGGGCGCGCACCGGCAGCCTGTGGTGGATGACCTTTGGCCTTGCCTGCTGCGCGGTCGAGATGATCCATGTCAACATGCCGCGGTATGACATGGAACGATTTGGCCTTGCCCCGCGCGCCAGCCCGCGCCAGTCGGACGTCATGATCGTTGCCGGAACGCTGTGCAACAAAATGGCCCCCGCGCTGCGCCGCGTGTATGACCAGATGTCGAACCCCAAATATGTGATTTCGATGGGCAGCTGCGCCAATGGCGGCGGTTATTATCACTACAGCTATTCGGTGGTGCGCGGGTGTGACCGCATCGTGCCGGTCGACATTTATGTACCCGGCTGCCCGCCGACGGCAGAAGCGCTGCTCTATGGCGTAATGCAGCTCCAGCGCAAAATCCGCCGCATCGGGACGATCGAGCGATGAGCCATCCCGCCCCCGTCATCGCGCCGCGCAAGGATCTTGCCAAGGAACTGAAATCGGTTCTGGGCAAAGATATGCTGGCCGTCGTTCACGCTAATGACGAAGACAGCATCGATGTGAAACGCGGCGCTATTGATGCCGTGATGATCGCGCTGCGCGACCGCATGGCGTATCAGCAATTGATGGAAATCGCCGGAGTTGATTATCCCGATCGCGCTGAGCGGTTCGAGGTTGTTTATCACCTGCTCAGCGTGACGCGCAACCACCGCCTGCGCGTCCGCGTGACCGCAAATGAGGCAATACCTGTGCCAAGCATCACGGGCGTGTGGCCCAATGCTGGCTGGCTGGAACGCGAAGTGTTTGACATGTACGGTGTGCTGTTCAGCGGCAATGCCGACCTGCGCCGCATCCTCACCGACTATGGTTTTGAAGGGCATCCGTTCCGCAAGGATTTCCCGCTCACCGGCTATGTCGAAATGCGGTATTCCGAGGAACAGAAGCGCGTGGTTTATGAGCCGGTAAAGCTGGCGCAGGATTTCCGCAGCTTTGATTTCATGTCCCCATGGGAAGGCGCGGATTATGTGCTGCCGGGGGATGAAAAGGCTGGCGGCACGGGTGAAGCACCTGGTAGGGGTGCGCCCACGCAGCAGTCGGCTGACAAGGCGCGCAAGGACACGGCACCTGTCAAGGCCGCCCCGCCGCCGACGCCCAAGGTAACTGGGTCTCCCGCAGACACCGGCGCCGGTGCAGCTACCAATAAAGCGGCAGCGAAGCGCAGTGCGACAACGGCCAAACCGCGTGTACTGCGCAAGCCAAAGGGAAGTGACGCATGACCGACGGTCCCGCCACCGCCGTGAAGCACCACGGCAGCGACATGTTCGAAGGCTATCCGGTCGATACCGCCAACACGCCGGGCGATCAGGAAGTCACCAACTACACGATCAACTTTGGCCCGCAGCATCCGGCGGCGCACGGCGTATTGCGCTTGATCCTAGAGCTGGATGGCGAGATTATCGAGCGTGTCGATCCGCACGTCGGCCTGTTGCATCGCGGCACCGAAAAGCTGATCGAGTATAAAACCTATTTACAGGCTCTGCCCTATTTCGACCGGCTGGATTATTGCTCGCCGCTGGCGATGGAGCACAGCTATGTCCTCGCCATCGAAAAGCTGCTGAATCTTGAGGTGCCCGCGCGCGCGCAATATCTGCGTGTGCTGTTCGCCGAGCTGACCCGCATCTGCAACCACATGCTGAATATCGGCAGCCATGTGATGGACGTCGGCGCGATGACGCCGAACCTGTGGGTGTTCGAACTGCGCGAGGATTGCCTCAACTTCTTTGAACGGGCTTCCGGCGCGCGGATGCACTGCGCCTATTTCCGCCCCGGTGGCGTGCATCAGGATGTGCCCGAAAAGCTGCTCGTCGACATCGGCGAATGGCTCGAAAAACGTCTGCCCGAACTGTTCGGCGACGCGATGAGCCTGGTGCTCGACAACCGTATTTTCAAACAGCGCAACGTCGATATTGCGACGGTCAGCAAGGAAGATGCGCTGGCATGGGGCTTTAGCGGCCCGATGATCCGGGGCAGCGGCATCGCCTGGGATTTGCGCAAGTCGCAGCCCTATGACGTCTATGCCGCGATGGATTTCGACATTCCAATTGGCACGCGCGGTGATTGTTACGACCGCTTCAAGGTCCGCGTGGACGAGGTTTATCAATCGGCGCGCATCATCAAACAATGCCTGCGCGATATGCCGACCGGCCCCATCGCCAGCCTCGACCGCAAGGTTGTGCCGCCGAAACGCGCCGAAATGAAGCAGTCGATGGAAGCGCTGATCCATCATTTCAAACTCTATACAGAAGGTTTCCACGTGCCCGCCGGTGAAGTTTATGTCGCGACCGAAAGCCCCAAGGGTGAATTCGGGGTCTATCTGGTCAGTGACGGCACCAACAAACCATATCGCTGCAAAATCCGCCCGACGGCGTTTTCGCATCTGCAAGCGATGGATATGATGTCCAAAGGCCATATGCTGGCCGATGCGACCGCGATTATCGGCGCAATTGATGTGGTGTTCGGGGAGTGTGACCGGTGATCCGGCGCGAGTTGCTGATCTTTGTTCTGGCCTTTGCGGCCTTCGCTTCGGGTGTTGCCGCTTATCTGGTCGCCTTTCATGAGGTGACGATCAAGGACGTGCTGTCCACTTCGGTTGCTGCCATGATCGGGCTGTACGTCGGGCGCTATGTTGAACGGGGGCTTGCTCGTGGCTGATGGTCCCGCTCATCTTGATGAAGCCGAAGTCCGCGCGCGCTGGGGCGATTTTGCTTGGACGAAGGCCAATGCGGCAGAGGCCGACGTGATTGTGGCGCGCTACCCGGAGGGACGGCAGCGCAGCGCGGTAATGCCGCTGCTCGACCTCGCCCAGCGGCAGGTCGGTGCGGCAACGCAGACGCAGGGGTGGCTGCCCGTGCCGGTAATCGAATATGTCGCGGCGCAACTCGATATGCCGTTCATGCGGGCCTATGAGGTCGTGACCTTTTACACCATGTATAACCTTGCGCCAGTAGGCCGCCATCATGTGCAGGTTTGCGGCACTACGCCGTGCCTGCTGCGCGGGTCGGACGACGTCATGGCCGCGTGCAAGAATAAGGGCATGACCAAGGGCAAGACGACGCCCGACGGCCTGTTCACGCTGACCGAAGTCGAATGCATGGGCAATTGCGCCAATGCGCCGATGGTCCAGATCAACGACGATAATTTCGAAGACCTCGATTACGACAGCATGACGCGAATTTTGGAAGCACTGGCTGCGGGCGAGATGCCCAAGCCCGGCACGCAAATCGCGGGCCGCCGCACCAGCGAACCCGAAGGCGGGCCGACGACCCTCATTGAAATGGTGTCGGCGAACCATGATTATCGGAAGGCTTGGTAATGCTCGCTGACAAAGACCGCATCTTTACTAATGTTTATGGGTTTCAGGACTGGGGCCTGAAGGCGGCGCAGGTGCGCGGCGATTGGGACAAGACCAAGGATCTGATGAAGCGCGGGCAGGACGCGATCATCGAAGAGATTAAGGCATCGGGCCTGCGCGGACGCGGTGGGGCAGGGTTTCCGACGGGGCTGAAATGGTCCTTCATGCCCAAGGCACCGACGCCCGAGCGCCCCAGCTTTCTGGTCATCAACGCTGACGAATCCGAACCGGGCAGTTGCAAGGACCGCGAAATCCTGCGTCATGATCCGCACAAGCTGATCGAAGGCGCGCTGATCGCTGGTTTCGCGATGCGCGCGCGCGCCGCATATATCTACATTCGCGGCGAATATATCCGCGAGGCGGAAACGATGTTCGCGGCGGTGCAACAGGCTTATGACGCGGGCCTGCTCGGCAAGAATGCCGCCAAGTCGGGCTATGATTTCGACGTGTTTGTTCATCGCGGCGCAGGCGCGTATATCTGCGGCGAAGAAACCGCGATGATCGAAAGCCTGGAGGGCAAAAAGGGCCAGCCGCGCCTTAAGCCCCCGTTCCCGGCAGGCGCTGGGCTTTATGGCTGTCCAACGACCGTCAACAATGTGGAATCCATCGCCGTCGTTCCCACGATCCTGCGGCGCGGGGCGCCATGGTTCAAGGGTTTTGGCCGCGAAAATAACCACGGCACCAAGCTGTTCCAGATTTCAGGCCATGTCGAAAAGCCGTGTGTGGTGGAGGAGGAAATGAGCATTTCCTTCCGCGAGCTGATCGAGCGGCACTGCGGCGGGGTTCGCGGCGGATGGGACAATCTGCTCGCCGTCATCCCCGGTGGGTCATCGGTGCCGCTGGTCCCGGCCAAAGACATCATCGATTGCCCGATGGATTTCGACGGCCTTAAGGAACAAGGCTCCGGCCTTGGCACTGCGGCGATCATCGTCATGGATAAATCCACCGACATTGTGCAGGCGATCAGCCGCATCAGCTATTTCTATAAACATGAAAGCTGCGGCCAGTGCACGCCGTGCCGCGAAGGCACCGGGTGGATGTGGCGCGTGATGGAACGCATGCGCACCGGCGATGCCGACATCAGCGAAATCGACACGCTGTATGACGTGACTAAACAGGTCGAAGGCCACACCATCTGCGCGCTGGGCGACGCCGCTGCATGGCCGATCCAGGGGCTGATCAAGCATTTCCGGCCCGAGATGGAACGGCGTATCCGTGAAAATCGCGGTGACGGATTGTTGGAGGCGGCGGAATGAGTGTCAAAGACATCTATCGTAAGCACACCGTGGCTCACATCGGAAAGCGCAAGGGCCAGTTCAGTGACGTGGTGCTCCGTCCATACAAAAAAGCAGGCGCTTACAAGGTTGCTCCCTCAGCTGTCGAAATACCCTGCGAGGATATTGATGAAGTAGCATCGTTTGTGGAGCGGGGCGGTTATTTGGTCCGCATGCGATCGACCAATCCGAAAGTCGAAGGCCTTTACGCTTCCGACCCAATTGAGGTTGTCCGCAATGCCTAAAGTCACCATCGACGGCGCAGAAATCGACGTTCCCGCTGGCGCGACCGTGCTACAGGCATGCGAGCTAGCGGGGAAAGAAATTCCGCGTTTCTGTTATCACGAACGGCTGTCCATCGCGGGCAATTGCCGCATGTGTCTGGTCGAAGTATCGCCCGGCCCGCCCAAGCCGCAGGCGTCGTGCGCGCTGCCCGCGACCGAGGGTCAGGTTATCAAGACCGACAGCCCGATGGTCAAAAAGGCGCGTGAAGGGGTGATGGAGTTCCTGCTGATCAACCACCCGCTCGATTGCCCGATCTGCGATCAGGGCGGTGAGTGTGATTTGCAGGATCAGAGCATTGCCTATGGTCGCGGCGCATCACGTTATGACGAAAACAAGCGCGCGGTCACTGAGAAATATATGGGCCCCATCGTCAAAACGGTAATGACCCGCTGCATCCAGTGCACCCGCTGCATCCGCTTTGCCGAGGAAGTCGCGGGCGTTGAAGACATCGGCGCGATCGGTCGCGGCGAGAATATGGAGATTACCAGCTATCTGGAGCATGCGGTCCAAAGCGAGCTGTCGGGTAATGTCGTCGATTTGTGCCCGGTCGGCGCGCTGACCAGCAAACCCTATGCGTTCGAGGCGCGGCCATGGGAGCTGACCAAGACGCTGGGCATCGACATGATGGACGCCGTCGGCACCAACGTGCGGATCGATGCGCGCGGGCGGCAAGTGCTGCGCGTGCTGCCGCGCATCAACGATGACGTGAACGAGGAATGGGCCAGCGACAAGACGCGCCACCATGTCGATGGCCTGACGCGCCGCCGTCTGGACCAGCCGTATGTGCGCAAGGACGGGCAGTTGGTTGCGGCCAGTTGGCAAGAGGCTTTTGCCGCGATTGCCGCTGTGAATGCCGGGTCTTCGGTCGCGGTTATTGCGGGCGATCTGGTCGATTGCGAAACGATGTTTGCTGCGAAGGCGCTGGCGAATGCACTCGGTTCGACCATGCTGGAGGGACGCCAGACGGGACTTTCCTACGACGTGTCGAGCCTGGCGGCGGTCAATTTCAACACCGGCATTGCGCAGGCGGAGAATGCCGACGTCATCTTGCTCGTCGGCACCAATTTGCGCTGGGAAGCGCCGCTAATCAACACCCGGCTGCGCAAGGCGGTGTGGAAAAAACGGGCCAAACTGTTCGCCATCGGGGCCGAGATCGACCTTACCTATCAGCACGAATGGCTGGGTAACGACGCTGCACTGGTCGCGAAGCTGCCAAATGCAGTGCTTGATGCGCTTATTGGCGCGGAACGGCCGATGATTATAGTTGGTGGCGGCGCACTGGCCGTTGCGGGGGTGCACGGCGCAGCGCTGGCACTAGCGAGCAAGATTGGTGCCATCAAGGACGGCTGGAACGGCTTCAACGTCGTCCACATGACCGCCAGCCGCATGGGCGGGCTGATGCTGGGTTATGCGCAGCCGGGCGGCATCGCAGATATTGTTGCGGCCAAGCCTAAGCTGGCATTTTTCCTTGGCGCGGACGAGGTGGATTTTTCGGCGTTTAAGAAAAGCCTCAAAGTCTATGTTGGTCATCATGGCGACGTTGGTGGAAAAGGGGGAGGCGCGCACGCCGCCGACATTATCCTGCCCGCCGCTGCGTGGACTGAAAAGGCGTTTACTACGGTCAACACCGAAGGCCGCGTCCAGCGCAGTGAGAAAGCCGTCTTCGCGCCGGGTGACGCGCGCGAGGATTGGAGCATCTTTCGCGCACTGGCCGATGCGCTGGGCGTATCCATCGGTTTCGACAGCTTTGACCAATGTCGCGCGGCGATGGTGGTCGCGGTGCCCGCGCTCGGTGTCGAGGGTCTTGCCGATTATGGCTGGGCCGCCCCGACACTGCCAGCCAAGCCCGAAAGCGGGACGATTCCATCGCCGATCAAGGATTTCTACCTGACCAACGCCATCTGTCGTGCCTCGCCGACGATGCAGCGCTGTTCAGAAGAAATCCTTCACGGAGTGGATTTTGCGGAGGCGGCGGAATGACCGCCTTTTTCCAATCCTTCGGCATATCCTTCGAAACTGCCTGGCTGACCGCGACCATCGCGGGCATCCTGCTCATCGCCCTGCCGCTGATGTTGGCAGTGGCGCTGATCATCTATGCCGACCGCAAAATCTGGGCGGCGATGGCGCTGCGGCGTGGGCCGAATGTGGTCGGTCCGTTCGGTATTCTCCAGTCGTTTGCCGATGGTTTGAAAGTATTCCTTCAGGAAACGATCATCCCGTCGGGCGCGAACCGGGCGCTTTTCCTGATCGCGCCGATCATCACTTTCACTGTTGCGCTACTGGCGTGGGCGGTCATCCCGTTCAATTCGGGCGCGGTGCTGGCCGACATCAATGTCGGGCTGCTCTACATCCTCGCGATCAGCAGCCTGGGGGTTTATGGTGTCATTCTGTCGGGCTGGGCATCGAACAGCAAATACCCGTTTTTCAGTGCGATGCGCGCATCGGCACAGATGATTTCCTATGAAGTCTCGATCGGTTTCATCCTGATTTCGGTCGTGCTGTTCGCCGACAGTTTTAACATGAACGCAATTGTAAAGGCGCAACAGGGCCACGGCCTAGGCTTCGTCAACGCGTTCGGTTTCAATCTGCTGCTGTTCCCGATGGCTGTGATGTTCCTCATCTCCAGCCTCGCCGAAACCGCACGCGCGCCGTTCGACCTGACCGAGGCAGAGAGCGAACTTGTTGCGGGGTATCAGACTGAGTATAGCTCGATGGCGTTCGCGCTGTTCTGGCTGGGCGAATATGCCAATGTGCTGTTGATGTGCACTTTGAACGCTGTGCTGTTCTGGGGCGGGTGGTTGCCGCCGGTCGATTGGGCACCGCTTTATGTCATCCCCGGCTGGCTCTGGCTGTTTGCCAAAATCCTGTTTTTCTTCTTTATCTTCAGCTGGGTAAAGGCGACCGTGCCGCGTTACCGTTATGACCATCTGATGCGGCTGGGGTGGAAGGTGTTTCTGCCCATCTCGCTGTTCTGGGTTTTTCTGGTGTCGGGCTATCTGATGCTGACGAGGTATTCATGACCACCATTGCCCACCTCATCAAATCCTTCACGCTTTGGGAGTTTCTCAAAGCGCACAGCCTGACGCTCAAATATTTCTTCAAGCCCAAGGCGACGATCAACTATCCGTTCGAGAAGAACCCGATTTCGCCGCGTTTCCGCGGTGAACATGCGCTGCGCCGCTATCCCAATGGCGAGGAACGCTGCATCGCGTGTAAACTGTGTGAGGCGGTGTGCCCGGCGCAGGCGATCACGATCGAGGCTGAACCGCGCGAAGACGGTAGCCGCCGTACGACGCGCTATGACATCGACATGACCAAATGCATTTACTGCGGTTTCTGTGAGGAAGCCTGCCCGGTCGATGCTATCGTCGAGGGGCCGAATTTTGAATATGCCACCGAAACGCGCGAAGAGCTGCTGTATGACAAGGACAAGCTCCTTGCCAATGGCGACAAATGGGAACGCGCGCTTGCCGCGAACCTTGCCGCCGATGCGCCGTATCGCTAGGGCGCGCGCAGCATGATCCAACTCGTCGCCTTCTATCTGTTCGCCACCATCGTCATCGTGTCGGCGCTGATGGTCATCCTTGCCCGCAATCCGGTGCACAGCGTGATGTGGCTGATCCTTGCTTTCTTTAATGCGGCGGGGCTGATGCTGTTGGCGGGGGCGGAATTTATCGCGATGCTGCTCGTCATCGTCTATGTCGGCGCGGTCGCGGTGCTGTTCCTGTTCGTCGTGATGATGCTCAACATCGACTTTGCGGAGCTGCGTGCAGGGTTCGTCAAATATCTGCCTGTGGGCGCGCTGGTCGCCATTGTCCTGGCCACTGAACTGGTGGTTGCGCTTGGTGCCTGGAGCGCGGGGGGGATCGACCTTGCCCAACGCGCCGCCCCGATTGTTGCTGACAAAAGCAACATCGAACAGCTCGGTGAGCTGCTTTACACGCGCTACATTTTCCTGTTCGAGGCCGCTGGCATCATCCTGCTTGTCGCCATGATCGGCGCGATTGTCCTTACTCACCGTAAACGCGGCGGGGTGCGCATCCAGAATATCAGCCAACAGAACCAGCGCCGCCCCGAAGACGCAACGCGCCTCGTCAATCCGCCGGTCGGGCAGGGAGTGGAGCTATGATTGGCGTCGGCCATTATCTGACGGTGTCCGCCATATTGTTCACACTCGGCGTGCTGGGCATTTTCATCAACCGCAAGAATGTCATCGTGATCCTGATGGCAATCGAGTTGATATTGCTGGCGGTAAACATCAACCTGATCGCGTTCAGCCAGGCGCTGAACGACATGGTGGGGCAGGTGTTTGCGATGTTCGTGCTGACCGTGGCGGCGGGTGAGGCCGCCATCGGGTTGGCCATTCTTGTGATTTACTTCCGTGGCCGCGGGACCATCGCGGTCGATGATGCCAACCGGATGAAGGGATAACCGGTGCTTCAGGCGATCGTTTTTCTGCCGCTGCTCGCGGCCATCGTCGCTGGTCTGGGCCAGCGCTGGATCGGCGCTACCGCAGCAAAGCTGATCACAACAGGCGCATTGTTTGCAAGCTGCGCCATGAGCTGGCCGATCTTCCTGTCATATGTGGCGGGAACGGGTGAGGCGTCCGTGGTGCCCGTGCTGCAATGGGTGCAATCGGGCGCGCTAAGTTTCGACTGGGAACTGCGCGTTGACGCGCTGACAGCGGTTATGCTGGTCGTCATCACCTCTGTCTCCGCGCTCGTCCACCTGTATAGCTGGAGCTATATGGAGGACGACCCCGATCAGGCGCGTTTCTTTGCCTATCTGTCGCTCTTTACCTTTGCCATGCTGATGCTGGTGACGGCCAACAATCTGGTCCAGATGTTTTTCGGTTGGGAAGGGGTGGGCCTCGCCTCCTATCTGCTCATCGGTTTCTGGTACAAGAAACCCAGCGCCAACGCCGCCGCAATCAAAGCGTTTGTCGTCAACCGAGTCGGCGACCTTGGTTTCATGCTGGGGATTTTCGGCACGTTTCTGGTGTTCGGCACCGTCTCGATCCCCGAGATTCTTGAGGCCGCACCCGGCATGGCGGGCAGCAGCATAACCTTTATGGGCATGCGGCTCGACACGATGACGATCCTGTGCCTGCTGCTGTTCATCGGCGCGATGGGGAAATCGGCGCAGCTGGGCCTCCACACCTGGCTGCCTGATGCGATGGAGGGACCGACGCCGGTCAGCGCGCTGATCCATGCCGCGACGATGGTCACGGCGGGCGTTTTCATGGTGTGCCGTCTGTCGCCGATGTTTGAAACATCCGAAGTTGCTCTGGGCGTCGTCACTTTTGTCGGGGCCGCCACCTGCCTGTTCGCCGCAACGGTCGGGACGACGCAGTGGGACATCAAACGCGTCATCGCCTATTCGACCTGTTCACAGCTGGGCTATATGTTCTTCGCCGCTGGTGTCGGCGCTTATGGTGCGTCGATGTTCCACTTGTTTACGCATGCCTTTTTCAAGGCACTGTTGTTCCTGGGCGCGGGTAGCGTGATCCACGCGATGCACCATGAACAGGATATGCGCTATTACGGCGCGCTGCGGCACCGCATCCCGATCACCTTTTGGGCGATGATGATTGGGACGCTGGCGATTACGGGCGTCGGTATTTATGGCGTGTTTGGCTTTGCCGGCTTTTATTCCAAGGACGGGATATTAGAGGCTGCCTATGCCAGCAGCGACGGTGTGGGTGCTTTCTGGGTTGGGATTTTTGCGGCGTTGCTGACGAGTTTCTATAGCTGGCGGCTGATGTTCCTGACCTTTTTTGGCAAAGCCCGCTGGGAAGCGAGCGAGCATATTCAGCATGCGGTGCATGATGTTGATCATCATCATAGCGATAGCGGGCAGCCTGATAAGCCGAGTGACGGCACGGCGGGCTATCATCCGCACGAAAGTCCATGGCCGATGCTGGTGGCGCTGGTCCTGTTGTCCATTGGTGCGGTGTTCGCAGGGTTTATCTTCTACAAACCCTTTATCTATGCAGAGGAAGGCGCGGCCTTCTGGGGCAACAGCATCGCGTTCGACGCGCATCTGATGCAGCTGGCGCACGAAGTCCCGCTGTGGGTGAAATGGACGCCATTCACGGTCATGGCAATCGGTCTGGCGCTCGCGTGGAACAGCTATATTCGCGACACGTCGCTGCCAGCGCGGTTCGTTGCAAAGTTCGGCTTGCTGCACAATTTCGTCTATCGAAAATGGTATTTTGACGAGCTATACGACCTTGTCTTTGTGCGTCCGTCCTTTGCCATTGGTCGTTTTCTGTGGCAGCGCGGCGATGAAGGCACCATCGACCGTTTCGGCCCCAATGGCGTGGCTGCGCTGGTGCAGGGCGGCTCGCGGCTCGCGGTCAAACTCCAATCGGGCTATCTCTATGGCTATGCCTTTGTCATGCTGCTGGGCCTTGTCGGCCTGATCAGCTGGGCCATGGTGAAATTTCAGTGATTACTGCTGTCCCCATGCTTTCGTTGATGCTTGCCATCCCGCTGGTGGCGGCCATCACCTGTCTGTTTGTCGATGCCCGCACCGCGCGCTGGACCGCGCTGGCGGCGACGCTGATCAACCTCGGGCTGGGTATCCAGCTGTGGCTTGGTTTCGATATTGGCGGCGCGCAGTGGCAATATGTCGAGCGCGCCGAAATCTTTGGCCGCTTTGCCTGGGCGCTGGGTATCGACGGGATCGCGCTGATGCTGATCCTGCTCAGTGTTTTCCTGATGCCGCTGTGCATTCTGGCCAGTTGGGAAGCGATCACCAAGCGTGTGCCGCTGTACATGGCAATGTTCCTCATGATGGAAGTCATCATGATCGGCGTATTCGCGGCCCAGGATCTGATCCTCTTTTACATCTTTTTCGAGGCTGGTTTGATCCCGATGTATTTCATCATCGGTATCTGGGGCGGCGCAAACCGCAAATATGCCGCTTTCAAATTCTTCCTCTACACGCTGCTCGGCTCGGTGCTGATGCTCGTTGCGATGATCGCGATGATTGGTCAGGCCGGGACGACTGACATCCCGACGCTGCTCAATTATGACTTCCCGGTCGAAATGCAGACTTGGCTTTGGCTGGCCTTCTTTGCGAGTTTCGCGGTGAAAATGCCGATGTGGCCCGTCCACACCTGGCTGCCCGATGCGCATGTGCAGGCACCGACGGCAGGGTCGATGATCCTGGCCGGCGTGCTGTTGAAAATGGGCGGATATGGTTTTTTGCGGTTCAGTATGCCGATGTTCCCCGATGCCTCGGGCCAGCTGATGTGGCTGGTGTTCGGCCTGTCGATGGTGGCGGTTGTTTACACCAGCCTGGTCGCGCTGGTGCAGGGTGATATGAAAAAACTCATCGCTTATTCGTCGGTCGCGCACATGGGCATCGTCACTGCGGGCCTGTTCGCGATGAATCAACAGGGGATCGAAGGCGCGCTGATTGTAATGCTCAGCCACGGGTTTGTTTCGGCCGCGCTGTTCTTTTGCGTTGGCGTAATTTACGATCGGCTGCACACGCGTGAGATTGACCGCTACGGCGGGCTGGCGGTCAACATGCCCGGCTATGCGATCCTGTTCATGCTGTTCACCATGGCGTCGATTGGTTTGCCTGGCACCAGCGGGTTCGTTGGCGAGTTCCTCAGCCTTGCTGGCATTTATGAGGCATCGAGCTGGGCCGCATTCGTTTGCACCACCGGGATCATCCTTGGTGCGGCCTATATGCTTTACCTCTATCGCCGTGTCGTGTTTGGCGAACTGACCAAGGATGATGTGCGCGCGATGCCCGATCTTAACGCCCGCGAATGGTCGATCATGGTGCCGCTCGCGGCAGTTACTTTATGGATGGGCGTCTATCCTGAAAGCTTCCTCGCCCCGATGCGCGGCGATGTGGCGACGCTGGTTGCCCGCGTCGCCCCTGCGCGTTTGCCCAGCGATGCACAGATGACGGCGGGTCGCCCCGTGGTGAATTCGGCAGTCGGACATAGCGCAGGTAAAGCCGTGGGAGAGAGCCATTGAACGCCGATCTCGCCCTTGTCCTGCCCGAAATCATTCTGACCATCGGTGGGTTGGTGACATTGATGATTGCCACCTTTGCGAGCGACCGCGCCGTCACCGCCTATCAGGCCGCAGCCGTGCTGACACTTGGCGCAGCAATCGCTGCTGTTGCAGCCACCATGGGCAATCCCCCCGCAACCGCATTCATGGGAACGGTTACGGTTGATGCCTTTGGCGGTTTTGCCAAGCTCCTTATCTACAGCGCCAGCATCATCTGTATCCTCATTGCCCCGCGCTTCTTTGCGGGGCAGATGCGCGGCGAATATCCGGTACTGATCGTCTTTGCCGCGCTCGGCATGGGCATGATGGCTTCGGCGCGGGACATGATGACGCTGTACATCGGCCTGGAACTTAACAGCTTGGCGGCCTATGTGCTCGCCAGTTTCATGCGCACGGACGGGCGCTCTGCGGAAGCAGGTCTCAAATATTTCGTGCTCGGCGCGCTGGCGAGCGGGATGCTGCTGTACGGCATCTCGCTGCTTTATGGGTTCAGTGGGACTACTGGGTTTGATGGCATCGCGCTCGCGTTCGGCGGCGACCTCAACATGGGTCTGATCCTGGGGCTGGTATTTGTGCTGTCAGGCATGGCCTTTAAGATCAGCGCCGTGCCGTTCCACATGTGGACGCCGGATGTTTATGAAGGTGCGCCAACTCCCGTAACGGCCTTCTTCGCCAGTGCGCCCAAGGTTGCCGCCGTCGCAGTCATGACACGATTGGTGATTGAAGCCATGGGACCGGCAATCGCGGCGTGGCAGCAAATCATGATCTTCCTTGCGCTGGCATCGATTATATTGGGTGCGGTTGGAGCGATTGGTCAAAAAAATATCAAACGTCTGCTTGCATATTCTTCGATTAACAATGTCGGCTTTATGCTGATCGGTATCGCTGCGGGCACGCAGGCGGGGGTGCAGGCGGTGCTAACCTACTTGCTGGTATATCTTGTGACGACATTGGGGGCATTCCTGGTCGTGCTCAACCTGCGCGATCAAGATGGCCAGCCGGTCGAAAGCATCACCGCACTGGCGGGCCTTTCAGAGCGCAAGGCGGGATTGGCCGCTGCGCTGGCGGTATTCCTGTTCAGCCTGGCCGGTATTCCGCCGCTGTTCGGTTTCTGGCCCAAATATCTGGTGTTCGAAGCCGCCGTCATGGCCAATCTGTTACCCTTGGCAATTGCGGGCATCGTCGCTTCTGTGATTGGCGCCTATTATTACATCGCCATAATCAAGACGATGTATTTTGATGACATTGCCGACGTCCGCTGGGATGGCCACGGCCCACTGTTTGAACGTGGGTTGATCGCCGCCAGTGCACTGTGGCTGTCGGTCATTGGATATCTGTTCATTCAGCCGCTCGCCGGGGCAACGGCGCGTGCTGCTGCGGTGCTGTTCTGACGCGCTCCATTACGTGGGTCGAAACCACTGGGTCGACCAACGCTGACCTGCTTACTGCGGCGGCCGCCGGGCATCCGTGGCCTGAAGGACACTGGTTGGTGGCAGATCGGCAAAGTGCCGGACGCGGCCGTCTGGGCCGCCAGTGGAACGGCGCCGCGGGCAATTTCATGGCTTCCGTCACCGTCGCGTTACGCAGCAGCGATCCGCCACCGCAAAGTTTGGGGCTGGTGATGGGTGTTGCGCTGCATGATACGCTGGTGGCGCTTGGCGCGCCAACGCAGTTGATGCTGAAATGGCCCAATGACT
>Ga0105044_10001850_pt1 | contig 28652 bp, 37 predicted proteins | sample MAT01_FD_78092 | JGI IMG/M metagenome (GOLD analysis project Ga0105044, IMG submission 78092) | Freshwater microbial communities from Lake Fryxell liftoff mats and glacier meltwater in Antarctica - MAT-01 | ecosystem: Environmental > Aquatic > Freshwater > Ice > Liftoff microbial mat | place... | reverse complement strand
TCCAGAAATTGCAAACTTTAGAGTAGAGATAGATTGGGGGAAAAGCTTGGGCAAATTTGTGTCAAAATGTGAAGCGTGCAGGTAATATCTGATTTGACTACAATTAAAACGCCCACCTCGATCGCCCTCGGTAACTTTGACGGTATTCATCGGGGGCATAGCTTAGTGATTGCCGCAGCCCTAAAGAAATCTTCTTCCCACGCCCACAGCACTCTTTTGACCTTTCATCCCCATCCCCGGCAGTTCTTCTCTGGCCAACCCCATAGCCTCCTCACCCCCCTACCAGAAAAAATTGCCTACCTACAAACCTTGGGTCTAGAACAAGTAGTATTGCTCCCCTTTGACCAAAAAATTGCTCGCCTCACTCCAGAGGAATTTGTTACAGAAATTTTAGTTCAACAATTGCAAGCTGTGCAGGTGAGTGTCGGGGCAAATTTTCATTTTGGTAGGGATCGATCGGGCCACGCCGAAGATTTAGCTCGTTTAGCCCAAGCCCATGACATTCAGCCCCAGATTATCCCCCTCCAAAACCTGCACCTAGATACCCATTCTCCAGAAACAGTCGGACTTTCCCATATTTCCTCCTCCAGTATCCGCCATCACCTTTCCCTAGGACAGATTTCCTCGGCTAACTTGCTGCTGGGGCGACCCTACACCCTTATGGGAACGGTCATCCAAGGGAAAAAGCTGGGCAGAACCATTGGCTTTCCCACGGCAAATATCCAAATTCCTGCGGAAAAATTTCTACCTAGGTACGGAGTTTATGCCGTCACTGTGATCTATCAAGGCAAGCGTCTGCCCGGAGTCATGAATGTGGGCGATCGCCCTACGGTTGATGCTAAAAGTTTTGATCCCCATGTAGAAGTCCATTTGCTAGATTGGCAAGGAAATTTGTATGGAGAAACCCTCTCGATCGAACTCCAAGCATTTCTCCGCCCCGAACAAAAGTTTCCCTCGATCGACGCTCTCAAAGCCCAGATAAATATAGATGTAGAAGTGGCTAGACAATTGGAGAATATCCCCCATCCCCTATAATAAACAGAGATATAATGGCAGACAAAGTTCATCGCTAAAGTCATGACCTACACCCAAATCCGCCGACCCTTACTTAATATCACTTGGGATGTTCTCCCAGATGATTTTATCCTTCCCGATGATCCTGTGGATAATAACCTGCAACCTCTCCTTGCTGCCGCCCTCCGAGAATCTTTAGAATTAGCCGGACTGATCCTAGAAGCCCATATAGTCGCCACCAACTTTGGAATTTGTGCCACGGTGGAAGGGGAAACTATTGTCAAAGCTCCAGACTGGGTATGGATCAGGGAGACTTTGCCAATTCCTAAAGGCAAAATTCGGCGGAGCTATAGTCCCCATGCCGAAGGGGCTGGGCCAACTATAGTTATGGAATTTATCTCTCATACCAATGGCGGGGAATATGACCTTAGCCCCCACTATCCCTACGGTAAATGGCACTTTTATGAGCAGATTCTCCAAGTCCCCATCTATGTCATTTTTCTTCCTGCTACCGCCCCGGAGAAATCAGGAGTCTTAGAACTATACCGCTTAGAAACAGGGGGTTATCAACAGCAGATGGCTGATGCGAATAATCGGTACTGGCTTGAAGAGCTAGGTTTGTATCTAGGGGTATGGCAGGGGGAAAAAGTAGAAATGACCGCTAATTGGCTCCGGTGGTGGGATAGCTCAGGAAACTTATTACCTTGGGGTATAGAACTAGTGGAACAGGCAGCACAAATGACGGCAGAAATTGAGCAAGAGCGTAAGGTCACACAACTATTGACAGCAAAACTCCGAGAACTGGGGATTGATCCTACCCAGTTATCTTAAAAGCTACTCTAAAAGCCATCCTAAAATAAAAATCTATGCGCAAAAAAATTACTCAACTGAAGGCGAACCTAGGGCAGACTATTGTTGGTAAATCGGCGTCGATCGAGTTAGTTCTCGTAGCTATGTTAGCTGGGGGACACGTGTTGCTAGAAGATGTGCCGGGAGTGGGGAAAACCCTGTTGGCAAAGAGTTTGGCACGGTCGATCGATGGCACCTTTGGCAGAATCCAATGCACCCCAGATTTGCTACCTACAGACATTACCGGGACAAATATCTGGAACCCCAACACGAGGGAATTTGAGTTTTTAGCGGGGCCTGTGTTTAATAATATTCTGCTCACCGATGAAATTAACCGCGCCACTCCCCGGACGCAATCGGCGCTGCTGGAAGTGATGGAAGAAAAGCAAGTAACCGTAGATAATCAATCTCGCCTTGTCCCCAGTCCCTTTTTTGTGATTGCCACCCAGAACCCGATCGAATATCAGGGTACTTTTCCCCTGCCGGAAGCCCAAATGGATCGTTTCTTACTTTCCTTGAGTCTAGGCTACCCCACTGCTGCCGAAGAATTAGCCATGTTGCAACTCCATCAAACTAACCAAAAACTGGCGGAAGTCAAGCCCTGTATATCCCTCAGTGAGATGGCAGAACTCCGGGAAGCGGTTACTCAGGTGAAAGTGGAACTATCTCTGCAACAATACATCGTTAATTTAGTTCGAGCCTCTAGAGAAGATGAGGAGATTACCCTCGGAGTTAGCCCTAGGGGAACTGTAGGTTTGCAAAAAAGTGCCCAAGCCTTTGCATTCCTTCAGGGTCGGGATTATGCTATTCCTGATGATGTCAAATTCCTCGCTCCCCATGTTCTCTGCCATCGCCTGATTCCTACGGGAGGCAAACGCGCAAACACAGTGGTCGATCGCTTACTCCGCACCGTAGCAATATGATGTAGCCCTATGATTTTTAAGCAACAATTCCCGCCGCAATTTAACAAACTAATTAATCAAATTCAGCAACCAATTCAGCAACAACTAAAAAAAATACTCCTGATTCTTTTGCTAGTTATCAGTTGTAGCATTTTGGGACAAGGTATGGCAGGAGCGACTAATCAGCAATCTAACTTGCAATCTAATCTGCAACTTGCCCAGATATCTCCCTTACCAACTCCCGTTAATACTCCCAGAGCAACTCCCGAAACAATTAGGAATTTAATCGATAATAGCCCCACCATAGATCTCATTCCCAAAAGCTACGAACAAGGATTACAGGTCTATTTTGCCAACTGTAGCACCTGTCATATTGCTCTCCCCGCCGAGCTTCTACCCCGACAATCTTGGCAGCGCCTCCTCGAAAATCTCAACCAGCACTATGAAGCTAGTCTCCCGGCTATTTCTAGTGTTGAAGTTCGTCTGATCTGGAATTATCTAGGGACTTTTTCTCGGATTGCTGCCGTGGAAGACCGCCTGCCTGTGTTTGCTAGGGATTCCCGCTTTTTCCGGGCTTTGCATCCCCAGATCAGATTTCCTGAACCAGCTAAGATCACTACCTGCATTAGCTGTCATCCCAGCGCCCAAGAGTTTAATTTCCGCAACACTATCTCTACTAGCAATACTCCACCAGCAAATAGATAATACCCCTCACCCCCAGCCCCTCTCCCAAAAGGCGAGGGGAGTAAGAAAACTAGGTATCTATGATTAAGAGCAAACTTTTTACTCCAAAACTCAAGCCATTACAGGTATTAATGTACTGCTTGTTGGGAGTTCTCGCCGTAGAGTTGGGGACTCGGTTGGTGGTGGAGATGTTGTGGTTTACTGAGGTAGATTATTTAGGGGTATTGGGGCGGAAGTTGATTACCCAGTTAGCTTTGGGGATAGTTGTATTGGGTATTTCTTTGGGGTTTCTGTGGGGAAATCTTAATGTAGCCGATCGACTCAAACACGCATCCCCATCCCCAACTTCGTCCTCCAATTCATCAAAGTTACCTCCCAAGGCATCATCTCAATCATCTCCCAAGGCACTATCTAAAAAATCTCTGCGGCTGCGATCGCTCCTCCCCCTAACTATTGGTCTTTGCCTCGTCATTAGTTTGTTGTCGTGGTACTACGGTCGAGTTTTGTTTGATCTGTGGCAGGCAGACTTTAACTTTGCCAACTTTATTAGCTTTACCGGGTTTACTAGTTTTGCCACAGCCGGAGCAGAAGTTAATGCGAATTTTGTAGACAGCCCGCCCCTGCCCCTTGCCCTCTTCACCGATCTGCCTCAGGTAGGAGATAGTCAGCTTGGGAGCCTAATTAGAGGGGGCGTGTTTTTTCTTGGGCCTGTGTTGCTGTTGGTGAAAACTAGATTTCTATTACGCTCGATCGCTATCCTGTTTAGCTTTGTCTTCACCACGGTTCTGGCTACCAACTGGGAAAGGTTTCTCCAATTTCTTAACCCCACTGCCTTCCAACAAGCAGACCCCCTGTGGAATTTAGATATTAGCTTCTATGTATTTAGGCTGCCAGAGTTAGAGTTAGGTCGATTTTGGCTAGTGGGAATGTTTAGCTATGGCTTAATTGCTGTAGTTCTTATCTATCTCCTGTCTGGGGATAGCCTCGCTCAGGGGAAATTTTCGGGGTTTTCTCTGCCCCAAGTCCGGCATTTAGCAGCGTTGGGGAGTTGCCTGAGTGGGAGCTTGACTATCCATTTTTGGCTAGAGTGTTATGAAATTTTTTACTCTAGAGGCGGTGCGAGCTACGGAGCCAGCTATACCGATGTCCAAGTTGCCCTGCCCTTAAATATTATTCTGAGCGTAATTAGTGCTATTTTGGCTCTTTCCTTGGGGTGGTGTGCGGTGCGCTATCGGTTAGTTTCTCAGTTGAATCATTGGTTAATCTACGGCGGTATTATTTGTATTCTCAGTGGCTCGATCGCCAATCTGGCCCTGCCCACAGTGATCCAAAGGCTCCTAGTCGAACCCAACGAACTCACCCGAGAAACTCCGTACATCCAAAACACGATCAATCTCACCCGCCTTGCCTACGATCTCAACAATATTGAGTCTAAGCCCTTCTCTCCTGAAAATAATCTCACAACAGCCAAACTCCAACAAAATAGCCTGACGATCGACAATATCCGTCTTTGGGATGAACGTCCCCTATTGATTGCCCTGCGCCAACTCCAACAAATCCGCCTTTATTACGATCTAGCTGATGCTGATATAGACAGATACACTCTGCCCCTCAGCACTACCCCAAACTTGACCGAGGAGGATATACCTACTGGCAGCCGACAGGTAATGGTGACCGCAAGGGAGCTAAATCAAGACAGTATCCCCGCCCAAGCTCAGACTTGGGTAAACCGCCATCTCATCTATACCCATGGCTATGGTTTTGTAATGAATCCAGTGAATACCTTTGATGCGGGGGGATTACCAGAATACCTAGTTAAAGATATTGGTACGGCTGGGGACGAAGAAGGTAATTTATGGACAGCCAATGAGGCAGTACGGCAGAGAATCCCCATTCGTAAACCCCGGATTTATTATGGCGAGTTGACAAATAACTATGTAATGACGGGGGGTAAATTTCAGGAGTTGGACTATCCTCAAGGGGATGAGAATGTCTACAATACCTATGCTGGCGTTGGGGGTATTGCCCTAGGAAGTTTCTGGCGACAGGCTTTATTTGCTTGGTATTTACGAGATTGGCAGATTTTATTTACGGATACTTTTACCCCAGAAACGAAGCTCTTGGGGCGGCGGAATATTAGCCAACGAGTCCGGGAGATTGCCCCGTTTTTGAGATACGATCGAGACCCTTACCTAGTTGCTGCCGATATTGACCCCAGCCAACCTGATAGTAATTTATTTTGGATCATTGATGCCTACACCACGAGCGATCGCTATCCCTACGCCGATCCCGGCAATAATCCCTTCAACTACATCCGCAACTCTGTGAAAGTCGTCATCGATGCCTACAATGGCACGGTAAATTTCTATGTAGCCTATCCTAACGACCCGATCATTCAAACTTGGCAGCGCATATTTCCCAATCTCTTCCAGCCCCTAGAGAAGATGCCCAGCCAGTTGCGATCGCACATTCGCTACCCAGTAGATCTATTTAGTATTCAATCCCAGCAACTCCTCAATTACCACATGACCGATGCAAGGGTTTTCTACAATCGGGAAGACCAGTGGCAGATTCCCAAGGAAATTTACGGTGACAAACCCCAACAGGTAGAACCCTACTATCTAATTTTGGAATTGCCAGATTCCCCCGGTGAAGAATTTATTTTGCTCCTGCCCTTCACACCCACGGGCCGCAATAATATGATCTCTTGGTTAGCAGCTCGATCGGATGGCGAAAATTACGGCAAACTTCTCCTCTACCGCTTTCCTAAACAACAATTAATCTTTGGTCCCGAGCAGATCGATACCCGGATCAACACCGATCCTGATATTTCCCAGCAAATTTCCCTCTGGAATCGTCAAGGAGCCAAGGCCATCCAAGGCAACCTCTTAGTAATTCCCATTGCCAAATCTCTGCTTTATGTAGAACCCATTTACCTAGAAACAGAGCAAAATAACCTGCCTTCCCTCGTCCGGGTCGTGGTGGGCTACAACAATCAACTAGTCATGGCAGAAGATATTCAGCAAGGATTAGCCAGATTATTTCCCGCAACTCCTCCCATCTCTTCAAACCTATCCCCAAACTAGGCGCACATTGATCTTTTGGTAAGGGCGCAAGGCTTTGCGCCCCTTCGATTAACTTTTCGGGTATTTTCATTATTAAATCTCTAATTAAACCTCTAATCAGAAAATATTATTCAAGGTCTAGACATGGACAGGAAAATGTTCTATATTAGAAAGCTGTAACTAAATTACGGAAATGCGTTTATTTTCAGTTATATTTTTTAACTATAAATTTGCATAAGGTTTCAGCCTGTGGATACTGGAGGGTTACTTCCCAAGTCCCTAGAAACCAAGACGTAAAATTTCCTAGCCAGTTCTCAAGCAATTTTAAGCAATCTTTCTAAAGAACTTTCTTAAGGTCCTCGATCGCTGACTCACGAAAATTAGCTTCCTCTGTTGCGTTCTAATCATTAAATATAATGGTTGGCGTACTCTTTGGTGGAAAATTGCCGTGAAATTCTAGGTTTAACTTCAGGGATTTCTTCTAGATTCCCTAGATTCTAGTGTTTATTTAATAATCAAAGGAGTAACCCGTGTCTATTGGTATTCTCGGCACTAAAGTGGGAATGACCCAGATCTTTGACCAAGCAGGGAAAGCAGTACCTGTCACCGTCATTGAAGCTGGCCCCTGCCACATCACTCAGGTAAAAACCGAAGCTACTGACGGCTATACTGCGGTGCAGTTGGGCTACGGTGACATTAAGGAAAAGAATTTGAGCCAACCCGAAAAAGGTCATTTGGCAAAATCTTCGGCTCCCTTTGTCAGACATTTACACGAATATCGACTTGCTGATGTCAGTGCCTACGAACTAGGTGGATCTGTGAAAGCAGATATTTTCACTGAAGGTCAGATCGTAGATGTTACTGGTACTAGCATCGGTAAGGGTTTTGCTGGTTATCAAAAAAGACATAACTTTGCCCGTGGGCCCATGTCTCACGGTTCCAAAAACCACCGTCAACCCGGCTCCACTGGTGCAGGTACAACCCCCGGTAGAACTTATCCCGGCAAGAAAATGGCTGGGAGATTGGGGGGAACTCAAACTACCTCTAAAAAATTAATCGTTATCCGGGTAGATAGCGATCGTAACCTCATCCTCGTCAAAGGTACAGTTCCCGGTAAGTCTGGAGCTTTAGTAAATATTATCCCCGCTCGACTAGTGGGAGGTAAGTAATTCCAGATTGGTAATTGATTGGTAATTGCAAGTTGGTAATTACATATGAATCAAGTAATTAGCAGGTAATTAGTAAAGTTTAATTTCCTATTTTATTTCTCGTTTAATTTTTCTAGAAATTCTGAAGCAATTTAATTGCAGTAACAATTATGGTCAACTGTATAGTCAAAAACTGGCAAGGTGAAGAGGCGGGAAGTGCTGACCTAGAACTAAAGGTCGCCAAACCAGAAACCGCTAATCACATCGTGCATCGTTCCCTAGTCCGTCAACTAAATAACCAGCGTCAAGGTACAGCCTGTACCAAAACCAGAGCTGAAGTCCGGGGTGGTGGTCGTAAGCCTTGGAAGCAAAAAGGAACTGGGAGAGCTAGAGCTGGTTCTAACCGTTCTCCCCTCTGGCGGGGTGGTGGCGTGATCTTTGGACCAAAACCCAAGGAATATGAGATCAAGATGAACCGCAAGGAAAGAAGGCTGGCTCTACGGACTGCTTTGGTAAGTCGGAGTGCTGATCTTGTAGTGGTGGAAGAGTTTCAAGATCAATTACCGAGACCAAAAACTAAAGAGTTGATGGAAGCCATGACTCGCTGGGGTGTAGAGCCACAGCAAAAAGTCCTGTTGATTTTGGCAGAAGTTCCTGAAAATGTGGGGCGATCGGCTCGGAATGTGTCACGGGTGAAGCTAATTACGGCGGACAGTCTCAATGTTTATGACATTCTCAAGGCTGACAAAATTGTCACTACCCCCGCTGCCTTGACCAAGATTCAAGAAGTGTATACCGACTAGGAGATTAAGAACATGGGCAGAATTGTCAGAGTTAATAAAGCCGATCGAGACCTACCGGATTTGATTATCCGCCCGATCGTCACCGAAAAAGCAACCGTTGCGCTAGAGCAAAACCGATACACCTTTGAAGTCGTCCTCAAGGCAACCAAACCCCAAATCAAAGCGGCGATCCAAAGTCTTTTTGATGTCAAGGTAACTGGTGTTAGCACCATGACGAAACCACCCAAAACCAAGCGAGTCGGCAAATTCTTGGGTTTCAAACCCCGGTACAAGAAGGCGATCGTCACTCTTGCCGATGGCGACAGTATTACTCTGTTCCCTGAAGTGTAGTTAGTCCTTACACCTTCTTCATTAAATAATCTAAATCTAAGAAAATTATGGGAATTCGTACCTACAGACCCTATACACCCGGTACCCGTCAAGCCAGCGTCTCTGACTTTGCGGAAATTACTCGGTCAGAACCCGAAAAATCTCTGACCACTCACAAACATAACCCCAAGGGTCGAAACAATCGGGGTGTGATTACTTGTCGGCATCGGGGCGGCGGTCATAAACGCCTCTACCGGATGATTGACTTCAAGCGGAACAAGCTCAATATCCCCGCCCGAGTTGCAGAAATTGAGTATGATCCCAACCGTAATGCGAGAATTGCTCTCCTCCACTACCGAGATGGCGAAAAACGTTATATTCTACATCCTGTTGGTCTGGTTGTCGGGGCGATCGTCACTGCTGGACCCGATGCTCCCTACGAGATCGGTAACGCTCTACCCTTGGGCAAAATTCCCCTAGGTACTGGTGTCCATAATGTGGAACTCCAGATTGGACGGGGAGCGCAGATTGTCCGGGCTGCCGGGGCTGTAGCTCAAGTAGTTGCCAAGGACGGGAATTACGTTACCCTAAAACTTCCTTCGGGAGAAGTCCGGATGATTCGCCAAGAATGCTACGCCACGATCGGTCAAGTCGGCAACCTCGAACACCGAAATATTAGTTTGGGTAAGGCAGGACGGTCACGACACCGGGGACGCAGACCGACAGTCCGGGGTAGTGTGATGAACCCAGTGGATCACCCCCATGGTGGTGGAGAAGGACGGGCGCCGATCGGTCATGCTCGCCCCTTGACTCCTTGGGGTAAACCAGCCCTAGGCAAGAAAACTCGGAAGCCCAAGAAGCAGAGTAGTGCCTTGATCGTCCGTCGCCGTCGGAAATCCTCGAAACGAGGACGTGGTGGTCGTCAGAGTTAATGCTAGGGGTTGGTATTTAGTTGAATTAGCTAATTGAATTAATTAACTTAGTTAGTAACTCTCTAGTTAATCTTCCAATTAAACTATTGCCACCCCTATCCAGCAGGAACTAAAGCCCCAAAAGCCCAAGTAAAATACCCAAGAAAGCTACCCAAGAAAGATATGAGTCGTTCACTAAAAAAAGGTCCTTTTGTTGCCGATAGCCTCCTCAAGAAAATTGAGGTTCTCAATACTAAGGGAGAAAAACAAGTTATCAAAACTTGGTCGAGGGCTTCGACAATTCTGCCCTTGATGGTCGGACACACGATCGCTGTCCACAACGGTCGCCAGCATATCCCTGTTTACGTCAATGACCAGATGGTGGGTCACAAGCTTGGGGAATTCGCCCCGACCCGCACTTTCAAAGGTCATGGCAAAAGTGATAAACGAGCCCGTTAATCCTCATCCCCAGTTACTAATAAACTCTTACTAAATAGATAGTTAAAAACTCTTGCTAACTCTTACTAATAAATAGTTAGAAAGTAGTTAATAACAACTAAATGACTAACGAACAGGAATAATCCTATGGCAGTAGATACTAAAAAAGAGGAAGTAAAAGCGATCGCCCGCTTTATTCGTATGTCACCTTACAAAGTCCGGCGGGTGCTAGACCAAATCCGGGGCAGAAGCTACCGAGAAGCCCTAATCATCTTAGAATTTATGCCCTACCGGGCCTGTGAACCAATTATGAAGCTGCTTCGTTCTGCGGCTGCCAATGCTGAGAACAACAATGGACTCGATCGATCTACCCTTGTAGTTAGCACAGCCTTTGCCGATGGTGGTCCCAGCCTGAAACGGTTCCGACCCAGAGCGCAGGGTAGAGCTTACCAAATTCGCAAACCTACCTGTCATATCACGATCGCCGTAGCTCCTGCTGCTGATTAGGTTACCCCTTAAAGATTAATTGACAGATTAATTAACAGACCAACTCAAAGACTAACTGACTAATTAACTACTAATTAACTAATTGACAGACTAATTAAAAGACTAAAGGAAAAACCCTATGGGACAGAAGATAAATCCAGTTGGTTTTCGGTTAGGAATTACCCAAGAACACCGTTCCCGCTGGTACGCCGACAACAAACGCTATCCTAAACTCCTCCAAGAAGACTACGCTATCCGCCAGTACATCGAGAAAACCCTTGCCAGTGCTGGCATCTCCCAAGTCCGCATCGAGCGCAAGGCAGACCAAGTTGACCTCGAAGTGCACACAGCTCGTCCTGGTGTAGTGGTTGGTCGGGGTGGCACAGGGATCGATACCCTCCGGACTGGTCTCCAACAGGAACTAGGCAGTAATAGACAAATTCGCATTAACGTCATTGAAGTACAACGGGTTGATGCCGATGCTGGACTAGTCGCCGAATTTATCGCCCAACAGTTAGAACGACGGGTTTCCTTCCGGAAAATTGTCCGCCAAGCTATCCAAAGAGCGCAAAAAGCCGAAGTCCAAGGCATTAAAATTCAAGTTAGTGGTCGCCTCAACGGTGCAGAAATCGCCAGAACAGAATGGACAAGAGAAGGTAGAGTTCCCCTCCATACCCTCCGAGCAGATATTGACTATGCTTACCGCACTGCCAAAACCATCTACGGCATTCTTGGCATCAAGGTCTGGATCTTCAAGGGCGAAATTATTCCCGGACAGGAAGATGTTTCTACCCCCAACGCTGCTCCTCCCAAGCAACGCCAAAAGCAACGTCGCCAAAAATTTGAAGACCTCTAACCTCTAGGATTGGTGCTGACAACTTCCTGAGAACAACTCTCTAGAAACCACATCAAAAGTTACTCCAGTCTAAATAATTAGTCCTAGTAATTAACTCTAGTAATTAGCTTCAGTAATTAATAACTTCTACTTAATGATTAACTATGCTCAGTCCTAAGCGTACAAAATTCCGGAAACAACAACGGGGCAGGATGGCGGGTCTTGCTCACCGGGGCAGTGACATCAACTTTGGAGATTTTGCACTCCAAGCGATCGAGCCTTCTTGGATTACCGCCCGTCAGATCGAAGCTGGCCGACGAGCCATGACCCGTTATCTCCGGCGGGGTGGCAAAATCTGGATTCGGATATTTCCAGACAAACCAGTCACCATGCGTCCAGCAGAAACTCGGATGGGTTCCGGGAAAGGCAACCCTGAATTTTGGGTAGCCGTAGTCAAACCCGGCAGAATTCTCTACGAAATTGGTGGAGTCACCGAAGAAATCGCCAGAGAAGCTATGCGTCTTGCAGCCAACAAGTTACCCATCAAAACCAAATTTATTACTCGTCCACCCGCAGTGGTAGAGCAGGAATAAAACAGGAGTACACCATGTCACTAACAAAAATCGCTGACGCTAGAAACCTAGGTGCAGAGGAACTCGCCGCCGAAATCCTTGCTGCCAAGAGACAACTTTTTGAATTGCGATTCAAGAAAGCTACCCAAGCCGAAGTCAAACCTCACCAATTTAAGCAACTGCGCCACAAAATTGCCCAAATGCTGACTGTAGAAGGGGAGAGATCCAGAATAGCAAAAGCTGAGGCAGCTAATCAGGCAAAGCAGGCAAAGCAAGCTCAGCAGGATAGTCAAGTTGAAGAAACTGAAACTAAATAAAAGCTAAGTAAGTTTAATTAATTACGTAGAAGTTTTAAGTAAAAACATAACAAGTTATCTGAGTACAGACTATGGCAGTTAAAGAAAAAGTTGGGCTGGTTGTCAGCGACAAAATGGAAAAAACGGTGGTGGTAGCGGTGGAAAACCGTTCTCCTCACCCTAAATACGGCAAAATTGTTGTCAAAACCAAGCGTTATAAAGTCCATGACGAAGAGAACAAGTGTCAAGCTGGGGATCAAGTCCGGATTCAAGAAACCCGCCCCCTCAGCAAGACCAAACGCTGGCAAGTGATCGAAATTCTCGTAACTAAAAATAAGTAATTGTTGAGTTTAATCTTAATTACCCACCAAACATTACCTCAAACTCCCAAAAACCATGATTCAACAGGAAACTTACCTAAATGTAGCTGACAATAGCGGCGCACGTAAAATTATGTGCATCCGGGTATTGGGCGGCGGTCGTACCTACGGCGGGGTAGGCGATGTCATTATTGCGGTGGTCAAGGATGCGATCCCCAACCAAGCAGTAAAGAAATCAGATATCGTTCGGGCTGTAATTGTCCGGACTCGGAAAGCCCTTCGCCGGGACACTGGAGACAGCATTCGTTTTGATGATAATGCCGCAGTACTTATCAATGCCGATGGCAACCCCCGTGGCACTCGTGTCTTTGGTCCTGTGGCAAGAGAACTCCGAGATAAAAACTTTACCAAAATTGTCTCCCTAGCACCGGAGGTACTATAAATGGCGATCAATACTACCAGTAAAAACAAAAAGCCCGTCCGCTATAGAATGCATGTCAAGAAGGGTGATACTGTCCAGATTATTTCGGGTCGAGACAAGGGCAAGGTGGGAGAAATTCTCCGCACACTACCAAAGCTCAGCCAAGTGATTGTCAAGGGAGTTAACGTGAAAACCAAGCACGTTAAGCCCCAACAGGAAGGGGAAAAAGGTCAGGTCACGACTTTAGAATTTCCTATTCATAGCTCTAATGTCATGCTCTATTCTAATAAAGAAAAAATCGCCAGCCGGGTTTGCTTTACCTTTACCGAAGATGGTCGCAAGGTAAGAAAACTCAAGAAAACTGGGGAGATTATTGATTAGTAGATTGATTAATAAATTGAATAATAGATTAATTAATAGACAGTCCGTAATTAGTCAGTAATTGACCACATAATTAACAATTATTTCTAGACCAATGAGCAGCACATTAAAGACTCTCTACCAAGAGAACATAGTCCCGAAGTTAATAGAACAGTTTGGCTATCAGAATGTCCATCAAGTACCCAAGGTAATGAAGATTACCCTAAACCGGGGTCTGGGTGAGGCTTCTCAGAATGCTAAGGCTCTAGAATCTTCCCTAGTAGAAATTGCCACGATTAGTGGACAAAAGCCAGTAGTGACCAGAGCAAAGAAGGCGATCGCCGGATTCAAAATTCGGGAAGGGATGCCTGTGGGCATGATGGTGACTCTCCGGGCAGAGAAAATGTACAACTTTCTCGATCGACTCATCAATCTTTCCCTACCTAGAATTCGTGACTTCCGGGGTATTAGCCCCAAGAGCTTTGATGGTCATGGCAACTACAGCCTAGGGGTTAAGGAACAACTCATCTTTCCAGAGATTGAGTACGACAGTATTGACCAGATCCGGGGGATGGACATTTGCATCGTCACCACCGCTGCGACTGATGCCGAAGGTCGGGCGCTGCTGAAGGAAATGGGAATGCCCTTTCGGGAAAGCTAGTAACTTAAAGGGGGAAAAATGGCAGCAACGGATACAATTTCAGATATGCTGACACGCATTCGCAACGCCGGAATGGTGCGGCATCAAACAACAAATGTTCCATCCACCAAGATGACTCGTAGTATTGCTGCGGTGTTGAAGTTGGAAGGATTCATCGCCGACTATGAAGAAGTTGGTGAGGGCATAGCCAAAAATTTGGTGATTGCCTTGAAGTACAAAGGAAAGGCTAAACAACCCACGATTACAGCCCTGAAACGGGTAAGCAGACCGGGTTTAAGAGTTTATTCCAACAAAAAGGAGTTACCCAAGGTATTAGGGGGAATTGGCATTGCCATTATCTCTACTTCCCAAGGGATTATGACCGATCGCCAAGCCCGGCAACAGGGTGTCGGTGGGGAAATCCTTTGCTATGTTTGGTAATGAGCTTTGGTAATCAACTGAAGCTCTATTAGGCAGGGCATTGTCTATTGGATTAGGGAATATTAGTCGGGCTAGTTCGACCATTCCTGTTTGACTCCAAAATTCTCTGGTCTTTACCTAGGGAAATATGTCAGGAAAATATGTCAATGATCACAAGGTGTGCAGCCGGAAACTGTCACCATTAACGCGCACAAGGAGAGTTATGTCTCGGATTGGAAAACGTCTCATAGAACTTCCCGCCAAAGTAACCGTTAAGATTACCGGACAGCATGTGGCAGTTACAGGTCCTAAAGGCAACTTAGACCTGACTCTACCTGCGGAGGTCTTAGTCGAACACGAGGGAACCACCGTCAAGGTCACACGCCGGGATGAATCTCGGAATGCTAGACAGCGCCATGGCTTATCCAGAACTCTAGTTGCCAATATGGTGGAAGGAGTTTCTCAGGGATTTGAACGTAAGTTACAAATTATCGGGGTAGGCTACCGGGCGCAAGTTCAGGGCAGAAAATTGATTCTGAACGTTGGCTATAGCAAACCCGTAGAAATTGATCCTCCAGAAGGCATCACTGTAGCGGTAGAAGGTAATACCAACGTAACTATTAGTGGTATCAATAAAGAAATTGTTGGTAACACTGCGGCCCGGATTCGGGCTGTACGTCCCCCAGAAGTCTACAAAGGCAAAGGGATTCGCTACCTTGATGAAGTGGTCAGAAGAAAAGCTGGTAAGACTGGGAAGAAATAACGGAAAGAATAAATAGGCAAGCTGTTATGAAACTTACAAGAAAGGATTCTCTAAAGCGCCGGCATCGTCGGGTTCGTCGGAAAGTCACTGGGACTCCAGAGCGTCCTCGGATGGCAGTATTTAGATCAAATCACCATATTTATGTTCAAGTAATTGATGATGTTCAACAACATACCCTGGCAGCCGCATCTACCTTAGAGCCGGAACTGAAGGGGGAATTAGACTCTGGGTCTACCTGTGCAGCATCTTTGGTGGTGGGTAAATTGGTAGCCGAGCGGGCGATCGCCCTAGGGATTAAACAGGTGGTCTTCGATCGGGGTGGCAACCTCTATCATGGACGAGTTAAGGCTCTTGCTGAAGCAGCTAGAGAAGCTGGGCTTGATTTCTAAGTTATCTAATTTCTTAGATTACAAAAATCACAAGTTCTAGTACTCTAACCAGTCCTAGGGGAAAATCAACCGGGAATCAACCTTCCTGCACTGAAAACCACACTAAAAAATAGTGTTAGTTAGTCAATAAACTACAAACTATAGTCAATAAACTACAGTCAATAAAATAGATATTAACTTCATAGGAATTAGTTCATGGTAGAAGATAATAAGGCTACAGCAAAGAAAAGCCGGGGCAGTAGAGGAGGAAATCGCCGCCAAGAAAAGGAAACTACTTGGCAGGAAAAAGTCATCCAAGTCCGTCGGGTTAGCAAGGTAGTCAAAGGTGGGAAGAAACTGAGCTTCCGGGCGATCGTTGTGGTTGGCAATGAAAAAGGTCAAGTCGGCGTAGGCGTTGGTAAAGCTGCTGACGTGATGGGTGCGGTCAAGAAAGGGGTTGCCGATGGCAAAAAACACCTAATTGAAGTGCCAATTACCAAATCTAGCTCGATCCCTCACCCCGCAGATGGAGCCGCCGTAGGAGCTAAGGTAATGATTCGTCCTGCCGCTCCGGGTACTGGGGTAATTGCTGGGGGTTCGGTACGGATTGTTCTCGAATTAGCTGGGGTCAAAAATATTCTGGCAAAACAACTCGGCTCTAAGAATCCCTTGAATAATGCTAGAGCTGCAATTCAAGCCCTATCTTCCCTGCGGACTTTTGGACAGGTGGCTGAAGAACGGGGTATTTCCTTGGATAATCTGTTTGCTTAGATTTACTTAGATTCTAAGGCAGGCGATCGCCCCCTGACTATCTTGGGTAACTATCTAGGAGCTACCCACTAACTATCTAAATAATTACCAAAATTACTAAGGCTAGGAAAAACTATGAGACTAGATGATATTGGACCACAACCGGGGTCAACCAAGCGCCGCCGTCGAGTCGGACGAGGGATTGCTGCCGGACAGGGAGCTAGCTGTGGCTTTGGGATGCGGGGACAAAAATCCCGTTCTGGGAGCGGTACTAGACCCGGATTTGAAGGTGGACAACTACCTCTCTACAAGCGTCTGCCCAAATTAAAACACTTCCCGATCATTAACCGCATTGATTACACCGTTATCAACGTGGGTAAACTTGCAGAACTACCTGCCGGGACAGAAGTTACTCTCAAATCCCTTATTGATCACAAGATTGTCACCTCCAATGATGGCCCCTTGAAAATCTTGGGTAATGGCGATCTGGCTGTAAAACTTGACGTTAAAGCTGCCGGATTTACTGCTAGTGCGAAGGAAAAAATCGAGGCTGCTGGTGGGACTTGGGAAGTTATTCCTGCCTACAAATAGAGTTTAGTAGCCCTAGGGATTTCTCGTCCGAGCTTGTAGCCTAAGGTTTATTATATTTTTATCTAACCCGATCGCTTAATAACCCTCAAACTAACCCATAACGGGCTGAGATGACTTTAACCAAGTGGGAATGAAAAAACCAAGCAGGGCAAGATTTCTCCAGATAATATATATTGAATTTATATTAAAATCTCAAATCGTGGGTTTGATAAATCGTGGGTTTGATAGTAAAAGTTAGCGAGAAATTATCGGTAATAATTTATGGTAGATAGCAGAGATAAGACTCCCTCCGCTCAAGAGACTTTCATGCAGATGGCGAAGGCTGCTGGTCTGCGGGGCAGGTTATTTTACAGTATTGGCTTGTTGATCTTGTTGCGCCTAGGGGTAGCAATTCCGATTCCGGGGATTGATCGAGTCTCCTTCGCTAGAGATATTAGAAACAGCCCGATTATTGGCTTTTTAGATACTTTTTCCGGTGGGGGAATTTCCGCCCTCGGCTTATTTGCATTGGGTATTCTTCCCTATATCAACGCCTCGATTATTATTCAACTCCTCACCGCCGCAGTTCCTTTTCTTGAAAATCTTCAAAAGAACGAAGGGGAAGCAGGACGGCGGAAAATTTCCCAGATTACCCGTTATGTAGCTCTGGGGTGGTCGATTCTTCAAAGTGCGGGGATCGCTCTCTGGGTGCAACGTTATGCCGTAAATCCGGGGATTATGTTCACAGTCCAAACTATGCTGGCTCTAATTGCTGGCTCTATGTTTGTGATGTGGATGTCAGAGTTGATTACAGAGCGGGGGATTGGTAACGGAGCCTCGCTATTTATCTTTGTCAGTATTGTTTCTGTGCTACCTCGTTCCTTAGGGCAAACTCTAGAATTAGCCCAGAGTGGCGATGGACAGATTGTCGGTCGGGTTGCCATCTTGTTATTAGTATTTCTGATCATGATTGTGGCGATCGTTTTTGTCCAAGAAGGGACAAGAAGAATTCCAATTATCTCCGCCAAACGTCAAGTCGGGAAGCGCTTGTATCGGGAGCAAAAGAGCTATTTACCCCTACGCCTGAATCAAGGTGGGGTAATGCCGATTATTTTCGCTTCTTCTGTATTGATTCTGCCTGCATCCTTGGCACAGTTTGGACAGGGGCAGGGGGAAGCATCTGGCTTTAGTCAAGTATTGGCACAGGTTGCCAACGCCCTAAGACCCAACTCGATTCCCTACGTGATTGTCTATCTAATATTTATTCTGTTCTTCAGCTATTTTTACGCCTCCCTAGTGGTGAACCCTGTGGATATGTCCCAGAACTTGAAGAAAATGGGGGCAACAATTCCGGGAATTCGTCCGGGGAAAACCACCAGTGAATATCTAGAGAAGGTGTTGAATCGGCTAACACTATTGGGAGCCTTATTCCTTGGGTTTGTGGCGGTAATTCCGACGGCGGTGGAGAGTGCGACTAATGTGACGACTTTTCAAGGTTTGGGGGCAACTTCCCTCTTGATTCTGGTGGGGGTGGCGATCGACACAGCGAAACAAATCCAAACCTACGTTATTTCTCAACGCTATGAAGGCATGATCAAACAGTAGATTTAGTTGATTCCTAGAGGATTTCGATCGGGGGAGTAAAATTACCAGCCTAAGGCTAGCTTAAGTAGTTACTTCCCCAATTATTTACCCCCTAAAAAATTAGCTAAGTTTTGTTTTTATTTGCTCTTTATTTTTTGTGTTGATGGATTTTTTTGGATATTTGAGTCGATCGCTAATCAACTTTAACTAATTGAATCAACTAATGAAATATATTTATGAGTAAAAATCGGCTAATATTCCTTGGTCCCCCCGGAGCCGGAAAAGGAACCCAAGCTAAAATCCTTGCAGATTATTTAAATATTCCCCACATTTCTACCGGGGATACTTTGAGAAAGGCAAAACAAGAAGGAACGCCCGTTGGTCTCCAAGCCAAGGCGTATATGGATCGGGGTGATCTAGTTCCTGATAGTGTCCTCCAAGAGCTAGTCCGAGAACGTCTCCAGCAGACTGATGCCCAGACCCAAGGCTGGATATTGGATGGGTTTCCTCGGACACTGATTCAGGCAAATTTTCTAGAAACTCTCTTGCCAGAAATTAATCAATCCTGTGACTTGGCTATCAATATTACCGTGGCAGATAAAATTCTAGCGAGTCGGTTAGCAAAGCGAGCAGAACTAGAAGGGAGGAGTGATGATACTGAAGAGGTAATTTGCAATCGATTGATCGTTTATGCTCAGGAAACTGCCCCTTTAATCAATTTTTATCAAAAAAGTTTAAATACAATTTTAGTTACAGTAGATGGCGATCGCCCCCTAGAGGTAATTACTGATGAACTAAAAAAACTGACCACTTAACTTACTACTTCAAAAAGATTTCAAGGTTATACCCTAAAATAGAGATGGTTTTAGATCAATAAAATATGTTAAAATTATACACTGAGAACTGGGCAAACTTGAGGTTATAGGAAATTGGCTAAACAAGATCTAATTGAAATGGAAGGGACAGTGATGGAGTCTTTACCCAATGCGATGTTTCGTGTTGATCTAGACAATGGTTTTAATGTATTAGCCCATATCTCTGGCAAGATTCGTCGGAACTACATTAAAATTCTCCCTGGCGATCGAGTCAAAGTAGAACTAACTCCCTACGACTTAAGCAAAGGTCGCATTACCTACCGCCTCCGTAACAAAAAGTAACTAAAATCCCAAAAAAAATTTAATTTCTCTAAAAAAAACTCTTATAAAGTGCTATAATCAAGAGCTTGTAGTTATTGATAAAAACATGAAAGTACGCGCATCCGTTAAAAAGATTTGTGAAAAGTGCCGTGTCATACGCCGACGCGGACGAGTGATGGTAATCTGTCCCAACCCGAAGCATAAGCAACGTCAGGGATAGTTTATTGGGTTTGTCGAGAGAAACTTTGTACTATAGCTAAAAAATAGGGAGTAATTAGTGTGGCTAGGATAGCTGGTGTAGACCTGCCCCGTGATAAGCGGGTAGAAATTGGTCTAACTTATATTTACGGAATTGGGTTGACACGGGCGAAAGCTGTGATCAAGGCAACGGGGGTAAATCCTGATACTCGTGTAAAGGATCTTACTGATGCCGAAGTTGCAACTCTCAGAGGCAACATTGAAGCCAACTACCAAATCGAAGGGGATCTGCGCCGTTGGGAATCAATGAATATCAAGCGGTTAATTGACATCGGCACTTATCGGGGTCGTCGTCACCGCCTGGGCTTGCCAGTTAGAGGCCAACGGACACGGACTAATGCCAGAACTAGACGGGGCAGAAGAGTGGCTGTGGCTGGGAAGAAAAAGGCTCCTAGTAAGAAGTAGTATCCCTAGAGCGAAGCTAGAAATTATTTCTCTCCTTCTGAATTGCTCTAGAAAATTAGTTTATTTACAAAATTACAGTACCGAATCCAGTAACTAAATAGATATGGCACGACCAACTAAAAAAAGCAGTACAAAAAAAACTAAGCGTAATGTACCCAGTGGTATAGCGTATATCCAGTCTACCTTTAATAACACCATTGTGACGATCGCCGATACCAAGGGAGATGTAATTTCTTGGGCTTCTGCTGGTTCCAGTGGATTCAAGGGCGCAAAAAAAGGTACTCCCTTTGCGGCTCAAACTGCGGCAGACTCCGCAGCACGGCGGGCTGTAGATCAGGGAATGCGTCAGTTAGAAGTAATGGTTAGTGGACCTGGAGCCGGAAGAGAAACTGCCATTCGAGCCTTGCAAGGAGCTGGCTTAGAAATCACTTTGATTCGGGATGTTACGCCGATTCCCCATAATGGTTGCCGACCACCAAAACGCCGGCGAGTATAGGCTTGTTGAATTAATGTCTAGAGCTAATATATCTAGAACTAATATTTAACTAAAATTTACTTTTAGCTTTTATCTTAACTCTCAGAAATTGGGGCAACCCTCCAGAGTGCAGCCTCAAGGCTTATTCCTGAGTCAAGAAAATTTCTAAGCTGGTAATAACTGCCAATGCTTATGAGCCAAAATTTCTAATCGGCAGAAGAGGTAACAACATGGCACAATTTCAGATCGAGTGTGTAGAGTCCAAAACCAACAAAGACCAAGGTCATTATAGCAAATTTATTCTTGAACCTCTAGAGCGGGGTCAAGGAACCACTATGGGTAATGCCCTACGGCGGGTACTTTTGTCTAATCTTGATGGGTCAGCAGTGACGGCAGTGCGGATTGCTGGAGTTAGCCATGAATTTGCAACTATTCCGGGTGTCCGGGAGGATGTTTTAGAAATCCTCTTGAATATGAAGGAAATAGTTTTTAAGAGCCATACAAACACGCCCCAGATTGGTCGAGTTGCCATTACTGGCCCAGCTACTGTCCGAGCAGCACAGTTTGATTTGCCTTCGGAGGTACAGATTGTAGATCCGGGGCAATACGTGGCAACTCTGGCAGCAGGAGCGAAACTGGAAATGGAGTTCCGAATTGAACGAGGTAAGGGTTATCGGGCGATCGACCGGGGTCGAGAAGAAGCTAGCTCCCTTGATTTTATGCAGATCGATGCTGTTTTTATGCCTGTAAGTAAGGTTAACTATAGTGTTGAAGATGCCAGAATTGATGGTTCCCTAGAGCGCGATCGCTTGATCATGGAAATTTGGACTAATGGAAGTCTGACTCCCCAAGAAGCCTTGTCCCAGTCAGCAAATATTTTGGTAGGTTTATTTAATCCTCTCAAAGATATTAGCCTAGAACCCATTGAGGACGAGTATCCTATGGATACAGATCCCACCAGTCAAATCCCGATCGAGGAACTCCAATTGTCGGTACGTGCTTACAATTGCCTCAAACGGGCGCAGATTAATACCGTGGCAGACCTCTTGGCTTATACTCAAGAAGACCTGTTGGAGATCAAAAACTTTGGGCAGAAATCTGCTGATGAAGTCATTGATGCTCTCCAAAAACGCTTGGGTATTACTCTCCCCCAAGAAAAAGCAGGTAAGTAATTTCCTAGTTTTTTCTTGACCCCATTCCTACCCTATTAATTATTTAGATATTGGATAACTATTATGCGTCATCGTTGTCGTGTTGCCCAACTAGGCAAACCTGCTGACCAACGGAAGGCTCTCCTCAGAGCTTTAACCACGGAACTGATCCGCCATGGCAAAATCACTACTACTAGAACTAGAGCGAAAGCCATGCAACCGATCGCCGAAAAAATGATCACCCTAGCGAAGGATGGCTCCCTTGAAGCCCGCCGTACAGCCCTAGGTTATATCTACGACAAGCAACTGGTACATAAACTTTTCGCCAATGTGCAAAGTCGCTACGGTACTAGAGACGGTGGATACACTAGAGTTCTCCGGACTATTCCCCGCCGAGGAGACAATTCCGAAATGGCTGTGATCGAGCTGCTGTAATGAATCCTTCTAGTCTACCTAACCAAAGGGTGGCTTTATTGATTCAATACTTAGGTACAAACTTTTCTGGATGGCAACGTCAACTCCACCACCGCACAGTTCAAGGAGAAATCGAAGATGTCTTGAGTAAAATCCAAGGTAAACCAGTAATTCTCCACGGGGCTGGAAGAACTGATAGTGGTGTACATAGTTCGGCAATGGTGGCGCACTTTGATGCTACGGGTACTATTCCTCCCCAGAAATGGGCGGTAATCCTGAATACCCAGTTACCACCAGATATTTTCGTCAGAGCCTCCACCGCAGTTGCCGCCGATTGGCACGCTCGATTCTCTGCTAGTTATCGCCGTTATCGGTACACCATCTACACTGCTGCTCTCCCCAACCTATTTATCTACCCTTGGTGTTGGCATTACTATCATGCTCCCTTGGAAGAGAAAAAAATGCGGGAGGTGTTGGAGCCTTTGGTGGGCAACCATGATTTGGCAGCTTTTCAGAGGGCGGGATCAAAGCGTCGAGATTCCCTAGTGGAGATGCAGGAGGTGGCTTGTCATCGAGAGGGAGATTTTATCTATATCGAGATGCAGGCCAAGGGTTTTTTGTACGGTATGGTGAGGCTGGTGGTGGGGATGTTGGTACAGGTGGGTAGTGGGGAACGATCGCCCCAAGAATTTACCCAGATTTGGCAACAAAAACAACGCCAAGAGGTAAAGCATTCTGCCCCCGCTAAGGGTCTATGTCTCCTCCGGGTCGGCTACCCCAATCACCCATTCCCTCCAGAACTCTGGTTTGACACTCAGCCCAAATTCCAATTAAATAGATAAGGGGAATTTGGATTTGTTCTACCCAGCCCAGTAGCTAGGACAAGTAACTAAATATTTAACTAAATTTAACCAAATCTAACTAAACGTTAAATCTAGACTCAATCTAAACTTAAAAATTATGGAAAAAACCTATCTTCCCCCTGTCTCGATCGAGCAGAACTGGTACGTGGTGGATGCCGCCGACCAACGCCTTGGGCGCCTTGCCTCAGAAATTGCCACCGTCCTCCGAGGTAAAAATAAACCAACTTTTACTCCCCACATGGATACTGGGGATTTTGTGATCGTAATTAATGCCGATAAAGTGACAGTAACTGGCAAAAAACGGTTCCAAAAAGTCTATCGCCGTCACTCTGGTCGCCCCGGTGGGATGAAAACCGAGACCTTCGATAAGCTCCAAGCCCGGATTCCCGAAAGAATCATTGAGCAAGCTGTGAAAGGTATGTTACCCAAAAATTCCCTAGGACGGCAGTTATTTACCAAGCTCAAGGTTTATAAAGGAGATGTCCATCCCCACGCAGCTCAACAACCAGCTGTATTAGCTATTAACACAATTCCGGGAGATCAATAAATCATGACAATTGTTGAACAAAATGGCAAAGTAGTCTATTGGGGTACGGGACGGCGGAAGTCGGCGATCGCTAGGGTTCGTCTAGTCCCCGGCAGTGGCGAAGTTGTTGTCAATGGTCGGACTGGCCCTGACTACTTTAACCACAATGCCCACTATCTAACTGTGGCTAAGTCTCCCCTAGAAACCCTAGGCTTAGAGAATGAATACGATATTCTAGTTAATGCTCATGGCGGTGGTTTGACTGGACAAGCTGACTCGGTACGCCTTGGAGTCGCTCGGGCTTTGTGCGAGTTGGATCCAGAAAATCGTAAGCCCCTGAAAGCTGAAGGCTATATGACTCGTGACCCCAGAGCTAAGGAACGGAAGAAATACGGGCTTCACAAAGCTCGGAAAGCTCCTCAGTACTCCAAACGGTAGGCAATTTTTTAACAATTTTTCAATAACTTTTTCTAGGAGAATTATTATGGCTAGACAAGATATTCATCCCAAATGGTATCCCGAAGCAAAGGTTTACTGCAATGGTGAGGTGATCATGACGATCGGCTCTACTAGACCAGAACTTCATGTTGATATGTGGTCGGGCAATCATCCCTTCTATACCGATAACCAAAAAATTGTTGATACTGAAGGTAGAGTTGAAAGATTCCTCCGGAAGTACGGTATGTTGGAGGAAGCTGACGAGATCCAAAATGCGGGCAAAAATTAGCAGTCATTGATTTTGAGTCTGTTGTTGGCATTGGTAAAATCACCAATAAATTCTTTAAATCCTGAACAAATTTGTAGCTAGAAACTACTGAAAACTCTCGATCGAGTCGATGAAATCTTCAGTGGCTCTAGCTCATCTGTCTTTAAAGATTTATGAAAAGCTAGACGAAAGGGCAAATAATCATGGCTGAGACTTACTTATTAGATAAATTACGATCGGTGGAGCAGACTTTTCATGAGTTGACTCGGAAACTAGGCGACCCTGATGTGGCAAAGGATCCCCAAGAATTTCAACGAATTGCCAAGGCAAGGTCATCTCTAGAAATTACCGTTAATACCTACGAAGAGTGGAAAGAGGCTGAAGAGGAGCTAACTGAGGTCAGACAGTTGCTGAAGGAAGCCGGGGGCGATCATGAACTCCAGCAGTTGGCATCTCTAGAGGTGGCAGAGTTAGATGAGAAAATTGAGAGATTGGAAAGTAAACTTAAAGTATTGCTTCTCCCGAGGGATCCCAATGACGATCGCAACATCATGCTAGAAATTCGGGCGGGAACCGGGGGTGATGAGGCAAGTATCTGGGCCGGGGATTTGGTGAGAATGTACTCCCGCTATGCCGAAACTCAACGTTGGAAAGTTTCTCTGCTGAGCGAATCTATGGCGGAAATGGGCGGGTTCAAAGAAGCTGTTTTAGAAATTAAGGGCGAGCAGGTATATAGCAAACTCAAGTTTGAAGCTGGAGTCCATCGAGTCCAACGAGTTCCTGTGACGGAAGCGGGGGGACGAGTCCACACTTCCACCGCTACAGTAGCGATCATGCCGGAAGTTGATGAGGTAGAAGTCCACATTGATCCCAAGGAAATCGAGTTGACTACAGCTCGGTCTGGTGGGGCGGGGGGACAAAACGTCAACAAAGTAGAAACGGCGGTAGATTTAATCCATAAACCGACGGGGATTCGAGTTTTTTGTACAGAAGAACGTAGCCAACTCAAGAACCGAGAACGAGCAATGCAAATTCTCCGGGCAAAACTTTTCGAGATTAAATTGCGGGAACAGCAGGATGAAGTAACTTCTATGCGTCGATCGCAGGTGGGGACGGGTTCTCGATCGGAAAAAATCCGCACCTACAACTACAAAGATAATCGAGTTACCGATCATCGACTAGGGCAAAACTTCACCCTCACTCCGCTATTAGAAGGAGAAATTGAAGAAGTAATCCAGTGCTGCATTTCCCAAGACCAGCAGGAACGCCTGACTGAACTAGCCAACTCAATCAACTAACCTGATTTAATATCTTTGACACTCCCACGTCTAAAGAGCGTGAGATTCTTAAGAGTCCAGAATATAAATTTTGCTGCAACTATTAACTATTGCCTCGCCTAACTGTCAGGATCTGTCTGATGGGGTTGATGACTGCGGACAGCGTTGATGAGCGATCGAACCTCCTCTGTTCCCTCCGAAGCTTCAAAAAATAGAGGAAACTTGCCCCTTGCTAACATTCTCAAACCCAGGGGTCCCAAACTTAATAAGCCCTGCCAATCCCGGAAAGAATTACCCACTACTTGGATTCCAAACTTCCGTTCATCAATCCAGCCTCCTGACTTGACTAGCTCCACAAGAGTCTGCCGATGTCGCACAGACCGACTAGATTGACTAGGATCTTTTGGGGCTTGAGCCAGAATTTCCTGCTTAATTTTGCTAATTTGATCCATGGGGTTCACTCCCATAGGACACACGGTGTTACACACATAGCAACGGGTACAACCCCACACTCCATCCGTGCCTTGATTTTGCGTTTCTAGACGGCTGGTGGTCTCTCCATCTCGTTGGTCGGCAATCATCCGGTATGCCTTGGCGAGGGCATGGGGCCCCACAAAATCGGGGTTTACTTCCTTGGCATTGCAGTCAGAATAGCAAGCTCCACACATAATACAGTTGCCTGTGGCTTCTAGTTGCGATCGCTCGGCGGGGGTCTGAAGAAATTCCCGCTCTGGCACCTGTCTTGCCTCTGTACTCACATAGGGATCAATGGACTCCAAATGCTCCCAAAAATTCTGCATATCCACAATTAAATCTTTAATTACAGGCAGATTACCAAGGGGAGCGATCAACATCTGGGGTAAACCAGTGGCAGGATCAGTTTCACATCTTGCCAATTCCCCAGCAATATTTTCCTTGCAAGCCAAGGTTGCCCTGCCATTAATCCGCATCCCACAACTACCACAGATAGTATTCCGGCAATTTTTCCGAAAGCCGAGGGAACCATCAAGCTCCCACTTAATCCGATTCAGGCAATCAAGAATAGTATGCCCCGGCTCCACCTCTAATTGATAAGTTTCGATGCGGGGTTGTTGATTTTGGTGCTGACGAATTACTTGAAACTGAACTTCCATAGACTTGATTTTTATAGATGATTATTTTTAGTTTAAGGCAGTTTCCCAATTTTCACGACTCTAGTTTTCTGATCTAGTTTTTTGATCTGGAGTTTTCATAACTATAGTTAGAGTCTTGTAGTTAAAATTCACCATCCAAAATTTCGATCAGCAAAATTCTGAAGCTAAAATTCTGAAGCTAAAATTTACGATCCAAAATTCGCTAACTATGCACTCCTAGATAAAATTTGTCAGGTAAAATTTACTAATTAAAAATATTTTAGATTAATTTAGATTACTGAGGATGATTTATCCTAATTATCATCTTGATATGTAAAAATTAATATTATAGAAAGATTTTTTTCGGATTTAGTAATAGAGTAGCTAAATAAGTAGTATTTAGAGTTATATTTCTATTATGATAGATTTCAAGAAATACCAACTGGCTTGTTTAACTATTAATTAGGGTAATTAGGAGGTTTACTAAATTTATGTCAGAAATTACAACTGCTCCCTTGACGGGAAAGACACTACTGCAAAAAGTTAAAGAGCTTTCTCACCTCCCCCGTAGAGAAACAGCAAAACGCTGTGGCTACTACACCGAAACCAAAGATGGTCAGATCAGAGTAAATTTAACTGATTTCTATGATGCAGTCCTTAGTGCTAAAGGTGTTCCCCTCGATCCAGAAGGGGCAAAAGATGGGCGGGGACGGGAACCAACTTATCGAGTTAGTGTTCATGCCAATGGACAAATTGTGATTGGTGCAACCTATACTAAAGAGATGGGACTGAAGCAGGGAGATGAATTTGAAATCAAACTTGGCTACAAACATATTCACCTCAAACAAATTGGCAACGATCAAGACTAAGATGAGGATTACCTGATTCAGATCAGGGCTGATCCCTAACAATTTTCTCACTACTCCCGTCATTAACCAAACATTAATTAATGATGTTTTCAATCACAACTGCTGACCAGTGGCTTCCGGCTCTGGCAGCTTTTCCATCATTATTGAAAATTTTTGTCTTGCTTTTAATTTGGCTCATCGCTTGGTTGCCTTGGGGCATAATTACGGCGATAATTTGTCAATGGCGTTGGCAAAAACCGATTACAGGAACTCAAAAATTAGCCTTTGTCAGTACTTTGTATCTGGTGTTTTTAGGAGTTTTTTGGGGAGTTACTCAAGTTGAACAAACTAATCTCCGGGACTACGGCTGGGTATGGGGGATCAATTTCTGGATACAAATAGGTTTGGGGGTGCTAATAGGGACGATCGGGGTAGGAATTTTAGTGGGATTAGAGCTGGTTTGGGGATGGGTTTTGTGGCGAGGTTTGCCAGTAGATGATCAAAGAGATAACCTAGAAATTCAAGCAGAAGATCAAGGGGAAAATCAAGAGAAAATTATTAAAAAGGGTCTAGAAAAAAAACTAAAGTCAGCACTTTCTTTGGTGATTTTGCCAATAGTTTTGCCGACACTGGCGATCGCCCTCTTAATTAGTGGAGTGGAAGAGCTAATATTTCGGGGCGTTTTCCTAAATATTTTGCAACAAGACTATTCTTTGTGGGTTGCTGCTATTATTTCTAGCATAATTTTTGCCCTGCTCCATTTGATCTGGGAACAGCAGGAAACTTTGCCCCAAATACCGGGGTTGTGGCTCATGGGCATGGTGCTAGTTGTGGCTAGATTAGCGGCGGCGGATAGTTTGGGTTTGGCGATCGGGCTACACACGGGCTGGATTTTGGCGATCGCCACCATCGACACGGCTCAACTCCTCCAATACCCCAACTCAACAAACTCCTCTAAACCTTGGCTAATTGG
>Ga0105044_10001849_pt1 | contig 28657 bp, 23 predicted proteins | sample MAT01_FD_78092 | JGI IMG/M metagenome (GOLD analysis project Ga0105044, IMG submission 78092) | Freshwater microbial communities from Lake Fryxell liftoff mats and glacier meltwater in Antarctica - MAT-01 | ecosystem: Environmental > Aquatic > Freshwater > Ice > Liftoff microbial mat | place... | reverse complement strand
CGCTGCTGCCGTGTTCAGCCGCGCGTCGTAGGCCACGAATGCGGTCAGCGGCGTCAGCGAGACCTGCTGAATTCGCAGTGCGCTCGCCAGTTGAATGGCATCCCCGGACCGAAGGGGGAATCGTGTCAACAGATCGCGGGCCAGTGTCGCGACCTCGCCGGAAAGCTCGACGACGTGCCACGTCTCGACGTCACTCATGAACGCCGTGATCGCGCGATCGCGTTGAGCACTGCTGATGGCGCCATCTCGTGCCAGCCGAGCAAGCCCGGATGCGACCTCCACGTCGGACAACCGACTGACGGCTGCGGGTCCGGCAGCGAGCCACCGACGGACGGCCGCGCTGTGCGGCTCGCGCACGTAGCGCTTCACCAGGGCACTGGCATCGAAGAATCGCATGACGTCAGAATCGCTCGTCGCGGTCCCTGCGAATCATGGCCGATCCGAGCGGTCCCGCGGTCGCGAGCGGGGAGAATCGAGACAGTCGGCTGTGCGATGGAAGGGTGAGTGCGCCGAGTGCCGCCATCGCGCTCAGGCGCGTGTTGGCCAGGCTCCCGCGGCCCTGGAGCGGTCGCAGTTCCGCAACCGGCTCATGCCGGTCCGTGACGATGAACGAGTGACCACGACTCACTCGCTTCAGGTAGCTGCCCAGCCGGGTCTTCAGTTCTCGTGCGCCGACCAGAGAGACAGAGCGTTCCATGTGGTCATTATGACCACATCATGGTGCGCGTCAAGCCTCGCCCTCCAGCCTCCGTGGGTCATCAACGAGGGCCTGGTGCAACGTCGAGGGGCAGCGAGCGACCGTCGCCCGGGCCCCGGCCTTGTCGTTGCGCGGACTGATGGGGAATCCGGACGAACGGTCCGTCCAACGGACGGCATTGAAACGCCCACAGTTACCGGGGCTCGGGCAAGGTACGAGCGGAGAGATTGACTTGCTCCGCTCGTTCTACGTACGGTCGCGGCGTGCCTCCAGAAACGCGATATCTTGCGCGTCGCTCGCCGAAGCCCGGTCGGCATGCGCGATCCGTTTCAGCTGCAATAGATCCTCGTCGCTCGCGATGTGGAGCACGAGTGACCGAATCTTGCGACGCACCGATCGCCCGGCAAGTTCGCTGGCGGCAATCGGAAAGTCGAAGAGGAGGTCGAATCTCAGCCGGCTCGCCTGACTGAAGAAGAAGGCACTGGCTGGCGCATCCAATCGCAGGCGCGCAGCCGCGACCCGACGATTGTCGATGGTCGCGCCAACCTCGCCGCTATGGTCGAAACGGGACACGAACTCGAAGCCCAAGCCATAGAGCAAATTGACCAGCTGACCGACCCGCTCCTTCGGGTGCCCACGAGCGTGGGCTCAGCGCCGAAGCAGGTGAGTGCTCCGACCACGACGCCGATCTGGTCGAGGTGACCGTGGTCACTCACGAGCGCGACTGGCGTGGATAGAGGCCGGGCAAGCGTCCAGCGACCCCGGACGTCCGAAGCAACGCCGGCCGGCCGCCCTGCAACATCACTACCGACTCGATTTACGCAAAGTTGTCCGCGACCCGCTGGGCCGCAGCAAGTGACTCCCGACGCGCGGCACCGCCGAGAGACGCGGTGTGCCGCCGCCGATCGGCCGTCAACCGCCGCGCCCTCGCTCGTCCGCCTCGTGCGCCCAGCTTCTGGGCCATGTCTCGAGAATTCGTAGATCAGTGTACTTTGCGCTAAGCATAATTTCGAGCCGAGAGGCGAGCGAGAACACGTCGTCGTACATCGCCGGCGTGACCCTGCCCGTGTGCGTGTTCTGCCTGGACGGGTGGAAGCCGCCCACGAGCGTGAGTCCGCCCGGCCCGTTCGTGCCGGCGGGTGCCAGCTGGGCCACGGCGCTGTGGCTGAAGACTGGCCGCAGGTGGGGCAGGGCCGCCACCTCGGCCGCCAGATGCACCCGGCAGTTCGCCGCCTCGCGCGGCAGCGGCTTGTTGCCCATCAGGAAGTCGCCCGACCCGTCCCTGCCTTCGACGTGAAGACGCGTCCCGTGCGGTTGGCTCCGTGCGCCGCTGGGGCGAGGCCGAGCACCAGCATACGCGCGGCCGGGTTGCCGAATCCGGGCACCGGCCGGCCCCAGTAGGCGTCGTTCCTGTAGGCCTTCCGCTTCCTCTGCGCCACTTCCAGAGAGGGAATTGCCTCAACAGATCGCGGGCCGGTGTCGCGACCTCGCCGGATTGCTCGACGACGTGCCACGTCTCGACGTCGCTCATGAACGCCGTGATCGCGCTATCGCGTTGTGCGGCTCGCGCACGTAGCGCTTCACCAGGGCACTGGCATCGAAGCATCGCACGACGTCAGAATCGCTCGTCGCGGTCCCTGCGAATCATGGCCGATGCGTGCGGACCCGCGGTCGCGAGCGAGGAGAATCGAGACAGCTGGCTGTGCGACGGAAGGGTGAGTGCGCCGAGTGCCGCCATCGCGCTCAGGCGCGTGTTGGCCAGGCTCTCGCGGCCCTGGCGCGGTCGCAGTTCCGCAACCGGCTCATGCCGGTCCGTGACGATTCCCTTCGACCTGCTCGGACTGCCAGCCATCTCCGTGCCGTGCGGGTTCTCTGACGACGGGTTTCCGATGGGCCTCCAGCTCGTGGGCCGTGCGTTCGACGAGGTGACGGTGCTGCGAGCTCGCTCAGGCGGTGGTCAGTGCTTCCGCCGCGCCGGCGCGGCGTTCACGTAAACGGGTCGCGGACGTCGAGCGTCGGGAACTTCAGGAAGTCTCGGTCGAGGGTGTAGAGCGTCGCCACGCCGTGCTGGAAGAGGATCGCCGCCAGGTGGGCATCGGGTACGAGGTTGCCTCGGACTGACGTTGCGCCAGTGACGTGCGCGTAGGCATCGAGGAATCCATCGATTTCAGAAATCGTACGCACATGTGGCCGCTCGATCAGGCTCGAGACATTGGCCATCGCCTCGTTCGGCGTCAGCGGCTCACTGAAGATTCCCGCGTGCGTCGCAATCCGCAGATAGGCCATCACCGTCGGCCAGGCAAGACAAAACACTTCCGGGCCAGCCGCGCAGCGTTGGACGAACCGCCGGGCCGCCTCGTGTTGCGGACTGGACCTATCGGACGCGTAGAGCATCACGTTGACGTCGACGGCGTAACTCATCGTGGGTCGGCGTCGAGGGCTGCGTAGAGCGCATCCTTGTCCGCCACGTCAATACGTGCGCGCATTGCGCGTGCGGTCCAGACAAAGGCGCGCGTCGCTCGCCTGGTGGAGCGGCGCCGTGCCAGGGCATCGGCGAGCAGCTCGCTGACGACGGCACCCATTGAGCGGCCTTCGCGCTCATGCAGGGTCCTGACTTCCCGAAGAATTGGGTCGTCGATGTCGAGAGTGGTACGCATGATGTGTCGATGATAGCCACATGCGCATCAGATGCGCCAGTGCTCATGCGCCCCGGTTGTTACGCGATCCGAGAGGCGAGCGCGAACACCTCGTCGTACATCGCCGGCGTGACGCGGCCCGTGTGCGTGTTCTGCCTGGACGGGTGGAAGCAACCCACGAGCGTGAGCCCGGCGGGCCCTGGCGTGCCCGCGGGCGCCAGGCGCGCCACGGCGCCGTGACTGAAGACAGGGCGGGGGCGGGGCCGTGGCGTGCTCGTGGCCACGAATGCCAGCCAGGCGTCCCAGGCCACCTTGCCGAGCGCCACGACCACCCGCAGGTGGGGCAGGGCCGCCACCTCGGCCGCCAGATGCACCCGGCAGTTCGCCACCTCGTGCGGCAGCGGCTTGTTGCCAGGCGGGGCACACCGGGCCGCGGCCGCCACGAACACGCCGCGTAGCGCGAGGCCGTCGTCTGGATGCTGCGACGTGGGAATCGACGCCAGGCCCGCGCGGTGCAGCCCGCCCATCAGGAAGTCGCCCGAGCCGCCCCTGCCGTCGCCCGTGAAGACGCGCCCCGTGCGGTTGGCGCCGTGCGCGGCCGGCGCGAGCCCCAGCACCAGCATGCGCGCCGCTGGATCGCCGAAGCCGGGCACCGGCCGGCCCCAGTAGGCCTCGTTCCTGTAGGCCTTCCGTTTCGTCTGCGCCACCTCCAGGCAGTAGGCCCGCAACCGCGCGCACTGCGTGCAAGCCACGATGGCGCGGCGCGCCTGGGCGAGCGCCCTCGGACCGACAATTTGAACGGGTGGTTGGGGTGGCACGAAGAGATTGCTGTGACGAGGCGCCGCGAGGTTGAGCCCTCTGGGTGCAGGCAGTAGAATAGTTCGATTGTCACACCGTGACGAAAGGGTAACTGAAGACATGAGGAACACCGCCCAACCGGACGCCGCGGAACTCGAATCCCTCGAAACGCGCGAGTGGCTCGAGTCCCTGGATTACGTCCTGAAATCGGGAGGTCCGGCCAGGGTCGGACGGCTGCTCGGCGAACTCGGCCGATACGCGGAGCAGAGCGGGGTGAAGATCCCGTTCTCGGCCAACACCGCCTACATCAACACCATTCACGTCGACGAGCAGGTGCCCTACCCGGGCAGCCGCGAGATCGAGCGCCGCATCAAGAGCCTGGTGCGCTGGAACGCCATGGCCATGGTGGTGCGCGCCAACCGACACGAAGACGGCATCGGCGGCCACATCTCGACCTACGCCTCGGCTGCCACGCTCTACGAAGTGGCGTTCAACCACTTCTTCCGCGGACGTGACGGCCACGAAGGCGACATGGTCTACTTCCAGGGCCACGCCTCGCCTGGCATCTACGCGCGCGCGTTCCTCGAGGGCCGCCTGTCGGCCGAACAGCTCGAGAACTTCCGCCGCGAGCTGTCGCCGGCGCCCGGCGGACTGTCGAGCTATCCGCACCCGTGGCTGATGCCCGACTTCTGGGAATTCCCCACGGTGTCGATGGGCCTCGGCCCGATCATGGCCATCTACCAGGCGCGCTTCAATCGCTACCTGGAGGACCGCAAGCTCAAGCCGGTCACCGATGCGAAGGTGTGGGCGTTTCTCGGCGACGGCGAAACCGACGAGCCCGAGTCGCTCGGCGCGATCACGCTGGCCTCGCGCGAGAAGCTCGACAACCTGATCTTCGTCATCAACTGCAACCTGCAGCGTCTCGACGGACCGGTGCGCGGCAACGGCCAGATCATCCAGGAACTAGAGGCCGCTTTCCGCGGCGCCGGCTGGAACGTGATCAAGGCGATCTGGGGTTCCGAGTGGGACGCCCTGCTGGCGAGCGACCATGACGGCCTGCTCGTGAAGCGCATGGGCGAGGTGGTCGACGGCCAGTACCAGAAGTACGCCGTGGAATCCGGCGACTACGTGCGCACGCACTTCTGGGGCACCGACCCGCGCCTGCTCGACATGGTGAAGCACCTGTCGGACGAGCAGCTCAAGAAGCTCACGCTCGGCGGCCACGACCCGGTCAAGGTCTACAACGCCTACAAGCGCGCCACCGAAACCACCGGCATGCCCACGGTCATCCTGGCCCGCACCATCAAGGGCTACGGCGTGGGCGAGTCGGGTGAAGGCAAGAACATCAGCCACAACCAGAAGAAGCTGAACGACAGCGAGGTGATGACCTTCCGCACCCGCTTCGGCATTCCCATCTCGGACGACGACGTGGCGAGCGCGCCGTTCTACCGTCCGCCGTCAGAGAGCGTCGAGGCGAAGTACATCGCCGAGCGCCGCACCGCCATGAACGGCCCGGTGCCCAAGCGGCACGTGCGCTCGACGCCGGTGAAGGCCGACCTGAAGGACGTGTTCGGCGAGTTCCACACCGGCACCGAGGGCCGGCCGGCCTCGACCACGATGGTGTTCGTGCGCATGCTGTCGAAGCTGCTGCGCGACGAGACCATCGGCAAACTGGTCGTGCCGATCGTGCCCGACGAAGCGCGCACCTTCGGCATGGAGGCCCTGTTCCGGCAGGTGGGCATCTACGCGCACGCCGGTCAGCTCTACGAGCCGGTCGACCGCGACACGCTGCTCTACTACAAGGAAGCCGAAGACGGGCAGATCCTCGAAGAGGGCATCACCGAAGCCGGCTCGATGTCGTCGTTCATCGCCGCCGGCACGGCCTACGCGAGCCACGGCATCAACACGATTCCGTTCTACATCTTCTATTCGATGTTCGGCTTCCAACGCGTCGGCGATCTGGTGTGGGCCGGCGCCGACATGCGCATGCGCGGCTTCGTGGTGGGCGGCACCTCGGGCCGCACGACGCTGAACGGCGAAGGCTTGCAGCACGAAGACGGCAACAGCCACGTGCTGGCGCTGCCGGTGCCCAACTGCCTCGCCTACGACCCGGCGTTCGCCTACGAACTGGCCGTGATCATCGAAGACGGCATCAAGCGGATGTACGGCGACCAAGAGAGTATCTTCTACTACCTCACCGTGATGAACGAGCAGTACGCGCATCCGGCCATGCCCACGGGCGCCAAGGACGGCATCCTCAAGGGGATGTACGTGGCCAAGCCCACCGGCAAGCCCAAGGCGAAGCTGCGCGCGCAGATCTTCGGCAGCGGCACCATCCTGACCGAAGCGATCAAGGCGCAGGAAATCCTGGAAGAGAAGTACCACGTCGGCGCCGACATCTGGAGCGTCACGAGCTACGGCAATCTCTACAAGGACGGCCACGCCTGCGACCGGTGGAACCGTCTGCATCCCACGGCCCCGCCCAAGGTGCCGTACGTCTCGCAGGTGACGGCCAACGCCCCGGGCGTGTTCGTGGCCGCCTCCGACTACCTGAAGGTGATGCCCGACGTGATCGACCGGTGGCTGCCGAAGCCGCTGCAGAGCCTGGGCACCGATGGCTTCGGCCGCAGCGAGTCGCGGGCCGCGCTGCGCGACTTCTTCGAGGTCGACGCGCGCTTCATCACCCTGGCCACGCTCTATGCCCTGATGCAGGACAAGCAGATCGAGGCGAAGGTGGTGGCACAGGCCATCATCGATCTGGGTATCAATCCCGACAAGGCGAATCCCGCCATTTCCTAAGGACTGGCGCCCCGCGGGGGCGCCAGCAGGTGTTGCCGTGAACGAATTCAAGCTCCCCAACCTGGGTGATGGTGTGGCCGCGGGCGATGTGCTGCGCGTGCTGGTGAAGCCGGGCGACGTGCTGAAGGAAGACCAGGCCGTGCTCGAACTGGAAACCGACAAGGCCACCCTCGAGGTGCCGTCGTCGGTAGCCGGACGGGTCGCCGAAGTGCTCGTCAAGGTCGGTGACAAGGTGAAGCCCGGCCAGGTCGTGCTGACTGTCGACGATGCTGCTACCGCTGCGGTGCCGGCCGCGAAGGAGGCGGCGCCCGCCGCGCCTGCCGCGCAGGCGTCGGCGCCGGGGGCTGACATTCCCGAGGCCGTCACCATGAAGGGCGCCAAGGCAGTGGAGTCGGGTTCCAGTGGGACCGACGAGCCCACCGACCGGCCCATGCTCGTGGCGGCCCCGGCGGAGGCGCCGGCCGAACGCGGCGACAAGGTGCTCGCGTTCGCGGCGAGCCGTCCGTCGGCGGCGAGTGCGTCGGGGCCGGTCGCGCCGGCGGCGCCCTCGGTGCGCCGCATGGCGCGCGAACTGGGCGTCGACCTGCACCAGATCACCGGCACCGGCCCGAACGGCCGCATCAGCCAGGACGACGTGAAGGCCTTCACCAAGACGGTGATGGCCAGCCTGGGCGGGGGCGGCCAGCGGGCCGTGGCCACGGTATCGGGCGCCTCGGTGGCGCTGCCCGACTTCTCGAAGTGGGGCGCGGTCGAGCGCAAGGCCATGAGCGGCATCCGCCGTAAGACGGGCGAGCACCTGTCGCACGCGTGGACCACCATTCCGCACGTCACGCAGTTCGACAAGGCCGACATCACTAGTCTCGAGGCCGTGCGGAAGGCCTACCGGGCCGAAGTGGAGAAGGCCGGCGGCAACCTCACCGTGACCTCGATTGCCTGCAAGGTCGTGGCGAGCGCGCTCAAGGTGTTCCCGCAGTTCAACGCGTCGGTGGACGCGGCCGGTGAGGCCATCGTCTACAAGAAGTACGTGCATGTGGGCATCGCGGTCGACACCGACAACGGGCTGCTCGTGCCCGTCGTGCGGAACGCCGACCAGAAGAACCTCACGCAGATCTCGGTCGACATCCAGGCGCTGGCCGACAAGGCCAAGGCCCGCAAGCTCTCGCTCGACGAGATGTCGGGCGGGTCGATGTCGATCTCGAATCTGGGCGGCATCGGCGGCACGGCATTCACGCCCATCGTCAACTGGCCGGAAGTGGCCATCCTCGGCATCTCGCGCGGCGCGCTGGAGCCGAAGTGGAACGGCACGGCCTTCGAGCCCCGGCAGATGCTGCCGCTCTCGCTCAGCTACGACCATCGCCTGATCGACGGAGCCGACGCGATTCGCTTCCTGCGCTGGGTCGTCGACGCGTTGGAGAATCCCTTCGCCCTGGCGTTGCGCGGATAGAGATCATCACATGCCATCCATCATTGTCTTAGGTGCCGGACCCGGTGGGTATGCGGCGGCGTTCTACGCCGCCGACCTCGGCATGCAGGTCACGCTCGTCGACGAAGAGAAGAACCCGGGCGGCGTGTGTCTCTATCGTGGGTGCATTCCGTCGAAGGCCCTGCTGCACGTGGCCAAGGTGGTCGACGAGTCGAAGCACGCGAGTGCCTGGGGCGTGGACTTCGGTGCGCCGAAGATCGACCTCGACAAGCTGCGCGCCTACAAGGACAGCGTGGTCGAGAAGCTCACCGGGGGCACCGGCCAGATTGCGAAGCTGCGCAAGATCACCTACGTGCAGGGCCGCGCCACGTTGACCGGACCCACCTCGATGTCGGTGAAGACCGCCACCGGCGTGCAGGAGGTGACGGCCGATTACGTCGTGCTCGCCACCGGGTCGCACCCCACCAGGATTCCGGCGTTCACCCTCGACAGTCCGCGTGTGCTCGACTCGACCGGCGCGCTCGACCTGCCCGAGATCCCCACGACGCTGCTCGTCATCGGCGGAGGCTACATCGGCCTCGAGCTGGGGTCGGTCTACGCGGCGCTCGGCACCAAGGTGTCGGTGGTCGAGATGACGCCAGGCCTGCTGCCCGGCGCCGATCGCGATCTCGTGAAGCCGCTCGCTCAGCGCATCGACAAGACCTTCGCCAAGGTCATGCTCTCGACCAAGGTCACGGGCATGGTGGCCGCCAAGAGCGGCATCGCCGTGACGTTCGAGGGCGAAGGCGCCCCGGCCAGCGAGACCTACGACTACGTGCTCGTCTCGATCGGCCGCCGGCCGAACTCGAAGATCGAAGGCCTCGACACGACGCGCGTGAAGGTCGACAGCAAGGGCTTCATCGAAACCGACGGGCAGCGGCGCACCGCCGAGCCCACGATGTTCGCGATCGGCGACGTCGCGGGCGAGCCCATGCTGGCGCACAAGGCCTCGCACGAGGCGCGCGTGGCCATCGAGGCGATTGCCGGCCACAAGACCACCTTCGAGCCAGCCGCGATTCCGGCGGTGGTCTTCACCGACCCGGAGATTGCGTGGGCGGGGCTGACCGAGGCCGAGGCCGAGAAGTCGGGCCGCAAGGTGGAGATCACGCGCTTTCCGTGGCCCGCGTCAGGCCGTGCGATCGCCATCGACCGCGTCGACGGCATGACCAAGCTCGTCATCGATCCCGACACCGGCCGCATCCTCGGCATGGGTCTGGTCGGCTCTGGCGCCGGTGAGCTGATCGCCGAGGGCGTGCTCGCGATCGAGATGGGCGCCACGGCCGAAGACCTGAAGCTCACCATCCACCCCCATCCGACGCTGTCGGAGACGGTGATGGAGGCGGCCGAGGTGTTCTTCGGTCAGGCCACGCACGTCTACCGGCCGAAGAAGCAGAAGTAGCGGCGTCCGCTGTCGCGATGCGTCCAGGCTGGTGTAGCCTGAGCGTCCCACTGTGTCCGGTCAGATGTTGCGCGCGTCGCTTCTCGTCACAGCGGTCCTGTCCATGCTTTCGGCGTCGTGCCAGCGCGGGCCGTCGCCGCCGGATCTCGCCTCGTTCGGCACGCTCGACCCGGCGGTGTCGGCGCTGCTCGCCGAGCAGCTCGCGGCGCTGCGAGCGGCGCCCGGCGACGCCGACCACTGGGGCCGGTTGGCGATGGCCCTCGAGGCGAACGGGCTCACCGCGCAGGCGCGCGACAGCTATGCCAGCGCCACGGCCGCCGCGGTGCCGGGCGCGCACGGGCGCTGGTGGTACCACCTGGCGCGGTTGAAGTCGCGCGAGGGCGACACCGATGCCGCGCTCGCTGGCTTCGACCAGGCCATCGCGCTCTCACCCGACTACGTGCCGGCCCGCTGGCGTCGCGGACACCTGCTGCTCGACCGCGGTGACCTCGCCGGCGCCGAGGCCGCCTTCCGCGTGGCCGCGAATCTGGCGCCGCGCGATCCGGTCGGTGCGGTCGGTCTGGCGCGGGTGCAACTGGCGCAGGGGCAACCCAGCGTGGCCGCGGCCACGCTCGAAGAGGTGATCGAGGGCGCACCCACGCTGCGCTATGCCTACCAGGTGCTGGCGACCGCGTATCGCGCCCTGGGGCGCGAGCGTGAGGCGGCGGAGGCGGCGGCGACGGGTGCGTCAGGGGAGCCGGCGTGGGTCGACCCCTGGCTCGACGAAGTGGGCAGCAACCGCCGCGGCTTCGCCGCCACGTTGAAAGAGGCCACCGCGCTCAGCATGGACGGCCGCTACGCCGAGGCGATCACGCTGCTCGAGCGTCTGCGGGCAGAGCGCCCGCATGATCGCGAGTTGCTCACGTATCTGGGAGGCGTCTACGCCACCGCCGGACGCACCGACGACGCGCGCCGCCTGCTCGAGAGCGTGCTGACCGCGTCGCCCGACGACTTCGACGCCACCATGCACCTGGCCACCGCGCATCTCTTCGCTGGCACCTACGACGAGGCCGAACGGCTGGTGGCGCGGGCGGGAACGCTGCGCGCGGGCGACGGTGATGCCGTGCGCCTGCGCGGCGTGGTGGCGTGGCGCCGCGGCCGTCTCGATGACGCGGAGCGCTGGCTGGCCGAGGCGGCCGCAACCAATCCGCAAGACGCCAAAGCGCTCGGCTGGCTGGGCACGGTGCGTCTGGAGCGCGGCCGCACGGGCGACGCACTCGCGGCGTTCCGGCAGGCGTTGGCGCGGGATCCCCTGCTGGCCGATGCGCTGGTGGGCGGATGCAGGGCGGCGATCGCCAACGGCACGTTCGACGAGGCCGCGCGCTGGCTGGCGCGAGCCAGGCGGGTGGCGCCGTCGCATCCACAGTTGGCCGACCTGGATCGCCGTCTGTCGGCGCGGAGGACGTCGTGAGCCGCGTGCGGCGCACGTCGTCCGCCTTCGGCGCGGGTGTGCTCGCGCTGGCCCTGGCGGCGTGTGGCCAGCCGGCGCCCACTGCCGGCGCGGCTGCCGGCCCGGCGACCGCGCCAGCCGCGCCGGCCGCGCCTGCCGCTGCCCCGTGGTTCGAGGAGGTCGCCCAGGCCTCGGGCCTCGTCTTCACGCATCGCTCCGGACACGCCGGCGCCACCTACCGCCTGCCCGAGATCATGGGCGGCGGCGCGGCGCTCTTCGACATGGACGGCGACGGCGATCTCGACGCGCTGCTCGTACAGAGCGGATCGCTCGACGGCGCCGACCCCGGACCCCGGCATGGGCTCTTCCGCAACGACGGCCGCGGGCACTTCGCTGCCGTCACGGCCGGCAGCGGCGTGGCCGTGTCCGGCTACGGCATGGGTGTCGCCACCGGCGACTACGACGCCGACGGCGACGTGGACCTCTACCTCACCAACCGCGGCGCCAACGTGCTGCTGCAGAACGACGGCGTAGGTCATTTCAGCGACGTGACGGCGCGGGTCGGCGTGGCCGGCAGCGGCTGGAGCACGAGCGCCACCTTCTTCGACGCAGACAGCGACGGCGATCTCGACTTGTTCGTCACCCGCTACCTGGCCTGGGAGCCCCCGCGTGAACGCCAGTGCTTCAGCCTCACTGGGGTCGTCGACTACTGCAGTCCAAAGAACTACGACGCGCCCACGAGCGACCTGTTCTTTCGTAACGACGGCAACGGCACGTTCACCGACCAATCCGCGAAGGCGGGCTTCACCGCCGCCCGCGGCAACGGGTTGGGCGTGCTCGCCGACGACGTGAACGGCGACGGACGCATGGACCTGTTCGTGGCCAACGACGGCACGCCGAACCACTTATGGCTGAACGCCGGTGGCGGCCGCTTCACCGAATCGGCCTTGGCCTGGGGCGTGGCCATCGATCAGGACGGCGCGCCCAAGGCCGGCATGGGCGTGCATGCCGCGGATGTCGACGATGACGGTGACAACGATCTGCTCGTGATGAACCTCGACACCGAGTCCGACTCGTACTTCCGCAACGACGCGACGTTCTTCGTGGACGCCACGACCATGGTCGGCCTGCGCGTGGCCAGCCGCCGCTTCACGCGTTTCGGGATGGCGCTCATTGACTTCGACAACGACGGACGGCTCGACCTCTACGAGGCGAATGGCCGCGTCGGACTGCAGAGCGAGACCTTCGCCGCGGATCCCTACGCCGAGCCCAATCTGCTGTTCCGCGGCGTGTCCGGTCCGAAGTTCGAGGAGCTGTCTCCGCGGGGTGGCACGGCCGCCACGCTCGTCGGCACCAGCCGGGCAGCGGCGTTCGGTGACATGGACAACGACGGCGGAGTCGACGTGCTCGTCGCCAACCGCGAGGGAACGCCCTACCTGCTCAGGAACGTCGTGTCGGCCCGTGGGCATTGGGCGCAGTTCTCGGTGCGCACGCGGCAGGACAGTGACGCGCTCGGCGCGGTCGTCACGATTCGGGCGGGTGGCCGGACCTGGCGGCGCGACGTGCGCAGCGGCTTCAGCTACCTCGCCGCGAGCGACCCGCGCGTGCACGTGGGGGTGGGCGCGGTCACGCGGATCGACCTGGTCGAGGTGCGGTGGAGCGACGGCACCAGGGAGCGCTTCGGGCCCTTCGACGTCGATCAGGTCGTGACCCTGCGGCGCGGCGAAGGGACGGCCGCCGTCACTGCACCTCGGTGATCGTGGTCGTCTGGTTCAGCGCCACGCCTGACAGCGTTTGCACGGCGCCACCCGGCCACGCGACCCGCACCGTGTCGGCGGTTTCGCCGGGGCCGAAGCCAAACGTGAGGGTGCGCTCCGACTGGGACAGATAGCCGTGTGTGGCCGAGACCAGGCGGCGCTGCGTGCGGGGGCCGCTCTGCACCTCCACGCGCGCGCCCACGGCGTCGTGCGTGCTGGTCGTGCCCACGAGGTGGATGCGGGCCCAGCGCGCGCCGGTCAGGTCGTTGCGCAGCAGGCGCACCTGGCCAGTGGTGGGCACCAGCAGCAGGTCGAGGTCGCCGTCGCCGTCGATGTCGCCATACGCGCCGCCACGGCCGACCATGGGCGGGGTCAGGCCGCCGGCCTCGGCCACCGGCACGAACGTGGCAGGCGCGTCCGGGCCCGCGTTCCAGTAGAGCCTGGCCGGCTGCGCGTGCTGCTGGCTGGCCTGCACGAGCGCGATCTGGTCCTCGACGTGGCCGTTGATTGTGAGCAGATCGAGCCGGCCATCGAGGTCGTAGTCGAGGAACAGCACGCCGAAGGTGAGCGACGCGCGGCTCGGCGCGCCGAGGCCCGCCGCAATCGACTCGTCCACGAACTGGCCCGAGCCCGTCTGCTTCACGAAGAACGCGGTCATCTCGTTGGCGAAGTTGCCGATGGCGATGGCCGGCACGCCGTCGTCGCGCACGTCGGCCGCGTCGATGCCCATGCCCGACCGCGCGTTGCCGTAGCTGTCATAGGCGAGACCCAGCGTGGCGCCGACCTCCTCGAAGGTGCCGTCGCAGCGGCTCTTGAAGGCGTAGTTACGCACGGTGTCGTTGGCCACCACGAGATCCACGCAGCGGTCGTCGTCGAGGGCCACGAGCGCCACCCCCAGGGCCTTGGCCGCGGGCTGCTTCGTGACCGGGTCGGTCACGATCAGCCCGGCCGCGCCGGCGCGCTCGGTAAAGCGGCCGTCGCCCTGATTCACGTAGAAGGCCGGTGCCGTGCCGGCGAAGTTACGGGGCGGGCCGTAGGCGCGGCCGAGGCCAGCGAGACTGAAGGCCTGCGCCTGGTCGATGGTCCGCGTCCAGCGCACGTAGCGGCACACGAACAGATCGAGATCGCCGTCGTTGTCGGCGTCGAACCAGGTGGCGCACGTGCTCCAGTCGTCGGCGCTGCCGCCCACGCCGGCACTGGCGGTGACGTCATGAAAGCGCCCGCCGACGTTCTTCAGCAGGGTGTTCCGGCCGACGGCGGTGACATACAGGTCGGTCCAGCCGTCGTTGTCGAAGTCACCAGCCGCCACGCCCATGCCGTAGCCGGGCACCGCCAGGGCCATGGTGGCGGTAGCGTCGGTGAAGGCGCCCGAGCCGTTGTTGGTGAAGACGCTGAGCGTGGAGCGCGTGGCCTGGCCGTTCGGCGTCGCGCGGCTCCCGCTCGACCACGGCCATGGGCGGCCGTTCACGAGGATCACGTCGAGGTCGCCGTCGTTGTCCAGATCGGCGAAGGCGCCGCCGCCCCCGGTGGTTTCGGGCAGCAGCTTCTCGCCTTCGGCGCCGTTGACCCGCGTGAACGTGCCGAGGCCAGCCGCGCCGGTGATGTCGATGAACCGCGCAGGCGGTGCGGCGGCGGTCGCGCGCTCGGTCGCGGCCGGTCCCGACGTGACGGGGGCGCTGCGGGTCGAGAGGCGCCAGAGCGCGGCCCCGGCCACGAGGATCGCCACGACGGCGCCCGCGACGACAGCGCGGTTGCGGCGGAGGGGGTCGGTCACGGGATGCGTCTCCGGCTGCATCGGGGACGGAAGGACGCGCGTGGTGCCGCAGCCGGCGCGGTGCCCACTGGTACCCCGGAGGGTGGGTCGCCGGTGCGCTGGTCGCGCGCGCGCTGCAGGTCGTAGATCACGACCGACTGCGCGGCGTGGTTGGCGGCGGGATTGGCCGCGCGGTGGACGGCGATGACGCGGCCGCGCGACTGCTCGTCGGCGGTGTAGCGCAGGTGCGCGTCGCGATGCGTGGCGGCGCGTGCCTGGTCGCCGAGCTCGCCGTGAATCAGGCTGAGCGCGTAGTGGGCCGTGATGTTCTCGGTGTCGATGGCGAGCGTGCGGTCGAAGGCCGCCGCGGCCTCGCGCAAGCGCGCGGCCCGGGCCTCGGTGCGGGCGGCGCCGCGTTCCTGTTTGGCGCGCTCGAAGAGTGTCTGGCCCAACTCATTCAGCACCTCGTAGTCGCGGCTGAAGTCGAAGCCGCGTTCCGTCAGGGCCGGTGAGCTCGCGCCGAGCGCGGCCGTGAAGTTGGCGATGGCCTCGTCGAGATGGCCGTTCTCCTTGTTGACGAGGCCATTCATCCACGCCACGGTCCAGGGCGGGGCGCCGGCCGCGGTGGCGCGCCGCAGGGCCTGCGCCGCTTCGTCGAGCCGGCCTTCCTTGTGGTACACGCGCGCCAGGTTGAGCGGACCTTCGGCGCGGCCGAGCCGCTCCACCTCTGCAAACGCCGCCTCGGCCTGCCGCAGCTCGCCCTTGTCGCTGCCCACGTTGCCCTCGAGCAGCAAGCCGATGCCGTAGTCGTTCCAGCGCTCCCAGACGGGTTGCGCGGACGCCGCCGCGCCGCCGCCGGGCAGGGCCTGCGTGTCAGCAGAAATGGTCGTGACCGGCAGGTCGATGCGGTAGTCGTCGCCCTTCGTGAAGCGCATCATCGTGAGGTCGAACTTGCGGTAGAGCAGCCGCGCCTCGAGCGTGATCGGGCCGGCCGCGCCCTTCGGCACGTCGAAGGCGTAGTGCACGACCTGCGCGGCGCCCGGCGGAATCTGCTTGTCGTAGAGCGGCACGTAGATGTCCTGCACGTTGCGGCGGTCCACCTTGCGGCCCTGCCGGTCCAGCATGTAGACGTTCGTGAAATGCGACCATGGGTCGACGCGGCCATCCGGGTCAAGGGCGCCGCTCTGGCCAATCACGGTGGTGCCGGCCTTCACCGTGACCTGCACCCACACTTCGTTCGAGTCGGCGGTGCCCTGCGTGAAGTGGTGGCCGACCGTGCGCGTGCGCACGACCAGCTCGGCCAGATAGCGCGCGCCCGGCGTGAGCGCTGGCGTGGTGCCGTCGAGCGGACCGAGCAAGCGGCCCGAGACGGTGCCGCCTTCACGCAGACCGAAGAGGTCGACCGTGACCGACTTGTCGAGAAACGCCTGCTGCGCCGCGATCGTCTCCTGGTCGCCGCGCAGATGCGGAATCGCGGTGTTGGCGCCGGTGAAGCGATGGTCGTGGATGCTGAGCGCGCCGCTCGCATCGAAGGGCTGCGCGCCGAAATCGCGCGACGGTGTGAGCGGCATGTGACAGCCCGCGCAGCGCGACTCGGCCTTGGGCGGATAGTAGAAGCTGCGGGCGCCGCGGCCCGACACGCCGCTCAGGATGAAGCTGTCGTAGTGATTCTGTCCGCGCAGGAACTCCTTGTAGTCGTTGAGCGCGCCCGGAATGTGCACCTTGTGGCAGGTGGAGCAGAACTCGGGCGTGCGATGCAGCGGCTTCAAGAACGTGGTCTTGTGAAACGCCGGCTTGGCCTTGATGAGCTGTTGACTGAGCGCGCGCAGCGTGGCGTTCTCGCTGAACGCAAACGGGTAATGGCGCGGCTCGCCAATCGTGTAGTCGCCGTTGCCGCGCGTGCTGTTCACGCGCTCGATGGCGTGGCAGGCGGTGCACGTGATGCCGGCTTGCGACGTGGGGTCGCCTTCGGTGTCGAAGTCGGTCTGGCCGAACGCCCCCGAGAAGAGCGGCACCGGATCGTGGCAGCCCGCGCACCAGCGGCTGCCGTCGACGTTGCCGTCGCGGGCCAGCATCACCTTGCGGGTCTCTTTGACGCTGGCGGCGTAGACGGGATTGTTGAAGGAGCTGAAGCGGTGCGCGCTCGAGAGCCAGCCCCGGTGCGCGTCGCTGTGGCACTCCGCACAGTAGGTGTTGTCCATGAGCGCGCCGGCTGGGATGGGCCGGCCCGTGGCCGTGCGCGCGAGTGATGGTCCGAACGTCTCGGGCGCGCCCGCCAGGTCGGGGGCGCGGCTGAGGCGCACGTCGGCCACGGCGGTGACGAGCACGACGGTGGCGGTGGCCATGGCCCAACCCCACGCCGCCCCGGCTCGCAGCGGATGTCCCCGGCGGCGATGCTGCAGAAAGGCCCACGCGCTGGCGAACGGCACGATCACGTGCAGCCAGTAGGCGGTGGTGCGCGCGACCGGCTGGCGCAGCTCGAGGCCGGCCACGCGCATGAGCGCCACGCCGGTCACGAGCACGACGGCGGCGAGCACGGCGAGCAGATAGCCGACGCGGGCGGCCCGGCGATTGGGATGGGTGCGGGCCGCCAGGGGATGGGCCACCGCGAAGACCACAAACGGCGTGAGCACGAGCAGCCCCACCGCCAGGTGCACGAGCACGGCCCACTGATACACGTAGCCCTGGAAGCTCGCGCCTCTGGCCCATTCGGTCGCGGTCACGCCGCCGAGATACACGGCCGTGGCGGTGAGCAGCGCCACGCATGCGTAGACGGCGTAGAGCAGCCAGCGCGTGCCGGAACCGATCACGGAGTATCGCGAACCCGCAGGCAACGTCATCGGCCGCTCGCGTCGCGAGTGTTGAAGGCGTCGTGCAGGCGCCGCCGCGCCGGCGTGTCGACCCCGGGCAGCGGGGCCACGGTGTCGCCGTCCTTCGTGTAGAGATCCATGTCCTTGCACCAGCCGTCGGCTTCGAGCACGACGCGGCGCGTCCAGCCGGCGGGCACGGCATCGCCCGGCGCGGCGAATTCGAGCCGCACGTCTTCACCGGGCCCGAAGATGGCCAGCGCCGAGTCGGCGGCCGCCACAAGCGCGTCGACGGCGCCAAAGCGGGTGTAGCGGCCGCGCGGATGCCGCGTATCCCAGAGCGGGGCCCGGCGCGCATAGTCGTAGTGCGGCGTCCGCTGTGGTCCGGTGGTGCGCGTGGCAAAGCCGCTCTCGCGCAGCGTGGCCGAGAGGAGCGGCAGCCGCCGCGTGGCGACCTGCGGCGCGGGCTCGGCGTAGACCACGCTCACGCGGTCCCAGAAAATCTCCTGCGTGGTGCGCAGGCGCAGGGCGGACGTGCCGGCTGGCAGTCGCGACAGCGGCAGGGTCATCCGGCGGGGCATGCCGGCAGGGTAGCCGAACTCGGGCGCCACGGTGTGCCAGCGGCCCGCCTGATCGCGGGCGTCGAGCGAGGGCGGCGCGAACGTTGCGCCGGCCTGCCACGCGGCGAAGACGGTTTGCGCGTAGGGATACTCCACCCAGCCGTCGAGCATCAGCACGGGTTGACCGGGTCCGCGGTCGAGCGGCCGGTCGAACTCCAGCTCGAGGGTGTGGGGCGCGGTCAAGCCGATGAAGCGCGGATCGGCCGCGCCAGGCGGCGCGGCGCTGTGGTCGGCGTCGGCCACGTGAGCCGTCACGTTCTGGCCGCGGTCGTTGATGGCGCGCGCCGGCCGGCGCTCCTCGCGATAGAAGAGCGGCGCGCTCGTGGGCATCGGTCCGGCAATCGCCTTGCGCTCATCGAGCGCCATCTGCCAGCCGGGCGGCAGGTCGTAGGCCACGAGCGAGGCGCGATCGAGGTAGGTCACTTCCTCCATCGGCTCACCGATCACGAGGGCATAGCGGCCATCGTGGGGAGCGATGCTGCCCTCCGGGAACAACACGTGCTCGCGTGGGAACGGCGCGCTGTACACCCCCGGACGCTCGAAGAAGCCAATCCCGCCGACGCCGAGGATGTCGGTGACAAACGCCATCGACGTGCCGTTGAACGCGAAGAGCACGGGACAGCTCGAGAGCTGGCGCTGCGTCTCGGCAATGACATGCCGCTGGCCGGCGGCAAGCGCCATCTCGGTCTGCAAGACGCCGTCAGGCCAGACGAGCGACACGAAGTCGGCCTGGGACGCTCCGCCCAGGCCCACGGCCACCGGCTGCAGGCTCTGCCCCGGGCCCGAGTGGCCAGCGGCCGTGTCGAACGCCGTCCAGCGCGAGCCGACGCGTACCGCCACGCGGGTGCCCACCCCCGACACGTTCGATCGCAACTGGTCGCTCGCCTTATCCCGGCCGGTCACGACGAGCGCGGCGTACTGGTGACGGCCTGGTCCTGGCGCCCACGCCACCACGCCGCCATCGCCGACGCCGACGACTGACGGACCCCGGGCAGGATCGAGTGTGGCCACCGTCCATCCGCGAACGGCGACGTCCGTGGTGAAGGCCGCGGCGGCCGTGGCCGTGCCGTCGGCCGTGACATCGAACGCGGCCCAGCCGCCGCCCTGGGTGGCCAGCACTTCGAACGCGCCGTCGCCGTTGGTGTCGGCTACGGCCAGCCGGGCGCCGCGTTCCGCCGCAGCGCTCGCCAGGGTGAACGGCTGCCACACGCCCGCGGCGTCGGGGGCCCAACGCTCGAGTCCGCGCGGGCCCGTGGTGTAGAGCTCGGCTTGCCCGTTGGCATCGAGGTCGGCGCTCACCACGGCCGCAAGCGGTGCCGCCGCGAACGTGGCGAAGCCCGGAGCGGAGCGATAGTTCCACACGCGGTCGTTGACGAACACGTCGTGCGGCGGCACGGCGTTCAGCACGACCAGGTCGTGGTCGCGATCGCTATCGAGGTCGACGAAGGCCACGCCCACCGAGCCCCGGCCGGGACCGGCCACGCCGGCGGGCCCGGCGGGCCCGGCGATGGGGCGGAACGTGCCGTTGCCGTTGTTGTTCAGCAACTCGTTTGGGCCAGCGGCGTTCGTGAGCCAGATGTCGAGGTCGCCGTCGTGGTCCGCATCCACGAGCGCGCCGTCGGCGCCGTCGAGGCGCGGCGTGGCTGCGCGACTGCTCGTCGTGACGTCGCGCCACACGTTCGGCGCCGTCTGGCGCCAGATGGCGGATCCGCCATTGCCGCGCACCAGGACGGCGTCGGTGCGGCCGTCGTTGTCGAGGTCACCCCACAGCGCCGCGCGCACGCCAGTGACGGTGGCCAGTGGATGCGTGAGGTCGAGACGCCAGCCGCTCTCGCTGCCCAAGAGCACGGCATTCGGGGTGCCGCCTTCGAGGACGTGTGCGGCAAAGACGTCGAGCCGCCCATCCCCGTCGATGTCGGCCACCGTGATCGAGCGGGTGTCGGCGCCCGCGGCCCGCCAGCGCGCGCCGGGGGCCGTCGTGATGGTCGCGGCCGGCAGGAAGCGCGGCCCGTCGGGAAGGGCGGCCGGCGCCACCGGCACGTCGACCGTGATGGCCATGGCCAGCGGCCCCATGCGGGTGTACTTGAACTCGGCCATCTGCGCGCGCGGATCGCCGGCGAGGGACTCGAAGCGCCTCAGCATCGCCGTGGCGTCGGCGCGTCGGCCGAGCCGCTGGAGGGCTTGAAACCCGCCGTAGTAGGCGCTGCGCAGCAACGGGTTGGCCGCTTGCGCCTTCACGAACCAGCCGAGCGCGGCATCGGGGTCGCCGGCGAGCTGCGCCTGACCGGCGAAGTAGGCCGGAAACGCGTCGCCCGGGACGCCTGCCGCGACAGCGCTCAAGAGCGGAAGCGCGTCGGCATCGCGTCCGCCGTAGAGCAGCAGCAAGCCGAGCGCGTAGTGCGTGCGTGCTCCCACCACGGGGTCGGGCAGAGCGGTGCGGAGCAGCCGTTCGGCTTCGCTGCCATCGCCGTCACCCTGACGGTTGATGAGCGCGAGGGCGAGGTTGAGCGCCGCCTCGCGCGACTGCGGCTGATCCTCGACAGCGGCCGCGAACTCCGCCGCGGCGGCGGCGAAGTCGTAGCGACCCATGTGGGCCACCCCGCGATTGAGCGCGGCGACCAGCGCCTCCGGCGCCGGCGGTGGCACGGGCGTGTCGCGCTGACACGCCGCGAGCGCAAGCACGGTCGCGCACGCGACCAGCACTCTCAGCAAGGAAGGCATCAGCACGCGAACGTGGGCGTATCGCATGCCCGTGGCGTCAGCACGTGCGACCTAACGGACGGTGGCGGCGAGGGACGCGGCGTCAGCCTGTTCGTGCGCGTGATACGAGCTGCGCACGAGCGGGCCCGCCTCGACATGCGCGAAGCCCAGACCGAGGGCGACGCGCTTCAGCTCGCGGAACTCGTCGGGATGGTAGTAGCGCGTCATCGGCGCATGGTCGCTCGACGGCCGCAAGTACTGCCCGATCGTGAGAATGGCCACCCCCACCTCCCGCAGGTCCTTGAACACCTGCTCGAGTTCGTGCGCCTCCTCGCCCAGGCCCACCATGAGGCCGGTCTTGGTGGGAATGCCGGGCGCGTAGCGCCGCGCACGGTCGAGCAGCTCGAGGCACCGAGTGTACTTTCCGCCAGACCGCGCCATGCGGTAGAGCCTGGGCACGGTTTCGGTGTTGTGGTTCAGGATGTCGGGACGCGCGTCGAGCACGGCGCGCAGCGACGACTCTTCGCCCTTGAAATCGGGGATCAGCACCTCGACTCGGCAGTCGGGCACGCGGGCCTTGATCTCGTGAATCGTGGCCGCGAACATCGACGCGCCGCAGTCGGCCAGATCGTCGCGATCCACCGACGTGACCACGGCGTACTTCAAGGCCATCGCCTGCACCGCTTCGCCCACACGGGCCGGCTCGTGCAGGTCGAGCGCCGCGGGGCGTCCGTGCTTCACCGCGCAGTAGGCGCAGGCGCGGGTGCAGACATCGCCCAGAATCATGAACGTGGCCGTGCCGTGGTGCCAGCACTCGCCGATGTTCGGGCAGCGGGCGTCCTCGCAGACCGTGTTCAGCTGCAGGTCGCGCATGATGCCCTTCAGCCGGAGATAATTCTCCGAGCCAGGGGCGCGCACCTTCAGCCAATCGGGTTTTGGCTCGCGGGGGCGGATGAAGTGCAGCGGGGCTTCCACAACTCCATGGTATCTCGTGATCTCACGATCGGGTGATCAGATGATCTGGCTGCATGCATCTGGAGATCACCACTTCACGGCATGGAGTTCACTTGCTGCGCAAGCCACCCACCAGATAGTCGGAAAACGCCTGCCCGATCTGGTCCGGGCTCATCGCGCCGGCCGGATCGAACCACGTGGGAATCCCGTGTACGGCGCCCATCATCGCAAACGCCGCCATCTTCGGGTCGCCGCGCCTGAACTGACCCTGGTCCATGCCGTCCTGGATGATGGCCCGCAGGCCGCGGTCGAACGCGTCGCGGCGCGCGATTACCTTGCGCAGCAGGGGAGGCGAGAGGGCGTGCAGGTCCAGCGTGAGCGCCGCGCCCTGCAGCTCGTCGAGGATGAGGTGCACGAAGGCCCGCACGAGCGTGCGCAGCTTGACGTCGGGCGCCGACGTCTCGGTCTGTACGTCCTGCAGCAGCGCGAGCAGCACGTCGAGTAGAGATTCCCCTTCGTCATCGCCAGTGCGCTGGCGATCTCAGCCACGCTGGCACCGTGGTAGCCGCGCCGCCGGAAGGCGGCCGCGGCGCTCTTCAGGATATCGAGGCGCCGGTCGGCGCTGGCCAGGGTGTGAGCGACGGGTGGCATCGGCACGGGCGGCGCGGCGGCGCCCATGGCCGTCACTCTAGCACAGCGTTGAACGACCGTTCGAAGTGGGGTAGGCTCGACGCCGCATGACACACGACGGTCGACCACTCGCGGTGCTTGGCGCCGGCACGATGGGCCACGGCATCGCCCACGCGGCGCTGACCGCCGGCTATCCCACGCGCCTCTACGACGTGGCTGAGGTGCCGCTGCAGAAAGCCGTCGAGGTCATCCGTGCCATCTTTGCCAGGAGCGTGGAGCTCGGCAAGGACACGGCTGACAATGCCGACGTGCGGTTGCGGTTCCTGTCGACGACGACATCCGTGGCTCAGGCGGTGCGCGATGCCGGCGTGGTGATCGAAGCCGCGCCCGAGAAGATGGACCTCAAGCTGGCACTGCTGGCCGAGGTGCAGGTCCATGCGCCGGCCGATGCCGTGATTGCCTCCAACACGTCGGCGCTCAGCATCACCGAGATGGCGGCCGTGCTCGATCGGCCGGGCCGCATGGGCGGCATGCACTTCTTCAATCCCGTGCAGAAGATGAAGCTGGTCGAAGTGGTGCGGGCGCTCGAGACGAGCGACGACACCGTGCGCGTGATGACCGAGGTGGCCGTGGCGATGGGCAAGGAGACGGTGCTCATCAAGGAGTCACCGGGCTTCATCACCAGCCGGATCAACGCGCTCATCGGCAACGAAGCCTTCTACATGCTGCAGGAGGGCGTGGCCTCGGCTCGTGACATCGACAAGGCGCTCAAGCTCGGGCTCAATCATCCGATGGGGCCGTTCGAGCTCGTGGACCTCGTGGGCCTCGACACGCGCCTGAGCATCCTGCAGTACCTGCACCGGACGCTCGGCGAGAAGTTCCGCCCGTGCCCGCTGCTCGAGCAACACGTGGCCGCTGGACGGCTCGGTCTCAAGGTCGGGCAGGGCGTGTTCGACTACTGAGCTACAGCTACTGGGCGACGATCGTGATGCGGCCCTGCAGACCAGTGGAGGTCGGCAGGTTGTGGTCGTGGAAGCCGCAGACCCGCACCGTGTTCAGATTGCCGCTGGTCTTCGACTGTCCAGGCGCCAGGAGGCCCACCTGCGCGAGCGGTGGGCAATCTTCGTGACTCGGGTGCGGGTCGGATGACATGTCGTGGCTGCGCGAGTTATTGTTCACGAAGGTGACACGGCCGCCCTGCGTGACCGTGACGGTGCTCGGGCTGGCCACGCCGTTGGCGCCAATGATGATCGTGGCCGAGGACGTCGCGCCCCCCGTGCCACCGGTACCGCCGCCGCCGCCGCTGGGCGCCGTCGGGCTGCTTCCCCCGCCGCCGCACGCCATGGCCACGGCTGCCGCCGCGCCGATTACCGAGAGCGAGAGTAGGTGTCGCATGTGCAAGGCTCCTGGTTACAGTGTAGACCGTTGCGCCCGGGTCGACGCGACCGGCGGTGTCAGTAGAACTTGCGCGACAGGTTGAAGCCGATGTACCAGTCGTCGTTGCCGCCGCGCGCCATCTGCCCGAACGTGGTGCCGAAGGCGTTGCTGAAGTTGATCTGGAAGTTGTGGCCGCCGGCCCGCTTCTCGATACCGAAGCTCATCTGGTGGTCGCCCGGGTCGTAGCCGTTCACCCGCGGCGTCACCTCGAACACGCCGTAGACACTCGCCGTGAGCCGCACACGTGCGCCCAGGCCCAGCATGACCGAGTTGTTGTCGTCCACGAGTTCGCCCGGCAGCGGGTTGGTGTTGTTCACCCAGAACGGCTGGGCGTAGACGGCCGCGCGGTCGGTGAACTCGCGCGACACGACCACGCCGAGGCCAGGCGAGTAGCTGTCCCTGAAGTTGTTCGTGCCTTCAGCGCTGCCGAAGACGTCGATCGACAGCGGAAAGGTATCGTCCTGTCCCTTGACCTGGCGCTGCAGCAGGAACTGGATGGTGCGGTTGTTGGTGCGATGCACGGCGATCTGCGTGGACTTGAACAGGCCGTAGCGATACTCGAAGCCGATGTTGGCGCCGCTGTCGAAGCCGAAGAAGTCTTCGGCCAGGTTGGTCAGGCTGCCTTCGCCGAGCGGACGGCCGAAGCGGTGTGTCATGCGAAAGGCGCTCTTGTGGCGCGCCAGGCGCAGGGTGGTGGGCAGGCCCACGATGGTGAAGTCAGGCTGCGCCCGGTTCACGTCGGTGTCAGGGTCGTCGTCCTGTTCAGCGTCGGCCACCGCGTCGACCGGGTCGGCGTCGCCAGGACCGGTCTCGGCAGGACCGGCGTCGGCGGGGGCGGTCGCCGCGCTGTCGGTCTTTTTCAGTGCGTCCTTGGGATCGTTCAGCGGCGCCGCGACCGCGAGCGGGGCGACGCCGAGCGCGACGGCCAGCGCCAGGGCGGAGATCGAAACGAATGATTTCACGGTGGGCTCCTGTTGGGATTGTATTGAGGACGCGCGGCCTAGTTGTTGGCGGCGCCTTCCTTGATCCAGCGCCGGATGACGAGCATCTGCCCCTCGGTCAGGAACGGACCATTGTTGCGCGGCATCCGCAGGCCGGCGATACCGGTAGCGCCCTCGAGCTTCTTCACGAGATAGCTGTTGTCCGGGTCGCCCGGGATGACGAGGGTTTCGCCAGACTTCTGCACGCTCGGACGTCCGACGAGCGCCGCAAACGACGCACCCTCGACCAGATTCAGGCCGGCGGCCGGGGTGCGGCCGACGCTGGTGTGGCACTGGATGCAGGACTGTCGTCCCGAGGAGTCCTGGGTGCTGAAGATCTCCTTCTGAATGCTGGCGAAGTTGGGCGCCAGGTTGGGCGTCGGGCCGGTCAGGTCCGACAGGTTCTCGTCACAGCCGGCGAGCATCGCCGTCACAGGAAGCACACACGCTAGCAGGCGCAGATGTCGCATGGTCTCGGGCCTCGGGAAGACTTACTTGGATGCAGCCGCCACCACGAGCGAGCCACGCATGTCCGCGTGGCCGGCCTCGGCGGCCGTGAACTCGATGGTGGCCGCGCGACCCGCGCGCGGCACAAGGGTGTTGACCTCGAACGTCTTCACGATCGGGGTCTGGAGAGCCGCGTGTGCCGTGGCGGGGTCCTTCCCATCATTGACGTATGCCAACGCTTCAGGGAGGAGCGCTATCCCCGTCGCGGCAACAGTGACGAACACCAGCAGCGTTCGTAGGAGTCTCATCGTGTGGGTGCCGGCCGCCCCGCCAGTCGAATGATGCCTACGACTGCAAGCGGGATGCCGTGTGCGGGGAAGTGCCGAGCGCGGGTTCTGCTGAGGTATTCGCGCGAAGAGTGCAGAACATCCAGACAACTGGATTACGTGCGACGTAATCGCTCACCTCGGGCGTAAGTCCGGTCAATCGATGCGATGCTTCGGTGGTGGGGGCGGCCGCGGTGCCCATCACCCACACCGTATCGGGCGTGAGCCGCGGGCTGGTCGTGAGCACGACGGCGCGCTCGATGGTGCCGCCGTCGGCCAGCGCGAAGCGGCCCTTCTGGGCCGACTGCGCGCTGGTGAAGGCACTGGGCGCATGGCTGAAGAGCTCGGCCTCGATCAGGGTGTCGGGAATGGCAGCGCAGTTCACCTTGATGAGCGGCAGGTGCCGCTGCCGGCTGCGGTCGTGGATGGCGCGGGCCACGAGGTCCTTGCCGGTGCCGGTCTCGCCCGTGAGCAGCACCGTGCTGCCCAACTGGGCCACGAGTTCACTATAGTGACCGCTATGCGGAACGAGGTGACGCTGCGCCAACTTCATGGCGCGCCCGGCCCGCCCGTCAGCGACGCGTCAGCTTGCGCTGCGCGTCCTGGTAGCGCTTCGAGGTGGCCGGCACCTGCGCGTAGGCCGCCTTGGCGCGCTCGTCGTCGCGCAGCCGCCGTTCATAGAGTTCGCCGAGCAGCCACCACGCGTCGTTCGGGTTGTCGGGATAGCGGGTGGCCAGATCCGTCCATCCGCGCGCGGCCAGTTCCCACTGGTCGGCATCGGCATAGCCCGAGCCCAGGCGGAACAACGCGAGCATGCCGTGGGGAGAGCTCGGGAACTGGTCGGCCAGCACCCGGAGCGTGGTGAGACTCGCCGGCACCTCTTTACCCGCGGCCGCCTCGCGCACCTTGAGGCGGCGGCGATCCTCGATGGCGATCCTGGCCTGCAGCGCACGCAGCGCCGTCGGCGTGCCGGGGGCGGTCGCGGCGGCGCGGCCGAAGATTTCGCGCGCGGCTTCGTCGCGGGTGGGTTGACGCGACTTGAGGGTCAGGTCGCCGAGCGCGAACTGGCTGTCGGCCAGGCGCGCGTCGCCTGCGAAGCGGTTGGCGAACTCCACGTGGGCGGCCATCGCGTCGTCGGCCCGGCCGAGGCGCGTGAAGGTCTCGGCCACCAGATAGGCAGCGTCGGCGGCCATCGGCGTGGAGGGGAACTCGCTGATCACAGCACGCAGATCGACGATGCCCTGGTCCACGAGATTGCTGCCGATCTTGGCGCGTGCCACCTCGAGCCGCTTGGCGGCCTCGGCGTTCGGATCGGGTGCGGTCAGCTTTGCTGCCGGGGACGTGACGGCGCCCTTCGTGGCCGCGGCGATGGTCGTACCCGGCGTCGTCGACTTCGGCGGCGGGGCGGGCGCGCCCGGCGGCGTGGTCGTGCTCGCTGGCACCGGCGCTGGGGCGGCGGCGGGCGGGGCGGGCGTGGCCGCGGGCAGCGGCTCGTTCGTGGTCGTCGCCTCGGCCGGAGCGGCGTCGCCCGCGCGCAGCGACAGCACGCCGGCGGCAATGACCGCCACCACCGCGACGGCGCCGGCGACGAGCACCAGCGGCGAGCGAGCGGAAGCGCCGGTGCGCGCGCCAGACACCGTCGCGGGCGGCAGCGGTGAAGGCGCGGCAGGTTCGGGCGCCGGCGGCGCCGCGGCGGTTGCGCGCGTCGAGGGCGGCGCCGGCGGGATGGCCACGGTCAGCGCCGCGGCCGGATCGATCGACGTCATGCTGTGGCGAACGGCCGGCACCCGGTCGGCGGGCCCCGGTGCGGGCGGCGGTGCGGGCGGGCGCACGGCGCTGCTGGCCGCGGCGACGCGCTTGCTCGAATCGCGGCGCAGGCGCTCCAGGTCGGCGCGCAAGTCGGCGGCCGTCTGATAGCGCAGGGTGCGGTCCTTCTCGAGCGCCTTCGCGATGATCCGATCGAGTTCTGGCGAGACCAGCGGATTGAGCGCCGAGGCGGGCGTGGGATCGCGGTTGAGGATGCCGTCGAAGATGATGGCGGTGGTGTTGCCTGGGAAGCTCACGCGTCCCGTGGCCATCTCGTAGAGCACCACACCGAACGAGAACAAGTCGGTGCGCACATCGAGCTCTTCGGCGCGTGCCTGCTCGGGCGACATGTAGGCGACCGTGCCGACGGTAGTGCCCACGACGCTCGTGAAGACGGTGGGCTCGAGCGTGGTCGTATGGTCGGCGCCGGCCCGCCGCAGCGGTCCTTCGGCGAGCTTCGCCAGCCCGAAGTCGAGCACCTTGGTCTGCCCGCGCTTGGTCATGAAGATGTTGGCGGGCTTGATGTCGCGGTGCAGGATGTGTGCGCTGTGCGCCGCGTCGAGCGCATCGGCCACCTGCGACGCCACGTCGAGCAGCAACTTCGGTTCGAGCGGTCCCTTGACGAGACGGCGGTCGAGCGTCTCACCCTCGAGCAGCTCCATGGCCAGATAGCACCGGCCGTCCTGGTCGTCGAAGCCGTAAATCGTGCAGATGTTGGGGTGATTCAGGCTCGAGGCCGTGCGGGCTTCGCGACGGAAGCGATTGACGGCGTCGGCGTCGGTCGCCGAGGTGGCCGGCAGCACCTTCAGGGCCACCATGCGGCCGAGCATCGTGTCCTGGGCCAGGTACACGACGCCCATCCCGCCGGCGCCCAAGGGCTCGAGAACGGTGTAGGGACCGAGTTTCTGCCCAGAGAGGTTGGACACGGCGAACGCACCATCGTAGGGGCGCCCCCGTTCTGAGTCAATCGCCACGGTGCCGTCCCTGTCTTGACCGGTTCAAGCGGCCCCAGTTACAGTAAACTTGGATGATTCTGAAAAGACGTTCCAAATGATGGAAACATCCGGGACACCAGGGCGGGCCGCGCCACCGACGACCTCGACCGACAAAGCGCTCGACGTGTGTGAAGTGCTGAGCCGCGCGCCGCGCGGCATGAGTGTGTCGGACGTGGCCCGCACGCTGCGCCTGCCGGTGTCGAGTGCGCATCGCATGCTCGCCCT